>VFQT010002613.1_pt1 | contig 18083 bp, 18 predicted proteins | sample 3512381 | NCBI WGS metagenome assembly VFQT01 (sample SAMN10412376, study PRJNA504923) | tailings metagenome | isolation source: Relicate 2 Philex TSF3 active mining site | place: Philippines: Tuba, Benguet | collected 2017-08-29
CCGATCTGTTCTTTGCTGCTTTACTGATTCTATTTCTTTTGAATTTGTCGTCGAAATCGATAGCTGGAGCTCGTCCTCAAGCAAACATCACTTCTCCGTCTCAATTGATAGATGCAGTGAATAATTTGCGCATCGCGAATGGACTTGCTCCCTTGCCCGTGCATCCTATTCTGATGCAATCGGCACAAGCTCAGGCAGATTATATGGCGGCAACTGGTATCGTGACCCATTCCAGACCCAGTGGAACATATACCCAACAATTGCTTTCCTTGGGTTTTCCGCTTGCTGGTGATCTTTCACAGGGTGGTTTTCGTTCGGAAAATATTTTGAACACATATGGTCCGCTTGTGTGGAATGGAGTTCCTGCTGCCTGGCAGGACGCTCAGCACATGAATACCATGCTTTCGGGTAATTTCACGCATATAGGTGCGGGTGTTTCGCAATCTGGGGAAACCTATTACTATGCGGTCGATACAGCTGCTGCATCCAGTTCAGGGCAGCAGCAGGAGAGCGCTGCAACTGTTCTAACTACTGTGCCGGGTGGGTCAAACGCTTCAAGTGGCGTTAGTCAATTCATGGTGCCAGTAACTCTCAGCACGCCCCGCCCCGATGGGAACGTATATCACAAGGTGCAATATGGGCAATCGCTTTGGAGCATTGCAATTGCCTATGGCACGACGATCAAGAATATCCAAGCCTTGAACAACCTTGGCGAGGGCTCAACCGTATATCAAGGAGATGAGTTGCTGGTAGTGACAGGTGCAACACAAGCTGCCGCACCGCTTGTGGAAGTGACGCCTACTGTTCAAGCAACTGTCACTATAGCTCCAACCTCTACCAACGTGCCAACATCGACCCCTGAACAAGTGACGTTAACTCCAACTGAAGAAGTTATAGCTGAAGAAAATTCCAAGCCGGCTTCATCACGGGTGTTGATCGTTGTGCTTATTGTGGCTGCCTTTGTTGGAGCAGGGATGGCAGTTTGGTTGATACGTGATCCGGGGAATTGATCGTTCTTTTAGCCTCATTCTTGCCCCAAGGGTATAATCCCTCGCGCTCAACGAGTCAGTTAATTGAACACTGGAAAGGCATTGAAGAACATGGATATTACATTGGCATTAGGTGGTGGAGGCGCCAAGGGCAATGCTCACATTGGCGTACTACGCCGCCTGGAAAAAGAAGGATTTAAGATCCGCTCCGTTGCAGGAACAAGTTTTGGTGGGATGGTGGCTGTTTTTTATGCCATTGGTTATTCTCCAAAAGAAATTCAGGCTATTTTTGAGTCAGTGGATCAGAAAGGCTTATATGGGCGTGCCCCGCAAGATGGACCTTCTCTTCTCGGGTTGGCAGGAGTTCGTCAATTATTAGATCGCGTTATCGGTGAAAAGACCTTCAAAGACACACGTATTCCTTGTGCTGTGACAGCAGTGGATATCAACACAGGTGGAGAAGTCGTCCTGAATGATGGCAGTTTGAAAAGCGCTGTGCTTGCCACAATTGCTCTGCCGGGTATTTTTCCGGTTCAAAAGATCAATGACTGGGAGTTGGTGGATGGTGGTGTTTTGAATCCAGTTCCCGTCACTGTTGCGCGGCTCTTATCACCGGACCTACCAGTGGTTGCTGTTGTTTTGAATGACCCTATCGATAAATTAGTTCGTGGTTATAACCTTCCAATTCCCAGTATCGTGCCACGAACGATCGCTGACCGTCTTTCAAGAATTTCTCTGGCGCAATCGCTTGATATCTTTCTTCGCTCGGTGGATGTTTCGAGTCGATATGTTTCTCACCTGCGGTTGCAAGTGGATAAACCTGAGATTATTGTCCGTCCAGAAGTGCACAATATTGAATTGCTCGATCAGGTTGTGGTGGAAAATGTGGCTCAATTGGGTGAGAATGCGTTGGAACAAGTGCTTCCAGACTTAAAGCGCAAAACAGCATGGACAGCCCGCCTCGGCAGGCGTATCTTTGGAGCAAACTAATGACCCGTGACTTGCGAAAGTATATGCGTGATACGAACACGCGGATCGTCATTGGGGCAATTCTTTTGTTGTTTATTGTAGGGCTGGGTCTGATCTGGATGATCTACGGTTTCGGCGCAGCGGTGACCGGTTTCCTTTGTATCCTTGCTGCGTTTCTTCCCATTGGCTTGGTTTTTCTATTTTTATTTGGAATGGATTGGTTCGTAAAACGTGCAAACCCAGACGACAACCGAAACGATTGAATTTAATGGCTGGACGATGCGGATTCGCCCATCTGAATCTACAAATCCGCGTTTGTTGGTGATGATCCACGGACTCACGGGCGATGAAAATTCGATGTGGGTCTTCGCCCGCAGATTTTCTTCCAAGTACTGGATCGTTGCTCCTCGTGCACCGCACCCTGCCAACCCGCAGGGTTTTTCTTGGCGTGTAAATCCGCTAAGCATTGAAGAGGCTCGTAACAACCAAACCAACCGCCCAGGGTTGGATGCTTTGAAGACGTCGGCTGAGGCGTTGATCAAACTCATAGACGAGTACGCAGCCTCGGTCAAGATGGAAGCGGATGTCTTCGATGCGATAGGATTTAGCCAGGGCGCGGCAATGGTCAACGTCTTGGGGATGTTGTATCCGAAGCGTGTTCGAAAAATGGGTGTTTTGGCTGGGTTCGTGCCATCGGGCTTGGATGAATTTGTGAGTCAGCGGGTTTTGGCTGGCAAGCACATTTTTGTGGCTCATGGCACACAGGATGAAATGGTGCCCATTGATCGTGCCCGGGCGTCGATGCAGCTGCTGGAGCAAGCGGGCGCATCGATTACCTATTGTGAGGATGAGGTTGGGCACAAGTTGAGTTCGAATTGTTTACGGGCGTTGGAAGAATACCTTACAGATTAATCTGTTTCTCACCACGCTGTTGACGCTGTTTTTATTTGCAGGTATGCTTGTTGAAGAAATCTCTTTTAAATAAGGTGAAACTATGAGGAAATATCTATCGCGACGCGATTTTATAAAATTAGCAGGGTTGGGGGTGGGCGCTATGGCGTTCACACGCATTTCTCCAAGTGATGTTGATTATCGATGGGAGATCTTCAGCCAGCCGAAACGCTTGCCACAGTTCCCGGGTAGCGCCATTATTGGGCGTGTCTGTGAACCGGATGTGGACATTCGCAATAGCCCGACCAATAACCCGAATTTGAACAATTCAATTGGCAAACTCAATGCCGATACTTTGGTGGAATGGAACCGCGAAGTCATAGGAAATGTGATCGGCGGCTTGCCGAATCAGCGATACATTGAAACGCCGCAAGGCTATGTATATGCTTCGGTCGTTCAACCGACCAAGAATATCCCCAATACTCCTGTGAATGAATTACCAAATGGTCAGGGTTTTTGGGCAGAAGTGACTGTTCCATATGTTGACCTTGCTCATGAAGGAACTGTCGCATCTCCCTGGTTGCAAGACCACATTACGTACAACTTCCCGCCGCGCTTGTATTACGGGCAGGTGGTGTGGATCGACCAGGTCCGCACAAATAATGGGTTCCCCGAATATCGTTGGAACGAAGATGCAGGTGGACGTGGTTATGGTTACGGTGGAAGTTATGGTGAATTTTACTGGGGGGATGGCGCTGCCTTCAAAATCATCACAGATGCTGATGTTGCCACGATCAGCCCTGAAGTAGACCCCAATGAAAAGACTATCTCCATAGACTTGGACTATCAGACCCTTTCCTGTTTTGAAGGTGCGCGAGAAGTATTTTTCTGCCGTATTTCTTCCGGCAAAAAATACGATCCGGTGACGGGTTTGGTCACCGATGCATATGCCACTCCGGCTGGATCGTTGTTAACCTATTGGAAGATCATTTCCAAGAATATGACGGCTGGCAATGAAGGTTCAGGGTATTCCACGCCGGCAGTACCATGGTGCACATTCATCGCTTCCGGCGGCGTCGCCATTCATGGTGCCTTCTGGCATAATGCGTTCGGCGAACGTCGCTCTCATGGTTGTGTCAATGTGTTACCTGAAGATGCCAAGTGGATCTTCCGTTGGACGATGCCTTATGTTTCGCTCGCAGCAGGTGAGGAACGCCGTGAACTTCCTGATCATGGCACTACAGTTACCTCAACTGAAACTCAGTTCTAAAGAGGGTTTTCATGGAAATTTCTCAGATCAGTGTTTGGCTTGCCCTGCTTGCTGGGTTGGCTTCATTTCTTTCCCCTTGTGTTTTTTCACTGGTTCCTGCATACGTCGGTTACCTTGGTGGTATTGCAGCAGGGAGCGGTACGCCTGGTGAACGTCCCAGCCGGTGGCTGACCTTTTCACATGGTCTCGCTTTTGTGCTTGGCTTCAGTATCGTATTCGTTCTGCTCGGTGTAGCTGCCTCCTTCGCGGGTGGTTTGCTCTACGATTTGCGTTACTGGTTGGCAAAGATCGGCGGTGTGGTGGTCATTATTTTTGGCTTGCACATGATCGGTGTTTTCCATATCCCTTTCCTTGCATATGACACCCGCGTTCAAAAAGCCCCAGATCCCAAATTAGGTTATTTCTCGTCAGCATTGATGGGTGTTTTCTTTTCCGCTGGCTGGTCACCCTGTGTAGGACCAGTCCTCGGTGCGATTTTGACCCTTGCTATCAATGGTGGTTCAGTTTCCCAGGGTGCAACGCTTCTTACTTTCTATTCGGCTGGGCTCGCCATTCCATTCCTTCTTGCAGCTCTCGGCATTGGATGGGTTACCACGATCCTGCGCAAATACAACAAAACCATGCGTTATGTTGAGATCGCCATGGGTGTTATCCTTGTCATCATCGGTATTATGCTTTTCGCTGGCACCTTCGAACTCATTGCCCAGCGTGGTCAATTCTTCTTTATCGACTTCGGTTTATAAAAAAGACATCTCAGCCTTTTTCTCCCGCAGGTTTCGTGTGTTCCACTGACCCTGCGGGAATTATTTTGAAATCTGCAAAAGGGATATTTGCACATGCTCAATGTCACGTTATTCACCAAAAAGGATTGCAAACTCTGTGATGAAGTGAAAGCTGACCTGAACGCACTCCAGGAACAGTACCCTCACCGATTGGTCGAAGTGGACATTGAGAGTGATGCTGCCATTTATGAAAAATTTCGGAATATTATTCCTGTAGTAGAAGTCGGACCTTATAAAATTCAGGCTCCCATCTCGCGCCAAAAACTTCAAATGACCTTGGGCGCAGCTTCTGACCGTAAAAATCAGCTCGAAAAACTCGATGACCCCGTTTATAAATATAAAATGGAGAAAGGGATGAAATTGTCTACAGGAGACCGCGTTTCATTTTGGATCGCAAAGCGTTATTTGCTGTTGTTGAATCTGTTCATGTTGATCTATGTTGGCTTGCCATTTTTAGCACCTACACTAATGAAGTTGGGGGCAGAAGTGCCGGCTCAGATCATATATCGTGTATATAAACCTCTTTGCCATCAATTCGCTTTCCGTTCGTTCTTCTTGTTCGGTGAACAACCATTCTATCCTTTGGCAGAAGCTAATCTAGGTGGGTATAAAACTTTCGAAGAAGCCACTGGTATCGCCGGAGTGGATGACCCATATAACGTTGCCCGTTTTGAGGCGCGTAACTACATTGGCGATGAAACCCTTGGATACAAAGTTGCCCTTTGCGAACGAGACGTTGCTATTTACATTGCCATTCTGTTTTTCGGTATCACCTTTGGTCTTACAGGACGTCGCTTCAAGTCTTTGCACTGGCTTGCGTGGATACTACTCGGTATTGCCCCAATAGGCTTGGATGGGTTCTCACAACTCTTTAGTCAATTCAATTGGGATTGGCTCAATGCCTTATTACCTTATCGTGAAAGTACGCCATTCCTGCGGGTGCTTACAGGCGCTCTCTTTGGTCTATTTACGGCTTGGTTCGCTTATCCAAATATCGAAGAGTCCATGAACGAAACCCGCCAGTATTACATAAAAAAATCAGCGGTAATCGAGGCGTCTGAATAATGCCTTTTGAACATTCAGACGGACTGCGTTATTACCAGTTCGATATCTTTTCCAGGAACGTCCTTAATGCAGTATTTACTCGTCAAGGCGGCATCAGCCCTGAACCGTGGAATTCGCTCAACTTGAGCATATCCGTTGGGGATGATCCCGCCCGCGTGGCAGAGAACCGGGTGCATGCGTTCAATTCCCTTGGACGCAACCCCGCCTCTCTCCACGACGCATGGCTGATCCACGGCACAGACGTTATCTTCGCTGATGCTCCACGTTCGCTCGATCAGCCTACCCAAAAAGCCGATATCATCTTTACCGACAATCCCGAAGTCTCGCTATTTATGCGCTTTGCGGATTGTGTCCCATTGCTTTTTCATGACCCGAAGAAAAATGTAATTGGTATTTCACACGCCGGTTGGATGGGTACGGTAAAAGGTGTTGCTGAAGTTTCCGTGCAAGCCATGGAAGAACGTTATGGCTCAAAACCGCAAGATATTGTGGTTGGAATCGGACCATCAATCAGCGTGGACCATTATGAAGTCGGTGAAGAAGTGGCAATTCAATTTCGTGAAAAATATGGCAAGGACGCAGAGCAAGTCGTGCAATCACGCGATGGACAAATCTACCTCGATCTGTGGACTGCAAATGCGCTGCAATTACAAAAGATGGGAGTGGAACAAATTCAGATATCTGGTTTGTGCACTGCCTGTAATTTAGACGATTGGTATTCCCACCGCGCAGAAAAAGGTAAAACAGGTCGTTTTGGCGCGTTGTTGGCAATGATATAAAAACCCCGATTCCATCCCTTTAGGTGAGTTAAAATAATCATATGAATGATATGGTCAAATCCATTCGGGAGCGGTATTTGTCGGCGTTGGATACGATCGCATCCGCAGCCAGCAGGTCTGGGCGGAGTCCTGATGCGGTGAAGTTGGTCGTGGTCACCAAGTCTCAGCCGGTTGAGGTGGCTAAAGCGGCGATCGAAGCGGGGGCAGTCATCCTCGGGGAGAATTATGCTGAAGAGGGTGTTACGAAAATTCAATCTTTGCAAAATTTTTCTGCGGTAGAATGGCACATGATCGGTCACGTGCAAAGCCGAAAGGCTGCACTGGTGGCGGGGCACTTTAACTTCATGCATTCACTGGATAGCCTGAAACTTGCCAAGAAACTGGACCGTTCCTGTGGCGAAGGTGGTAGGATGTTGCCTGTCTTGTTGGAGTTCAATGTGGGTGGCGAAGAGAGCAAAGGCGGCTGGGAGGCTGTGGACGAGACAAGGTGGGCGGAACTGGCAGTGGAAATTTCTGAGGTTCTTGCATTGCCGAATCTTCGTGTCCGCGGGCTGATGTCCATGCCACCGCTTGGGGAGGTAGCAGAGTTCTCACGTCCGTATTTTCAGAAGGTACGAAAGCTGCGAGATTATCTCGCAAGCCAATTTCCTCAAGTGAACTTTTCAGAGCTTTCAATGGGAACCAGTACGGATTATGAAGTTGCGGTGGAAGAGGGTGCCACGTTTGTGCGAATTGGCACGGCGATCGTTGGACCAAGAACCTATAAATCGGAGCCTGCATGAGTGTTGATTTTCTGGTCTTATTAATTCGTGTAATAACACAGACCTTTATTTGGGTTGTGATCGCGAATTCATTGTTGTCGTTCTTTCTCTCTCCATATCATCCTGTGCGGGAGGCATTGGAACGAATTGTTGCACCATTTCTAAACCCGATCCGCAATTTGATGCCGAATTCTGGCGGGATCGATTTTAGTCCGTTGGTTTTGATCCTGGCGCTTGATTTTCTTTCGCGTATATTTATTGCTATTCTTCTATCATTGTAAAAATCCAAATGAGGTGAACCATGTCCAGAGAATATGTCCTTCATGATGGCAAACGTGGCTCGGCATTGGCACTGCGCGTGACTCCGCGTGCCAGCCGCAACCAGATCGCGGGAATCTTGAGTGATGGTACAGTGAAGGTCTCCATTGCTGTCGATCCTGCGGATGAAAATATGAACGCTGAAGTTCTTGCGTTCCTCGCAGAAGTACTTGGTGTGCCGAAAAGTCGGGTAGAGATCGTTGCTGGTGAGAACGGCAGAGATAAACTGGTTTCTATTTTGGATATGGACGTGGAAACAGCCCATCAGCGAATTACTGCACGCATAGAGTAGCAATCTTCAGATCGACGCAAATCGAGGGTTGAATAGACTCATAATTCGAGTCTATTCAACCCTCGATTTTATTTTCTCAAACGAAATTTACTGACTAGTTGGGGTGCTGTACAACCGTCTGTAAACAATAAATATTTCATAAATGTTTCGGATGTAATTCCTGGTTTCCTCAAACCTAACACTTTCAAGGAAGAGGTCAGGGTCTTCCCCCGAAAGTTCTTTCCATGCGATCGCATTCCCCGGACCGCCATTGTAGGCGGCGAGAGTAGCGTATAGGTCGCCATTCAACAACGTGCGATTGCGGGCAAGATAGTGTGTACCAAATAAAACACTCACATAAGGGCGATATAAATCTTCTTCGGAATAATTTAGAGGTTTGCCAAGTTCAGATGCAATTTGTGCACCAGTTGGGGCAATGATCTGCATCAGTCCATGCGCTCCAGCATTCGAGCGGACAAAACCTTCGAATAGGCTCTCCTGCCGAATGACGCTGAATATAAAGAGAGGGTCAAAACCTTCTTGCTGAGAATTGGGGAGAACCAATTCTGAATAGTACAACCCGTATCGAATGTGACTGAAATATGTTGGAGCCATCATAGACTCGGTGTGTTCATCCAAACCGGCAATGGTCAAAACCTGACGCGCTGAAAATATGGCAGATCGGTACATGCCCAGATCTAGCAGGTAATTGGCAAGTCGATAACTTCCTACGGCGTCTTTAAGCGTTTCAAGTTCTTCACGTAGGTCCTCGAATTCAAGGCGGGCTTCATCAAGCATGCCCATCTCCCAATATTCTCTGCCGCGGATGATGCGAGTATCTGAAGCTAATGGACCGAGATTGCTAAGATCTACATCATTGCCAAGATTAAAGGTCAGGCGTATCCATACATCGGCATCGACACGTTCCCGGGCATAGTCCACTTGATAGTTGGCAGAGGTGCCAGATTCAAAGGGAGCACGACCTCCAAGCATATCTCGTGCACGCTCACTGTAATATCCACCAGGGTTGAGGTTTTGTCCTTCGCGCCAGGCATCTTCTGCCGCACCTTGATTTCCCATTGCTTGATTTGCTTTTCCGATCCAAAGCAATGCCCGGCTTTTTTCTTCGATCGTATTGGAGAGGGCAAGGCTGCGTTTGAATAGATCCGTTGCTGCCTGGTGATTGCCGCGGCGATACTCCACAATGCCAGATAAAAATGCGGCATACGACGATTGTTGAGATCCTGGATATTCGATGATGACCCGTGCCCAAGTTTCTATTGCTTTGTCGTATTGGGCATCCCGTTCATAAATACGTGCAGCACTCATTAAATAATCGGCAGCTTGCGGTGAAGTAGGCGCAAGGTTTACAAATTCCAACAAGGTCTGTGCGCCACGGGTGTAATCGCCTTTTTGCGCCCATTCAATGAATGCCTTTTCGCCCCATGCATCGCCCCAACGCGAATGTGCTGAGAAATTCGAGATGAAATTTTGATAATCGATCAACGCTTCATCGTACTGACCCAAAGCGTTTTTACAGAGTGCCCGATAATAATATGCGGTACCGTCATTGTCTGCAGGGTTGCTCTGCAAGTATCGGTCAAATGCAGCGATCCCGACTGCGTATTGACCTGCGAAATAATCGACGAGACCTCTGTCCAATTCACTGACTGTACCGCCAGCATCAAGTAAAGCCACAAGGCTGAGATAGGAAAAATATGACAGCGGATAATTTTCAACCGCATATCGGAACCGTTCGATCGCCTCGGCGGTCTGACCTTGGGTCTGGTTCACCAATCCGGCTTCATACAACGCCTGAGCCTTGATGTAATCACTGGATGCTCGTCCGATAATCCCATCATATAGAGCAATAGCGTCTTCGTAATTACCAAGTTGGGTTTGTGTTGAAGCGACTTTCAGGTCAAGGGTGGTGTCATCGCCAAGAGATGGGGCTGTGATGGCGGTGCTGTATGACGCTAATGCTCCTGCGAAATCTTTGGCATTGAATAAGGCATCTCCGCGCAGTTCTTGAACATACGCATCTAACACACCAGGGCGTAAGACTAAATAGGTTTGCCAAGAATCTGCAGCAGCAGGGTAGTTCTCCAATTTGTAATAAACAAACCCTTGCAGGAAGTATGCCTGTGGGTGTTGTGGTGTTTGCGGATATTCATTGATGAGAGTTTGCAGGGCGGTGAGGGTCTCGTTATAACGCCCTTGTGCATAATAGATCTTTGCTTCACCCCATTTTGCCGAGGCGCGTACCAATGGGTCTGGAGAGTCTTGTAACACGATTTGGTAGTTTAGTAATGCAAGGTCAAAGTCGCCATTGAAGAATGCATGGTCCCCTTCGCTGGCGCGAACAATGGGTAGTGGTGTAGGTGTGACGGTGGGAGTTAATGTCGCTTCTGGGGTGGGGGTGGTGCTGGGGGTAACTGTCCAACCGGGGGGGATGGCCGGAAAATTTTCGATCGTAGAACAAGCCACAAGGGATATGGCAAGCCAAAGTCCGAGCAGGAGCCGCAGGATTTTCATCCTGTTTTTATAACGGCAAAGGTAAGGCGAGTCAAGCGGGGTATTTTTGTTTCTCATGTTGTATTCACGTTTCGGTTGCACTATAATCCCATTGTTATCTTAATCTAAAACCTAAGGAGAAATATGAACACACATCACAAAATCCATCGTTGGGTGGGGTTGATTTTGTCGAGCGTGCTGTTGATCGCTGTAACAGCCTGCGCCGCGGGAGCGGAACCTGCTTCGACAGATGAGTTAGTCACTGCCAATGGCTTTGTTTGTCCGGAGCCAAGCCCGCGCATTGAATTTGAAAGCGATACCATTAATATCTTTACCTGGACCGAGTACGTGCCTGCCGATATGCTTGATTGTTTCGGACTGGTGTATGGCGTGACAGTGAACGTGGATTATTTTTCATCGAACGAAGAACTGTATTCCAAAGTTTCACTTGGTGAGGATGTGAACCCGTATGATGTTATTCACCCTAGCGATTACATGATTGCTGTGTTGATCAGGGAAGGTTTGCTTCAGGAGTTGGACCCTGCCCGATTGCCCAATTTATCAAACCTTGATTCGGGTTTAGTTGCTGCTTATGGTGAGACAACCAGTTATGTGGTGCCTTACCAAATGGGTACACAGGCGATCATTTACAATACCGAAACAGTGGAAACGCCGCCAACCTCTTGGGCAGATCTATGGAGCCCGGAATATGAAGGTCGAATCGTATCGGTGGATGATAGCCGCGTTGTGATTGGTGCCGCCTTGTTGACATTGGGTTACGATGTCAATGACACAGATCCTCAACATTTAGAAGAAGCCAAACAAAAATTGCTTGAGCTCATGCCTAATATACGGGTATTCGATAGCGATAGCCCGAAGACTCCCCTGGTGGCTGGTGATGTGGATCTCGGCATTGTCTGGAACGGTGAAGCATTCCTGACGGCTACTGAAGCCCCACAATTTGAATATGTTTTTCCCGAAGAAGGTTCGATCATCTTTTATGATGGAATGGCGATCCCGCCAACAGCTGCGCATACAGATGCCGCTTACGCATGGTTCAATTACATGTTACAGGGCGAGGTTAACTGGCTGACATTGGTTGATTATCCGTACACCAATCCAAACAAGGCAGCATTGGATTACGCCAAAGAAAATCAGCCTGAAATTTATGAGGCATATATTTCTTCGCCAATTACCAATACTCCTGCTGAAGAGTTTGCTAAAGGGCATGATGTGAAAGATATCGGTGAAGCCCTTTTAATGTATGATGAAATTTGGACGGAGATCAAACAGTAAGAGAGTGGATACGAGGCGGTTTTATTGCGTGTAAGGACGCTTAATTTGTAAGGTCAAAAACTTTACATACGCAAAACCCCGTGATAAACTTTTGCCCGTTCGATATTTCATGGCGCACTCATTTGAGTGCGCCATTTACTGCGAGAAGGAAACTGCATGGATATACTTCTGACCGGCTCTGTAGCCTATGATTATCTGATGACCTTCCCTGGTCATTTCAAGGAACAAATCCTTCCTGAACGATTGGAATCGATCAGCCTTTCGTTCTTGGTTGACTCAATGTCCAAACAGCGCGGCGGCATCGCCCCGAACATTGCTTATACAATGGCGTTGCTTGGTCAAAAACCGCGTGTTATGGCAACGGTCGGTGAAGATTTCGGGGATTATCGTGCCTGGCTTGAATCAAAAGGTGTGGATACCGACCTGATGAAAGTTGTTCCTGGCGTGTTCACCGCTTCTTTCTTCGCGACGACGGATCATGCCTCTGCCCAGATTGCTTCGTTCTACCCTGGAGCCATGGGCTACTCTGCGACCCAGTCCCTCAAAGAACTAGATAAGAAACCTGACCTCGTCATCGTTTCACCCAGCTCACCCGATGCGATGATGAAGTTCCCAGCCGAAGCTCGTGAACTGGGTATTCCATACTTGTATGATCCCAGCCAGCAGGTTTTGCGCCTTGAAGGACAGGAACTTGCCCGCGATATGGAAGGCGCGTATTTCCTGTTTTGTAACGACTACGAATTTGGTTTGATCTCAAAAAAGACCGGCTGGAGCCTCGATCAGATCCTCAACCATGTCAAAGTCCTGGTCATTACTCGCGGCAAAGATGGTGCAGACCTGTACTCAGACGGTACCTCTGTTCATATTCCCACCGTCCCTGAGGATGAAGTTGTCGACCCAACCGGTGTGGGGGATGCCTTCCGTGGCGGCTTCCTGGCTGGCTATTCTCACGGTTTTGATTGGAAGTTATGTGGTGAGATCGGTTCTCTCTCTGCGGTCTACTGCCTTGAACAACGCGGAACCCAGAATCACTCCTACACCCGAGAAGACTTTGTCAAGCGATTCCGTAAACATTTCGATGATGGCGGTAAGTTAGACGCCTTATTAAAGTAAAATCTATTTAGATTTGTTGGTTAAGCTGGCTGTGTTCGCAGATCGTTGCCGTACATAAGCACTGCCAAAGCTCGATGACAGTGTCAATTGTTGAGACCAACCTAAAATAAATATATAGTCCGTGGTTTGGATCCTCTTTTTGCGGACACGAACGGGTTTCCAAATCACATTCCTTGTATAAAGCCTAAAGGAGTAATAATGAGCAATTACGATATCAAAGATCTACAATTAGCAGAAGGCGGACGCCGTCGCATCGATTGGGCGGAACGCGAAATGCCTGTGCTGCGTTCCATCCGTGAGCGTTTCAAGAAGGAAAAACCCCTCAAGGGTATGCGCTTGTCCTGCTGTTTGCATGTGACCACTGAAACTGCAAACCTGATGATCACCCTCCAGGAAGGCGGCGCGGATATTGTTCTTACCGCTTCCAATCCGCTCTCTACTCAGGATGATGTTGCCGCTGCGTTGGTCAATAACTACGAAATTCCTGTTTTCGCCATCAAGGGTGAAGATAAGGTCACATACTTCAAGCACATCCGCGCCGCGTTGGAACACAAACCCCACATGACACAGGACGATGGCGCTGACCTCGTATCTTCCCTCTTCTTTATCGAAATGGGACGTTTCGAGAAGCTTGAACCCTCCCTCGCTTCCTGGGCGAAGAGCTTGAGCGAAGAAGAACGCAAGCAGATGCTCAAGAATGTCATTGGTGGTACTGAAGAAACCACCACAGGTGTTATCCGTTTGAAGGCGATGGAAGCTGATGGCGTGCTCAAGTTCCCGGTCATTGCTGTGAACGACGCGCTCACCAAGCACATGTTCGATAACCGCTATGGCACGGGTCAGTCCACCATCGACGGTATCATCCGCGCTACCAACGTTTTGTTGGCTGGTAAGACCTTCGTTGTCGCTGGCTACGGCTGGTGCGGACGTGGTCTCGCCTCCCGCGCTCGCGGTATGGGTGCTCACGTTATCGTCACCGAGACCGACCCGATGAAGGCGTTGGAAGCGGTCATGGATGGCTATCAGGTCATGGCTATGCTCGATGCGGCTAAAGTCGGAGATATCTTCTGTACCGTTACCGGCGATATCAACGTTCTCGATAAACACCACTTCGAAGTCATGAAAGATGGCGCTTTGGTTGCCAACTCTGGTCACTTCAATGTGGAAATTAATATCCCCGCGTTAGCTGCTATGAGCAAGGGTGAACCCGCTCTTGTCCGCCCATTCGTGGAACAATACCTCACAAAGGATGGTCGCAAGATCAACATCCTTGGCGAAGGTCGCCTTATCAACCTCGCATCTGCTGAAGGTCACCCTGCTTCCGTGATGGATATGTCCTTCGCGAACCAGGCGCTCTCTGCTGAATATATGGCGAAGAATGCCGACAAGCTCGAAAAGAAGGTCTACTCTGTTCCGACCGAGATCGATAACGAGATCGCCCGCCTCAAGCTTGAAGCCATGGGTGTCAAGATCGACATCCTCACTGCTGAACAGCTCCACTATCTCAATTCTTGGGAAGAAGGCACCTAAGTCGATCTAGGATTGTAGATTTATGATTAAGCCCCACGAAGACTCGTGGGGCTTTTATTATTATATTTTCAAGACGCCGTTTTTGATCAATGTTTCTAAATAAACTGCCTGCTTTTTCCCTGCAAGTTTTGAAAGACGAGGCGCTTCGAAGATAAGTTGTTTGATCTTTCTCAGTGGATACACTAAAAATTCTTCACTTGTTTTTAGGTCTTCAAACACAACAAGACAAACCCATGAATCTGGCATATCAAGGATGGGATCACGTCGTTCGGGAGAGTCTTGGAATGTCCATGAAAGCCCATAGCGGTTGGCAGCGGATCGGCGTTGAGTCTTGACCGCAACATCCAATCCGTTGATTTTCAGATCTGCCGCCCATGACTTGCTTCTCGCCTCATACACACCGTAATCTGGTCCTTCCACCGAGCATTCCCTACCCCGAAAGAGAGTCCGCACTGCTTCTTCGCCAAGCTTCGAAACAAAATGATCATCTTGGATCTTTTCTTTGATAGATTGATTGCTATCACGGTAGTTGACTGTTTCTGTCACTAATTTGGCGAATTCAAAAGCCCGTTGTCTGGCATCTTCTGGGATGAAGATGAATTGTGGTGTTTGAAAAGTCGACATATTCTCTGAATTATACAAAATAAAAAGACTTGCAGAAATTTCTCTGCAAGTCTTTTACACACACAAGATATATTATGGACAGGTAAAGATAGTATCCTTTATCGCTGCTTTACCAACTCCGTTGAATGCTTCAACACCCCATTTTTGTGGGAGTCCTTGATTCATTGGAAGCGGCGGGAGTGGGTAATTCGTTGTATTTGCAGGGAGAGCAATATAGAAGCCACCATTGTAATAGATATTGAAACCATCTTCATTGTTCGATTTGTCTTCCCAGGTTAGCGTTCCACCAAATTGATAGATGGGCGGTAAGATCGGAACACAAATTTTAGTCACTACTACGTTGTTCACTGAAACAGGTGCAGATGGAGTGGATGTTGGCGTAAATGTGGGTGTCGGTGAAGGCGTCGGGGTGGGGGGAATAGAATATTCCTGTAAGTTAGCAGTATTACCGGAGACGGTTGCATATTGTGGGTAAAGCCAACACGTTCCAGATTTTCCGGGGTTGTTAATGATCCAGTAACCAGACGAGGTGTTTTTTCCTACTACTGTCCCTTTCTGTCCAATGAGCAATGCACCAATATTGTCATAGACCACTCCCGGACCTGTACGGCAGTTGGTATTCTGGCTGACAATTACTTCTGGCACAGAAGGTGTGGAGGTCGGTCCAGGGGTTGGGGTGAATTGAGGTGTGGCAGTATCTTGCGGAACCGCAGGTACGCCAGCGAGGGCGGTGATTGTAAGTTCCAGATCGGCAGTGTCCGCTGCTTCTTCAGTTTCGGTTGGCTCGCCACTGGGTAAATTGCATGCAGAAAGCGCTGTGATCAGAAGCGCATACAGAAATAAAACAGATTTTCGTCTTAACATGGTCTCTCTCCTTTATCGTAATTATGACACAATTTGATAAACCCCAGAACCATGGAATAGTATTGATATTAGAACCTAATAGATAAAAAAAGACATTGAATGTAAACAAAAAGCCATGGTGAGATTTCTCACCATGGCTTTTTGTTGTTATGAAAATCAAGAAATTACGGGCAGCCCTTTGCCACGCTTACTTTCGCAGCTTTACCGGCGCCATTGAAGGCTTCTACTTCAAATTTGGATGCGATACCTGGCAGGAATGGATTATTCGGAGCCGAAACAACAACATAGGATGTGCTATTTGCTGGGATACTGGCAACTAAGGTGTTGTTTATATAGATATTGAATCCATCTTCATTGTTCGATTTGTCTTCCCATTTCAATGTGCCTGAATGGAGGTTGTTGGGGCAGGTCATATCCATGGTGACATTTGTGACTGGAGCTGGAGCGGACGGTGTAGATGTCGGTGTGAATGTGGGAGTAGGTGAAGGGGTTGGTGTGGGTGGAATAGAATATTCCTGCAAGTTGGCTGTATTGCCGGAGACTGTTGCGTACTGAGGAAAAAGCCAGCATGTGCCAGTCTTTCCGGGGTTATTGATGATCCAGTAGCCAGTTGATGTGTTTTTTCCAACCACGGTAGCCTTTTGAGTTACAAGCAGTGCGCCAATATTGTCGTATTGGACGCCAGGACCCGTGCGACAGTTCGTGTTTTGGCTGACGGTCACCTCAGGCACAGACGGTGTGAATGTTACTGCAGTGGAAGTAAATTGCGGGGTAGCCGTTTCCTGAGTTTCACCTGCCGAAGGGCTGCCAGCAAGGGCAGTGATGGTCAACGCAAGATCGGCAGGTTCTTCTGTTTCTGTGGCGTTACCGCTTGGCAGGTTGCATGCTGAAAGTGCAGCTACCAAAAGAAAACTTACAATTAAAGTGATTTTTCTTCTAAACATAGTCTCTCCTTATTGATATAAAATTATGTCACAACTTTCATATCTAGCAAGGACAGAGATTGTGATATTGGTACTAGTATTCAAAGGACGTTAGTACTATACCTTTCTGTTATTTTCAGAAGTTTCCTTATTTTCTCTCAATAAACTATAAATGTATTCATCCTTAAATCTGCCATCTTTGAAAATAAACTGACGTTTAACGCCTTCTCGTTTAAAACCATTTCTTTCAAATAATCGAATGGATCGGGTGTTGAATTCGTAGATTTCTGCCCCAATGCGGTTGAGTCCTAACTCTGTAAAGCAAAACTGAATCACAGACTGTAAAGCCTCACTCGCATAGCCTTTGCCCCAATTATCTTGATTCCAACCAAGGCTAATGCCAAGATCACAGCGTTTATTATATGAGTCAATATGAGCGATCATTCCACAGCCAATGATTTGGTCAGTGCCTTTTTTGTGTATTGCATAATCAATAATGTCAGCATCTTCTGGACGGTTAAGAATGCGATCGAGGATTTTCTGGGTTTCTTCCAACGTTTCGGGGCGGCTTTTGGGAGGTTCATCGCCGTTGAAATAATCTTCATTAGGGTCGTTGAAAGTGGAATTTAACCATGCAAGATTATTCTGAGTGTGCGGCTTCAAGACCAAACGGTCAGTGAGAATGTACAGCTTTCTCAAGAATCCCATTTCAATATATTTCCTTTCGTTATGACATGAAACCTGTGCGAAGCGCCATCTCCCAATCTGGACGACCATTTTCGAGAGCTTTATCAGCGGCATGATGGTAATCGTATGGCACAGCGATCAAATTTACGGTCCATGAACCATTTGTATTTTCCAACAGTCCATATCTTGCATGGGGAGAACCAGTTTGCATCCTATGATACTCAGGAGAGGTATCTTCATACGCTTGGAGACCAACGCTTCCCGTATTGATAACTATGACTCTCTTTGAAAGATTTACCACTCTTGGGATATGAGTGTGTCCACAAAGGATGATGTTATAAGTAGTTGGTCCAAGTCGTAGTTCTATCTCTTTGCGTGTAGACAATCTTCCTTGACCATGTTCAACGGTTTCGAGAAGGTAGGAGGAGTCGCTTTGA
>VFQT010002615.1_pt1 | contig 18081 bp, 19 predicted proteins | sample 3512381 | NCBI WGS metagenome assembly VFQT01 (sample SAMN10412376, study PRJNA504923) | tailings metagenome | isolation source: Relicate 2 Philex TSF3 active mining site | place: Philippines: Tuba, Benguet | collected 2017-08-29
CTGCAGCCCGCGCTGAAGCTTCAACGCCTGAGCTGGCCGCCCAGGCCGCCCTGCTGCAGGAGCTGGCGGGGGTGCTCGGGTTGCAACATGAAGCAGCTCAGGCGCAGCACCAAGGCAGCGGCAGCCACAGCGGCGACACGACCGGCAAAAGTGGGCCCAGCGACACCGAGATCGAAGCGCAGATCGAAGCCCGCAAAGCCGCCAAAGCCGCCAGGGATTTCGCCACCGCCGATGGCATCCGCGAGGCACTGAAGGCGCAGGGCATTGAATTGATCGACAAACCCGGCGGCATCACCGAATGGCTGCGCAGCTGACGGCTTGAGCGATCAGCTGCCCGGCCGCTGCTGATCGCGCATCAGCGTCTCGATCTTGCGGATCCGCACAGCAGTGGTGCTCCACACCTCCTTGCGGAAACCGGGCTGACACTGCTCCACCAGCTGCTCGATCGGCTCACCCCGCTCGAAGGCATCCCAGAGCTCGCGCTCGAGCCTGGCGCGCTCGATGAAGTTGAAACGCTGCAACCACTGCGGTCCGAGCGCCATGGAATGGGCCTCCCTGCTGCGGCCAGTTAAGCGCCGCCCCACCAGCTCTTCGCCAGATCCACCACCGACACGATCAGCCCCAGGCTGATCACAGGCACCGACACCCAGCGCAGGCTCCAGAGCAGCAGCCGCAGCAGGCGGGGCGAGGTGCTGGAGCCGCGCAGGTCGCTGCTGAAGCGCTCCGGAGCCCGCCACCCCATCAGCACAGCCATCATCAAACCACCGGCGATCAGGCACACGCCGCCAAACACGGCATCCATCTTTTCCAGCACGGCCACATTCAGGGCCGAAGGCAGACCGATCACGGCGATCACCGCCACCATCAGCCACACAGCCCGCGGGCGGCTCCAGCCCATCCGATCCATCAGCGAACTCACCGGCACCTCCAGCAGCGACACCGAGGAGGTGATCGCCGCCACGTAGGCCAGTGCAAAGAAAGCCGCCGCCACCACACGCCCGGCCAGCCCCAGCGACCCCAAGCCCGTGGGCAGGGCAATAAACAGCGTTCCCACTGTGCTGCTGCTCACCACATCCGCCAGGCCGAAGCTGGCCACGATCGGGAAGGTGACGCAGCCGGCCATCAGCCCCACGGCCGTGTCCATCCCCACCACAGCCACGGCTTCACCAGGAATGCCACTGCGGCGATCGAGATAAGCGGCGTAGGCCAGGATGCAGCCGATGCCGGCCCCGATCGAGAAGAAGGCCTGGGTGAAAGCGTTGCGGATCGTGGTGAGATCGGTGAGTTTGCTGGCATCCCAGCGCAGCAGGAAGCCGGCGTAGCCCTCCTGAGCAGCGGGAAGCACAGCAGCCCAGAGCAGCAGCGCCAGCAACACCACAAACAACAGCGGCATGCCCCAACGCGACAGGCGCTCTATACCCGAACGAATGCCGGCCGCCACCACCAAACCTGTGAGCGCCAGGCTCAGCAGATGGCCCAGCACCGCATCGCCACCGCTGCTGATGCCGGCAAAGAACGTCTCAGCGGCAGCGATATCCGCCGGCAACGGCGACGTGAGGGCATGCAGCAGGCTGCGGCCGGTCCAGCCCATCAGCACCGCGTAGTAGCTGAGGATGCCAACGGAAGCGGCGATGTAAAGCCAACCCAAGGGCACCCAGCGCCGACCACCGGCGGTGATCGGCGCCACCAGCGGCGCATGGCCGGTGCTGCGCCCCAGCACCATCTCCGCCACCAGCACCGGCAGACACACCACCGCCACGATCACCACGTAAAGCAGCACAAACGCCGCCCCACCTCCCTGGGAAGCCCGGTAGGCGAAGCCCCAGAGATTGCCGAGCCCCACGGCACTACCCGCCGCGGCCAACACGAACCCCAGCGAGGAGCCCCATTGCTCTGGCGGCCGTCCGCGCTCCGCACCGATCTGATCCGCCATAGGGCCGCTGGCCAACGTCGCCCCAGTTTCTCGGCTGCGGCTGCCCGCCGGCAAATCGGGGAATGCTCTGGGAAGTTTCGCCGCCGAGGCATCCATGGCTCGATCACACGCCTCCACTGGGGATGGGGGTAGGTCTGCAGCACTGTCCAGAGGCGGATATCCATGGATATCCCCCTTTGGACACCCCGCCACAACAACACCCCACCCCCACCACCAACCCGATCAAGTCCCCCATCCCAGGCCCCGCACCGTGCGAATCGGGCGCTGGGGGAATGTGCTGGCGGTGCGGCTGCCGCAGGCCCTGAGCGATCTGCTGCGTCTGCAGATGGGTGACGAGCTTGAGCTGCAGCTGCTCAGGAGTGGACAGGTGCTGCTCACCCCCGCGATCCGGCGCAGCCGCCTGGCACTGGATGCGGCCCTTCAGCGGAGCGGAGAACAGCCATGAGCCGCCCTTCACTCACCTACGTCGACAGCACGATTCTGTTGGCGTTGATCAGCGCGGGGCCGACAGGAGACGCCGTGCGCCGCTGGTTTCGGCTGAGCACAGACGCCTGGATCAGCAGCGAAATCGCCCTGACCCGCACACTCATCAACCTTCCCAGCGGCCGTGAAGGCAACCCGGGTGCGCCAGACCTGCTGCGGGCACTGCATGCCGGCGTGGCCATCCGGCCCCTGCCCCTTCGACTGCTCTTCAACACTCCGCTTCGCCACCGCCGAACCCGTGGTGCCCCGCCAGCTCTGGCCATCACCGATGCGCTGGAGCTGGCGAGCGCTCGCCTCTGGCGCTGCAGTTGGTTGATCAGCAACTGTGAGACGCTCCAGCAGGCGGCCCAGGCTGCGGGATTGAGCAGTTTCGGCATCGGCGCTCCCCCTGCAACGGCACCAACCGCCACCGCAACAGTGGGAGACTGGCCGCGCCGTTCGCCGATCCCGCCGTGAAAGCCCTCTCCGTGCTCGGCTCCACCGGCTCGATCGGCACGCAAACGCTCGAGATCGTGGAGGAGTTCCCCGATCGCTTCCGGGTGGTGGCCCTCACGGCCGGCAACAACCTCGACCTACTGATCAGCCAGATCCAGCGCCATGCCCCGGAGGTGGTAGCGCTCGCGGATGCGGAACGCGTGGCCGAGCTGCGGGCCCGCCTCGAAGCGCTGGAGCCCTCAGCCCGGCCAGCCAGGTTGCCCGAGCTCCTGGGCGGCTCCGATGGGCTCTGCAGCGCCGCCGCCTGGCCCACAGCTGATCTGGTGGTGACCGGCATCGTGGGCTGTGCTGGCCTGTTGCCCACCCTGGCGGCGATCCGGGCGGGCAAGGATCTGGCCCTGGCCAACAAAGAAACGCTGATCGCCGCTGGCCCGGTGGTGCTGCCGGAGCTGGCGAAGTCCGGCTCGCGCCTGCTGCCAGCCGATTCCGAGCACTCCGCTATCTTCCAGTGCCTGCAGGGCACTCCTTGGGCCGACACCGCCCGTCTGAGCACCGGCGTGCCCACCCCGGGGCTGCGACGCATTCAACTCACGGCCAGCGGCGGTGCTTTCCGCGATTGGCTCCCGGAAGACCTCCACAAGGCCACCGTGGCCGATGCCACCAGCCATCCCAACTGGAGCATGGGCCGCAAGATCACGGTGGATTCGGCCTCGTTGATGAACAAGGGCCTGGAGGTGATCGAGGCCCACTACCTGTTCGGCCTGGATTACGACCACATCGAGATCGTGATCCACCCCCAATCGATCATCCACTCGATGGTGGAGCTGGCCGATTCCTCGGTGTTGGCGCAGCTGGGCTGGCCCGATATGAAGCTGCCGATCCTCTACTGCTTGAGCTGGCCCGAGCGCCTGGACACCCCCTGGCGCCGCCTCGATCTCACCGAAGTGGGCTCCCTCACCTTCCGCAAGCCCGACCCAGCCAAATACCCCTGCATGGAGCTGGCCTACGCCGCGGGCCGCGCCGGCGGCACGATGCCGGCCGTGATGAACGCCGCCAACGAACAGGCCGTGGCCCTCTTCCTCGAGGAGCAGATCCACTTCCTCGATATCCCGCGCTTGATCGACGTGGTGTGTGATCGCCACAAGGGCGACCTCAAAGCCGATCCCTCTCTAGACGACGTGCTGGCCGTGGACGCCTGGAGCCGTCAGGCGGTGCGTGAAGCTGCAGCCCGGGTGGCGGTTTGATCAGAGTCAGCCACCACCTTCTGCTCTGCGCCACACCCACCAAGGCGCTCTGCTGCCCCGATCCAGCCTTGGGAGCCGCCAGTTGGGATGCTCTCAAAAGGCTGGTGCGCCAATGGGGCCTGGAGGATCCAGCGCGGCCCGAAGGGATCGTGCTGCGCACGAAGGCCGACTGCCTGCGCCTCTGCACCGAAGGCCCGGTGTTGCTGGTCTGGCCAGACGGCTGCGTCTACGGAGGCGTAACCCCGGCGAGGATCGAGCGCATCCTCCACCAACACGTGATCCACGGCCAACCGCTCCAAGAGTGGATCCTCAAGCAGCACCAGCTGGCCGTGCGCGATCAGGCGGCGGAGGGCTGAAAAAAGGCGCGGCGATGAGCATGACCCCGGCCAGCCCAGGGCCAATACAACGCCGACAGATCGCGGGAAGCCGCGCGCAGCTCAGCCAGGCTGATCACGAGGTCTGCTTCAGCTGCGAGATCGAGAATCATCTGGGGCGACGTGGCCGCCATGATCTGGGCCTGAAGAGCAGGGTCAGCGTCGGCTCGATGCACGAACGCGATCAAGGACGCCTTGCTCAACACCACCACGAATATGAACAGAAAATTTAAACGACGAGGCCCCACTGATTGGCAGACTTCTATACCAAGAGCGAGGAATGATGCGAATCATGCATAACAACACACCGACGCAGCCAGAGCGCTGTGAGCTGATCGCCCCAACAACCAACGCGGCCCTTACGGCCGTCACGCCAGCCATGGAAACCGTTGTGGCCTCCGCCAGTGGTCAACAGCACAGACAACGTTTGACTGCGCACGGTCGACAGCTGTCGGGCGGCGTCCACTGGCACCCAAGGATCGTCGTCGGCATGCACGATCAGAGTCGGCGGCAAACCGGAACCACCCAGCTGGGTCAGTCGCTGCAGCAGCCGAGGCAGCGGACTCGCATCGCGGTAATAGGCCTCGAGTGAGTCATACCCCCAGCGGGGCGCAGTGATCAACGCATCAAAGCGACGGATGCTGCGAATCGGCTGCTGCAAGGCCTGCCGTTCAGCGGCGCTGACCCCGAAGGGATCCGCCAGGGTCTGGGCCACCAACCGTTGCAACAGCCAGCGCTGATACACCCGGTTACGTGGCCGCTCGATCTGGCGCGAACAGGCCTGCAAATCCAGCGGTGAGCTGATGCACACCACGCCGTCGAGCGGTGACTGCTCCTGCCACTCCGCCAGCAAGGCATTGAGCAACAGCGTGCCCCCCAGTGAGATTCCCATCCCCAGCAGCGGCCGGCCCTGGGCCAGCTGGCGCAGCGAAGGCAAAATCGGCAGCAGGTCTGCATTGCTGTTGGCGGCATAGGTGCCCCGCGCCAGCTCGCGGCCCGCTCCGGCTCCGCGCATATTGAGCCGCAGCACCGCGAATCCGGCGCGCTGCAGGGTGTATCCCATCCGGCGCAGACCACTGCGCGAGCTGCTGCCGCCCAGGCCATGGATCAACAGCACCAGACCCAGGGGTTCTGCCGCGCTGAGAGGCTGATCCAGCAGTCCAAGCAACTGCTCGCCGGATCCAATCGAGAACAGGATGGGCGTGCCCAGGTCAGGCGGGAGGGCCACCGGGCGCAGGGTGTCCCGCAGGGTCTGCAGGTCGCCGTTCAGCCAGGGCAGCCGCGGCCGGAAGGGCTCGAGGCCCAGGGCCGCGGGGAGTGAAGCAGCGCTGGCCTGCTGCGACCAGTGCTCCGATGACCCTCGTGAATCAAGCCGCTTTTCCGACACCCTGGCTGCGCAGTTCTGTGCAGAGCTGCTGCAGCACCGCCTTGGCATCGCCAAACACCATGGCCGTCTGGGGCAGCTCGAACAGCGCATTCTTAATGCCGGCGTAGCCAGCCCCGAGGCTGCGCTTCACCACGAACACCTGGCGGGCCTGATCCACCTCCAGCACGGGCATGCCGTAGAGGGGGCTCTGGGCGTCGTTCTTGGCATCGGGATTCACCACATCATTGGCGCCGAGCACGATCACCACATCGGTGCGGGGGAACTCCGGGTTGATCGTGTCCATCTCCAGCAGCTGCTCGTAGGGCACATCGGCCTCCGCCAGCAGCACATTCATGTGGCCGGGCATGCGGCCGGCCACCGGGTGGATGGCGTAGCTCACCTCCGAGCCGTTCGCCTCCAGCAGCTTGGCCAGCTCCCGCAGGGCGTGCTGGGCCTGGGCCACCGCCAGGCCGTAGCCCGGCACGAACACCACCCGCTCAGCGTTCTCCAGAGCCATAGCGCATTCCTCGGAGCTGCAGCTCACGATGCGGCTGTAGCCAGCCTCATCGCCGCCGCCGCCCACCGGTGCGCTGCCGCCGAGGGCCCCGCCGAAGAGCACGCTCACCAGCGAGCGGTTCATGCCGGTGCACATCACCTGGGTGAGGATCAGGCCGGCCGCGCCCACCATGGCGCCGGCCACGATCAGCAGCTGGCTGCCCACCACAAAGCCGGCGGCCGCCGCGGCCACGCCGGAATAGGAGTTGAGCAGCGAGATCACCACCGGCATGTCGGCGCCGCCGATGGGCAGCGTCACGCCGATGCCCAACAGGCTGGAGGCGGCGAGCAGGATCCACAGGGGTACACCGGTGGGATCGCCGGGCATGGTGAAACCACCCACCAGGGCGGCGATGGCCAGGGCGATGTTCACGCCATGGCGCACACCGCTCTGGGTCCAGCCCGGGGTGCCGAGCCAGCCCTGCAACTTGCCCATCGCAGCAATCGAACCGGTGAAGGTGATCGCCCCCACGAACACCGAGATCACGATCGAGATCAGCTCCACCAGATCAGCGCCCTCGCTGTCGTAGAGGGCCACGGCCATGGCCACCAGCAGCGAAGCCATGCCTCCGCAGCCGTTGAACAGGGCCACGGTTTCGGGCATGGCCGTCATCGGCACACGCCGGGCCGTGATCAGACCGAGCAGGCCACCGATGGCGGTGCCGATCGCCATCCACAGCCAGGCGATCGGATCGGGTTGCAGCTGCAGCAGCAGCCCAAGCACCGCCAGGCCCATGGCCAGGGCCGCCAAACCATTGGCCGAGCGGGCGGAGCGCACGGTGGAGAGGCCCTTGAGCCCCAGCGCCAGCAGCAGCACCGCCAGCAGATCGATCAGATAACCGAAGAGATCCAGAACGTTCATCGCCCGCCTCCGCTCTTCTTGCGGCTGAACATGGCGAGCATCCGATCGGTGACCAGGAAGCCGCCGATCACGTTGAACAAGGCGAAGCCCAGCGACACCGAACCAAGGATCAGCAGCGCCGGATTGCCCTGGGCGTTGGCGATCAGAGTGATGGAGGCGAGCACGGTGATGCCGCTGATGGCGTTTGCGCCGCTCATCAGCGGCGTGTGCAGGGTGGGCGGCACCTTGCCGATCAGTTCAAGCCCCAGCAGGCTGCCGAGCAGCAGCACCCACAGGGCCTGGGAGAGGCTGGTCATGCCGCACCTCCAGCCATGGCGTGGTGGGTGAACAGGCAACCGCTCACGATCGGATCCTCCAGGTTGAGTTGCAGTGCAGTGGGTTCGCTGCCGGAAGCTTCGAGCAGGTGCTCCAGCAGGGCAGCCACGTTGCGGGCGTAGAGGGCGCTGGCGTGGTTGGCCACGCTGCAAGGCAGTTGATCCGCCCCGATCAGCTGCACGCCATGGCGCAGCACGGTGGCGCCGGGCTGCGTGCCTTCGCAGTTGCCGCCCTGGGCCACAGCCAGATCCACCACCACGCTGCCGGGGCGCATGTGCTGGAGCATGGCGTCGTCGATCAGGCGCGGCGCCGGCCGGCCGGGCACCTGGGCGGTGCAGATCACCATGTCGGCCAGGGCCAGCTGCTCAGTGAGCTGGCGGCGCTGTGCCGCCAGGAAATCCTCCGTGGCCTGCTGGGCATAGCCGCCGGTTTCACCGGGCTTCTGCTCCAGCTCGGGCGGATCGATAAAGCGCCCTCCGAGCGATTCCACCTGTTCTTTGGCTGCCGCGCGCACATCGCTCACGTAGGCGACTGCCCCAAGGCGCCGTGCCGTGGCCAGGGCCTGAAGCCCAGCCACGCCAGCCCCGAGGATCAGGGCGCGAGCGGGCTGGATCGTGCCAGCGGCCGTCATCAGCATCGGCACGTAGCGATCCAGGGCGGCTGAAGCCAACAGCACCGCCTTGTAGCCAGCGATGTTGGCCTGAGAGGAGAGCACGTCCATGGTCTGGGCGCGGCTGATGCGCGGCAACAGCTCGAGGGCCATCGCCGTGAGGCGCTGCTGCTCGAGCTGTTGCTTGAGGCTGTCGTTGCCATGGGGCTCCAGCAGGCCCAGCAACAGCGAGCCGGGCCGCAGGGCTTCCAGCTCGCGGCGTTGCTGGGCGATCGAGCCGGCTTGCACCGCCAACACCACATCCGCCTGGCTCCAGTGCTCGGCGGCCGCAGCGGCCGGATCGATCAACTGAGCCCCGGCCTCGCCGTAGGCGGCATCGTCAAACCCGCTGGCCGCACCGGCCCCTTGCTCCACGTGCAGCCGGCAACCGCGGGCACTGAGGCGCCGCACGGTTTCGGGGGTGGCTGCCACGCGCGTTTCACCGGGGCGGCACTCCCGCGGCACCAACACACGAATCAAAAACTTGCCGCCTTCACGTCACAACAGCCCAGTGTTCGACGGGTTCGCGGCCGGCGGCAACGCTTTTCTCAGGCGTGTGGTCACATCCGCACACGCCTGGCAAGGCCGCGTTCAGAACAGCGGCAACAGCTCCTGCTCCAGGCAGCGAGCCTGGGGGTTGGAGCCCTGCTGACGCAGTTGGCGGGCCCGCAGGATCATCGGGTCGAGGTCGCACTCAAGATCCAGGGCGCGCTCGAAGCGCTGGCGCAGTTCGTCGGGGCTGAGAGAAAAGGGGGAACGCTCGTTCATGGGCTGGCGGGTTGAGGCCCGGGAGCGGGGTGATGGCCGGAAGTTAAGGACTCCCGCGCCAAAACGAATAGGTAGAAACCCTCATCTTTTTTAGCTGCCTGCCAACAAAATGGCGGGATGACTTCGCTGTCGTTCGATCTCAGCCTGCCCCGGCGCCCGCTGCAGGCGGTTGGCACCGAGGCGCCTGGACATGAGCCCCATGCCGCCACGCTGCGCCCGCAGCCAGCGGTGCAGCCGCGCCAATGGCAATCACAGCTGCTGCAGCTCCTGCGCCGGCGGCTCGAGCGCGAAGGCCACAAGGATGTGTTGATCAACGCCGGGCCCGGCGCCGGCAAAACCCTCGGCGCGCTGCTCAGCTTCGAGCTGCTTGAGCGCGAAGGCCGCTTGCAGCAGCTACTGGTGTTCTGCCACCGCAGCTCGATCGCCAGCCAGTGGCTGGCCTCCGCGGCCCGGCTGGGGCTGAATCTTCAGGAATGGCAGCCCGGGCTGGAGCTCAGTGATCGCCACGGCCAGCCTTCCCCCCACGGCCTGCTGCTCACCTATCAAGCCGCTGGGCGCAACCTCGCCGTGCTGGAGCAGCAGCTGCAGGCCGCCGCCTGGGGCCCCTGGCTGGCCATCGCCGACGAAGTGCACCACCTGGGACTGGATCCCGATGAACCGGAGGCCACCGCTTGGGGGCATGCCTTCAGCCGCCTCAGCGCCGGAGCCCGCCTGCGCCTGGGCCTCACTGGCACCCCCTTTCGGGCCGACAACCTGGCCTTCTGCGCCGCCCGCCGCATCCAGGTGCACGACGGCCAGGAGTGGGTGGAGCAGATCGCACCGGATCTGAGCGTGGAGCCGCGCGAACTGATCGCGGCGGGGGATGTGCGCCCGCTGGAATTCCGCTTTCAAGACGGCTGGGTGGATCACGGCCGCCAGGGAGAGCTGGGTGATAGCGAGCGCTCGCCGCTGTCGCAGGAGCAGCGCGAGAGCTGGCGCGCCCGCAACCTGCGCCGCGCCATCCGCCTGGGCGACAGCAGCAGCATTGCCCTGCGGCTGCTGCTCAATGCCCGCCGGCGCCTCGAGGTGGTGCGGCGCGAGCACAACGGCGCCGGCGGCCTGGTGATCGCCCGCGACATCGCCCATGCCCGCCGCATCTGCGGCCTGCTGGAGGAGGAGGGTGATCGGGTGCATCTGGTGCACTCGCAGGATCCGGATGCCGCTCAGCGCATGGAGGCCTTCAAGGCCGGCGAGGCCGATTGGCTGGTGAGCATCGATATGTGCGCCGAAGGCTTCGATGCGCCGCGGCTGCGGGTTGTGGCCTACCTCACCACGGTGGTGACGCGCACCCGCTTCGTGCAGGGCATCACGCGGGCGGTGCGCATGGATGCCGAGCGTTCGGCCCTGGAGACGGTGCCCAGGCACCCCTCGTACGTGTTCGCACCGGCAGATCCACTGCTGATGCAGTACGCGCGCACCTGGTCTCTGAGCGAGCCCTACGTGCTCAGGCCCAAAACCGTGGAGGCCGAAGTGGTCGCGAGCGGCGCCGGGCGAGCACCAGCTTTACCCCTGCAAGCCCTCGAAGATGGCGCTGGCGCTGTGATCCGGATGCGCGGCCCGCAGCTACCCAACTTCCGAGTGCAGCGTTAAATACATTCGATTGCGGCAAAAAGTGCGACGTTGTGCGAAAGCGCACCCAAATGGGGCCTCCGGCCGACCAGCGTGGTGCGATCGCGGGACACCCATGAAAGGCTCCATCCAGCGTCGTCTCACCGTTGCCATCAACTGGTCGGCCGCCCGCATCGCAAGCCTCGACGACCGTGAGCGCTATGAAGACAGCTATGCGCTCACCGAAGAATTCAGGGAATGGATCCTCTGCGTGGATCAGCATCCCGAGCTCATGGCCGAGCAGGTGCTGATGGTTCCCGACTTCAACGAACTGAAGAAATCAAGCGACAACAGCGAGAGCGACGGACTCCTGGAAATCTGAAGAAAATCTAAGGGTTTTTGCCTGAGGCGTCAAACACCCTGGGCGACAGGTGCGCGTCACGCCAGTTCATCTTCGCGAGAGTTCAACTGCGCGTCGTTTCAATTGCGCGCGCGTTCAACTGCTCGCCAATTCAAAGGGCACCCAGCACTCCTCCAACACCGGAAGCTCGGCGCTACGCTCTTAAGCGAAGTCGATCCGCTTAAGCCGTGACTGAAGCCACTGCAAGCGCCGCGACGGGCGCTTCCGTTGAGAACGTGGTGATCGTGGGCTCGGGCCCTGCCGGCTACACCGCGGCCATCTATGCCGCCCGCGCCAACCTGCGGCCGGTGGTGATCACAGGCTTCCAGGACGGCGGCATTCCCGGTGGTCAGCTCATGACCACCACCCACGTGGAGAACTTCCCCGGCTTCCCCGACGGCATCCTCGGCCCGGATCTGATGGATCGGCTCAAGGCCCAGGCCGTGCGTTGGGGCACCCGCCTGGTGGAGGCGGACGCCGACAGCATCGACCTGTCGCAGCGACCCTTCCGCATCCAGGCCGACGGCCAGACCATCGAGGCACAGTCGGTAATCCTGGCCACGGGCGCCAGCGCCAACCGCCTCGGCCTGCCCAGCGAAGAGCGCTTCTGGAATGCGGGCATCAGCGCCTGCGCCATCTGCGATGGCGCCACGCCGCAGTTCCGCAACGAAGAGCTGGCGGTGGTGGGCGGCGGCGACTCCGCCTGCGAGGAGGCTGTGTACCTCACCAAATACGGCAGCCGCGTGCATCTGGTGGTGCGCTCCGGCCAGCTGCGGGCCAGCAAGGCCATGGCCGATCGGGTACTGGCCAACCCGAACATCACTGTGCACTGGAACCGCCAGATCCGCGACTGCAGCGGCGGCGAGTGGCTTGAGGCCATCGAGCTGGTCGCCACCGATGGCAGCGGCGGCTCCGAGCAGATACCCGTGCGAGGCCTCTTCTACGCCATTGGCCACACGCCAAACACCCGCCTGGTGCGCAGCCAGCTGGACGTGGACAGCCACGGCTACCTGGTGACCAAGCCTGGCCGGCCCGAAACCAGCGTGGATGGCGTGTTCGCCGCCGGTGATGTGGCGGATGCGGAATGGCGTCAGGGCATTACCGCAGCCGGCAGCGGCTGCCAGGCAGCCCTTGCGGCTGAGCGCTGGCTCACCCATCACGACCTCGCCGTGACCGTGAGCCAAGACCCGGTGGATCCCGCCGAGGTGGGCGAAGTGCAGCGCACCGCCGTGAGCGATGAAGCCAACTTCGACCCCAATGCCCTGTGGCAGAAGGGCGGCTATGCCCTGCGCAAGCTGTATCACGACAGCGAAAAGCCCCTGCTGGTCGTGTACACCTCCCCCACCTGTGGCCCCTGCCACGTGCTTAAACCGCAGCTCAAGCGCGTGCTCGACGAGCTCGGTGGCCGCGCTCAGGGCGTTGAAATCGACATCGAAACCGATCAGGAGATAGCCCAGCAGGCGGGGGTGAGCGGCACCCCCACCGTGCAGCTGTTCTTCCAGAAGGAACTGAAGCAGCAGTTCCGCGGGGTGAAACAACGCAGCGAGTTCAAGGCCGCGATCGAGCAGGTCCTCGGCGCCGTTGTGGCTTGAGGGGGGCGGTTGTTCTGGGTTGAGCCTCTGAGCGGGGATCTACTAGCAGGGGGTTCATGCTCCCTGCACTGTCCGGGTCGGGATATCCATGGATATCCCGACCCGGACAGCAGCCCATCCCACCAACCTGCAGCGGCACTCAGTTCGCCAAAGCACCAACGCAAAAGCCCCGGGATCAGATCCCAGGGCTAGAGAAAGGCTGAACGAAGAGCCGTGCAGCTAAGCCGGAGAGCTGTTGAACAGCGCGGTGAGGTGGCGATCAGCGGCGACGGGGGCCGCCGGGGCGGTTGCCACCAGGACGAGGCCCGCCGGCAGCGGCATTGCGCTCGCGGTAGGTGATCCGGCCGCGGCTGAGGTCGTAGGGGCTGATCTCCACCAGCACCTTGTCACCGGCGAGCAGCTTGATGCGGAACTTGGTGAGCTTTCCGGCAGCCCGGCAGAGGCATTGGTGGCCTGCCGGCTGCTCGAGGGTGACCAGGTAAAACCCGTTGCCCTGCTCCTTCTCGATCACGCCGGAGGTCTCGATCATGCGCTGCTGCCGCGGGAAAGTCGTACTGCTTCTCCAATCTTAGTTGGCGCCCTCAAACCGCTAGCGTCAGCCTCCGATCTGCCATCGCCCGTGACTCTTCCTCCCGTGTCGATGGATGTCGGCCTTCTGCTGATCTCGATCGGGGTGGTGAATCTGTGGCGTGCGCGCCAGGCCTCCTGAGCACACTGCTGTTCCACAAGCCCTACGGGGTGCTGAGTCAATTCAGCCGCGAGCCGGACAGTCGCTGGGGCTGCCTGGCCGATCACATTCCTGTGCCTGGGGTGTATGCCGCCGGGCGCCTTGATGCCGACAGCGAGGGGCTGCTGTTACTCACAGCCAACGGGCGCCTGCAGCAGCGACTCACCGATCCTGCCTGGGGTCATTGGCGCCGCTACTGGGTGCAGGTGGAGGGTGAGCCACAAAGCGACCAGCTGCGCCGCCTGGAGCAGGGTCTGCTGATCCAGGGGCAACGCACGCTCCCGGCCCGGGCCATCGCGCTGAACGATCCCGGCTTGCCCGAGCGCAATCCGCCCATCCGCGTGCGCCGGCAGATCCCAACCAGCTGGCTGCAGATCGAGTTGCGGGAAGGTCGCAACCGTCAGGTCCGCCGTATGACCGCGGCCGTAGGCCTGCCCACCCTGCGCTTGCTGCGGGTGGCGATCGATCTGATGGATGGGGCGGCGCCGCTCAGCCTCGAAGGCCTGGAACCGGGACGCTGGCGCGAGGTGAGTGGTGAAGAACAGCAGCGGCTTCAGGCGCTGCTGCGGCAGCCAAGCAACGGGCGTCGCTCGCCGGGCCGGGGCGGGCGCGCAGGCGGCGGGAAATCTGGCCAGGTCGGTGCCGGTGGGTAGGGAGGCCTGGCCATGCCCTCAGCAACAAACCCTTAAACGAGAACGAAATGGTTGGCATTCAGGGCCCCAACCCCGATGGCGGTGCTGCTGTCGAGAATGCCAATCAGGGCGATCTCATTGGCCGCCACGGCACTGTTAGCACCGGCGTTGAATCGGTAGAGGTAGGCGTTGCCGTTGTCGTAAGCAACGATGTAACCAGCCCCGCCTCTGGCGCTGGTATTCAGCGCGGCACTGCCGTTGGCAGCATTGAGGCCATCCAAGAGTGCTGCCCCGTTGGTGCTATTGGCCAAATTCACATCGTCCTCGGTGTTATCGAAGTTGAAGGCAAACAGGTCGGCTGCAGTGGTGTTCAGCGTCACACGGGTCGCCCTGCTGGCAACGATGGCCAAGCTCAGGGCGGGTGCGTTGCGGCTCGTGAGGTTGTTCGACAGTCGGATCGTCTCACCACCGGAAGTGATCGGATCAAAATCGATGATGGTGCTGCGATTGGCGGCCGAGCTGATCCCAGTGAGATCGAAGCTATCGAGCCCAGCCAAGCCGCTGAGGGTGTCGATTCCTCCGCCACCCCTCAGCACATTGTTAGCGCTATTGCCAGTGATCACGTTGGCAGCTGTGTTGCCAGTCGCGTCGATATTGATAAGTCCATCGAGCCTGAGATTCTCGATACCGAGCGGCAGAACCGTTGATGTGCTCGCCACAAGGGTGTCGGTGATCGTGGTGGTGATGCTGCTGACACTGCCAAGAACAGCATTGGTGGGTGATGACAGGATCAGACTGAAGGTTTCGTCTGCTTCGTTGAGGGAATCGTTGAGCAGCGTGATCGTGATGCTTTGGCTGGTTTGCCCGGGAGCGAAGCTGAGGATCCCGCTGGTGGCGGTGTAATCGCTGCCGGCGATGGCGGTGCCATTGCTTGTAGCGAAGGCCACCGTCACGGGAACCAGACTGGCAGAGCTCAGGCTCACCTGATAGGTGACGCTGGCGCTCTGCCCCTCGACCACGGTCTGCGGCGCACCAACAAAGCTCAACACTGGAAAATCGTTATCCAGATTGGTGAGGCTGGCGCTACTGGTGAGGGCCTGGTAAGCAGGATCAGCGGACGAGCTGGTCAGAGTCACCGAATAGGTGAGGGGACCGTCGAACAGGGGATCGTCGGCACCGGTCACCGTGACCGTTTGAGCCGTGTTCCAATTCTCGGGGGTGAAGGTGAGGCTGGGGGTGGACACGGTGCCTTCGCCCTCATTGCTACTGACCACGTTCACCACCACATCCGCCGCTGGGGCCGTACCCAACACAACGCTGAAGCTGCTCTGCGCACCGGCTTCGCTGGTGGTGAGGCCAGCGCTTGGGGTGAGAATCAGCGCAGGCACGGGAATCGTCGACACCAACGTGCCACTGATCAGGTATTGCCCCAAGCTGCCGTAATCGGTGTAGCCGCTTGGCGGATTGGCCAGCGGATTGCCGAAGCCCACCCCTTCAACGCTCAGGTAGTAATCGCCAGCAGCAAGGAACAGGTTGAAGCTGGCGTCGAGCTGAGCCAAAGGGTTGCTGCTGGCGATCAGAACGCCAGTGGAGCTATAGAGATTGGCGGAGATATCGAGATTGGGGCCCAGGCCATCCAGGTAGTGGGTGCTGAAGGTTCCATCGCCATTGGCACTGAACACCTGGCAGGCATTGCGAATGCTCAGGGAAATATCGCCACTACCCGTGCTGAAGCAAAACCAATCGACATCGGTATTGCGCTCGATAATACCAAAACTGCTGGGAGTTGTTCCGCTGAGGCGGTAGGCCGTAGCCAAATTATCGCCATAATCATCCACTCTGTAGCTGAAACCATTACCCGACACATAGGCATTACTGACACTGCCGGTGATGATGCCTAGATCGTCTTGTCGATTGTTAGCGCCGATGTAGTCGCCCTTGCTCCAGGTAGTGACATTTTCATCGGCGTTGATGAATGGCGCCCCCATGATCGTGCCCCAACTCGTGGCACCGGTGCCATGGCCCTCGTAGTAAGAGGCGTTGCTGCCGTAGGTGCCGCCATCGTGGCTGAGGCCAAGGGTGTGGCCAACTTCATGGCTCACGGTTTCAGCCGCTGCGTAAATCGAAGCGGCATCGGTGGCGTTGTAACCGTTAAAAACGAGGCAAACCTCATCGGTGGCCCAGTTGAAGCTGCCCAGATAAGCGGTGCCGCCACCACCAGCGTTTGTAATCGGGCGGTTGGTGAGCAGGTTGATGTTCGTGGTCATCGCCACGCGGATGCCCCAACGGGTATCACCGGCGCCAGAGTTCTGCAGGTCTGCGCTGGTGGGCTGCTCAGTGGTGACGTCGATATTAAAGGGTGCAAAGTCTTCCGCAACACGGCGCCAGATCTCCTGAATCGCCCGCAAGGCCGCATCGCTGAACACGCCATTGGCGCCATAGAACGCCCCCACCGACAACGCCCCACCGTTCTCCCATTGCGAATTTGCGAGAACATAACCATCAAAGTCGAGGTAGATCCGATGGTTGGCGTTCGGGTTGCTGTGCAACTTGAACGTGAGACCCAGGTCGAGCGAGGCGACGACCGCCGCCGCCTCGGTGGCAGCGGTGGCGCTGGTGACGAATAAACGGGAGCAAGCCGGACAGCGGCAGGTGCTCAGCTCACTGGCCTGGAAATCGGTGCGGGTGCTCAGCTCACGCGCCGGGAGACCGGGACGAAGCAGCTCGTGAACCAGGCTGGCGCCATCGACGCGATCAGCAGAGGAGGCGTGCATCGACGTGCGACTGCCCACCTGCCAAGCGACTGCTGCGTCGTCGCCTGCGGACAACCCTCTGGCAGGCTCGACAGTGACATCACCACCCTGAGTGGCAGGTGTGGACTGGGATGCATACCCCTGCCACGACCAATGCGGGAGCGGGGCATGGCGAGACGGCGTCCTGATCACCTCTTCGAGAATCGACCAACGACCAGTTTTGGCCTGACCCATCAACGAACTCCAAACCGCGGCGACTCACTTTCATCCATTGATTGACTCGTGAAACGAATCAATCAATGAATTCAGGCGTCGTGTTACAGCCGTCATAGCCTGGCAGCGCGGCAGAAGCCATAGGCGCCAGCCAATAATCGCTCGCGTGGAGGAATTAGTCGAGCGCTTGCTTGAGCTCGCGCACCACCTGCAGCTGGCCGTAGTAGTAGTTGGCTTTGGCGCGGCGATCGGAATCGGTGAGGCTGTCGAACGCATCAAAGCCCACGCTCTGCCAGAGCTCGTTACCACAAGCGCGGGTGATCTCCTCCACCGCCTCTTGCTCCAGCACGCCGAGACGGCGCTGCAGGTTCTTGGTCTGCGCAATGCCCATATCCGCAGCGCCGCCGGCGCCATTACTCCACTCGATAGTACAGGCGCATCACAGCAGGTGCCATCCGTGAAAACCCTCAGAAGGGCAGCTTCTTCTTGGCGTCTTTGTCGAGATCGGCCTCCATCTCACGCAGGCGCTTGAGGATGGTGTCGTAGTACTCGCGCAGGTAGCTCTCGAGGCTCGTGGTGTCGGCCGGATCGAGGCCAAAGGCGGCGTAGCTCTCCTCCATCGGCGCATCAAGGGGGGTGCCGCCACCGATGACCTTGTCGAAGGCAAGGCGCTCGGCCACATTCACGGCCGGCTCAAAGAACGAGGCCACGCCCTGCATCAGGCGCAGCAGGAAGGGCCGAACCCGGAACACCCGGGCGCTCTTGCCGCAAAACTTCTCGCACAGCTGGGTGATCTCGCCGGTGCTCCAGGCGCGAGGACCCACCACCGGCAGGGCCTTGCGGATGGTTTCGCTGCGGGTGAGGGCCGCCACCGCGAAACGGGCCACATCCTGGGTGTTCATGTAAGCGATCGGTGTGGGCGTTCCGCTCACCCAAACCGTTTGGTTTTCCAGCACCGGAATCGCGATCTGACTGATCAGACCCTGCATGAAGGCCACGCAGCGCAGAATCGTGTAATCGAAATCCGACTGGATCAGCGCCTGCTCGGTGCAGTGCTTGATATCCATCAACGGCACATCGCGATGCTTCTCCGCACCGAGAAGCGACACGAACACAAACCGCTTCACGCCGGAGCGCTCACAGGCGTTGAGCAGGTTGAGCTTGCCGGTCCAGTCGGTGTCGTAGCTGCTGCC
>VFQT010002616.1_pt1 | contig 18077 bp, 20 predicted proteins | sample 3512381 | NCBI WGS metagenome assembly VFQT01 (sample SAMN10412376, study PRJNA504923) | tailings metagenome | isolation source: Relicate 2 Philex TSF3 active mining site | place: Philippines: Tuba, Benguet | collected 2017-08-29
GTGCGTCCAATTGGTCGAAATGAATCGTTTCTTTAGTAGGTTGCACACCTATCTTTTCTCCTTGTTGATAATAAGCTCCCAGATCATGTTGCGATAAAAGCATGTAAACATTCTTGCATCCTTGACAGCAGAATGCATGATTGTCATACTTGATCGGAGTTTCTATGAAAGGATCGTGACAATGAAAGCAACTGTCGGGATCTTGATGTTGTACTTCGTTTTCTTTATCTAATGTGCTCGTTCTGTTCATTGTGTGCTTTAAATCGTATGACTGAAAGTCGGTTTCGAGACCGGATTTCTTAGATAGGTATCGAAGGCCATGCAGCAATTTCGTACGAAAGGAATACCTTTCTCACTTACGCGTACATGATTATCTTCAATGGATACCAAACCATCTTCGATCATTGGAAAAAGTCGCGTGATGATCTCGCCAAAGTGGATGAAGGATTTTTTCGGAATCTCCGTTTCAAAATGACACATCAAATTCAGGATGTGCTGACGCATTTCCAGATCTTCTTCGCTTAGTTCATGTCCGCGTGTGATTGGCAATTCGTTTTCTTCTAAACGTTCCAAATATGCTTTCACAGAGTGCTCGTTTTGAGCAAAACCGTACCAAGCATCAGAGATTGCGGACATTCCAAGACCAATCAAAACTGGAGAAGTCTGGGTGGTGTATCCCATGAAGTTTCTATGTAAGTTCTTCGATTTTGCGGCAATTCCTAATTCGTCTGTTGGCAATGCAAAGTGATCCATTCCAATCTCAATGTATCCGGCATCCAAGAATTTCTCTTTGGCCATTTCGTATAAAGCGCGTTTTGTAGATCCGGTAGGTAAATCATTTTCATCAAAACCTCGTTGGCCGGTGCCTTTGATCCAAGGAACATGCGCATAGCTGTAAAGTGAAATTCGATGTGGTCTTAATTCCAACGTTTTTTCCACTGTCTTTTCGAACCCGTAAATGTTTTGTTTTGGTAAGCCAAACACCAAGTCATGACTGATAGACGTATAGCCTGCATCCACTGACCACTGGTGAACTCGTGATACTTCTTCAAAACTTTGAATACGGTGAATAGCTTCCTGCACGATTGGGTCGTAATCTTGAATCCCGAAAGAGACTCTTTTGAAGCCTAATTCGGCGAGTGTATCAATGTGAACTTTTGTCGTTGATTTCGGGTGGCCTTCAAACCCCAATTCTGCATCAGGAATCAAAGTTGCAAAATCTAAAATACCTTCAATGAGTCTTTTCAATTCATCTGGAGAGAAAAAAGTAGGCGTTCCTCCGCCTAAGTGAATCGCCGTAATTCGAATGTTTTGTCCCAGTTCTTGTGTCAGCAAACGCCACTCTTTTAAAACAGCAGATATATAAGGTTCTTCAACTTTGTGATTAGTAGTGATATGTTTGTGACATCCGCAGAATGTGCAAAGAGAATCACAGTATGGCAAGTGAATGTAAAGGGCAACTTCGTTATTGGAGGTGCTTTTCAATCCTTTATGGAGTACCTGGATCCAATCCTGAACATCCCAGCGTTGAACTTTCCAGAACGGCACGGTCGGATAGGAAGTGTATCTCGGACCGGGTACATTGTACTTTTCGACTAAATTTTCTCCGTTCATAATACTGAATTTTAAGCAAATCTAGGGCTATGACATTCCCTAAAAAATGACGTTTGTCAGCTTTCCGGTTAATTATATTTTTTTTACATTTGTATCTACTATTTAACGAGCAAAATTTATGTTGGACAAGTCCCACAAACATGTTACCTGTGAGAAGTGTGTCGTTCGAAACAGCGGTATATTTTCCAATTTGAGTAACGATGAGGTTTGTGATCTAGATGGCCACAAATCCTGCAATTACTATAAAAAGCATCAATCACTATTTGTTGAGGGCAGTTATCCACGTGGAGTGTTCTGTATCAATCAAGGAAAGGTAAAGATCTATGCCTTGGGAGATGAAGGAAAAGAACAAATCGTTCACATTGCTAAGGAAGGTGAAGTTGTTGGGTTCCGTTCCATGTTGAGCGGTGAGCCTTACAAATTGTCGGCAAGTACCTTGGAGGATGCTAATATTTGTTTTGTTTCAAAGGACGATTTCTTGAACATGTTGGATAGCAATACCAGCATGCGCAATGCGGTTTTGAAGGAGCTTTCAAAAGAATTAGGCGAGCGGGCGATTTTCATCACGAATTTGGCACAGAAATCAGTTCGCGAACGTTTAGCTTATGCATTGATGATCCTTCAAGATATTTATGGTGAAGAACCGATCAATTTGACCCGAGAGGATTTAGCGAATTTTGTTGGAACGGCAACAGAGACCTTGATCCGACTTTTGAAGGATTTCAAAGAGGAGGGGTTGATTGATGTGCAGACGCGGAAAGTGTTTGTGACGGATTTGGATGGATTGATTCAGTTGGCCGGAGGTCATCGTTGATATTTGAGGCAATTTGGCAATATTGCAATATTGCAATATTGCCAAAACGCAATAAACTTACTCGAGCAATTTCCCTCCTAAATAACTAACCATCATATTTTCCAGAACTCTCAAGCCTTTCATATCAATACTTATCCAAGCTTCATGAATTTGGTATTCCCATGTGACAAGTTCTGCCTGCCTCATGTATATCAAATGTCGGTGAACTGTGGCAATATTCAAGTTTAACTCTTTTATTAAATCAGTTGTTCTAACCTTACCTTCAGCCCTCAATATCATCAAGATCCGCTGTCTCGCAGGATGACCTAAGGCCTTTCCGAGCTGAGAAAATACAAGTTGTTCGGTGGTGTAATCGTTAGGTTTTGTCAATCCCATATTTGAAGTTTTCCAATTTAAGTTAATTGAAAACAGCATTTATGTCAATAGGAAACTCAAAAATTATTTGGGAATTTTCAACGTTTGTCCAGCCCGAATCATATCTGATCGCAGGCCGTTGGCCTTTTTGATCTTACTTACGCTGGTATGATACTTTTCTGCGATCTGTGAAAGTGTGTCTCCGGATTTAACGGTGTATTTGCGATAGCTTGCCGGACTGGCTGTCGTTTTCTTTACAGGATTTGTTGGGACGGATTCGCTAACAGTCGTTGATTCCTGTTTCGCATAGTCCTGAACGCTGATCAAATTTCCAATGCGCGGATCGTAATATTTGTAAAAATGCTGTTGAATGTTCACGTAGCGACAAACGCTATCCAATCGATTGCTATGCCAGTCATAACATTGGATCACATTTTCGTTGTATTCTAGGAGTTTGACAGGCTTCAGTCCTGTGTGAATGCGGTGCATCCGCGGACATTGTTTCATTACGGCAGGTAAACCACCACCGGCCGAACCGCGACTATCAACAGAAACATAGCAACGACCATCCGTGCTTGGTCCAACAACGGCTGTCCAAAAAACGGTTAATGTGGTAGGATCGATTTGAATGTATAGTTTTTTAACGTCGGAATTGAACCCCTTCTTGCGAATCTCCGCCAAGCCCTCGTTGATCTTCACATTAAGGTAACCGCCAAACTTGTCCATTCGGCGACTATTGAAGGAGTGTAAGGCATCATAAACCCAAGGTTGACCCAAAGCAGTATAGGAATCACAGATCAATTCATCGTGTTCTCCCAAGGCGATTGTATCTGGATTCAACAATTGAAAAGGAGGAATCTCAATTAGTTTTCTTGCAGAAATGGTATCCGGAATGGTATCAATTGCTTGCTCCAAATCTTCCTGACCATAAGAGTAGCCACTTAAGAATGCCAGGACAACAAAATAAATGATATGTCGGAAAAAGGAGAGCATTTTCGTTATTATTGATTGTTTTCAATAATGCCGCAAAAATAAGAAGTTACGTGGAATTAAGTGCCTGATTCAGTTTTAAGCAAGACTTTTTAAGCTTATTTATCAATTTTGAAGATGAAAAAACGATTTGAAAATCGCCATTTCAAAGCACAGCCAAATTCAGCTTAGACATAGATATTGGTCATGGATTTCGGAAAATGATTTTAATTCTGTTTTTTTGACGGAAGTGAAAATCGAAGAAAAAGAGATATGGAAAGCGGGTCATCAACAACAGATCCTTGGAAAATACTATACTTTGTGAATCCGATAGTAGTTTGATTGGAAACCGTGTAACTCAGTTGTACACCAATTTTAAACATTCTTCCTCCCATACACATAATTATTGCCGGATCAATATAGAATATAGGTCCGTCAGTGGATATTTTTTGAACCTCATTGGCCGAACCGGTAGGATAATTCAAATAATCCATCAGTCCCATTCTTAAACTCACACCAAATTGAAAATTTTCCGTTTGTTGATAGAATCCAGGTTGAATGAAATATTTCACATAACGGTACTCAAAATTCTCTGTTCCACTTTTGTTTTCACTTATACCAAATTGACCACCGCCCAAGACTTCGAAATAATTGATATTATTCAATGAACGATAATATCCTGCACCGAATCCTATCTTTCTTCCCAGATAGCGAACATTAATTGAACTGTCCGCATAATCATAGTTTTTTGAAGTACCTGATCCGGAATATCCGGTAATAGATCCGATTGCGACTAAACTGTTCGATATCGCATAACTTGCATGACCGTGTAGTCCTGAACTGAGGTTTCCAAAGTTGACACCTGCAGCTGCGTTTAAGTCGTTCTTTTTAGTTACGGATCCCGTAACAACCGGATCATTAACATAATATAGATTACTACAACAACCGCTCAATATGTAAAGCATTGTGGCGAATAGAACGAAGTTTCTAATCAGATGAGTCATTGTTCAAACTTTGTTTAAGTTTTTACAAATCTAGAATGATCAAAACAATTAATTCCTGCCATTTGTCTGCTTATTAGATGATTAAAATCAGTTATTCGCCCGGAACAATTTAAAGAAGGTGCGTAAAACAGTGATTTTACAGTTTTCTTATTTCAAGAACATTGAATTTCGGTTAACTTTACCTACATGAAAAATGCACCTTATTCTGTTGAAGAACGTTTCGTTCGTTATGCACAAGTTGATACAACTGCAGACCCTGTTAGCATGTCTTTTCCATCTTCGGAGAAACAAAAGAATTTATCTGCAATCCTAGTCGATGAACTAAAAGCTATCGGAGTTTCCGATGCAGAAAAGGATCAATGGGGTTATGTCTATGCAACGATTCCGGCAAACGTGTCTCATGACGTTCCAACAATCTGTTTTTGCTCACATATCGATACTGCTCCGGATTGTTCCGGAACGGATGTTAAACCAATCGTTCACAGAAATTATACAGGTCATCCAATCGTTCTACCGGATGATCCAACGCAGGTGATTACCGTTGAACAACACCCGTATTTGAAAGAAAAAATTGGAGATGATCTTATAACCGCATCTGGAACAACGCTATTAGGGGCTGACGATAAGGCAGGCGTGGCCATTATCATGGATCTGGCTACGCAATTGATGCGTAATCCGGAAATTCCACATGGAAAGATCCGTATCCTGTTCACGCCTGATGAAGAAGTAGGAAGAGGAGTGGAACAACTCGATATGCAAAAATTGAATGCAGATTTCGGATATACGCTTGATTCAGGTGAGCTGGGCGCCATTGAAGATGAGTCTTTCTCAGCAGATGCTATGACTTTCCAGATCTCTGGTGTGAGTGCGCATCCGGGTTATGCGAAAGGAAAAATGGTTCATGCCATTAAGGTTGCTGCTTCCTTTGTAGATAGTTTACCGAAAGATAACTGGTGTCCGGAAGCTACGCAGGGTAGAGAAGGATTTGTGCATCCAACCTCTATTTCAGGTGGTTTGGAAGAAGCCACGGTTTCATTCATCATTCGCGATCACGATACCAGTAAACTTGCGGAATATGAGACCCGTCTGGAAAACTACATGAAAGAAACAATTTCTCAATTTCCGGGTGCAAGCTATTCCTGTAAAGTTCAGGCGCAATACCGTAACATGAAAGAGATCATTCGCGATGTGCCGTTTGTAACTGATTACGCCATTCGGGCGATGGAAAAAGCCGGTATCACTCCTCGTCCGACCATTATACGTGGTGGAACGGACGGTTCGCGTATGTCCTTCATGGGACTTCCTTGTCCGAATATATTTACCGGAGAAATGGCGATCCACTCACGTCATGAGTATGTGAGCGTGCAGGACATGCAAAAAGCAGTCGATACCTTGATCGAATTGGTGCAGATCTGGACAAAACATAAATAAGCATGAAAGACCAGTTTTTGCTGAATCCCGAAGTTACGTTCCTGAATTTTGGTTCTTTTGGTGCTACGCCGAAGCCGATCTTCGAAACTTATCAAGCCATTCAGCGAGAATTGGAGGCAGAACCGGTACAGTTTATTACGGTAAGCGGACCAAAACGCGTTGCAGCTAACCGAAAGGCACTTGCGAAGTATTTGAATGCAGATCCGTCTGACTTAGTTCTGGTACAAAATCCAACCTATGCGGTCAATATACTCGCGCGCGGTACGAATCTGAAAGCCGGGGATGAAGTATTGACAACCAATTTGGAATATGGGGCCTGCGATCGCGCCTGGAATTTTTACTGTTCCCAAAAAGGCGCTCGCTATGTTCAATCCAAAATTTCCCTGCCGATTGCCTCGAAAGAAGCATTCTTAGAGGAGTTTTGGGCCGGATATTCCGAAAATACAAAAGTGGTGTTCATCAGTCACATCACCAGTGTTACCGGACTGATCTTGCCAGTTGATGATCTTGTTCGGGAAGCTAAAAACAGAGGATTGATCACCATCGTGGATGGCGCACATGCTCCGGCACATGTTCCTCTGGATCTGAATAAACTGGACGCGGATGCCTATGTAGGCGCCTGCCACAAATGGATGATGGCTCCGAAAGGTGTTTCTTTTTTACATCTGAAAAAGCATTTGCAACCGATGGATCCTGTTTTGATAAGTTGGGGTTTTGAAGCCGATTATCCAGGCGAATCTCAATTCATCGATCATCACCAATTCAACGGAACGCGCGACTTTTCGGCATTTTGTTGTCTGGAAAGTTCCATCGAATTTCTAACTAAACACGATTGGTGGCAGGAAGCTGCTAAAAATCGCGCTATTGTGCAGCGGTGGTTGCCCCGCTTATGCTCTTTATTGAACACCGTTCCTTTGGCACCAGTGAATGATCATTTCATCGGACAAATGGGGTCCATGGGTATCACTTGCGACGATCCGGTGGCACTCAAGCAGCAGCTTTACAAGGAATTCAAGATCGAAATACCCGTGATGGTGCAGCATGGGAATGTATTTATTCGCTTTTCTTTCAATGCCTTCAATTCCGAACAGGATCTGGAAAAGTTGGAAGCAGTTCTGCAACAATTGAAAACAGCAGGAATCATATCAGGTAAAAAATGGGATTGACGAAACACATCATTTTGGTGGGCTACATGGGCTCCGGAAAAAGTACGATTGGTCGTATGCTATCCGAACAATTGGATAGCAATTTTATAGACAGTGATTCCGCTATCGAGGCACAAACCGGTAAATCCATTCGCGAGATCTTCGCGGAAAAAGGAGAAGATCACTTTCGGGACTTGGAACGCACTTTTTGTGAAAGTTTAGCGGACTTGAAACCAAGTGTTATCGCTACCGGAGGAGGTTTGCCTTGTTTTCATCACAACATGGATCTTTTAAAAGCGCATGGTGTGGTCGTTTATGTCAATGCTTCTTTGCAAACACTTGCTCGTCGCTTGAAAGAAGAGCGTGCCATCCGACCACTTGTTGCCGAATTGGATGATAACGCCATTTTCCCTTTTGTAGAAGAACAGCTCACTTGGCGCAAGGAATATTACAAACAGGCACATGTTTTCCTGCCAAACGAATTACACAAACCGGATAAGGTGGTAGCCAATTTGTTGAAAGAATTGCAAACTCGTTTCGAGATCGGCTAATCTTCGTCGTCGCCATTCAGATCCACACCAAAGAACTGGATAGGCTCGCCATCTTGTTCCTTTTTCAAGAAATAGGCATAAAAAGCAGTGTGTCCTACTAATAGGAAGTAGCTTACTTTATCGAAAAGTGTCGTGTCGTTGGCCCAATAGTCAAAACCGAGCATGACTAACATGAAGAGTAAGTAAAGTCCTGCTCCACCAAAAAAGAACCACACAAAGCGGAAGTTCTTGCGCCACATCAGGATCAAACCGATGAATGCCACTAACCACAGAATAATACCGAGTGCATAAAATGCTTCCAACCGACCAATGAATGATTGCGGTTCAAATCCCAATTGAATCCCACGCTCATCGATCATTTTAGAAACCTGGATCTTCTTCTCAGCCTCGATCCACAAATGAGCGCGAATCACTAATGATCCCATAACAGACCACAAAAAAAAGACAAACCAAAGTGCTAATGCAAAGAAGAAGCTCACTTGGGTGTACAAATCCGGTTTTAGTTTGCCAAACACCACATTGCGCAGGCGAATGAGCAAGGGCAGGGGGGAATTCAAATGATTTTCGAATTCCGCGCGAAGTTTGGATTGCTTTTCTTTGTCCACCTCACGAAATTACTAATTTCGCGGTACACCATGGAACAAGCACACGCATTTGATGAATTTCTCGCCCCAACGGAAACAATGGATTTTACACATCCGCGCGTGCAGGAAGTATTGAGCAAGATTCCCAGTGGACTTTCACCAAAAGCAACTGCGAATTGGTTGTATGAGCTTGTGCGTGACCGCTTCTTATACGATCCGTATCATCTGGATCTGCGTCCGCAAGCATTAAAAGCGAGTGAGATCCTCACACACAAACGCGCATGGTGCGTGGAGAAATCAATTGTTTTGGCTGCATGTTTTCGGGGAGTTGGAATCCCTGCCAGACTTGGTTTTGGAATCGTGGTGAACCACATTGGTGTGGAAAAATTGACCCATTATTTACAACGTGAAGAGATTGTATTTCACGGTTTTGTGGAAGCTTACGTGGATGGCATTTGGAGCAAATGCACACCGGCTTTCGATCCGCGGATCTGCCGCATGTCGGGAGTAGAACCTTTGGTTTGGAACCAACAAGACGATTCCCTGTTTCAGGAATTTTCCCAGAATGGCAAATTCATGGAATACTTACACTTCTACGGAACTTTTGCGGATGTACCCTTCGCGTTGATGCACCAAGAGATGAAACGACATTACCCACATTTGTTCTTAGAACAGCTTGAGACGCGTCCGTTTTCTTTTCATTTTGATCCGAAATTCCTGTAATATTCAATTTTTTTTGACTAACCCAGGGAATCGTAATAAAGGTACAATCGTCCGTTTGTTCGCCATCTTGTTTCCACGCATAGTGAGCTGCGCTTACGCCATTGAAAATATCGGTATTGGTTTCACATAACAATTCACGCAATCTCTTTTTGCCCCACTTTTTATTGTTGTCCCCACCAAATTGATCCACCAATCCATCCGTAAATAAGAAAAGAAGATCTCCTGTTTCTAATTGAAAATGAACCGATCTAAATTCGGGCAAAGCTGATTCGTAGAAACCAACCGGCTGTTTGTTGACTGGTAATTCATGTATTTCCCTCTTGCGAACAATCCACAGCGGCATTTGAGCCCCACTAAAGATTAACTTCCCAGTTTTAAGGTTTAACGAAAATAAGGCAATGTCCATCCCATCGCGCCTTTGTCCGTTTTCAGAACGCAATCGTTGACTTATTTTTTCTCGTAATGCCAGTAATAGGTGAGATGGGTCGTGAATGCCTTTACCAAAAAGATCATCTAAAAAGTGCAATCCGATCATGCTCAGTAATGCACCGGGTACACCATGACCTGTGCAATCTGCTAACGCGAATAAGATATGCGGATCACCTTCAAGGTTCACGTTTTTCATCCAAAAGAAATCACCCCCAACTTGTTCTTTCGGCGCATAGAAGACATGTGTTTCAGGCATCAGGAAGCTCATTTTTTCTCTACTTGTCATGATCGCTTGTTGAATATCGCGGGCATAACTCAGACTTTCCAGCATTTCCTGGTGTTGCTTTAGTAATAATTGGTTTTTGTGATCCAGCGATGCGGTTCTTCGAGCGACGCGACCTTCCAATTCTTGCATGTCTCCGTGTATTTTTCTGGCTAGTTTCATGAAATGACGTGCGATCAATCCGATTTCATTACGAGGAATTGACTGAAATTCCAGCTTGCTGAGATCGTAATTGCTGAAAATGAACGATTCCATTGCCAAATTGATGACTTTTACTTGGTTGGATATCAAACGAATAGCTAAATAGCCAAGCAGCAAGATCGTAACCAACAGTAGGATAAAAGCACTAACTTGTACTACAAATCCCGCTTTTGCACGTTCATCATATTGGATGAGTAAAGCACTTCGCTGACTGCGAATGGTATGTTGTAATTGCTCTGTTTGAAATGCCCATCTTTCAAAAAGTCCATTCCTTTCCCATAGCGAGGATAAACTCATTGCAACATAATCAATGCTCTTCCGATAGTTCGAGAAGTTAGGCGCACCTTTCATTGATTCCAAAGAATCTAATTGATGATCCAAGCGTACTTTATAGCGATCGTCATTCCGCATTAAAAAGTCTTTTTCCTCCCTGCGCAAGGCAAGTATTTCTGTTCGATATTCCGGGTGTTTTGCTTCCAGTTGATGTATAGATCTACGCATGTAGCCAATCGCGCCAAATTCTTTAAATCCGATACGCGATATTTGTTGAATGATTTCATATTCGGAGCTTTTGATGTCTTTTAGCTTTTCTAAAACAGTCGGTTTTTTAGCAAATTCGATGGCTTCAACATGTACCGCTAAATCACCGAAATGGTGACTGGTTTCTTCAATGAAAAATGTAGGGTTTCGGGCAATTCGATCATAATTTGGGTTCCATTTTTCCAAACTACGCATTAGCTCCTTTCGCTTGATGATCTTTTCGCCTAATTGATCTATTTGAATGAGTGTTTCTCGGTCCTCTCCGGCCAACTTGGAAAAGTGAACCTGGATCAGAATAGCCGCTGTCATTAGGACCACCAGTATTCCGAAAATGCTATATAAAATTTGTTTCATGTCTTTTCGAGCAATGCAAAGTTGGATAGAACGTGTCTCTTGGATGTAAAGGCAGTATGATAGAGATGTTAATCTTGATCTTTTGAGATTCCCCGGCAATTTTTTAGCCCTAAATCGGTATATTTATCCCTCAAAATATGAATATGAGCAGATTAATCGTAGTTCTCTTCTTAGTTGCTGCAAATGCCTTCGGACAGAGCGTGAACTATACGTTAAGAATGAGTAAACCTCAGAACCACTATTTTGAAGTGGAAATGGATTTGAGTGGGTTCAAAGGAAACGAGTTAACAGTGAAAATGCCTGTTTGGGCACCGGGCTCCTATCTGGTTCGCGAATTTGCAAAGAATGTGAATCTCGTAAAAGCCTACGATGAAAAAGGAAATGCACTAACTGTTCAGAAAACTAGCAAGAATGCTTGGAAGATCACCAAAGGTAAAGCTAAACAAGTCAAAGTGAAGTACGAAGTGTACGCTTTCGAATTATCGGTAAGAACTTCCTTTTTGGACCTTTCTCATGGATTCGTTTCCGGTTCAGGTGTATTCTGTTATGTTGACGGTTTCAAACAACTCGGAGGAAAATTAACGGTACATCCATACAAATCATTCACTACGATCTCCACCGGTTTGCCGCGTACTGCGGAAGCGCTACAAGCAGACGGTTCCACGGTATTTACTTTTGAAAATTATGATGTGCTCGTAGATTCTCCGCTCGAGATTGGTAACCAAGAAGTGTTCTATTTCAACGTTGGAAATACCAACCATGAAGTCGCGCTATATGGAATGGGGAATTATGATATGGAAGAATTGCAGCGCGATATGACCCGAATTGTAACCGCAGCAAATGATGTATTTGGTGGTGTAAACCCGAATAAAAACTACACCTTTATCATTCACAACGTGATCAATGGACAAGGTGGTTTGGAACATGCCAATTCAACGGTATTGAGTGTGAACCGCTGGACATATGCGAGCAATTACAACGATTTTCTGTCTCTGGTAGCTCACGAATACTTCCATTTGTGGAATGTGAAACGCATTCGCCCGATCGAATTAGGTCCATTTAACTACGATGAAGAGAACTACACGTCTTTGTTGTGGGTGATGGAAGGATTTACTTCTTATTACGATGAATTGTTGATGGTGCGTGCCGGTTACTACTCCAAAGAAGATTATTTGCGTAAATTGCAAAGTACGATCAACTACGTAGAAGGAACACCTGGTTCGCGTGTGCAGCCGGTGGCACATTCCAGCTACGATGCATGGATCAAAGGTTACCGACCGAATGAGAATAGTTCCAATACCGGAATGACTTATTATTCGCGAGGTGCTATGTTGGCTTCACTGTTAGATGCGATGATCATTGACAAGTTCAATGCGCAAAAGTGTTTGGATCATTTCCTGCGCTATTTGTACGAAGAATTCTACATCAAAAAAAATAGAGGATTTACCGAAGCTGAATTTAAAAAAGCCTTGGAATCATTCTTGGGCCAGAACATGGACGATTTCTTTGCGAAATACGTGAATGGAACGGATATTCCTGATTTCAACAGCGTGTATTCCAAAGTAGGAGTGAAGGCAACTTACACAGGTAAACCGATGGCTTCTTTTGGAGCAAGTTTCTCCCAGGAGAATGGCAAGTGTATTGTAAAATCGATCCGTGCAGGTGGAGCAGCAGAGGATGCCGGAATCAGTGTTGGTGACGAGGTCATTGCTTGCAACGGTTTGCGTGTAGACCAGACTACTTTGGAGAATTTTATCTCCAGTTTGATCGAAGGAGAATATTTGGAATTGATCGTGTCGCGCGAGGAGATCATCTTGAACTTACAAGTGAAAATGACTGCTTATGAGCGTCCGTCTTTCCGCTTAGAAACGATTTCGCCATCCAATGAGAAATTCTACTACTGGTTGCGTGAAATTGAGATTTGATCGAGAGATATAACTATTTGAAGAGGCGCTTAAATGCGCCTTTTTTATGTCCTGAGATTCAGATTATGTTCCTGAAGTAAAAGCTTGATTTTCGGAATACTGCTTTTACCTAAACCATGTAGTTTTAGAATTTCGTTTTCTGAATAATTAGCTAACATTTCAAGCGAAGAAATGCCATTTTGTTCAAGCGCACGCCGCGCAGGAGCCGAAAGCGATGAGAATACATGCTCGGTTAAGTTTTTTTCTTTTTCACAGACCGGACATACCGGACAACTGGAACTTTTAAAGAATCGGTGTCCTTGAGGACAAACTTTTTCGGTGTGCTTCATCTTGTCTCTTGCTAATCAAGGCTTTAATTTGAATTTATTGATTTTGAATTTTCTTCATCCCCCGCAAATAATCCAAGCCTACTTCCAAGCCCTGTCGGTAATCCAGGTCTAGCGATGCTTTAGAATTCGTGTAGCCGCCCGTTTTCAGCTTTTGCACCGGTTGAAGTTGGGTGATGCGAATTCCTTCAGGCGGATTCAAGATCAGATCCAAAGACGCATTGAAACGCAAGTGACTTTTCGAAAAAATCCGAGCCAATCCCGGATGGTTCTTATAGTATTTCTCCCCGAAATAATCGGGAAGGGATTGTTTTTCCTTGGTATTGCTGTGCGATGTGCGCAAAACAACGATCTCCGTTGCTCCCTGATCAATGGCCCACTGAACGGGAAGCGGATCACTCCAGGCGCCGTCCATGCATTCTCGTCCTTCCAAACTGTGCTTGGCCTTAGTCACAAACGGAATGGCACACGAAGCGATCAGGCATTGCACCCAATTGTCTGCCGTGGGTTGAAAATATGCCGGTTCGCCGGTAATGCGATCGGTAGCCACAATGAAGATCTTTTTGTTGGAATGGTACTCAAAAATGCCAGCTAAGTCCAATTTGACGATCTCACGTGCGATCTCTTCAAAGAAGTCAACGTTCATGAGTACGCGCGTTCCCAAAAACTGCTTGTAGTTCATGAACTTTGGGTCCTCAAGCAAGACGTGAATCGACCGAATGCAATCTTTGTACTGTTTCCCCAAAAAATAGGAGAGGGCATTTGCTCCGCCCGAAACACCGATGTACAGATCAAAGGGATCGTGATCCTGCGCAATGAACGCATCCAATACGCCTGCCGTAAAGGCCGTTCGGAATCCTCCTCCTTGTATGATCAGTGCTTTCATCGATTTACTGGGTTATCACCTAAAACTAGCTGATTGGTATTTGTTTGTGTCGTTTTAAAATCAGGAAATTAAAGACAATAAGGGCAAGTTTAGGCAGTATTAGTAGGACAAAAAATGCGAAATAGGAAATTGTTACAGAAGGTGGGGTAGACTCAAGAACAAATACGTGATTACCGGTTGTGGTGTCTGGAAAAATATAATTCTGAATTATGTTCCAGCCAAAATGTATTGCGAATGGAATTAAAATGGAAAAAGTCTTAGCATAAGAGTAAGCCAACAAAAGTCCCATAGAAAAAGTAAACAGAAAAATCGAGATCATTAACATTGGATTTCCCCATACACCAGGATTCAACCAATGTAATAGAGCAAAAAACACCGATGAAAACAAGATGGCTTTTTTTGGACCAATTCTTTTGATGAGAATATAGAGCAATGCTCCGCGACAAATCAATTCTTCGGTAAGAACAGTCCTAACTTGATACCAAACCTCTATCCAAAAGGAGGACATAGTAAAAGTAGGAGATAGAACATAATGTTCTTTCGCAATATACGAACGAAGCAAAAATGAAGACGCCGAGATAAATGCTGAAACGCTAAAAAGAATGATAAAATAACTCATACGATCTTTACTTGGGGCAATTCCCAAAACGGAAAGGTTTCGTTTTTCAAAGACCCAAACAAGCAGCCATGAAAGACCTAATAGACCGATGAGTTGCAGCATTTGGTGAAGTTATGAATAATTTATGATGTTCAACAAAGGCCTAGGTTTGCTGTCTAATCGTCGCTTACGCTGATTCATTGGTTCGATGTTGAATCTTTCGGTTTCGTGGCTTCGTCAATATCCGGACTGGCATGAATGCGCGACATGAACTGCGTGGTGCCTTTTCGCTTCCACACTTTTGTCGCCCAGATGATCCCGACTATAAATCCTGCAAGACAAAAGATGCCTCCAATAAATAATCCGGTAGTATTCTCATTGCTGCTATAGATCAACACACCAATAATGCCCCCGATCAAGGTAGGGGAAAGCACAATCCGGATCCAATTGACCACTTCAATTAAAAATGCGAGGACTTTAAACATCGTGAGTTGTTTGATTCATTGAGATCAAATACGCCTAAATCTAAGATAGAAGGTAGTCTATTTCTTAGTTCCTTTTATGAATGCTATTATTTCCTGCTGTAGTCGATTCGATTCTTCATAAATAACGGCATGTGTGGCATTGGGATAGGTTGAAATGGTGACCAGCTTTGGATTGATCGCTTTGATCTTTTGATATTCATCCGAAAACGAAAAAAATCCTTCAGCATCGTCTTTTAAGGGATCGATGATCAGGATGCTGGTTTTTAGATCGCGGTAGATGACTTCGGGCAACATGAAAAAGGTAGACTGATTGAAGAGGTTGGCGGTCGCCGGTTTATAGAAATGCTGTTTCTTTAATTCGATCGAATTGTCCTGCAACCATGTCTGCAAATTCGGATTAAAGGTCCAACCGTTCGCTTCTTGGCCAAAAAAGCTGAAATTGAAACTGTTCCAAAGCGAATATTCGGCACTGTAGTTTGCTTTGTACAATTCGAATTGAGAGGAATAATAGGTTTTTGCGATGTTTCCTTCCATTTTTTTGAAATGGGCCTGAATCTGTTCCTCGCTCAACAGTTGTCGTTTTCGGATCCAATTTGCAGCGCCTCCATCGATTAACACAAGACCTTTGACCATTTTCGGATAACTGTCGTAAAAGGCCGTGGCTATGGAACCACCTCGAGACCAGCCTGCTAAGTAGCTTGATTTGATCTTTTTAGAGTCGAGTAGGTACTTGATGTCGTCTGCAACATCATACAATGAAACTTCACCTGCAGGAATTCCCGTTTTTCCGTGTCCGTAGTAATCAATGGCAAGTACATGCAAGCCTGCATTTACCAGGGAATCGACGAACTCCATAATTTCTGTACCATTCGAATAAGTACCATGGATCCAAACCAGCGTAGGGTTTTTCGGATTTCCCCATTCCAAGTAATGCATATTTACATGTTTGGTTTGAATGTAGTTCCCGTGTTCTTTTTCAAAGGTCTCGTAAGCCAGCGAATCATAAACGAACTGAGCTTTCAGATCTGTCTCCGTAGTGTTTTGAGCGAGTAGGGTAAGTGGGAATAGGAAGATGAGAAGGAATTTCATGATTTTTATTGATTGATTTGCGACTTGAACTGAATCACCTATGCGAATTGTCTTGTCTGATTTTTCTAATTTTCTGTATCAAAATAAATGTCCAAACCAATCCTGAACAACACAATGCCACAACCAGCAACCAATTAAATATATCTGCGTTTTCAGGCTTGAAATTCATTAGGACAAAAATGATAAAAACGGGCCAAACGTAGAAAATTGCCCAGAGCCTACCTTTCCGAGTGTTTTTATCTTCTAGGTTGATCATTTATCTAAATCTTTCGGTTTCGTGGCTTCGTCAATATCCGGACTGGCATGAATGCGCGACATGAACTGCGTGGTGCCTTTTCGCTTCCACACTTTTGTCGCCCAGATGATCCCGACTATAAATCCTGCAAGACAAAAGATGCCTCCAATAAATAATCCGGTAGTATTCTCATTGCTGCTATAGATCAACACACCAATAATGCCCCCGATCAAGGTAGGGGAAAGCACAATCCGGATCCAATTGACCACTTCAATTAAAAATGCGAGGACTTTAAACATTTTTATTGTTTTACTTGTAGATTGCTTTTAAAAATGGAGTAACATGAAAGCGCTTGTTTTCTGTGTACTTTTTTCAAATAAAGCGTGTTAAGGGAAGCTTACCAAAGTAAACTTAAGCACCTACTTTTTTTCTATCATTTTATTATTTCTGCTCCATTCACTCCATGAGCCTACATACAAATATGGAAGTTCCATGCCTGCATAATCCAAAGCCAATAGAGTATGACAAGCGGTTACCCCCGAACCACAATGAACGATGATCTGATCAGCTTTTTTCCCCAAAAATTCCTTTAGATACTTATTTCTCAATGCGGTTGGTTTCAGGAATAATCCATTCTGATCTAAATTCTCTGTAAAAGGTATATTTATTGCCCCGGGAATGTGTCCTGCAATTAAATCAATCGGTTCAATTTTTCCGTCATATCGTTCTTTGTCTCGAACATCAACTACCAAATAATTCGGATTTTGCGATACATTTTCTACCTTGTTCATTTTGATTGTAGGTAATATCCATTTTTCAATGTGATATTGCTCTGGAGCTCTTTTAATGATTTCTTTCTTTGCACTCAGTGGAAATTTTTTTTCCTTGGCTTGATTTAGGCCACCATTCAATACTTGAACTTTTTCGTGACCAACTGACTTGAGCATCCACCAAAATCTTGCAGCGGCATTTGATCCGTTTTTGTCATCGTAAATTACAATATGCTTGTTTTTTGAAACTCCCAAATCAGTTAAAACTTCGGCAAATTCTTCTATTTGAGGCAATGGATGTCGCCCACCTGCTGAAAAATCGTTTTTAATGTTTGCCAATTGAGTATTCAAGTCAATAAAAATGGCTCCTTCTAAATGGGCTATATCGTAGTTAGCTTTGGCATTTTTACCGTTACTGGCATCAAAGATCATCACATCGGCGTCTTTATATATGCTCAATAAATCGTCTACTTCTATAATTGGAGAAATGTTCATGTTTTTTTGAAGTGTTATTAAGAATCGTTGTGCTTAATGACCATTAACGTTGCCACGCCTGATAAAGGAGCCGTACCTAAAGCTTTCGAAATAAAATTAGTTTTATTTGCGATCCAAAATCCTTTTGTTTTCTTCCCGATAGCTATCGGATTCGTATTGCGTTTCCCATAATTCCGTCTCTTGCGCTAGACGTTTCTTAAGCAGCGCTTCCTTCTATGGGTTTGATATTATTAAACTCTTGCTCTTTTTGATTTCGTTCTTCTTCCAGATCA
>VFQT010002617.1_pt1 | contig 18077 bp, 14 predicted proteins | sample 3512381 | NCBI WGS metagenome assembly VFQT01 (sample SAMN10412376, study PRJNA504923) | tailings metagenome | isolation source: Relicate 2 Philex TSF3 active mining site | place: Philippines: Tuba, Benguet | collected 2017-08-29
CGATTTGACCTGGAAGCAGCGCATGGATCTCGACGCCTGTATGAGCTGTGGCCGCTGCCAGTCGGTTTGCCCAGCCCACGCCTCGGGATCGAACCTGTCGCCCAAGTTTTTGATTACCAAACTGGCCGACATGCAACGTGGTGACCCCGTCACCATGAAAAACGGCAGTGTGATGCAGCTCGAGGGCGAAGGCCGGGGCGGCTTTGATGCCATCGGTCTGCTCGAGGCTGGTGTCTACGACGAAAACGAGCTGTGGAGTTGCACCACCTGTGGCGCCTGTGTCGAAGAATGCCCGGCCATGATCGACCACGTCGACCTGATTGTCGACTTCCGCCGCAATTTGACCATGATCCAGAGCGAAGTGCCCAGTGGCGTCAAACGTGTGCTCGACGGCATCGAGCGTGCCAGCAACCCGTGGCGGTTGCCCCAAAAGGAACGTGCTGGTTGGGCAGCTGGCCTCGACATCCCCGTCATGTCTGACAAAGGTGAGGCTGACGTGCTCTTTTGGGTGGGTTGTGCGCCGAGCTACGATGACCGCTCCAAAAAAACAGCCCGTGCCATGGCACAACTGCTCAAAGAAGCCGATGTTGATTTCGCCATTCTCGGCGGTGAAGAGTGCTGCACCGGTGATCCAGCCCGCCGCATGGGTGAGGAACTCCTTTTCAAGCAACAGGCTGAGACGAACGTCGAGACGCTGGGGCAGTACAAATTCAAGACCCTCGTTACCACCTGTGCCCACTGTTACAACTCGCACCAAAACGAGTATGTGCAGTTTGGTGGCCGAGCTGGCATCGACTACCAGGTAGTACATCACACTGAGTATTTAGCACAGCTGGTGCGCGAGCAGAAGTTGCAACCAGTCAACGAAGTCAAGCAAAAAGTGGCGTACCACGATCCTTGCTACGTGGGTCGTTACAACGACATCGTCGATGCTCCACGCGAGTTGTTGCAGTCCATCCCGGGTTTGGAGTTGGTCGAAGCTCCCGAGTACAATCGCCAGCGCGCCATGTGCTGTGGTGGTGGTGGTGGCAATGTGTGGATGGAGGGTTGGGGCGACAAAAAGACCAACGTCATCCGCCTCGAGCAGTTGCGCACCGAAAATCCCGACACGGTGGCAGTGGCCTGTCCATTCTGTATGGTGATGTTCGAAGATGCCGCCAAAAATACCGGTGTGGATGACAAAGTCGCCCGTCAAGATGTGGCCGAGTTGTTGCTCCAATCCGTCAAATCCGAATAACACGCCGTTGATAAACGGCACACCCCTGCGGCTCAAGCCGCAGGGGTGTTTTTTCATGTGTACAAAGTCGCAACAGGGTTAGTAGACTCCCAGCGCACAGAATACTGGCAAGGCGCTAGCTTGGGGGATGCGCACCCGGATGGCCGTGGTGGTGACAGCACAGCGGATGAGGCGCCGATTACCAATCGACGCTACCGTGGCAATTGGTTGCCAGCCGTGCGCATGTGCGGCTTCGATGACGACCTGGTCGATGCGCTGCCCAAGGGGCAGATACTCACGGATGTCGATGACTGTGACGGTGGTCGGCTGAGCAAATTGGAGTGTGATGTGCGGGTCGTGGTCATCGGCGTGTGGCGCCCAAAACGTGTTAGGTTGGTTATCGATTAGGGCCGCTGTGTCGGTGCCGGGGTAGCACGAAGAAGCCTGGATATGCGCCTGGAGGGCCAAATTCGTGGCAAACAGGCGTTCGCGCATGGCGGCAAAGTCGAGCAATGCGGCCCGGTCGAGCTCATGCACCTGGCCTCGGGGATCAATGGGCAAGTTGATGAGGAGGTTGGCTCCTCGTCCCACCGAGTCGAAGTAGAGTTCCATTAGATTGTCGGGCGAGCGCACCTTGTCGTCTTCGTGCTGGTGGTAGAACCAGCCCGGTCGAATCGAGACATCGCACTCGGCTGGCAGCCATTGTGGCCCATGCCGCTCGCCGCGGTTGAGATAGTCTGGGTCGGCCAAGCCCGGGTACAGGTCAGTGGCGTCGATGGTCGACCAACAGGGGTCGCCGGCGATGCCCTTTTCGTTGCCCACCCAGCGCACATCGGGGCCGGCGTCGCTGAAGATGACGGCGTCAGGTTGCAGTTCACGCACAATGGCCAGTGTTTCGTCCCATGCGTAGTAACTCTTGGCGTCGATTTTGCGCATTTCGTTGGCACCACCGTAGTAGCCGTCGCCACCGTTGGCGCCGTCGAACCACACCTCGAAGAGCGGGCCGTACTCCGTCAGTAGTTCGCGTAGTTGGTGGCGGTAGTAGTCCAAGTAGGCGGGGCGGCCGTAGTCAGGGTGATTGCGATCCCACGGCGACAAGTAAATGCCCAATTTGAGCCCGGCGGCGGCACAGGCCTGGGCGAGCTCACCGACTACGTCGCCGTGACCGTTGCGCCACGGGCTGGCTGCCACCGAGTGGGTGGTATGGCGCGACGGCCACAGGCAGAATCCGTCGTGGTGCTTGGCGGTGAGGATGAGGCCGCGCATGCCACCGAGTTTTGCGCACGCGACGATTTGGTGGGCGTCAAAGTCACTCGGGGCGAACATGGCCGGGGTTTCGTCACCGTAGCCCCATTCACGGTCGGTGAAGGTATTGACCGTGAAGTGCAAGAATCCGTAGAACTCGAGGGCGTGCCAGGCCAACTGACGCGGCGACGGCACGGCGCCGTGCGGCTGAAGCGGGTTGTGGTTCATTTGGTGCTACCTAGCTGTGTGCTACGGCACGTTTGAGATTTTCGTAACCGACTTCCAACGCCCATTGGTTTTCTTCGAGTCCTTCGAATTCGAGTGACACGGTGCCAGTATAGCCGGCTTTGTGCATGATGGTGAGGCATTGGGTGACTGGTACGACACCAAAGCCCACCACCGTGCCAGCTAGATAGTGCCCTGCGCGCGACGTAAACCAGCCCTTGCCTGGGTTGGGCAGGGCGCCGTCGCGCACGTAGAAGTCTTTGGCGTGCACGTGGAAGGCGTAGGGGGCCAGTTTGCCGAAGGCCACGGCCGGTGATTCATCGGCACACAAGAAGTTGCCCATGTCGAGCAAGAGCCCGAAGTTGTCGTGGGCCACCCCACAGACCAGCTGTTCGAGGCGGTCAGCATCTTGTACCATGAAGCCGTGGTTTTCGACCATGGTATGCACCCCGTGTGTGGCCGCGTAATCGCTTACTTCACGACAGGCACGGATGAGTGTCGGCAACGCATCGGCGAAGCTTTTGCGGCGAGCATGTGCTGGGAACCCAAAAGTGGCGTCGTGGCGCATGCCAGGCGACCCTAGGGCCACCGCCACGGCGACTTCGGCTTTGACACGGGCGATTTCACGATCAGTATCACCGTTGCTCCCCGTCAAAAAGTCAGCATCAATGGTGTAATTCCCCACGGTAATCCCGATGGTCTGGCAATGCTCGCGCAGTTGTTTGGCATAGGCGATGCGATCAGTGCCAGCGGGTAGTCGGAGCGCTTGTACTTCAAAGACGTCATACCCCATGGCTTTGGCACTGCTGGCAGCCTCGATGTAGGTCATGCCCTGCTTCATGAGGCGTGCGAAACTATAGCTACTAATCCCAATCTGCATCGGTGGGTCCTTTGATGATAAACACTGGTGCTGTCTGAATTGTACCCCAATACACATAAGGGGCAGACATCATGTCTGCCCCGGGGGAAGTGGCATTGATTACCGGTTGCGCAGTTTCATTTCACGATCGAGATCGCGTTTGACATCGCGTTCAGCAATGGCGTGGCGCTTGTCGTGTTGCTTTTTACCTTTGGCGATGCCGACTTCGACCTTGACGTATTGATTTTCGAAGTAGATGCGTAGTGGCACAAAGGTATAGCCTTGGCGCATGATTTTGCCAAAGATTTCGTTGATTTCTTTGCGGCGCAGCAGGAGTTTGCGCTTGCGGGTCGGATCATGATTGAAATGCGCACTCGACTGCTCATATGGGCTAATGTGTGCTTCGTAGAGCCATGCCTCATTGCCTTCGATGCGGGCATAGCTACCACGCAACTGGCAACGTCCGGCACGAATGGATTTGACTTCGCTACCGGTCAAGACGATGCCAGCGGTGTAACGCTGCTCGATGAAGTATTCATGGAAGGCATTGCGGTTGTCGGCAATGGTTTTGCCGGAAAGTTGTTTGTATGACGGCATATATTCTCAAATAATAGATTACGGATACGAGTTGCTGTACTCAAAGTGAAACCATACAACTATTGGGTGGTGATTATAGCATAGTTTGTTGTGTTAAATCAATAGCGCAAAAATTGGTTTACGGCGGGTGTTGATTACGAGGGTATAGTGTATGTGGTTGACACACCTATAGACAACGTCATACCAAAGTAGCTGGCACCTAAAGAATTATGAAATGATTGATTACACGCCTATGTGGCGATGCACTTGATGCGTAGTGTGTGTTTATGGGAATTGTGCAGTAAATATACGTGCTACCTGTGTGGCCCCCCACTCGTTAAGGTGATGATGATCCATGTACGCTAACTGGTTTTCGATGGAGGCAACACATACGGAATTATCACAAAACAGTGAGTCAGCTGTAAATTCCTGGACGTCACGAAAATTGACCAATACTTGTGATACCGCTGATCGATAGCGTGCAAAATGTTGCTTCACCGCTGTATAAGGGGTTTGGCAGAGTGTATCAAATGTACGTTGAGTACTGTCACGGGTTAAAGTGATTAAGCGTGCACAATTTTTGGGTAGGAACTGTAGCTCTGGTACCTGATGAAAGAGCACGACGCTCGTAGCGTCTATCGAGGAGAGCTGTGTCAAGATGGTGTTTAGCCCGATCTCAATGGCTTTTTCGGGATGGGCTAAAAGCTCACTATCAGGTACGCCTTGCACAAATAATGGTACATAAATGGGATCGTTCCCATATAGGCTTTGTGGTTCAATCAATGAATATCGACCAACGAGGATGACATAGCGCTGGGTGTGTTGAGTCGGGTAATTCCGTAGATACTGTATGATATTTGAAAGTTGGTTGTTGTTTTCGCACGCAAATGCAACGCGACGAATATCCATAAGTGGTGGGCATCCATTTCTGGAGTAGAGTGTCACTTGGTTGGTAGTCGCGTTGAGTAATCCAATTGCAAGGGCCCGTGCATGACTATCGCCGATAAGAATATACTCGCTCTGAGTTTTTGGTCCAGATCGGAAGAAACAAATTTCATCAGCATTACTTTGCCCAGTGATACCAAGGAGTTGATTACACGGTGATGCAACTCCTGGTGGGTATTTGGGTAATTTATCGATGTCGGATAAATACGATTGTATATATGACTCCTTGATGGCCCATCCCATGCCACCAATCCCAAGCATTGTCAGTACGAGCAGGGCTGTGGATATTTTGGGAGTAGGCGAAAAACGAATAGGTCGTTCAATATATAGGTAGGTCGCCGTGGCAAAAACGATGCTTAGCCCGATAGTAATGGTTTTCAAAAGTGGGGTAAATGCGTGTTCGAGTGTCATGAAGCCTACTGTCAACAGCGGCCAATGCCAGAGATAGAGCGGGAAGCTGATTTTGCCAAACCATACGAGCACGTAATGAGATAACAACCGTTGTGACACCCAATTTGTTGCTTGGGGATAGATAATCAAGGCGCCACTGATTGTTGGAAGAATGGCATACCAGCCAGGGTATGCGAGTGATTCATCTAAGACAAAAATACCGATACCATACAGGAATAGCCCCAGCATCGGCCAAACTGCTGCCCAACGTTGCGTATTTTTGCTGATTGATGTCGGTCTATACCACAATGAATATAACGCAATCACGCCCCCGATGCCGAGTTGCCAAAATCGCGCAGGTAGTAGGTAAAACGCTGCTGGTATGTCTTTGGTGATAGTGTGGATATTGATAAAAAACGATGCTACTAGTAATACAATAATACTTGGAAAAATAAGTCTGGGACGTTTGCTCGCAAGCATGAGCACGATTGGCCATACAATGTAGAACTGCTCTTCAATACCAAGTGACCAAAGATGTAATAACGGCTGTGTAATTGCGAGTTCACCAAAGTAATCGATTTGCTGATAGAGCAATATATTGGAAACGAACCCTGCACTTGCAATAATATGTGAACCGAGCGTGATATATTCTGACTGATACAAGATAAACATACCAATCAGTGCCGTACCAATGATGGTTACAATGAGTGCCGGGAAAATACGTCTTATTCGGCGCACATAAAAATGTCTGATGCTAAAGTGATTGTTTTGAAGCTCTTGAATGATAATTCGTGTAATTAAATATCCAGATATCACAAAAAATACGTCAACACCAATGAAGCCACCAGGCAAAATAGTTGGAAATGCGTGATAGATGACGACGGCAATCACCGCGAGCGCACGTAATCCATCGATATCCGCACGATAGGTGTGGTTCGATAATTGAGGTATGTCAGTAGTTAGTGTCCGGTATAAAGGAGAAGTGTAACGATATAGCCCATAACATACAAGTATGCTGATGCCAAATGCTAATGCTGTGGTAAACGTTAGGATATTGAGTGCAGTAAGTGTAATACCAAATAAGCAGATCAATACCCAAAATACATTTTCATCGCTGTTGCGTGTATATATGCGGTATACCAATGTCACCAGTAACATACAAAGTGTGCTGAGGATGACCCAATTCGGTGGTATGAGTGATGGTTGTGTACTTGCCACCGATAATGCGCTCAGCGCAACTCCCAACGAGCGATTGTTGACAATTTGATGCTGTGATGGGGTAATGGTGAGTAGAAAGTCAGGTTTTTGCAACGATGCAGCCGCACCGTCTGGTACAAGTAGTGAGTATATACGAAATGACTGGCCTTGCATCGAAAACGTAATAGGTGTCGATGCGGATATCTGAAGTTGGATGGTATCGTTCGGCGTCACTGCCACAGCATTCAGGGTTACGATTCGATACGCTGTAGTAACGGCAGGAATCGTCACACTGAGTGGCTGAAATGTCCATCGATACGAGATTTGATCGACGGTTTCGGCTTTGTGCAACGAGGTCGTGTATTGTGTAGTATCGAGTATTGGTGCTTGAAATGTGGCAGTATTATGCTGCGTGTAGGTAAAAAATGCGCCAAAGCAGCATATGTATCCCAACATGATCCAAACGAATCGATACATAATTTTGCCCCACACAATACGGTTATGATTCTCTACATACAACCGTGACAGTATAGCATATCATGTGATAGCGTATAGCTACCAAAAAATTTTGCAAACGATATTTGATGGTTTTACGGTCGAGAATGGTCGAAATCCTCGGCACTGTGACAATGGCTTCTGCAACCACAATCGTAAAATGTGCTGCGACGGTGCATCTGAATCATCAACGAGTTACCACTGCCCGTCGGGTTGCATTCGCTGGCTGGGTAGGCTACTACATAGTGCTGGGCTCTGTTGGTGAGTACGACAAAGCGACACTGATCAGCGTATCATGGAAATTGTGCAACGAAGAGTTGGGCGACCCGCAATCCTCCCCAGGTATTTAGGTGATCTTGATCTTGGTACGCGATTTGGTTATCGATGAACGCTATACAGGTTTGTTGGTCACAAAAGAGTTGGTTTGCCGTAAATTCTTGTATGTTTGGGAAGTCGACAAGTAGCTTCTGTACTGCTAATTGATATGGTTGAAAGTATTGATCAACAGCACTAGTGGCAATATTACAACCTGATAGGGTTGGTAATGGATTACTCGGTTCCAATAATGTATTGAGTCGAGCGCAGTTTTGAGGAGCGTATGATAGTTCGGGAACTTGATGAACAAATATGGTTGTGGTGCGTGGGAGATCTGAAAACGCCACAAAAGTATTCCGTAGACGAACCTCGAATGTATTTGAGGTTCTGTTTCTATAAGCATATTGCGCGTATCTGCCAGCAAGAATAACGTAACGATGGGTATGCTGTGTAGGATGATTGCGCAAATAACGACTCACATCTTGCATTGATTGTGCTGTGTCGTCTCCACAGGTAGTAGGTAACAAGGGAGCACATCCAGGCTGGGTAAACATGGTAATGTGATTCGATGTGGTTGCTAACATACCACGAGCCAACACAATGGCATGACTATCACCAATAATGACGTATTCACTCTGTGTTGTTGGCCCAACTTGAATGGTACATAATGCTCTTTCTGTTGTGAATCCAAACAAGTTTGTACAATCTTCAAGAGGCACCATTCGAGTGACACGTAAACGTTCCCAGTTTGGCAAAAGTGGTGTGATTTGTCGCGTTTGAATGCTTAAGCCTACCCCGACAACAACACACATGCTTGCAAGTAGCCATGATGTTGGCACACGCTTGACCTGTGAAAATCGAACTGGCTTTTCAATATAAACAGTCGTGATTGCGGCAAAAACAATACTCAAGCCGATAGTAAGTATCTTGAGGAATGGGGTAAATTCTCCGACCAGTGACATGAACGCAAACGATAAGAGTGGCCAATGCCATAAATAGAGCGGGAAACTAATTTTTCCCATCCACACGAATAGCGGGTGTGACAAACAGCGGTTGGACACCCAGTTCTTTGCATTCGGGTAAACCAACAGTACCCCACTAATCGTGGGAATGACAGTGTTCCATACCGCATATTCTTCAGATTCGTTTAAGAAAAAAATACTATATGCGTAAAGCAGTACCCCGGCAGCAGAGATAAAGAGTGATTTATGATGAGGCTGATGCGATACTGATGCTGGACTAATCATGGCATAAATTGCAATAAAGCCGCCAATGCCGAGTTGCCAGAACCGAGATAAGATAAGAAAAAACGCGGCTGATGGGTCATCAGTAACCGTATGTGTGTAGATAAGGAATGATGTTACTAATAAGAAAATTAGGGTTGGGATCAGTAATCTTGGTCGTTTAGTGGCGAACCAGAGTATGATGGGCCATAAGATATAAAACTGCTCCTCCACACCAAGTGACCACAGATGCAAAAGCGGTTGATTGATGGAAATATCGCTAAAGTAATTGACTTGTTGATAAAAAATGATATTTGATACAAACCCTGCACCTGCAAGAATATGAGTACCTAGTGAGCTGTATTCGTATGGATACAGTAATATTTTGCCGATACTTGCAGTGAATAGCAACACTACGATTAGTGCAGGGAAAATACGCCGAATTCGACGAACATAAAAATGACGAATACTAAAACGCTGCGCATGAATATCTTTGATGATGATATGCGTAATTAAATATCCAGAAATGACAAAAAAGATGTCTACACCAATGAATCCGCCAGGCAGTACTTCGGGGAAGGCATGATAAATTACTACGGCAATCACGGCGAGAGCACGCAGACCATCGATATCACTTCGATATTCGGGCTCTGGTATGGCGGGTAACGCACTAGTTAGTTGTGCATACATTGGCGAACCATATCGATATATGATGTAGAGTGTTGCCATGCTTACTATGGCAGTAGCCGCCATCGATGTGTTGATGATTTGTACGACGGTGAGTGTATATATCCCAATTACCACAATCAACCAGAAGGAGTGTTCAATGGCTGGGGGCAATACTTTGGCAAATACGAACACAATACTCAACATACCAAATACAACCAACAGAACCCACATAGGTGGCATGGGAGATGGTTGAACTGGCTCGATAGTGATGGAATTAATCGCTAAACCGATACGACGATTTTCTATCTGTTCGAAGTTCTGCGGTGTTATGGATAAGTATATCGATGATTGCTGTAGCCTAGTTGCAGAATCATCGGGTAGTAATATTTGATATGTGCGAAACCCCTGTCCTTGTATAGGCACTGAAATAGATTTAGATCCTGAAATAGTGAATTCTACCGGGTTCTCATTTTCGACTGCAGTGCTGACGATGTGGATAACTCGGTATTGTGTGGTAACAAGTGGAATAGGCAGTGTGAGTGGGCGGAACAGCCAACGATAGGTTAATTGATCGTTGACCTCAATATCGTGGAACGTATCTGAAAATGTATTTTTGTCGAGAATGCGTGCTTGATGTGGTGTTGGATTGTATTGGGTGTATGTGAGATATGCACCAAAAACACCAATAAATACTAGGACGAACAATACCACACGTTGCATAACAAAACCTTATTCGCTGCGATTGTGCTTGTTTGGAAACTCCACGCTTAAATATAGCATAGATGTTGTTGAGGGTAGGTTATAGAAGCGCCAACGCATACCTTACCCCAAGTGTTGTTGCAGGCGATCCTCGATGGTTGCGCGGTCAGGGATGGTCGAAATCCCCAGGCCTTCGACACTCGCTGCTGCCACGACGGCCGCGAAATGGGCTGCCTCGATGGGATCGTGTGTTTCTTGGTAGCGAATCATCAACGAGGCCGCAAAGACATCGCCAGCGCCCGTCGGGTCGCGTTCGACGGCCGGGTAGGCTGCCACATGGTGCTTGTGACCGTCGACATACAGGTCAGCGCCGTTGGCGCCATAGGTGAGCACCACAAAGCGGCAATGGTTGGCATAGGTTGCTGCCACACTGGCATCGCCGTGGACGTCCTCGATGCTCATTACGAGCAGGTTGAGGCGTTGCAAAAACGCTGGTGGTGGGTTGAATGGAATGTATTCGATCTGGCACGGGAACGGTGCTTGCCAGCGGCGCATCATGCCTTGGGGGGTCATGCCAATCACTGCATCGGGGAAGGCATCCACCAGCTCAAGTGGGGTTTCAGCTAAAATTGGCCCCAGATGCACAATCGCCGGCTTGTGCCAGGTGGGTGGGATATCGGCCAGCGTGAGGGGCTGGGCATCGCCGTGTAAGAACTGGATGCGTCCGTTGGGGGTATAGCGGTTTTCGAAAATCGGCGCGTGGCTGTGTGTTGCAAATGCAACAGGCACCTGACTCGGCCAGTCTACGGGCAGAGTTGCTTGCGCCGACACAATCGCGGTGCTCATGCCGAGCCGTTGGGCGGTGCGAGCGGCATACAGCGATGTGCCTCCGGGGATGGTGCTGCCATCGGGGAGCAAATCGCTGGTAATATGGCCGAGCATCAGGTAATGAGGTTGCATAACGGGTTCCTTGTGAGATACGACAACGGTCAGTGGCTCAGCCACTGACCGTTGTCGGGGTGTCGCATGCGACAGCAAACGGTTACTTTTTGGCCGGGTAAATCACAATCTTGCGTCGTTCGCCATCCCCTTCGCTTTCAGTGAAGACGGTGGGGTCTTCACGCAGCGCTAGGTGAATAGAGCGGCGATCAGCGCTCGACATTGGTTCGAAGGGGTGCGGGCGGCCGGTCTGGCGCACACGCTCTGCCATGCGCCGTGCCATGCTCTCGAGCATTTCTTGGCGACGCTGGCGATAATTGCCGACATCGACAATAATCTGTGGCCAGCGACGACTGGTGCGACCAGCGATGAGGTTGACCATGAACTGCAACGAGCGTAGTGTATCACCACGCCGCCCAATCAATAACCCCATGGCTTCTTCGTCGGCGCCTTCGACGTGCAGGGTGATGGTTTCTTCGATGCCACCATCTTGGGCTGGTGCCGAGGTGCGCACCGCGGTCACAAACCCTTCAATATCCATACGCTCGAGGAGCTCTTCTAGGATGTTTCGCGCGTACTTGGCGAGCTCATCATCGCTCATCTCGACGGCGGGTTCATCGTCGACGACACTCACGCGTACCAACGCTTCTTCTTCGTCGTTGCCCTGAATCAGGATTTCGATGGCGACTTCATCGCGGTCACGGCCGAGCTGAGCAAGGGCCAAATCGACGGCTTCAGCAACAGTGCGCGCGCTGATTTCGATGGAGGGCTTTTGCTTTTTCATGCGCATCTCCCTGCACGTGACAGAACCCACGTGATAAAACGATGTGAATGGTTACTTCTGCTCGGGCTCTTTGTTGGTCAGCGGTTGTAGCACTTCCCAAAAGTCGGCATGCTTGACCGGCTCAGCGTGGCTGGCCGATGCCTCATGCTCACTGACTCCCACGACCGCAGGTGGTGGGAAGAAGCCGGCATCGGTGGGCAAAAACTTGAGGTAATTGGCCAGTGACCCCCAGCCTGATACCACGTATTGCTGGATGACCGACAAAATGCTACCAACGACCCAGTACAACACTGCGCCTGAAGGAAAGGTGAAGCCGATGTAGCCGAATATCAACGGCATGAACAACAGCGTCTGCGTCATGGCCTTTTGTTGTGGATCTTGTACCCGTGGCGTCGACATCAACTGTACGAGCAACTGGAATACCACTGACAGTACGGGCAAGATGTAGAGCGGATCAGTCTGACCAAGGTCTTGCAACCACAAAAACCCACCCGACAACGGTGGCTGGTTGAGGAGAGGGGCCGATAGTTGCGTCGCCATGTTGACTGACTGCAATACTTCGACCATGTTGGCAGCAGCATGCTCCGCTGGCGATACACTCGTCAGGTGGAAGACGGCCTGATAAATACCCAAGAAGAGTGGGAGTTGGATGAAGACGGGCAAACACCCTGATACCGGATTGGCGTTGTTTTCACGATACAGGCGCATCGTCTCTTGTTGCAAACGCTGTGGGTCTTTGCCGAATTTGCGCTGTAGTTCCTGCAATGCCGGTTGCAATGCTTGAATTTTGCGGCTTGATTGAAGCTGACGCACTGTCAAGGGCAAGAGAAATATACGTGCAATCACCGTGAAAATAATAATCGCAATACCAGGATTGCCGGTCCATGAATAAAACGTCATGAGGACGGTCTCGAGGAACGAAACCAAAGATGTCCATAGCGCCATGAAAATCACCCTTTATTGATTGGGCGCAACATCGGGGTTGTGGAGAACACCGGCGCGCCGCAACAAATTGGCCACCAGTTGAAGAAGCCGAGAAAACGAGAGGGTTGCTAACTCGGGCGAGCGAGCAATAAGGACAATGTCACAGTGTGTCTCTATTTGGTTGTACTGTATACGCAATACTTCGCGCAGTCTGCGCTTGATTCGGTTGCGCACCACAGCACCGCCGAGGCGTTTGGCGACCACAATGCCACAACGTGTTGTACGTTGTCGAGCGGGCGCAACCCCGAGTGATAGGCTGGCTCCATCGTAATAATTGCCACTACTGCGTACTCGCTGGAAGTGAGCAGAACGACGTAAGCGGTATTGCCGTTTCATGGGTTGGCCCGCTCTCTACAACAGGTGTTAGCGACTGGTGCGCTGTACGGCGCGACGCTCATCACTCACAGTTAAGCGCCAACGACCGCTTACACGGCGACGCTTCAATACGTTGCGACCATCTTTGGTCTTCATGCGCGACAAGAAGCCGTGTTTACGGCGACGTGGGATGCGCTTTGGTTGCCACGTTCGTTTGGGCATTGTCCAACCCCTTCATATGCCATCGATTGGCGATGATCATCGTGTAAAACAAAAGACGACACGACACATACATTTGGGTATTATAGCGGTGCGCCTCTTGATATGTCAAATCTGACTACACAAATGACTCACCTCCACCTGCCACTACCGGCAGGTGGAGGTGAGTACTGGCTATTTGTCGTTGCTGTTGAGCGTGCGGCGGATGACATCACTGGGCAGGGCACTGGTGTTGTCGTCATCGTCGTTGCTGTCGGCTGCCTTGTTGCGGGTCTCGCCACCGAAGCGGGCTAGCAAATCATCCAACGAGGCATCGCCTTCGAATGATTCTTCTTCGTATGACGACGTGGTGTACACGTCGGCCTGGCGCTCACGGCGCTCGCCACGGTCACCACGGCGCTCGCCACGATCACCACGGCGCTCACGGCGTTCGCCGGAGTCGTTATCGCGGGCGGGGCGAGCTGGTCGCTCTGCCTGTGCCGGGCGGTCGTTTTCGTCGAGGTAGCCACTCAAGCTGATGCGGTTGTTGTCGCTATCGATGCTGATAACGCGTACCGTCATTTCGCTGCCTACGGCTGGGCGCGTGCCACCGGGGATTTCGGTGTTGTGCACGAGACCGTCACGACCAACGCCGATATTGACAAACACACCGAATGGCGAATGGCCACTGACGGTGCCGTTTACAACTTGGCCGTTGGCAACACCATCGAGCTGTTGCTCACTGGCAGCACGGCGCAAGCTCAGGCTGATACGGCCGTTGTTGGCGTCGATGTCAATCACCTTGAAGGTGTAGCCCTGGTTGATGCTGACAGCATCTTCGACCTTGGCGACACGGGTGTTCGACAGCTCTGAAATGTGCACAAGACCATCTTTGCCGACGCCGATATCGACGAACGCACCGATGGGAGTGATGCTCTTGACGACGCCCTCGACCGTGCTGCCGACGCTCAAGGCGTTGAGGGCAGCCTGGTTGACTTCGGGGCGGCGACGGCGCTCGGTGCGAGCAGGACGCTCGCCGGTGCGCATGGTCAGGCTGATGCGGTTCTTCGAAAGATCCACATCGATGACCCGTACCGTCACGTCTTGGCCGACGCTGACGACGTCTTCGACTTTGTCTACCCGAGTATCGGCGAGCTCCGAGATATGCACGAGACCATCACGACCGACACCAATGTTGATAAAGGCGCCATAGGTGGTGATGCTCTTGACCTTGCCCGACAACTCAAGCCCAGGGACCAAATCCTGCACGCTCATGCCTGAGCTGGTAGCACTCTGTTCGGTCTCGCTCTTGGCAGTGTCTGCACTAGGGGCCTCTGCGGATGCAGTAGCCGTGGTGTCAACACCGGATGCGCTGGCCTCAGCAGGGGCAGTGCCCTCGGTGGTGCTAGCGTCTGTTTGTGCCTTAAGCTGATTTTCCTCTGCGGTCATGTCCTCACGTCCTCCTAAGAATTCCTACCCAGTATATACCACTATTCCGCAACGTGCTACTGTCGTTAGCGACTGAGCTCTGCGCGCACCAGTTCGACAAGCCCACCTTCACGGAGATCATCGAGCCGGTAGTAGTTTCCTTTTAGGTGATGAGCCAACTGCCGCGCCAAACCACGTTCGAACACCGGATGTTCGGTGTCAATGACCACTGAGCGGATGTTGTCGGCTGCGATAAAATCAGCAATCGAGTAGCTCTCGGTCTGTGGGGGCAAATCAGTCATGGCCACATTGGCCTGCCCATCAGTTAATAATACCATCAACGGCATGACTTCGGGGTCTTGGCGCCATGCCCGTTTGAGTACCTCATACCCCATCATCAAACCCCGTGACAAAGGCGTACGACCGCCAGTGGGCATGGTTTGGAGCATTTTTTGCGCCATTTCTACACTATTGGTCAATGGCAACAACAGTGTGGCATAGTCCCGTTGGAACGAAATAAGCCCAACCCGGTCACGACGTTGATACGCGTCGCGCAACAGCGACAACACTGCATCCTTGGTGGCACGCATGCGCTCGTCGGCGGCCATTGACCAACTCGCATCCACCACGAAGCAAATCGCGCTACGCGTCTTGCGAACACGCACCTTTTGCCGCAAATCACTCCGTTTGAGCATCACTGGCCGGGCAGGTTTGCCCTCGGCAATCGCGTCTGCACGCCGCTTGGGCTGCAAATGCGCTGCATAGCGCAGTGTGGCATCGAGTGCCAAGTCGGTGACGCGATGTGCCGGACGGCTGGTCACATACCGACCTTGCTTGCGGGTGGTGCGAGTGCGACTACGTCGCCCAGGTGACTTGCGCTCTTGGCGATCGCGTTGCCCCTCGAGTCGCTTGGGCTTGAACATCTCGGAGGCTTTGAAGGCCTTTTCGCCACCGCCCTGTTCGTTGTTGGCCTGCGACCCTTGGTCCGATGCCCCGGCACTTGCCGTAGCCCCTGCACCACCCTCACTCTCTTCTTGGCCTTCAGAAGAGGTGCTATCGTCATCGCTATTTAGGGGGTCTTTTTTTTTACCCCGTCAGCGTTGCTCACTGCGCTTTCGTCACCCTCGGCTGATTGCACGCGGTCGAGAATCTCGCCCACACGCGCTTCGTCGAGTTTGACCTCCGTAAACGGCTGGCGCCGCATGCGATGCGGCAGTGCCAGTTCGGCTGCCACCCGAATGTCTTCGGCAGCCAGCTTTGTGCGCCCAGCCCAGGCGGCGTGAGTGCGGGCTGTCTCGAGAATGGCCAGGTCGGCACGATGGCCGTCGACACCCAGTTCCAACGACAAGGTGGCCACTGCGGCCATGTCGCGGCGGGTGATTTCGACGAGTGGCAACAAGGCCCGGGCTCGTACAATGCGCTCGGCCAAGTCGCTCTCGGTGTCGTGCCACTCATTCGAGAAGGTGTCTGGGTCGAGATCATAGCGCATACGCCGTGATACCACTTCGACACGCCCTTCGACCTCGTGAATACCGCCGATTTCGACGACCAGACCGAAACGGTCGAGCAACTGTGGTCGCAATTCGCCTTCTTCGGGGTTCATGGTGCCCACCAAAATAAAACGAGCGGGGTGCGATACGCTAATCCCCTCACGTTCGACAGTGTTGACTCCCATGGCAGCCGCGTCAAGCAAAATGTCGACGAGGTGATCGTCGAGCAGGTTGATTTCGTCGACGTACAACAGGCCACGATTGGCTTGGGCCAACAGACCCGGCTCGAAGCGGCGATGCCCCTCGGTCAAGGCGTGCTCGAGGTCGAGCGACCCCACTACACGGTCTTCGGAGGCGGCTACGGGCAAATCGACCAGCCGTGTAGCACGTTCGGCCACTGGCAAATCGGGATTGGTCTCGTAGCGGGCGCGGCACGATGGGCACATGGCTGATGGCTGGTCGGGGGGACAACCGTATGGACAGTCAGCGACGATGCGTATATACGGCAAAATCCGCGCCAATCCACGCACTGCGGTGGATTTGGCAGTGCCTTTTTCACCACGAATCAACACCCCACCAATCCGGGGATTGATGGCGTTCAAGATGAGGGCGCGCTTGAGTCGGTCCTGACCGACGATGGCGCTAAAGGGATACACTGGTCGTGCTGTGGTCATGGATGTCTCTTTCCCACCTACCAGACGTGCCTGAACATCAAGCAACGGTTTGCGAATACGTTGCAGGACAAACAACAAATTCACACAGTCGCCCCAAGTGCGACTGGTGACTGCTGTCATACACCTGCAGTGATGCGAGTATTCTCACATACATATGGGGTACTGTCAAATATGCACGGCGCATTGTAGTGCTGTCTGATTGCTACAAACACCATCGCACAGGGATGCCACATGCGAGCCCATCATGCAGAGTTTACCCCCGAGTATGAGGCGTTGACAGTGCCTCTTTTGCCATCTACAATGCCAGATAATGCATGATTGTCATTGAATTGTAAAGCATGTAGACGAGTCACATCCCTCGTCACCACCACGGAGAAAGGGGGAATCCGCCCATGGAACGCGCAGGCACACCACTTACGACATGGCACATGCGCCCTGTGGCGCAGTTTCATACTCAATACCCCTATCCCGATACCACGGCTACCACGCAATGGCACCCCACTGCCGTGCCCGGCCATTGGCAAATGCACGAGCCGTTTCAGCACTACGTGGGGCGTATGCTCTATCGGAGCACCTTCGCGTATGCACCGGCTCCACAGCGCCGCGTCTGGTTGACCTTGGGTGGGGTGTTCTACACGGCGCGTCCGTGGCTCAATGGCGCACCCTTGGGCCACCAGGCCGGGTATTTTGCACCACATCACTACGACATTACGACGCAGGTACGCCCCGACATGCCCAACGAATTGCTCGTCGAAGTCGCCTGCCCCGAAGAACATGACAAAGTGGGCAAACGCTTGATTACGGGCGTGTTTTCGCATTGGGACAGCATGGATGCGACCCTGAACCCCGGTGGCATATGGCAACCCGTGACCATCCACGAAAGTGGCCCGGCACGCATCCATGACGTGTTGCTGACCACCCAGACGGTGTCTGTCCACCAGGCCGAAGTTCGCTTTCAGATGCGCTATGATGCCCTGGCAACGACAGCGGCGGTGGTGCGCTGGCGTTGGACACCGGCCAACTTCGCTGGCAGAATCTACGAGTGCACCTCGGCGTTGACACTGTCGGCTGGTGCGCACCAGGCGACTGGCCTCATCCACGTGCCTGACCCTGAGTTGTGGTGGAGCCACGACATGGGGCACCCGGCACTCTACCAAGTGACGGCGACCCTGCTCGTCGATGACGTGGTGAGCGATGCCGTCACCCACACC
>VFQT010002618.1_pt1 | contig 18074 bp, 19 predicted proteins | sample 3512381 | NCBI WGS metagenome assembly VFQT01 (sample SAMN10412376, study PRJNA504923) | tailings metagenome | isolation source: Relicate 2 Philex TSF3 active mining site | place: Philippines: Tuba, Benguet | collected 2017-08-29
TGAAAATTGAAAAGGGAAAATGAAGAATTGAAAAGGGAAAAAGTCAAGAAAAAAAAGAGGGGTAAGCTACTTTTATCGCACCGCTACAACCTCTGACCTTTGCTACGTTCCCGTCCTGGAGGATTAAGAGGGAGCTGGTCGTAAAAGACTTACCCCGCCGCAAAAGTACTATTTTCTGAATGATTTCCTACAACTTCACGATTTTTTGTCGCAAAGCATGTCCTTTTTGATCTTCTACTACAAACAGGTAAATTCCAGCTGGCAAATACATGATGTCACAAGTTGTTGATTCCGTGAACTGTTCGCTTTGCAATTGCTGACCATTGGCAGAGATCAATGTCCATCGAGCCACATTATCCCCAAGATGATCATCTAAATGAATCATTTCTTGATCATTCCAAACCAACCAATTTCCATCCCAAACTTCTTCATGAAGGTCCAAATAAAACACACAATTCTCGACCGCGTCTTCCGGGAACCACTTTTCAGCTGCCTTCGTGTAACAAGTTAAGGTAGAGGCCACATTGTACGGACGCGTCATGGATTGCAAAAAACCAACAGAACTACCGATACCTTCTAACAAGAATTCGGTGTAATTATTTCCGTTTAACCAAAAACGGGCAACAGGACCGGCCGGTGTTTGTAAACTATCAATTGACGCAACTATCAAGGTGTCATTTGGTATCAATTCCCAATTCCACAAAGTATCACCTACTTGTAAATCAAAATCATATAGCAGTATATCGCCACCAGCTTGCCCACCATTAAAAAAGATCTGTTTTCCTTCGGAGCGCAACCAGCCACGGAACAAGGAATCAGCCATTTGGACGCCATTACAAAACGGATAGGGCGGCAGAGGCGACTGCCAATCATAGACCATTTCGTAGCGTTCATACATTGGATAATATTCCAGAGAATCGAATACTTGGGGAGTACCTAAGAAATAGTTACTAGTATACTTTTTCAAGCACGGATATTCGTGCGCATTGTTTGTTTTGATCTTCCAAACTGGTTCATGCTGAAAATATACATTGATCTGTCCGTAAACTTGAAACTGAAGCACAAGCAACAATCCGATAACCGTTAATAAGCGCATGCTTAAAATTAGTGAATTCTATGAAACAACGCAAAAATGCTCATATTGAAGGACTTAATATGTTTCGAATTGAATCTTTTTTTTGAACTTCACGTAAACTTTACCTGATTTACAAATCGTTAAGTATGAAACGGATTATCTTACTGCTGGCAGAATTCTGTTTTTTGATCGGGATCAGCTTTGGCCAAAAGGACATCAATCAAAAAGATTCCTTAGGCCGCAAACAAGGTGAATGGATCTTATTGGGGATCGATGTTCCAGAAAGTGGTGTGGTTTCAGGAGGAATAGCTGAATCCGGAACTTATCTCAACGATCAAAAGGTCGGAGCTTGGAAACGTTACGATAAAAACGGAGAAAGCGTTAATGCTTTAGTTTACTATGAATACGATCCAGCGATTGGGAAATCAACACGTATTTCAATATTCCCCAATAAGTATTTTGCAAGCGGTCAACCGGAATTACAACACTACCCGGGAAAATGTCCCGTTAAAGCCAATTCTATCCGATTCAGCGAGGATGGTTCAATCAAAGAGATCATCGAACTGGACTCATTAGGAAATGAAGCCTTGATCATTCGCGCCATGTCATTGGAGGAAATGAACGCCATGCCGTATTTTCAAACTACGGATGCACTTATATCCAGTAAGGCGATCAGCAAAAACTTATTCATTCCGGATAACACGCAGTTCTCAGGGTACTTTTTGGTAGAATACCAGCACCAATTGTTTCAATTGGGACTTTTTGAAAAAGGAAAGTTGGTGGAAGGGAAGCAGTGCTTGTTAGACGAGAATATGCAACTAATAGATGCTCTGATAATTACTAAAGGAATCGCAATACAGCAGTTGAAACTTTAATTCAAGGGAACAAAGTGTTCGTTTGGAACAGGTAAGTTCACATCTTCACACAAATACCTCAAAACACCTAAGTGACGTGCATTTTCTTGCATCGCCTGAAAGATCATTGCATAGATTAATTGTTGTTTTTCCAGGCTTTCCAGATTCAACGAATCCAAGATGCTTTGCCAATTTCTAAAATTATCGTTTTCCAACGCTTCCCAGCTATATTGCGGTAAACGATCTTCTATTTCTATTTCCGACTCCTGTTGCTGAATGCGTGCTTGCCACACGTGCTGATTATTGATCAAAATGGAAAAACGAACCGCTATTTCATCCGGCACATCGTCAACATGCCGCACGTACAATTGGATCCACAAACGATTCAATTGATGCATGTGCAACAGTTTCTCGGTAAAGAAATCGAGCATTAGAGTTGTTTCAAGGAAGCAATTGTTGCTTTTGGGTCAGCACTTCCGAAGACAAAACTTCCGGCAACAAGTGCATCTGCACCAGCATCTACCAATAGTTTTCCAGTTTCCAGGTTTACACCACCATCTACTTCCACCAAGGCTTTCGATCCTTTTTGAGCGATCAAAGCTTTTGTTTGTTTCACCTTCTCGATAGCTTCCGGAATGAATTTCTGTCCTCCAAACCCCGGATTCACAGACATGATCAACACCAAGTCTAGTTTGGCGATCACGTGCTCCAAAACACTAACCGGAGTATGAGGATTCAAAGCTACACCCGCTTTCATTCCAGCTTCTTGAATAGCTGCAATCGTGCGGTCCAAATGAGTACATGCTTCGTAATGAACGGTGAGGATATCAACTCCTGCTTTGGCAAAATCAGTGATATATTGATCCGGATTTACAATCATGATATGACAATCGATCACTTTGTTCGCCACCTTTTTCAAGGCTTGAATGATCGGGAATCCAAAGGAAATATTCGGCACGAAAACGCCATCCATCACATCCACATGGAACCAATCAGCTTGAGAATCGTTCACTAAATGAAAGTCGCGTTCCAGATTTCCGAAATCACACGATAGGATAGAAGGGGCAATGATCACTGACATATTGAAATTTTTGGCAAAAATACGCAATCCATCAGAAAGATGCGTCCTTTACTTCATCCACTTCAAATATGCTTCATCGCGCTCGTAAATATCCGGATGCACCACCATTTCGCCAGTTCCCTTTACGGTTACGGTGATGTAATCAATCTGAATGAATACCGGTTTCTTTAAGAATATCTCGCGGTGTTCTTTTCGTGCAATGATCGAATCTAAGGAATCAGGAATGATATCGTTCTTTTCGTCACGACTTAGAATGAAACGCGCCAACGAATCCGGCAGATCGCAGCGCACACAGCCATGAGAATAGGAGCGAACATCTTTTTTGAAATAGTTTTTTGCCGGAGTATCGTGCAAATACACGTTATAACTATTGGAAAACTCAAATTTGATCATCCCAAGTGCATTTTCACCACCAGGCTGTTGTGTCACCTTGAATGGAAAGTTCTTTTCCTTATACTTTTTCCAATTCACTGAATATGGATCCACTTCTTTATTTCCGCGATAGATCTTGTAGTTATTCTTTATGGCATACGACGGATTTCGCTGCATTGCCGGTAAAAATTCCTTCTCTGCAATCGATTGCGGCTGCGTCCAGAACGGACAAGCAATAATGCGTCGAATTTTAGACTGCAATTGCGGAGTTTTGGTTTCCGGTTTCCCAACTACGACATTGTGCATTGAATATAGAGTATCGTTGTAATAAATGCGCAACATGTATTCCGGAATGTTTACCCAGATATAGCGATCCGGGAATTTCGAACGCCAGCGCCATCTTTCCAAAGAGAGTACAGCCCGATCCATTTGGTGGACTTCGGATTCACCCAATAACATGCGGGTATATGCTCCTGGAACACCATCCGGTTTCAACTCGTGTTCTGATTGAAATGCTTTCAGTGCAGCTTCGCGAGTGTCTTCGTTTACGGAATCTTTATGCAAGTATTTTTTCTCGATCAAAGCCGCTTCAGTATATTTCCAACATCCAACGGTGTCTTTTTTCAACTCCGGGATCTCGAAGCTTTTGTCTGAAAGTTTCTTGTTGTACAATTTGTTGAATAAGACCTTTGCAAACAAGCGGTAATCGCCCACATCAGGACCCATTCCGGCAAACCAAAGATCCCAGCGCTTAATCGAATCTTTTTGGTCGATCAACGTGGTTAATGTCTCAACAGAAGCTGGTAAAACCGGACGCATTTTGTTCACAGAGGTATCCATGAATCCGATATGTAAATCGTGATAAACCTGGGCTAATTTGGCAGTCATACCAATTTCTTTCACAACCAATTCGTTCACCACCTTTTTTGGAGCTTGGTCTACGATTCGCGTTCGAGGAAGACCGATGGTTTGCGGTTGCGAGAAATAATGTTTGAAGCGAACGTAGGATGGGAGTGGGGTAGAGTCGTTTGACCAAACTGGCTGAAACTTGCGAGCCTTGTAAAAATCATGTATCACTTCCGCAAATTCTTTGGAATAACCCATTTCGAGCAAAAGCTCTTCGTTTACGGCCAATTCAATGCGCTCAGCAATAGGTAGTTTATCGTCAAAGACAGGGTCGGTTACCGGTATTTCCTTGGTGCCACAGCTTGTTAGTAGCACAAAAAATGTAAAAATCGAAAGCAGTTTCATCAGTTGCATTAGACAAAAATGAGCATTTTTGTAAAACAAAGTATCAGAAATTAGCGAAAGGAGGGTTTGAATGAACGCAAGTATGATTTTATTGGTTGTAATGGTCATCGTGTCCATCATTGGATTCACGAATGAGGATTTCCGCAACAAATATTTGTTCATCCCATACAATGTGAAACATTACCAGGAATGGTATCGCTTTTTCTCGCATCCATTTCTTCATGGAGATGCTGCACACTTGTTCTTCAATGCCTTTACGTTCTACAATTTCGGTCCAATGATCGAAGATTACTTCTTAGCAATGTACGGTGATGGTCCGGGTCGATTGTTTTTCTGGATCTTCATTTTCGTTAGCATGTATGCTTCCGCATCGATCTCGTATGTTAGACACAAAGACAACGAATACTACCGTTCTCTTGGTTTCTCCGGTGTTGTTTCGGCCATTTTATTTGCGTTTATCATGTTGGCTCCTTCAGCGACGCTTTCATTGATGTTTCTACCCATACCAATACCTGCTTGGTTGTTTGGTTTGGTGTATTTGGGCTTCGAGATCTATTCCGATCGCAACCGAAAAACAAATATTGCGCACGATGCGCACATTGCAGGGGCAGTTTTTGGTATTGTTTTCATTTTAATCACTAATATTGATCAAGTGATTGCAAACTTCAATGCATTGGTGTCATGAATCAACAAGCGCTTTTCGTCAATAACAATGGTACGATCTTGCCAAATTCGGGTCCGAGCATACATGCCGGAAACCGTGGCTACACGTATGGAGATGGTTTGTTCGAGAGCATCCGCGTGATGAATGGAAAGGTGTTGAACCTGGAGAATCACTTAAACCGTTTGGTGGAAGGAGCGAAGGTGCTTAAAATGCGCTTGCCTGCTTTTTACACAACGGAATTCTTCCAAAAACAAATGGAAGAGCTGATCGAAATGTGTGGAATTACGGAAGGTGCACGTATTCGTTTGTCGATCGATCGAATGGGAGGGGGGACCTACCTGCCGGATGTAAACGATGTGAGTTATTTCATTGAGATCTACCCGATCGAGAATAACATCTTCGGTTTGAATGCCAAAGGCTTGGAAGTAGACCTTTACCAGGATATCAAAAAAGTAAAAACTCCACTTTCAAACTACAAGACCAAAAACGGCTTGTTGTACGTATTAGCTGCCATTTCCGGTAAAGAGAAGGGCTTGGACGATATGTTGATCATGAACGACAAGGGTCAGATCCTGGAAAGTTCGCACAGCAACTTGTTCGTGGTTAGCAACGGCGTGTTGTACACCCCAAGTTTAGCCGATGGCTGTTTGGCCGGAACGATGCGCATGCAAGTGATCAATTTGGCTTTGAAGAATGGTTTGAAAGTCTATGAATGTCCGATCTTACCAAGTAACTTGTTGGTTGCCGACGAATTGTTCCTGACCAATGCTGTTCGCGGAATTACTTGGATTGGTGGTTACCGCACGAAGCGTTACTTCAACACCACAGCCCGCAAGATCGTTTCTTATCTGAACGACGAGTGGGAGAATGTGTGATGGGGAGAGGGGGGAGGACTTCTCTAAAAATCCCGAAACAATTTAAAATCAACTATTATTTAGATTTCATGCGGGATTTAACGATCTCAATACGAGCCAAAATTCGCTCATGATCAGGCGAATATTTAAGGCCTTCATTCAGTATTTCTAAAGCCTCGTCATATCTATGTTCGCGTGCTAAGTATGCGCCAGCTTCTGCAAACAACCAACCAATTGAATCCTCAAAAACAGACTCTTTTTCCTCCAGGGTTTTGTAAATCTTAACGGCAAGATCAAAGTACGCTTTTGCCGGTTTTTCTTCATCGTCCATGTACAACTCGCTTGCCATCTCAGAACATAGAATAAAGTAACCGGATTGAAAAGTATCGTCAGTAAGTAGAAAAGGATACTTTTTTGCGTATTCATCCAAGTTTTTGAGTAGCAAATCAGCTTCTTTTACCACATCGAATTCGTCTTCATCATCCATTTCAGCAAAACGCTCATCGTCCTGATATTTATCAGAAAAGTAGGCAAGAATTGAACGCGACAAAACGCTTTGAATTTGAATATTTAAGGGGTTATTCAGATACGCTTGTTCCGCAAAATCAAGACGCTTCTTTTGATTTCCCTTAACATTGTAATAATCAGAATATGATAGATAATAGAATCCTTTCAACTCCTTTTTCAGAGTGCTATCGGTTACTGCGTTGTTGATCAAATTAAAACTCGAATCTACAAACGGACGTTCACCTTTTTCATTCAGATGCTCGTACAAGAACTTTCCGTATACATAGTGCACGTAAGAAGATTCTTTTTTCTCCAAATTTGCATAGTCTATCAAGTACTGAAAATCAACCAAACGATCGTATTTAGCTTCATCCAAAAGCTCAAACAGCAATTCACTTTTAAAGATCTTAGTCTTTCTAAAACGATAGAATTTTTCAGCCTTTTTGATCGTTTCATAAGCATCTTTATAATTTTCATTATCGGTTAAAACGATCGCTTCATTGAAATACTGAATTCCAACCAACTCCTTTACAGTGATCTCTCCATTGTAGTTGTAGAAATGGTTATAAATATCTACTTCAGACTTTAAATTCAAATCTGTTCTATCGATCAATCCTAAACGAAGTAGAGCTTGAACAGCCTGCGATACATTCTTTCGATTCGGCATAAACGAGGCATCTTCCTTGGCAGTCATTTCAACGGAAATAGCAAGGGTTTTGGGATATGCCATGATGTAAACATGATTCGGCTGTTCTTGAATATTAAACGGGATATTCAATTCACCCAAAACCAGTGCAAACAAAGCCGTAGCTGAAACGCAATTGTAATGTCCCGTTTCAAAAATCTCATGGAATGGAGAAACCAACTTGTAAGTCTTCAAAAATTCATCATGTACATTCTTATGAAGCGTTTTAATCAGTTTTGCTTCAGGATATCGCATAATTTTCGAAGATTTTATCTCAGCAATGAAGGAATCGAACCGCGATTTTACATTTAAAGTTCTGGCATCAGAGGCTTCTTTGCCAAAGGCCATGAATAATTCCAAATTTGAAGCATTCGGATCTAATAGTATACGTTCTTCATATGCAGTTTGAAAATTTAGATCTTTCAACAAAGACGACTGGGTGTAGGCTGGCAATAGAGTTAAACAGAATAAAAAACTAAAAAGGACTTTCATGATACAGGTAGCATATTATCTGGAATGCAAAATTACAGATTGTTCAATAAACTATATTCAATCAAACCACAATATTAATTTGTCTTATAATTAATATTATGTTAAATAGTATGTTTCAAATACTATTTATCCATGTTAACAATCTACTTTCCAATTGCTTTATTGATCGTTGAAGCAATAACAGCAACCTCTTCCTTCGTGAATATTCCCGATATTATTCAGAACGGATGATTGACTTCCATGTAGACTCTTGGCGCACTGATCACACGACCATCTACAATAATGGCTAATGTATTTCCAATGTTTCCTGCCGTCAATATTTGAAATTGTTTTTGTCCTTCCAGTGTTAGATACAACTGTACGGCATTTAATTCCGCTTCTTTGTTGTAAACAGTGTCCGCGTGATCAATGTGTCGTGATAGCAAAGTTTTATCCGAATCCGAAGAATTTTTCGCACCTACAATCCATAGTAGAATTCTCCCCCAAACTTCTCTGTCTGATTTTTATCCCAATAGAATTGAATATCTGAAGGAAAAAATGTTTTGATCTCCGGCAAGCTCAAAATCGAATCCATGAACGCTTGCTTATGCTGTTTAACATAACATAAAGGATTGTCTCCGGTGGCTTGATAGATTTGTTGGAGTTCGATTGGATGTGCGCGTTCCTCTGAATTCAAATACGCGAGCATTTGTGCCCAAGGTTCTTTCACACTGTACCGATCGTAACATAGAACGATCGCGAATGTTTGTCGCGAACTGTCTGTCTGCGCCTTTGCATAACCGGTGAACAAAAGAACCAACGATAAAACAGAAAAAATAATCTTCATATACCGGAAGTGTTCTGTAAATCTAGTCAATTCTCTCTGTTCTCTGCCTCCTCACCTCTTTCTTACAGCTCTTTACATTCAATTCTTTGAATTTTATTCAATTATCCGAGCAAATCTTATGTTAAATACGAAATACATCCTATACTTGCTTCAAAAAATTCCATTTCGTCGGATAAAAATGATTTTTCAGCTATATTTGTGGTCATGTGGTCGGCAAAATACACCTGTTTATCGATACTTACCCTGTCATTGCTTATGATCAGGTGTCAATCTGATGTTGACTCTGCTAAAACCTACGCAAGCTACGATCCAACGACCTCCCCTATTTTTCAATATGCTTTCATTGGTTCGATTGAAAATGCTCCAGTTCACAGTTTGGAGTGCTTTGACCGCGAGGTGATAGCTGAATTGAAGATCCAATCCATTACGATTCATTCCAAAGGCGGTAAAAATCCGGAGGACACTTTGGAAAAACGACAATTCGTATACAGTAAGAATGCTGCGAATTTGCATTATTTCGACTATCGATTCGATGAAACACCTAACATTTGGAGCGATGGCATTGTATACTTTGATTGGAAACAAGGAAACGGAAAAATAGCGTTTACTAAGAATTTTGGCGTTAAAAGGGATTACAAGTCGAACATCCTAAAAACCAAAGATGCATACCTCTTTTTGCGCGAAAAGCGAGCCGATCGAATAGATTCAACATGGATTTATGGTGCTCTGCAACATCCTGAAAAAGTGATCTCAAAGATTGGAAACAGCCTTTATTCCGTTGAAATTTACCTGCCTGAAGGAAGTTCAACAACGGACATTCAACATGTTTTTCAAAATCTCGGATTTTCTGATCAAAGTTTACTTTTAGCTGAAAAGACGATTGTATTTACACGAAATAATCGTCCAGTTTCAGCTTTCATACTCAACGAAGTTTACAGTCAGATCTCCCAAAGTAAAAGTTGGGAATATGACAAAACGGGCAACTTAGTCAAGTATGAAGAATACGTGGGCAATACAGCTACGAGATCCATTTCTTGGACCTATCGACCGGATCTTTTACCGGATGTCATGACGATCGACAGAAAGCAGTATTTTTACAGCTACGAATAGATCGTATGTTCACAAAAGAAGAGTTAAAAGCACACAAAACAACATTCTGGCAACAATTCAAAACGCGCATGCAAAATGTGCGTTCCAGCAATGGGCGTAAAATGAATTGGATCAATTATCCGTCAGAGGTTGAATACATTTATATTCGCTTGGATGCAGATAGCAAGTGCGCACGATTCATGATCGACATTCAGGCGAAAGACGAAGGTATTCGTGCAATCATTTGGGAACAACTCCATGAATTGAAGGCAGTTATGACCTCTGAAATGGGCTCTGAAGGCACTTGGATTGCAGAAGCTCATTCTGCCCACATCCCTCATTTTAGTCGGATCGAATGGACTTTGAACGATGTCAACTTCTTTGAAGCAAGCGATCGGGAAAAGATCTTTGATTTTCTGGCAGACAGACTGATCTGTTTTGACAGATTTTATCAAGAATTCAAAGATATTCTAATCAATCTGGCAGACTAACTCACTTTTCGTATTTTTGCTTTTATGAAATACACTTCACTCTTTGTTTTGGTTCTTGGTATTTGCGCCAATTTCCACGCACAAACATCCATCTTACAAGAGACTTTCAACAGCGGAATTCCGTCTAACTGGACCGTTGTGATCGAGGATACGAATACGGTACACCCGAACGTTAGCGCGTTTTCTCCAGGTTGGATCGCATTGGTTGATCCAGACAACAACACCGATACGATCGTTGGTTCCACCTCATATTTTACAAGTCCGGCACAGGCAAGTCGCTGGTTAATCACTCCTCCGCTTGCTTTAGGAGCATACGGGAACATCTTGCGATGGGAAGGAAAAGTACACGATCCTAGCTTTGCTGATGGCTACTTGGTGTTGGTTTCAACTACAGACGCACAACTTTCAAGTTTTACCGATACGTTGCGTGTAATTGGTGAAGAAAGTGAAAATTGGTTGCAAAGAGAGATCAATTTGAGTGACAGCGGATATGTAAGTCAAACGATCTATTTGGCATTTGTCAATAAAAGCTACGATAAGTTCAAATTGTATTTGGATGATTTCTCGGTAACGATCAACGATCCAGTTGGTATTCAAGAAGCAGCATTGGTAGACCTGAATTTATTTCCAAATCCGGCACAGCACAGTATTACTATTCAAACGAATGAGCTTGTTTCACACATGCATGTGGCAAGTTTGAACGGACAATTGATGTATTCCGGATCCTTCCAAGACCAGTTGAAAATTGAAGACTGGCAGAACGGAGTTTATCTGATCACTTTTGAAACGAACAAAGGACGCGTTGTACAGCGCTTCATCAAAAACTAATTTCAAAGAAAAAAGAAAAAGGCCTTCGCAATGAAGGCCTTTTTTATTTCTAAAAATACAAGAACTTAAGCTTGAGCACCAAGATCTTCAGCAACAGTTTGAGAGATCGCTGATTTTTCGAAACGGATCTTTGTACCTTCTGAGCTCAATAGAACAGTTGTATCTGTAATTTCAAGGATCTTACCGTGAACACCACCAATAGTTACCACTTTGTCACCTGCTTTCAGGTTGCTGCGGAACTCACGTAATTCTTTTTGTTTTTTCTGTTGTGGACGGATCATGAAAAAATAAAACACGACCAACATCAACACGAGCATAATGATTTGCATAACGCTATCTTGATTTTAATTGATTACTTAATTACTGTTGCCTGAATGGAAACTGTTGTTTCAGGTGGGGTTGTATTTGCCAACAAATACACTTTTTTCTGCAAGGCACCTAAAGGTTGATTTTCTGTTTTCACCGTTGCTTTCACATATCCTTTTTCCCCCGGAGGAATTGGATCTTTCGTAAAATCCGCTACTGTACAAGAACAAGAACCTTTCACATCTGACAATACCAAGGCATAATCTCCTGTATTCTCAACCTCAAAAGTCGCATTGATCAACTCACCTTTTGCAACTTTCCCGGCATTGTATACAGCGTTTACTTTCAACGTTGTACGGAACCCCATTTCCACTTCGTCTTTGGTTTCGCATCCAAAAAACAACAAGGCTGTACATGCTATTAATAATACCTGCTTCATTTTAAAACTATTAATTCATTAATCCGCGGCCCATCTTACCGATCTTGCCATCTTTTTCAAGACGTAGAACGGCTTTATCCAATACTCCGTTGATAAACAAGTGACTTTTTGGAGTAGAATAGAATTTCGATATCTCGATGTATTCGTTCATGGTCACCTTTTTCGGGATATTCTTGAACACTTGCAACTCCGTGATGGCCATTTTCAATAACAACACATCCATTTTCGCAATGCGCTCCACCTCCCAATTATCGGTCAACTCATCAATCAATGCTACATTCTCAGAATCCATGGAGACCGTCTTGCGCAACAATACGCGGATAAATTCTTGTTCGTCTTCCGCATCCTTATACAATGGCATTACCTCCAATTGTTTTCCTGCTTCAGCTCCTTTAATCGTTTTGATCACCATTTGGCAAGCCAAGTCGATATCATCCAACCAATGAATGCTTTTCTCCTCGAAGTAATTGTACAAGAACGTTGAATTCGCGATATCTGCTTTGAACAATGCGATTGCAAACTGCACGTCCTCCTCAAATCCCGTTTCACCATTGTTCATGAACTGGAAATAGGTTTCGCTTTCGCGCATCTGCAAGAAGATCTTGCGGAACATTTCCTGGTGCTCATCACCGATCCAATTCACTTTACGATCTTCGGAAGCCTCACGCAAGGAACGCGAATCTTCGATCAATTGAATGATGGCATTATCCACCAACTTGCGGTTTGGATTCAAATCCTCCTCCGTTGGACGGATCTTCTTTTTATTCTCTTCAATGCGATGCTCGGCAATTGCCTTCACCTCACCAAAGCTCAGTAGTAAGTATAGGTACAAATCGTATATACGTTCCACCGCCTGGAACAACTCACCTTCAGTTCGTTTCAAATTATCTTCTTCGGACTGAAAATAAGCATACAATGCTTGTAAAACTTTTATACGTAAATGTCTCCTGTTCAGCATTCTAAATAAAATTAATTACATTGGAAGTTTAACCTTACCAATTGCCTCGATACGCTCTTCAGCCATCACATTTGCAATTTGATAAGTTGGCACACCCTCCTCTCTTGAACGAGCAATGATGTTTCCAATTGTACCATAAATCTCTTCCGCTTTTGTCATTGCCCATTCAGCAGACAAACCTTTCACTTCCGAATAGCAATTGATCACACCGCCGGCATTCAATGCAAAATCAGGAGCATAAATGATTCCTTTTTCCATCACTGCAACACCGTGAACTTTCTCGTTTGCCAACTGGTTGTTTGCAGCTCCGGCAATGATCGAACACTTCAAACGAGACAAGGTATCATCATTTACTGTTGCACCCAAAGCACATGGAGCGTAGATATCCATATTGACATCGTAAATCTCATTCAAACCAACAACCGTTGCCCCGTAAGTAGATGAAACACGTTTCAACGTTTCTTCGTGGATATCAGTAATAACTACTTTCGCACCTTCGCTAGACAAGTGTTTTACTAAGTATTCACCAACGTGACCAACACCTTGAACAGCAACTGTTTTACCAGCAAGACTATCAGAACCAAATTGCGCCTTAGCAGCGGCCTTCATGCCCATATAAACACCGTAAGCGGTTACAGGAGAAGGATCTCCGGATTTCCCTGGCAAACCAACCACATTATTCGTTTCCTGACTAACCCACACCATATCCGCTGGTGAAATACCCACATCCTCAGCAGTGATGTACTTCCCTGCCAAAGACTCTACGAATTTCCCGAAACGACGGAACAAAGCTTCAGATTTCATAGTGCGAGAATCACCGATGATAACCGCTTTTCCTCCACCAAGGTTCAAACCTGAGATGGAATTTTTGTAAGTCATACCGCGTGACAGACGCAATACATCATTCAAGGCCTCCATTTCATTGTTGTACATCCACATACGTGTACCACCCAATGCTGGACCTAATACGGTATTATGTACTGCGATGATTGCTTTGAGACCTGTAGCATTGTCGTTGCAGAATAGCAACTGCTCGTGATCGTAAATCCCCATCTGAGCGATGACCGGATTTTCTGCAAGGTTGAGGTCCTTGCTATCTTTTACTTCAAACATACGCTTGTTTTAATCTTCAATTCAAAGTGATTGGCTAATTTTGTACTATTACATACTTATCCCCAAAGCACGGGGCAAAAATAGGAATTTATCGGATGAAGTCTTTAAGCTATCTCAACAAATATTTCTACAAATATCGCTGGCGCTTGTTGCTGGGCATCCTATTCATAGTCATCAACAATTATTTCAATGCGCGAATTCCAGTATTCATGGGAGATGCCGTTGATGTACTTAGTAATAGTGCAAACTATAACAAAGAAACCTTATTCTGGACAGCACTCACCTTAGCCGGTTTAATTGTCCTTTTCAACGTCATCAAAGGATTCTTCCTCTTCTTAACACGCCAAACGATCATTATCATGTCCCGTTTGATCGAATATGATCTCAAAAACGAAATCTACACCAAATACCAACAACTAGATTATACCTTCTACAAAAGTCAATCTACAGGTGATTTGATGAACAGAATTTCTGAAGATGTCGCACAAGTTCGTCAATATCTTGGACCAGGTATCATGTACACCGTAAACTTGGTCTTTCTATTCCCATTTGTCAGCTATCAAATGTTCACGATCAATGCCGAACTGGCGGTTTACTGCTTGATCCCCCTCCCATTGATGGCTGTGTTGATCTATTTTGTATCCAGCCGCATGTCGCGTTTGAGTAAAGAAGTTCAAAAAGAACAATCCCGTTTGAGTACGATCGGTCAGGAGACTTTTTCCGGTATTCGCGTGATCAAAGCGTATATACAAGAGCGACATACTATCAATAAATTCGGTGACAGCTCAGATGCTTACCACAGAAAAACTATGCGCCTGGTTAAAACCAATGCCTTGTTCATGCCAACAATCTCCTTGTTGATTGGATTTGCGACTTTGTTGAGTATTTACATTGGGGGCTTGTTGACAATTGATCAAGCGATTACACCTGGAAATATTATCACGTTCATTCTCTGTATTTACAACCTAACGTGGCCATTTGCAAGTGTTGGCTGGGTAACCAGCATCATCCAACGTGCAGGCGCCTCTCAACAACGCATCAACGAGTTCTTATTGGTAAAACCTAGCATTTTCAACAAAACCAAAAATGCCCTTCCGACCTTTGAGAAATTGAGTTTCCGTGATGTTTCTTTCCGCTACAAAAACGAACTCCCGGAAGTACTGCAACACATCAGTTTCGAATTGAATAAAGGCGAAACGATCGGTATTGTAGGAAAGACAGGATCCGGTAAATCGACGTTAGTGCAATTGGCTGTTCGACAAATGGATCCGACTTCGGGACAGATCTTGTACAACGACCAAGCACTTGCTGATGTGAATTTGGAAGAGTTCAGATCTCACATTGCGGTGGTACCTCAAGATGTATTTTTGTTTTCTGATTCAATCCGCAACAACATCTTATTTGGAACAAAATCCAGTGATATCAGTGAGGAAGAATTGATCCAGGTAACCAAAGACGCACACGTTTATCACAACATTGCAGATTTCCCAGAGCAATTTGAAACCATCCTGGGCGAACGCGGTGTAAACTTAAGTGGCGGACAAAAACAACGCGTGAGCATTGCGCGAGCCCTGATCAGAAAGCCTAAGTTCCTGATCCTGGATGACTGTTTATCAGCGGTTGATACAGAAACCGAAGAGATTATTTTACGCAATTTGAAGCGATACACGCAAGAACATGAGACCACAACCATGATCGTTAGTCACCGCATCAGTAGCTTGCGCAACGCGGATCGTATTTTGGTATTGGAAAATGGGCAAGTGATCGAATCTGGATCGCACGACGAATTATTGACTCTTGGCGGACATTACAAGTCTATGCACGACAGACAATTGCTGGAATTAGAAAACAATAAATCACTTTAGATCCTGCTTCAGCAAGGTGTAATGCTCGAATTTTGCTTTGATAAAGGCAACTAATTCAACGTCCGTAGCTGTTTTCAAGAAGTGCTCATCGATCGCCATAAAGCGAATGAAATCTTCGAATTCCTCTCTAGATAGAGCAATAACATCGTAGGAAACATACAATTTCAATAGATCCTGCAAGATCTCCACCTGACGATCTTGATACTTCAACTCTTCGACGCGCTGCTTGGACTGTGCTTTATCGGAAAAACGCTCGTAAAGTGCTGTGATCGGACTTTGAAAAGCCTCCACCCCGGTAATGGTTCTCGTATCACGCATCGCAAGAGTTGCGCGCTCTTCTTTGATCTCCTGAATAGTTTTTAATGGCTTTACAACTACTTCTTGGATTTCGATCGACTTCTCACTTAAATCGAAAAATGCAGCATATTGACAAAGCGAATCAGGCTGAATTCGAAATCCGATCTTTTCGTAACCTTTAACCGAAAGAATGATCGAATCCTTCGGACTTACATAAACCCCAAAAGAGCCGTCCGCTTGACCGAAAACACCTTTTCCGGTAGTTTTATTCACCACCATCAGATTGAGAAACTTCGCCGGACGCAGGGTATCGGTCACTTTTCCTTTCAACCAAACTCGCTCACAATCCTGCGCTTGCGCCAAGGAAGAGACCATACATAATACCAACAGCAATCGTTTCATTGTTCCGAAAATAGATCAAATGAGATAGAACATCAAAGATTTAACACAAATTTCAATTCTTGGAGTCTTTCAAAAATTCGTTTCTCACCTGACAAAAACGTGACAATCAGCACAAATATTGTGCGTAAATTTGCCGCATGAAACGCGTTGTAGTTGGACTTTCAGGAGGAGTAGATTCAAGTGTTTGCGCATATTTGTTGCAACAAGAAGGATACGAAGTGATCGGTTTGTTCATGCGAAACTGGCATGATGAAACGGTGACCTTATCCAACGAATGCCCCTGGATCGATGACTCGAACGACGCCCTACTAGTTGCTGAAAACCTTGGCATTCCATTTCAGGTTCTCGATCTAAGCAAAGAATACAAAGAGCGCATCGTTGATTACATGTTCAGCGAATATGAGTCTGGTAGAACTCCCAATCCGGATGTGTTATGCAACCGCGAGATCAAGTTCGATGTTTTTCTAAAAGCCGCCATGGAACTCGGAGCGGATTATGTGGCTACTGGTCACTATTGCCGTAAAACAACCGATGAGCATGGAGTTCACCACTTATTGAGTGGCTTGGACTCAAATAAGGATCAAAGTTATTTTTTGTGTCAATTGTCCCAAGAGCAACTTTCGAAGGCCTTATTCCCGATCGGACATTTGCAAAAGTCGGAAGTTAGACGCATTGCCAGTGAGATCGGACTGGTTACAGCAGATAAGAAAGATTCACAAGGCTTGTGTTTCGTCGGTAAGATCTCACTTCCAGAATTTCTTCAACAAAAACTTGAAGCAAAAAAGGGTAATATCATTGAAATTAAAGAAGATAGACCCGATTTCGATTATTACAATAAAATACCTGTAGATCTTGCTCATGTACGCGAACTTTCTCAGGCGTATCACTATGAACCAACGGAAGGAATGAAGGTTGGCGAGCATGCTGGTGCACATTTTTACACAATCGGACAGCGCAAGGGCTTGCATATTGGCGGCAGACCACAACCTTCCTTTGTTATTGGGATTGATGTGGAAACAAATACCGTTTACAGCGGCCAAACCGATGCACATCCAGGCTTGAACAAATGGGCTTTGAAGATTGCTTTGAATGAATTACACTGGGTAAACCCTCAGTTTACACTAAAAACAGGTGAGCAACACACTTTCGACGTCCGTATTCGTTACCGTCAGCCATTGCAAAAAGCGACATTGACCATTTTAGATGACGCAGCTTACGTGTTATTTGAGAAAAAGCAAAAAGGGATCACTCCCGGACAATTTGCGGCATTCTATGTTGGCGAAGAATTAGTTGCCTCAGGAATTATTGCTGATTAGGCGCGTAAGCATCAAAACTGAAGTCGTCGTAGAACACCACTATTTTCACCACCTTTTTTTCGGAATCAGTTGACAAGACCTTTAAATCTTCACTTTTTACATTTGTAAACTTTGATTTGTTTTCCTTCTGCGCTGGTTGTACAGGTTCGGTTACAGCAGCTTCCGCTTGATTTCCGGTTAGCAACCAATGCGCAGAAACACGAGGAAAGGCCAGCAACACCTTTTCCAGAAACTCAAAGCTCGGTTTGTTTCTCCCGCTCAGCACGTGGCTTACATTAGATCGCTGCACACCAATCTTGTCAGCAAACA
>VFQT010002620.1_pt1 | contig 18063 bp, 14 predicted proteins | sample 3512381 | NCBI WGS metagenome assembly VFQT01 (sample SAMN10412376, study PRJNA504923) | tailings metagenome | isolation source: Relicate 2 Philex TSF3 active mining site | place: Philippines: Tuba, Benguet | collected 2017-08-29
AACGCGGTGACATGATAAGACATGCCGTGCCCGAGTTTGACTTTAACCATCTTTACGGGCTGGGTAAGTTAATTGCTCAGTCTACAGACCAAATGATAAGCGAGGAAAACCCACTCTTGTCGGCAACGCTACCAAATGGATACAGGGTGCAGGTTGTGTTTCCTCCTGTGTGCTCTAAGGGCAATGTTGTTATGTCAATACGAAAGCCAGCCACAATTCAGTGGAGCCTTGATGACTACGAAAAAATGGGTGCCTTTAATACGACCAAAATTAAAGCAATTGAAGACAAGGATTTTGAAACCCTGCAGGCACTTTTGGACGCAGGCAACATCAAAGAATTTTTGATTCAGGCAATTTTAATGCGTAAAAATATTATTGTAAGCGGGGGAACATCCACTGGTAAAACAACCTTTACAAATGCAATGCTGCAGGCGATACCAAAGGAGCAGCGTATTTTAACCGTTGAGGATGCAAGGGAAATACTATTAAAAAACCACCCAAACAAGCTGCATCTTGTTGCCTCAAAAGGAGGGCAGGGCAGGGCAAATGTTACAACTCAGGACTTAATCGAGGCCGCCCTGCGTTTAAGACCCGATAGAATTATCGTAGGTGAACTTAGAGGCAAGGAGGCTTTTAGCTTTTTGCGTGCAATTAACACTGGTCACCCGGGGTCAATATCAACGCTCCACGCGGATTCTCCTGCAATGGCAGTGGAGCAGTTAAAGCTTATGGTTATGCAGGCAGGGCTTGGCATGCCACCTGAGGAAATTAAGGACTATATTTTAAATGTAGTGGATGTATTTATCCAGCTTAAAAGAGGTGAAAAAGGTGTAAGATTTATCTCTGAAGTTAGGCTTAAAAACGGAGTAAAAGTAGCATCTTAAAACCACTGATTACACCACAAAAAATATCTTGAGGGATAGGTTGAAAATTTGCTCCTCGTCCTGATGCAGATTGACACTTTGCACCCCGCATGCGTAAAGCTTGGATATTGCAGTTAAAGCCGAGGGGTCAAGATTTTTTGCTACTGTATGGAGCTTGAGGCTTGCTAGGTTTTCAAAAACCAGCTCAATGCCAGATGATAGCCTAATGAGATCGAAGCTGCTAACTTCATCACTTAAGCAAGATATTGTAAAGACAATCTTTTGCGTGTAGTTATCCTCCTTTGTTTTTAGCACATCGGATATTTTAACAATAGGATAGCTTTGCACTATGGGTGAGTGATTTACCACAGGTATATTACCTTCTTTTATCAAGTCAACCTCGCAAAGGCATTTAAACAAAAGACTCTGCATGGATATAATATTATTATTGATGCTCATAATTAATAAAAAAAATAATAAATTTAAAATATAAAATACTTCAGCCCCCACCCTAGCCCTCCCCCAAAGGGAGAGGGAGTAGGATATGGGCAGCCCTCCCCCCCAAAGGGAGGGGTTGTGGTGCAAATAATACCTCCCCTAGAAGGGGAGGAGGCTAGGCTTTAGCCTAGCAGGTGGGGTTGCTATCTTAGTAGATAGAGTACTAAGTGTTGCCAGCGCCCAATACCCCACCCAGCCTCCCCTTAAAGGGGAGGAGTTATCTGGGTATCGCCCTTAAAGGGAAGTGGCTATCTGCAGACATCCTCCTAAATGGATATGCGGGAATGGATATTTTACTATAAGGATGCGTAAAAATAAAAATGCAAAGTCCTTAAGCTGTTTTACCATTGCTTGATGCACTTTTGCCTTCAAAAACATCGCCGCCCATTATAGGGTCAAGCCCAACAAATTGGCGTTTTTCGTTTATCGTCATAAAGCTTGCGTTTGCAACCTTCATCCACTCGCTATCTCTTTTTGAGGATAGGGTTGCAACCTTGTCCATGTCAAAGTCTATGTCTAGCTTTTCATCAAAATTGCAGGATAAAAAATCTTCCAAGGCATTTGTAACAAGATTTATAAACGGAATTATAGTCTGCTCCCACAAAGCAAGCCTTGCCTCCATCATGTTGTTATATGTTGCATCTCCCTTGATGCCTAAAAGCTGCGGCGGCACACCAAATGCAAGAGCAATTTCTCTTGCTGCATTTTGCCTGCATTCAAGAAAATCCATCTCCTTTGGCGATATTGACATCTCCTTCCAGTCTAAGCCACCTTCAAGCAATATGGGTCTACCAGTGTTTTTTAAAAAGTTTTCGTTTATTTGCTCTTGTAGCCTTTGGTATTGGTCTTCGGTTAGCGTATTACTTGTTCCGTCGTTTTGCGGCGTAAAAACAATTGCACCGGATGGTCTAGCACAATTTTGTAGCAAAGACTTATTGTATCTTGAGGACTCGTTGTGCTGGTCTATAGGATAGGTTGCAACCTCAAATGGCGACAGGCCATAAAACTCATTAGATGGATTATAGAGTTTTATGTGTAAAATATCTCTCTTGTTTATCTTTAAATTAACAGAATAGTCGTGAACTTTTTGTCCATCCCTGTATCTATAAATTATATTATCGCCGCGGTCCGTTAAAATGTTTATTTTTTCAGGTTTTATAAGCTCAAGCCCGCTTGGGCTTTCAAAGCTATTTTTGCTAAGTACCAAGTAGGCATTGCCGTAGATTAAAAGATTAGAATAGAGCTCTTCCATAAAATTTGTGTAATTTTGTGATGGATTTGGCTTTGCCAAAATGTCGTTAATAAAATGGTTTTTTTGCAAAACCCTCTCACCATTTGGCGTAAGCTTGTAAAGCTTAATAGGTATAAAACTTGCTTGACGAGCAATCATATGCACGCATCTATAGGCAATAACATTTTTAATATAGCCGTTGTTGGCAAAATTTACATAACTGGCATCCGTCCAAGAGGCAATTTGATTTGAGTAAAACAAAGAGCTTTTAAACTCTAGGCTTTTTTTTGCAACCTGCTCTTTAGCATTTTGTAAGCTTGGCGGTATTGATGTTTTTTGATAATTTTCTTGCTTGTTAAAAATTTTTTTTATCATAATATCTATATTACAAATGTTAAATTTACATGCCGTCTTAGCCGCAGGCTGCGGTATGATTTATAAATGTTATTACTTGTTAAAATTATGATTAAGCTATTTTTTAATTTTTGCATTACGGTTTGCTTATTTGCCTTTACATTAACAATTGCTGGCTGCGGTGGCAAGGTTGTCAAGCAGGATGAAATTAAAATACCATCTTGGTACCTAGAGCCAGTTAAAAACGATGCCTTTGCTCTTTATGGCGTGGGCGAGGGTTCTAGTTTGCAAAAGGCAACAAACGCAGCTTTAAACGATGCAGCATCAAGGCTTAGGGTTTCGGTGTCCTCAACAACCGAGTCCAAAACAAGTGCGGATGCCGAAGTCTACACAAGCTCCCTCAAGCAAAACATAAGTGCGATAGTAAAGGATGTAAGTTTTAATAATTACGACACAATCAAATCTGAGGAGGCGGCAGGTTCTTTTTATATAAAAATCAAGATTGATAGAGCAGTTTTTACCGAGGAGAAGACTGACGAATTAAAATCCATCATGGAGGATTGCCAAAATCGCTACAAAAACCTTAACCAAATTGCAAACGCTCTTGAAAGACGCACCGAGTTCAAAAAAATTATAGAAAGCTCAGCAAAGGCGGAGCATCTTGCTCTTTTAATTTTCTCGCTTAGCAAGGGCGATGATTTTAACATCAAAGAGGTTTTTGACAAATCTAAGCAATACAAGGCGGAATATGATAGCTTTTTGACAAAAATAACTTTTGTTGTTGAGGATGGCCCAATTGGCGATGTAATAACTCAAGGTTTAAATGATGCAGGGCTAAAGGTTAGTAGAAGGCTTGTAACCGCTCTAAGCTCAGTGTCAATAACCATTACAAACAACACAGTTGGGGATAAAATTTATGGCAGATACTTTGCAAAAAATAATACATTCATAAGTGTGTCCTCTGGTGGTAAGCTTGTTGGCAGCAAAAATATCACTTTTTCTGGTGGTTCCTCGGTGAGTCAAGAGGAGGCATTTAAGGAATCCCTCCACAATCTTGCAAGTATAATTAAAAATGACGGAATTGAATCCGTGCTTGGTTTAAAATAATGATGTAAAAAATAAATTAAATCTTGACAAAGCTAATAGATAAGTTAAGCTATATAGACTTGTGGGTTTTTTGCCCTTTGTAAATTAAATGTATTTTTATTTTCATACCAAAAACATGAGCGAGTCTACAGCTACACAGCAGCCAAAACAAGGCGTTGCAAATGGTGAAGTTCTAAAATCTTCCTTCTCGGTTGACTTTACTATCAAGGATTTATTTGACAACCTCCTTCACTACGGTCACAAGGTTGAGTTTAAAAACTCCAAAATGGCTGAATTTATCCACGACGAAAAATCTGGTATTTCTATCATTGACCTAGTTCAAACAAAACACTATTTGTCAAATGCTTTGTTTGAAGCCTATAAACTTGCAAGAAGAAACGCTCGTATTTTATTTGTTGGCACAAAAACCAGCATTTCAAAATCAGTTAAAAAACACGCTTTAAATTGCGGTCAGTATTATGTTCACAACCGCTGGCTTGGTGGCACTCTTACAAACTGGGATACAATATCTGCATTGCTCCGCAAGCTTGACAGGCTTGAAAAAACCGTTAAAACCGAGAGTTCAAAATACACAAAAAAAGAGCTTTTAAAAATGACTAAGGAAATTCAAAAGCTTGAAAGATTTGTTGGTGGCCTAAGAGGCATGAAAAATAGACCTGATGCAATAATTGTTGTTGATGCACTACATTCCAAAATGGCTGTTAAGGAGGCTTCGGACATAGGTATAAAAGTATTTTGCATTGTTGATACCAACTCCGACCCTGCAAAAATTGATTATGTTGTACCAGCTAACGACGACTCGGTTAAATCTGTTGAGTTTATCTTAGGTGCTTTTTCCAAAGCAATTTTACAAGGTATTAAGGACTCTATATCAAACTGGAAGGCTTAATCCTTTTAGCAAAAATTTGTCAATACTAAAGATCTAAGACTTTCTTTGGTATTGCATTGTGTAAAACTTGTAGTTTTGTGCTAATTTAATGTTGCCATTTTTGTTGCTAACTTTTATATTTTACTTTTTGTATTTAGCAATCAAACTAACTCATTTATACAAAATCAATTTTGCAAACTTTAGGTTATACTGTAAAGATTTATTTGGTATCAATCCTCCTTTAGCTTTGCCTATTGGTAATGAAAATATCAAGTATTTAATTATGTTTTATGTTTATTGACTTATGCCTTTTGGTTTGTTAAGATTAAAAAACCTTCCTAAAGCTTTTGGGTATTTAATGGTTTTTGAGTCCTAATTTTAAGCCAAAGGTAAAGATACAATTCAATTCAAATTTTGTAATTGAATTTAGTATCAACCAGTAAATAGTAAATTTATGTTAAGAGGTTCTTTAGTTTTTTGAATTATGCAAACGGGCGGTAAAAAAAATGCAACAAAAAAAACGCATGGTAATGCAGATGCAAAAACAACTTCAAAAACAACTAAGGAGCAAAGCAACACAAACTTTAATGTCAACAATATCAAGCAACCACAAATTTTGCATGATGTATCAAACATTTTTGCTAAGACAGCAAAAAAAACTGACAGCACAGTTAAAACAAAGGCGGAACAAAGTATCAATTTGGACGATGTAATAAGTGGCAAGGTTGCAAGCGATGCAAAGACTGATACTTTAAGCAATCCTAGAGCCGCAAAATCTAAGTCCAAAACAAGCGATGCAATTAACAGTGGCACAACGGGCAGGCCAAAGGCGGCAAGGGCTATAATATCGGCTAAATATAACGATAAATATCTTGGCGTGCACGAAAAAATTCAAGATGTAATAGAGGCAAAAAGAGAGCAGGGTTATATTACGATACGCGAAATTGAAGAGTTTGTTAGCGAGGAGGTAATTGAAAATGACTACGATATAATGCTTGAAATCTTTAGCGACTTTGACATAAAAGTTGTTAAAAAAGCACCAAATGACATTGAAAGCTTTATAGCATCCTACCAGTCTGAAGACGATATAGTGGAGGACATTGACTCCATAGACCAACTTGACGAAAAAAGCTTTAAAACAAAGGACAAGGTTGTGTTTGTTAATACAGTTAGGTCCTACATGAATCGCATGAACAAGGTTGATGTATTAAGTAAGGATGGTGAATTTGAAATTGCAAAGAAAATTGAAATTAGCAAATATAAAATTTTAGACGCCTTGTGTAAGATACCTTACTGCCTTTCAAAAATCACCGAAAAATACGACGAGATTCTTAATGAATCTGTGCTTTTGCGTGATGTTGTAAGCGTTGATGCTTTATATACCGAAAAGTTTTTTCAATATGCAAACTCCCAAATTAAAGAGGCTGGTGAAGATGGTTTTTACGACGAAATTGATGAGGACATAGACTTTGGTGAGGATGATGAAATAACAGAAGATGGAGAATACATTGACCCAGCCATGAGAGACGGCACCATATCATTTTCTGCTATGGAAAAGAGCGTAAAACAAGATGTTTTAGATGCCTTTGCTGGTGCTATAAAAATTATTATTCCGCTTTTTAAAAAAGCAAAACAAAATACAGATACGCCCTTTATTGTAAGCGATGAAAAAGCTGACGAAATATCAGCAATTCTTAAGGCAATAAAGATTAATCATCTTTTTGTTATGTCTTTGTTTAATCAAATATACGGGATATGCGACCAATTTAACATGATGGAACGCGAGCTTGTAACAATGCTAGATGGCTGCGGGGTTGCCCGTGAAGAATATATTAAAATTAGGGAGAGGGTGCCCTTTGAGCAAAATTGGTTTGAAGAGGTAAAAAAATCTAAAGACAAATCAATCCATAAAATATTAGGTGATAAATGCGAAAAGCTTGCTAAAAAAAGTCCCGAAATTGCAAAACTTTTTGCCCAAATTGCAATCACTGCAAAAAAAAACTTTGTGGGTGAAATTTCAAGCTTTAAAGCCCTGATGAACGAGGCCGACGCGGCACACCGCAGAATGCAAAACTCCAAAAAAGAAATGATAGAGGCAAACCTCAGGCTTGTTGTAGCAATAGCAAAAAGATACACTGCAAAAGGCTTGCCACTTGCCGATTTAATACAAGAGGGCAATATAGGTTTAATTAAAGCTGTAGATAAGTTTGAGTATCGTAGAGGATGTAGATTTTCGACATATGCAACTTGGTGGATTAGACAGTCTATAGCAAGAGCAATTAACGACCATGGTAAGACAATCCGTATTCCGCCTCATATGGTTGACGCATCAACAAAGCTTAACAAAACAAAAAAAGAACTACGCAAAAAGCTTGGACGCGAGCCCACCATTGACGAAATTGCCGAGAAGCTTAACATGCCAGTTGATAAAGTTGTTAAGATAATGAAGATAGTATCTAACAACATCATAAGCCTTGAAGAACCAAACGGCGAGGATGGAGATAGCTCTTTTGGTGACTTTATTGAAGACAAAAAAGCCCTCAACCCTTTTGATGTTGCAAAAAAAGAAATGCTAAAAGAAATTACATCAAAAATACTCTCCAGCCTACCAATTAAGGAGGAGAGAGTTGTAAGAATGCGTTTTGGCATAGGTACAAACATTGACTACACTCTTGAGGAAGTGGGCAAGATATTTAAGGTTACCCGTGAGCGTATTAGGCAAATTGAAGCCAAGGCACTACTTAAGCTTCGCCACCCTGTGCGTGGTAAAATTTTACAAGGATTTTTAGAAGAAGAGGTTGACAGCGATCTAATTGCTCAAAACGGAGACGATAGAAAAATCGTTGGTCGTATTAAAAATCGCAAAAACAAAAAAAATCTTAAACAGGCGCCAAATAGCGACGATAAAATATCTGGCAATTCTAGTGATGAATACGGCGACTATGAAGATGACGATGATTTTGACGATGGTCTGTTTTAATCTATTTTTTAGTCAAAAATGTTGCGTCTTGCTTTGCCTAAGGGTCGTATAATGGAAGAATCCTTGCCTCTGTTAAAAAACATTGGCATAATGCCTGAGGAAGAGTTTTTTGCAAAATCAACACGCAAGTTGGAATTTAACACCAATCTGCCGGAGTTAAAAATTATTGTTGTTAGGGCGTTTGATGTTTGCAAGTTTGTTGAAAATAATGCTGCTGATATAGCAATTTGCGGGCTTGATGTGCTTGAAGAATTTAACGATACACTAAATATATGCAAGCTTAAAAATCTTGATATAGGGCATTGCAGGCTTAGTTTTGCCAAAAAAAACGGGCACAATCCACAAGGATCAATTTTAAACATTGCAACAAAATATCCAAACATAGTTAGCAAATATCTTGAAAACACTGGTTTTGAGGCAAATATAATTAAGCTTAATGGTGCAATTGAGTGTGCTGCAAGCTTGGGGCTTTGTGATATGATTTGCGACCTTGTCTCTAGCGGCAGAACCCTCAAGGAAAACAACATGACCGAAAAGCTTTCAATTTTAAATGTTACATCCTATCTTGTGGCATCTAAAACATCATTAAGGATTAAAAACAAGCTGATAAATGATTTTGTTAATAAGTTCAATTAAGCTTCTTGACTTATATCAATTCCATTTATAAAATTGGATTATATCATTTATATTGGCACTTGGTTTTAAATGTAGATTTAATAAGGATTTTTTAAAATATATATTTTATATATCATGCAAACAGTTAAGATGCACTTTTTGGGCAATGATTTTGTTATATTTAACCTTCTTAATCTACAGGATTACAATGACCTATTGCCGCAGGTAGAGCAAAGAATTCCTTTAATTGCCGACCGCAGATTTGGTATGGGCTGCGACCAATTTGTAATACTTTATCCAAGCGACAAGCCAGAAGAATGCGATGTAAGAGCATTATTTTTTAACTGTGATGGTAGTCAAAGCTCCGCCTGTGGTAATGCAACAAGGTGTATTGCCGCATTAACAGGGCTTGAAAGTTTGAGAATTGGTACAAAGGCAACAATATTGCAGTGTTTTGTTGACAAATCTCAGGCAAAAGTAAGTGTTAACATGGGTATTGCAAAAAAAGACCCAAAAGATATTCCGCTTTTTGCAAACGGGGCAAGTAATACAAAGGGCAATCAAGCTTTTTTAACAAAAATCAAGCTTGACATTTGCACTCTTATACACAAGATTGCAAATGGCATTTTTGCAGTTAGGCAATCTAGCTTTTTAAAGGCCGAGGAGGTTTTTCCACTTTCAAGCCTTAAGCATATAATTAAGGATATTGATTTTTTTAACTTTGGCAATCCGCACTGCGTAATAGAGATAGATTTTACAAAGTTTAGCGAATACTTTACGGAGAGATATTATTTAAAAACTCTAAAAGATTCCAAAGCTGCAAAAATTACACTAAACTCAATGAAGCAAAACAACATTTTTAAATCAAGCATAGAGCTTGAAACAAATACCAATTTAAAACCTCACGAAGCCCCTCTTGCACAGATTGTTCTGGATGCTTATTCTAAATTTACAAGTGAAGTTGGTAGGGAGCTTGAGGCTTGCACGGTGATTTTTCCCCAGAAAGCAAATATTGAGTTTGCAGAACTAATTGACGAGCAACATGCTTTTTTTAAAGTTTGGGAGCGTGGCACCGGCACAACTCTTGCCTGTGGCACTGGTGCTTGTGCCGTGGGTTCTTATTTTATTGAAAAAGGCTTAGTTAAAAACAATGTGAAAATTTTTATGGATGGTAGTGTAAAATTTGCTAAAATCTTAAATGCAGTGCAATCTGATGAGTCATCCTCAAACTGGCGTAACAATTACATACAAATTGCAAAAACAAAAGATGCTGAAGTTATTATGACAGGTGGATATTCCGTGTCTTTTTAATTACTAGCGATGCTATGAACGATATTATTTGCGGCGACGGTGTAATTACATCTTATCTTAAGTTAAAAAATAAAAGACAAAGACTAAGTTTGCAAGTAATTTTCATTTTAATACTGATAACTGCATCAAGCATAGCATTGCCTATTGTGCTTAACAGGTTTGAACCTTCTGGCTTGATAAAGTTTGAAACCGAAGAGTTTGGCAAGGTGCAAAATCAAGTAACAATTACATCTTCTGCCGCAAATGGTAATGTTGTTTTAATGAATAATGGCTTAGTCTTTGATTTTGATTTAAAATTTAACTCCTTACCATTTAGCTTTGGCGATAAAGAAAATATTTACATTAACGGTGTTGTTTTAGATGCCGTCAATGTAAATCAAAGTGGCAAAAAAGCTTTAAAAAGCAATGTGCAAGCTTTAAGCTTATCTGGTGAGTCGCTATTTTTTAATCTTAAAAGTTTTAACCTAAAGCTTGCAAAATCTGCCTTTTTCAAGGTGCGGACTCAGGATGCTATCCACGCTTGCATAGCAAGTAATATAGACTATAATTTTAAAACAACCGCCGTCAATCTCAACGGCGATGGCAACACAAAGGCAATACTTATCAGTAAAAATACAAAAGATAAACTTGGTGGATTTTTACAAGTTGCATCCAGTGAATTTGAGGGGGTTTTAAACTCAAGGCAACTAAGTTCCAAAAGTACTTCGCAATTTTTGCTAAACTACGACAGGGAGGGTCAAATTGACAACTTAGTCTCTGGCAATGCAAGCATTGCAGCTTTAAGAATGTTAACTTATTTTAAAACACTCAGCAAAGACTTTAATGAAGTTATTAAGAAAGATGCAAGGCTAACTAAGCAATTTTTTCATCTGGAGGCACCCAGTGGCTACATACAACTTGATGGCTTTAAGCTTACCGAAGGCAAAACAAATATTAGTCTTGAGGGGCAAAATGTTAAAATGATGCATAGCTTGGCAAAAAAATCTAATTCTAGTGATGCTGGGCTTTTTGCTGCCAGTGCAAAGCATTCCTCTTTTTTGGTTGACAAGCTTAAGAATCAAATGATGAATATTTTTTTGGTTGACTCCATAAAGCTTAAGTATCTTTTGTTTGACGGAAGGGGGTTGCGTGCCGCCTCAGACTTTGCAAATATTTCTGTTGCAAAAAATATGCAGGACGGCAATTTTACCCTTAAAGACAATGCCTTTATTGTTGTTACTAGACCAAGCGAAAGTGATATTAAAATTGTTTCAAACTTTATAGACTTTAGTCTTAATAAAAATATGTTAACTTTTAATGATAAGGTTTTTATAGGCTTAGGCGGCGGTGAATCTTTTTTTGCGGATGGCTTGTCATACAATCTTTTGCAGGGCGATATCGAAATTACAAACAAAGCAAGTAGCCGCAAAACAATTGTATTGCATTAATTTTAGCTTTGTTGTGGTAAAATATTTATCCTTAGCTATCTCAAATTGGGATGGGCAGGGGGTAAGGATATAGGCTGTTTTAAAATAGAAAATGGTATTATCGCCTTACAAAGCAAGGGAGATTTCGTGAAGTATAAGTATATCTATTAAAGCTTTGCACACTCTGGTATATATTTTGCATTTTTCTTTACATCGTTAATTCTTGCAACAATAATGGATACAAAAACATCATCTTTAGCTAGTTCTTTAAGCTTTGCTTTATCGCCAAGCACCGATACCTCAATTTGCTTTAAAAAAGCAAGAGACCTGCAAGTGATGTCTATTTTTTCCTTATCTGTTAAATTCACATCCTCCTTAAGTCCGTTACGCAAATAAAACAATCCAATAATCTTTGCCCACAAAGGCACATTGTTGCTTGTAATTTTAGACAAAGGCTCAATTGCCTCGTTTAATAAATCGTAGTTTTTTATCTTTGTGGCAGCAATTTGCGCTGCATATGTCAAACTTCTCCATCTTGTTTCGGGGTCTCTTTTACCAGATTCTGTCAAGTATTTTGCAATCCAGTATAGGTCTTTTGTTGTTGGTGTTGCACCGTAATAATTGGCAGCCATAATAGATAGCAGGGATGATTTTAAGTCTAACTCGTCCCCAGCATTAAGCCAGCCGTATATTCTTTGATAATCGTGGTCCCTAAGAGCTGTTGAGTATCCAATTTTATCCCCAGCACTTTGCAGTTGTAAGGCTAAATATCTAAAATAAAATTGTTTATCTCCCAAAGATAAAAAATCAACCTGCAACTTGCTTGGCGGATATGGCGTTTTTATAAAACTTGGCTTAAAAGGCCTAAGAACAACTGATAGATAAACTTGCACCGCAAAGCACAATATTATTAAAGTGTTGAACAAGCCTATTTTTGCTTCAAAAGCTTTGTAAGCGGAATTTTGTTGAATTTTGTGGATAAGCAGGCTAAAAACGCTAAGCTTAGCATAATCACTGCAAGGCAAACAACTTGACATATTAAATTGACATTAAATACCCTTAAAATATACGGAATTCTTAAAAATTTTAAAACAAGCGGAGCGTAAAATCAATCTTTTTTATCAATTAATGCAAAATACATTTTTTTAAAATTGAAATCAAAAAATATCCTAATGTCTATAGAATTGTAACTTTAAACATAAATACTTGAATTTTAACCATTTTGCTTTATACTTTATAAAAGGATGGAATGGCTATTTGTTATTATTGTTTAATATTATTTGTTTTGAGTTTATGAAAAAAGTTGCAATAGTTTATCACAGCGGTTATGGGCACACTGAGCTTGTGGCGCAGCACATAAAAAAAGGTTTTACAAAATGCGACGCAAAGCTTTACAAGGTCTCTGATTTTTTTGAAAACGAGGCTCTGCTTGACGAGTTAAAAGATGCTAGCATGATAGTTTTTGGTAGCCCAACATACATGGGCTGTGTATCGGCAGATTTTAAAAAGTTTATGGATTTAAGCTCAAAAGTTTGGTTTGCACAAGGATGGAAGGACAAGCTTGCAGCTGGCTTTACTAACTCTCACAGCCTAAACGGCGACAAGGCAAATACAATGGCAACATTGTTCACCTTTGCTTGCCAGCACTCTATGATTTGGGTAAGTCAAGGCGTTGGTAGCGATGGCGGGCTTAATAGGCTAGGTTCTACAGTTGGGCTTTTTACACAGGCACAAAACGCTGCTCCTGCTGAGTCCTTTGAAAAAGTAGACCTTGACACCGCCGAAGCCTTTGGTAAAAGGCTTTGCGAGATTAACTCCAAACTGGGTCAGTAATTAGTAAATAATAAACATTAAATATAAAAAATAAAATGAGTATCAACACGCCTAGCCTTAAGGGGCTTTACATAAAAAGCTACGGGTGCCAGATGAATGTCTACGACTCGGAGCGGATGGAGGAAAACCTTGAGAGCTTTGGCTACAAAAAAGTTGCAAAACCAGAGGATGCAAGCGTGATAATACTAAACACCTGCCACATTAGGCATAATCCTACCGAAAATGTCTACTCGGAGCTTGGTCGCATCAAGCAGCACAAGGATGCAGCAAAGGCAAAGGGCGATGATGTTGTTGTGATTGTTGCTGGTTGCGTGGCTCAGGCAGAGGGCGACATAATAATAAAAAGAGCCCCTGTTGTTGACATTGTTGTTGGCACGGAGGCTTATCAGCACCTGCCAGACATGATAAACAAGGTACTAAGGGACAGAAGCTCAAAACTAATAAAACTTGATTTTGAAACCCTTGACAAGTTTGACGCACTTAAATCTGGGCGTAAATATAGGGGTCCGTCAGCCTTTGTAAGCGTGCAAGAGGGTTGCGACAAATTTTGCACCTTTTGCGTTGTGCCTTACACTCGTGGTGCAGAGCATTCCCGCAAGGTTAGCGACATAACAGATGAGGTAAAAATGCTTGCAGACAAAGGAGTGAAGGACATATCATTGCTTGGGCAAAATGTTAATGCCTTTCACGGCGAGGGCATTAACGGCACGGAGGTAAGTCTTGCAAAACTAATTGAACTTGTGTCTAACATTGATGGCATTGAAAGAGTGCGTTACACAACCTCTCACCCCCTAAACATGACAGACGACCTAATTGAGGCTCATGCCTTAAACCCTAAACTTATGCCTTATTTGCATCTACCTGTACAATCGGGATCCAATGCAATACTTAAGGCAATGAACCGCAAACACACAAGGGACGCATACATTAAAATTATTGACAGACTCAAAGCTTTAAGACCAGATATTGCTTTTTCATCCGATTTTATCATCGGCTTCCCAGGCGAGACTGACGCAGACTTTAACGACACTTTGGAATTAATTAGATATGTTAAATATTCACAGTGCTATTCTTTTAAATACTCGCAAAGACCCGGCACTCCAGCAGACCTAATGCCAAACCAAGTTGATGAGGCTATTAAGGACGAGCGTTTGCAGCAAATTCAGCAATTGCTAAGCCAGCAATTTAAGGATTTTAACTCCTCGTTTTTAGGACGCACAATACCCATTTTGTTTGACGGCAAAGGCACAAGGGCAGGGCAAAATCAGGCAAAGGGCAAAAGCCCTTATTTGCAGGCCGTTGTTGTTGGGCTTGCTGATGGCGATGATTACCAAAATTATCTTGGACGGATTAAAAATGTTCAAATTACAGAGGTTAAAACAAATAGTCTTGCAGGAATTTTTGTTGATTAAAAATAACGATGCAAAAAGATTTATTAATAAAAGTTAGCTTTTTTTGGATTTTAACAATGCAGATTGCATCTTTAGTTTTTTTTGCATTGTTTTGCTTTGTGTGCTTTGCAAAGGGTGATACAATAATGCTTGTGGCATATGGGGTTTTGTCCTTAGGTTTTTTGCTAAAGGGTCTCTTTGAGGCGTCCCGTGTTTTAACCTTAAAACAAGATGGCAGTATGTACTATAAATCTTTTTTTACAAGGCAGGGCATAAGGTTTAGCGGCTCGGTTAACATCTACCACCTGCCTTTTTGCACTTTTTTTAACAAACTTGTTGCCACTGGTGCTGGCAAGAGTATTGTTTTTATTAATGCTGGTAATGTTAATGCAGTGCATCAATTTATTAGTGATATTTAGCAATTTTTTGCCAAATGCAAATTAATCAAAAAACAATTGTCGTGCATTTAGTTAGCGACTCAACGGGTGAGGTTCTTGGCTCCGTATCAAGATTTTTATCTGCAATCTACTTTGATGTATCAATAAAGGAACGCTATTGGTATCTAACCAAAACCCAAAGGCAGGTGGAAGATATTATTACCGAGGTTTTAGCTATTAAAAATCAGGGCTTGGATTGTTTTGTTTTGCATTCGTTTAAAAATCATGCTCTTGAAACCCAGCTAGAACAAGGATTAAAAAAAGCAAGCATAGTTAATGTCTCGGCAACAAAGTATATTGCAAGGCTTTTTAAGAGTAGCTTTAAACTGCAAAATGATTTAAAACAGCAAAAAAGTGATGCTTTTGGTGGATGGGGTGGGGGTGATTTTGGGCAGGATTACTTTCAAAAAATTGAGGCAATAGAATACACCATAGCTCATGATGATGGAAGCCTTACAGAGGACCTTAGCGAAGCACAAATTGTTATAATAGGTCCGTCCCGTACATCTAAAACCCCAGTTAGCATCTACCTTGCCTACAGAGGCTTTAAGGTTTGTAATATACCTTTTGTAAGTGATGATTTTTTTGATGTTCCTTATCTAAAATCACTCAAAAATGCTGTAATAGTGGGACTTACCATCAACCCAGAACGCCTTGAGGGTATCAGGCAAACTAGATTAAATTACATTCAGTCCAGCGGGGCAAAAACCGATTATGTAGATATAGCAAAGATAAAAGACGAGATACAAAGAGCGCGTCGTCTCTACTCACGCCTTGAATGTTTTGTGATAGATGTAACTCAAAAATCTGTTGAGGAAACCGCCGCCTACATTGCAAGCATTTATCAAAAAAAGATTGAATAGCGTAATGTTAAATTTAATGCAACACTGATATTGTATATAAGGATTATTTTATAAGTAGGCTTGGCATAATTAGTTTTGTTTTGGATACAGCCTTAAGTATTGCAGCAAGGCTAAGGCATGTGCAAAAAATATTAATAATCACAAGGTCTTTTAGGTAGACTTTGGATGGTAGATAGGACAAAAAGTAAAAAGCACCATCAAAGATTGTAACCCCAAGAGCTGCCTCCAAAAAGTTTTTGATGGAATCAATATTTAAAGCAAAAGCTATGCCAAATATATTGCCGCAAACAATACCGCAAACTGCAATACCAAGACCAGAGGAGGTGAAGATGTTGCGAATAAATTTATCTTCAAAGCCCATGGTTTTTAACACGGCTATGTCTTTGGATTTTTCGTTGATTAGCATTCTTACTATTCCAAACACTATAAAAATTGAGACTATTACAAAAAGCGAGAGGATAAAGTTCATAACAGTAGATTGTATTTTAATTGCTGATATATAGCCTGCATTGTCGTCCTCAAAAGACACGGCATTTAAACCCCTAAGATGCAAATAATCAAGTGTGTTGTCAATGTAAGTGATATCGCTTGTGTCAATTTCAATTGCCGATACTTCTCCTTGTGATTTGTCAAAGAATAACTCAGCTTTTTTAATGCCTATAATTGCAAGATTTGCATCGTAATGGGACATTTTTAAGCTAAAAATACCGCCAACAACAAAATCTTTATGCACAGGAATCAATCCAAAAAGTGTATGATTAAGCCTTGGCGCTATAAGCTTTACAACATCACCTTTTTTTGCACCAATTGAGGCTGCAAGCTCGTTACCTAAAAATATATACCATTTGTCGCTTTCTAAGTCCTCAATATTGCCGCTAAGCACAGAATTTTGCAAAATTTGCTTTTGCTTAAAAGCGTCAAGGCTAAAACCTTTTACTAAAATACCCTGCGAGTAGTCGTTAAAGCTCATCAAAGCCTGCCCGTTTATAACGGGTAAAGCATTAACAACGCCTTTTTGTAGCTTTATTTGATTTAACAAGGGCTCGCTGTTTAAAAGCTTTGCATTTGCACTTGGGTAGATTGTAATATGTGAGTTGACGCCAATAATTGTTTTAACAAACTCAATCTTAAAGCCGTTAAAAACTGATACAACTATTATAAGCACCGATACGCTCAAAAACAAGCCTAAAAATGCTATAACAGATGCAACCGATGGTCTAAGGCTGCAAAGCCCATGTTTGTTTTTAAATGGAAAGACATATCTTAGCCCCATTTTACAAGCTAATTTGTGTTGCTGTTTAAGCCTAAATGTTTTAAAAGGCATAGATTTAAAAATTGGTTGCGGGGGCAGGATTTGAACCTACGACCTCAAGATTATGAGCCTTGCGAGCTACCAGGCTGCTCCACCCCGCGTCAAAGAAATAAAAACACTTATATATACTAACACTTTAAGCTAGGATGTCAAGTGATTTTATTTTTTAATTTTATACAAATGGTGGCGTGTTATTTGTATAAAACATTACCGCCTTTTGTAAGTTAATGTAAGTTAGAATCACTCAAGCCCAGAGGCTAAAAAAGCTAAAGAGCCCACAATAAAATAGCTTGCAAGCAATGGGTTTGTTTTAAAATCTAATGGATTTGCAAAGCCGCCCTTGTTGAAAAACCTTGCCCCAGGGGCGTTGAGGCTGTTGTTTGAGTCTTTTTCGGCATGGTACCTGTAAAAAAAGTCGCAGGGCACAGAGTTAAAACCATAGCAAACAAGCTCGGCACTACTGCCATCAATAAGCTCTATAGATGGCACAGCCTCCTGCACTAAAAAACTTGTGCTTTTTGTGCCTGCCTTTACCGTGTCCAGCTTACCCCTTAGTTTTTTGTTAAGGTGCCTCACCTCGTCTGCACCTTCAAACATTGCAACACCCATGCCGTAAGTGCCAGCATTTGCCTTAACAAAAACTCTTGGACTGAGGGTTAAAGAATATTCTTTGTATTTTTCTATGGTTTTGTCAATCACTCTTTGCACATTGGCAGATAGGCAATCAAGCCCCTCGTCCTCCTGTACATCAACGCTGCCGCATTCGTCAAAAAAGGCAGATAGCAACCAAGGGTCAAGGTTAAAATCTTTGCAAAAATCATTTACAATCTGCTGGTATTTAACAAAATGATCATGCTTTTTGCGTTTGTGCCACCCTAGCTCCGTTTTGGGGAAGGTTTTTATCTTGGTGTCATCAAGAAGCGGCGGACTTTGCACCGTCATGTCGTTGTTGATAACTAAAAAGTCTGGCTTAAAGTCTCCATCTATGTAAATT
>VFQT010002621.1_pt1 | contig 18062 bp, 20 predicted proteins | sample 3512381 | NCBI WGS metagenome assembly VFQT01 (sample SAMN10412376, study PRJNA504923) | tailings metagenome | isolation source: Relicate 2 Philex TSF3 active mining site | place: Philippines: Tuba, Benguet | collected 2017-08-29
GCCTTTTGCGGCGCTTATGCCGAGCGGGTAGCTGTAAACCCTCTTCACGCCATATGCGTTCAACCTTCTTGTGATTGATCAATCTACCTTCGATCTCCAAAAGCTCGCAGATCTTGCGGTATCCGTATCGGCCATACTGCTTGGCAAGCCGGATGACCGCCAGACGCTGATCATCATCGCTCTTCTTGCTGGTCTCATAGCGCAGGGTGCTGCGGGCAATCCCAAGAACATCACATGTCCGCCGCTCGGATAACCTACGCTTTTGACGCGCTTGAATGACTGCACCGCGTAAGTCGTCAGCGCTCAGATCTTGGGCTTTAAAAAATCCAGGCTCTCCCTCAGGATCAATTTGTCGAGCTCGAGATCCGCTACAATCTTCTTGAGCCGCTGGTTCTCCTTCTCGAGAGCCTTCAGCTCCGTCAGCTGCGGCTTGGCCATCCCCCCGAACTTCTTCCGCCACGTATAATAGGTCGCATCACTGATCCCGGCTCCTCGGCACGCTTTGGCAACATCCGCACCCGCCGCCAAATCGAGTTCCACCTGCCGCAAGATACTCAAACAATCCTCATCCGAATACCGCTTCCGAGCCATCCCCAATCCCTCCCATTGGCACCACAATAATGGCTCAACTTTAAGGGGCTAAGACACTTTGCTCGGAGGGTCTAGCGATTTTGGGTCTTTATGTCAGTTTGCTGGATCAGCAAACAAGCTTGGATAGAGTTACCTAGCATGTGGTTTCTGTGCAAAGATCGAAAGGCCAGCTTTCTCGTTGTCGATCCTGACCGGCTTGTGCTGGACGAGCGATTATGTGCTGCTGCTTGGACGCTATTACCCCCATTGCTTCTCTTTCTGCTGGGGTTTGCTGCTGCCGGGGTAGCAAGTGGCTTGAAACCATGATCCGGATCAATTTCGTCAGGGGACTTTTCAGGCTATGGCTCGTGCTGGCAATAGGCTGGATTGCGGGCTCAAGCTTTATTGTAGGAAAAGACTTGTTTCGTATCCAACCAAATTATGAGCACATAAATAGCTTGGGCTCTCAAGATCTTGACTATTTGATTCAGGAAGAACTACGGGCGCTTAAAGACAAGAGTTACCACCCCCGTTCATGCCCAGAATGTGAGATGCCTGATTGGAAGGGCCGCGCTTTAGCTGCTGGAATTATGTTATCTCCTCCCCTGATCCTTCTGCTTTTCGGATTTGCATGCCTCTGGATAGTCAGAGGCTTCCTAAAAACCTAACTACCAGAAAGGCTGTAAACTAGTCTAAGTCGACTTTATCCAGCAACCGAAACCCTCGTGAGGGCCTCTCCGCTTAGTGAGGACATAAAGCTGACTCACACACCCAGAGTCCCCATTTCAAACTCCTCCCATTGGCACCATCATTATGGCTCAACTTTAGGGGGGGCACTTGCTCGATCAATCGCCTCTTTTAAACTATCAAAGGCTTTTTGAGACTCCATATCATCAACGACCAACTGAGCGAGCCGATTTGTTGCTCTGATGGCGCTCAGATGATTATGAATATCAGTAATCATTTTTTCGACTTTCCTGAATCGATACTGATAGTGACCGATCACTAGAAGCGTAACGAAGATTAGAATGGATTCACCAAATTTATCCATGCCATCCTCCGTGAATTAAGCCGCATGAGTTAAACCGTCTAACCATGCGAAACGATAAAAATTGGGGGACACTCCACTGGCGTCCTTGAAGACGCACAATAAGGTGAATTAGTATATGATTCGGTAGTTGTATCATATGCAACATCACGGCCCAAAAATCGTTTTATTCAGTATTTGCGTAATGCAGAGCTGGATTAGAGCGAGTAAGGCCGGATAAAGCCTACGCTAACGGGGAGCCGCCGATGCGGAACCGAGCGAGCTTTGACCCTACAGGGAAGTCCGCCCACTCGGAAACCTGGAAGTGCCGTCCGCAATTATGTGCGGCCTGAAATTTCAAAAGTAGCCCGAAAAGCAAAGGATAGCTCCGATGGTTGATGCCTCGACTTATGCGCGCCCTGTAGATGCCGCAACAGATACAATTATACGCTCAGTAACACCACCCACCTTAAATCCGCTGGCATATTCAATACACGCAGCCTCAAAGTTGGTTGGAATTAGCAAAAGTAAAACTTGGGCACTGATACGAGATGGGAAAATACGTTCAATTAAATTCGGTCGAAGGACTTTGATCACCTCGAAAGAGATAGAGCGTCTACTCCAAAACGGATGTTGAATATGCTGGATAAATACGAACCCCAAGTTGGATTCACGCTTTTGACTAAAGTCGAGCTCATGCGCAAAGTCATAGGCTTGAAACTTACACTTTATGAGCTTCGGGTACTGCTGGCGCTTATTTCACTGGTAAATCAGCGCGAAGGTGTAGCCTATCCACCACGTCGAATAATTGGAGAAATGACTGGTATAAACCAGAGGCATGTCTCGCGAACTGTGCATTCACTTTGTAAACGAGGTCTAGTCAATATTGTTGATAAAGGGTCAACGCGACGTAGCGCTCGTTACAGAGTGAATATCAATAAGATTGAAGCATCTTTTTTAGCTAATAAGCTGAATTCTCATAAGGCTATCAAAGGCGCCACTGACGTGCCTAATGAGGTACGTGAGCAGTGCCTTGGTGGGAGTAATGAAGGCGCCTCAAGGGGGGCTATTGATGTGCCGCCTGGGGTACCAGAAGAGCAAGAAAGTGCAAGCAAAGTGCAAACGAAGCTTGCAACTGAATTGCTAATCACCGCTGCTCGCGCTCCAGCAATCTCGCCTAAAGCTCGCTTGCTACCGCGCAGCAGCGAACAAGCAGATAACTTGAAAAAAAGAGAACATCGAAATTCTTGGCGTTTCAAATTTAGAAATTTGGAGGTCAATTAATGAAGGGTCTTTTTAGGGAAGAGGAATATGAGCATCTTGTTCGTGACTTAGAGTGGTTTTTAGATAGCGACCAAATAGAATCTCCCCGTGAAGCGTTAAGCTATTACGATACGAGTGAATACCAGAAAAAAATTAAAAGCTGGCCGAATGAGATAAAGATAAAGTGGCAACTAGATGTCGACCATAAATTACGTCGATTTGCGATCCTTTCTCAAGCCCTAAAAGATAGACTAGAAACTGACACTAGCGATACCATTGGTATTATCCGCAACAAATGTGAAGACGCAGCTACTTTGTATAATAGAGCAAACATCTCAGAAATCGCGGAAGCTTTATCGACACTAGCTGATGTTCTGGATATCGTAGTACCGGAAACTCAAGCGGACTTTATTATTCATATGATATATACTTCCGGACTCTCTATTCCAGTCTTGTGGTATCTTTGTAAAACGATAGCAAAGACAGAGAAGGGGCGATACCTAAAGCCAGCAATCTTTGATCCGTATTTGAGATTTGCGTCTTCAAGGAAATACGAAGCCGAAGAAATTCTTTCACCGTTTGCCCTGTTATATAATGAATTTGATGAAGCTCTAGAGAAATGCTTGGAATTAGAGCCAGATTTGAAAGCTAGATTATGTATTGTTGGAGCACTAAATGTGGACTCATAATGATGATATTGATACCTCAACTCAGGAAAAGCAGGGGCATTCATTTGTGAATACAGAAATTGTTAGAGCGGAAAGTGGTCGTTTTGCTTCGGGATACTCCGGAAATCCAGGTGGTAGACGTGGCCTGCCTATAAAACTAAGAAATCAACTCGAAGCAGGGGTACCCAATGCTATCAGGCGATTAATTGAGCTCATTAATTCAGATGATGATAGGGTGGCACTGGCTGCTTCCGAGGCTTTACTATCACGCTTATACGGTAAGCCATCAATTGCTGTCGACACCACAGTATCAAACGTTCCAGGAAGGGCGCACTATGAAGCTCTCAAGGCATTATCAGAGCGCGCGAAAGAAGCGTAAGATTTAATAATTTATTATTTTTGAGTATAATAGTGTCACTTACAATCGATCTAGATCAGGTCGATTGCCTCTCTTTATAGGGGGCTGAATTCAATGAAATCGCAGTTGATATCAAGCTCGCGTCGCTTCCATGAGTAACTATACTCAGATTGATCAAAAGAGCTACATGACTGTCCTAGACCAAATGTACCTGAAGGGTTGGTAACGGCTTTTCGAGCTATGTAGTTCCAAAGAGTGATTCCGAGAACGATTTCTGGTTCAAAGCGACTAAGTTGCACCAAACCGCATTCACCAGTTTTTTTAGGAATTACGGACCAAGCGCCCGTCGTGGATTTTGTTAGCTCTTGTGTGAACGGATTGGTGAAAACTAAACAAGTCTTAACATCCTTCTCCAAAATAATTCGATTGAAGGAGATCCAGTTTTCCAAACTTGGATCCTGACAAAAGCGGAGCGCTGCAGCGTTGCCGCTTTCTAAAAAAGGCCTACTTTTTTGGGATAAAGTCTCCGGATTCGTATCATCGGGAAAAGGCCCCTTTCCCGCGAAAGCGTCTTTTAACTGCTGTGTCCATTTGCACTCGTTTTCTTCAAGCTTAATTTTTTTTTCAAGAAATTGTCTGCGCTCATATTCAAGACGTTTCTCTAAGTCAGGTTGGGACATTTTTTGTCTGACTGAGGTTTGTGTAAATTGGCAAGATATTTTGTCATTAGAAAGCGAGGTGCAGGAATATTTTAGAGCTGAACTCTCCTTAGTATTATAAACGATTCCGTCTGTGGGCTCGGTTGCATATGCCGCTACTGATAATAGTGAAAACATCACAGCAAATCTTATCGATAGATTGAAAGCGCGAGTCATGAATTAAGCCCATAGCGAAATGTTTTCATGATATCAGAATAAGTCGGAATTCACATCCGAAGACAAGAAGCGCTAGGACAAGCGCTAGGTCATATCCTGCCTTTAATATAATTTAACTATAATTATCAGATACTTATTTAAACTATATGGCGGAGGGAGAGGGATTCGAACCCTCGATACGGTTTCCCGTATACACACTTTCCAGGCGTGCGCCTTCAACCACTCGGCCACCCCTCCGTCGAGCGTGCACGAAGGCGCACGCAAATTCTTATCTCGCGGGTGGGTCTTGTGCTTGTCCTTTATTAAAGAACGCCCTCGCTTTCGCGCGGGCTATGCACTCGGCCACCTCTCCCTTACGCGTTTGGTCTTGGCAACGAAAACCAACAGACCCAACGCAGAAGGCGCCCTTATAGCCAACCTCGGCGTGGGTGCAACCCGCAACCGCGGTGCGAGCGCGTTATAATCGCACAGGGGGCTCGAAAATTGTGAAATTATCCTTAAATTACATAGCGAATAAATCTGTGGGGGCATCATGTTTGGATTTCGAAAAGAGATGCGCATGCCGACGCCGTCTGAGGCTTTGCCGGGCCGGTCGCAGCCCTTGCCGACGGCTGAGCGCCACTTTGTCAATCAACAGGCTCTGAAAGGGCCTTATCCTGAGGGCAATGAAACCGCGCTTGTGGGAATGGGTTGTTTCTGGGGCGCCGAGCGTCGGTTCTGGTCGCTTCCTGGCGTCCATGTAACCGCCGTGGGTTATGCGGCGGGTATTACACCTAATCCGACTTATGAAGAAACCTGCACGGGCCTGACGGGCCATAATGAAGTGGTCAAAATTGTTTTCGATCCTGCACGGATTTCTTTTGATGAAATTTTAAAAGTGTTTTGGGAGAGTCATGACCCGACCCAAGGCATGCGGCAGGGCAATGACATCGGCACAACCTATCGCTCAGGGATTTATTTTTATTCCGAGGCGCAGCGTGTTGCAGCCGAGTTGTCGCGTGATGTGTTTCAGAAGCGGTTGTCCGCAGCCGGTTATGGAAAAATCACAACGGAGATCACTCCGGCTTCTGAGTTTTATTATGCAGAAGAGTATCATCAGCAATATCTTGCGAAGAACCCCAATGGCTATTGTGGCCTTGGGGGAACGGGCGTGAGCTGCCCGATTGGCGTGGGCCTCGCAGCGGAATGAGGATCAGGATGGTTTCACAAATGATTGAGCGGGTTCTTTTTGCGAGCCGCTGGCTGCTCGCGCCCTTTTATCTGGCGCTTGTCGCGGCACTGAGCTTTTTGCTTTACAAAACCATGCAGGAAGCTTGGCATTTTGCCTTGCGTGTTCCGGAAGCCAAAGAAGCGGATGTGATCTTAGGCGTTCTCACGCTTGTGGATTTAACGCTCACAGGCTCATTGATTGTGATTGTTATCTTCTCCGGTTACGAAAATTTCGTGTCCAAAATCGAAGCGCGTGACCATCCTGATTGGCCGGAATGGATGGCGAAGATTGATTTCAGTGGTTTGAAACTCAAACTTCTGTCATCGATTGTTGCGATCTCGGGTATTCAACTTCTCAAAAGCTTTATGGATATTCATAACATTTCAGATCGTGATTTGATTTGGTATGTGGCCATTCATATGACTTTTGTCGTGTCAGGTTTGATGCTCGCTTGGACGGATCGAATTTCTGCCGAGAAACATTGAGTGAAGTCTTAGTAAATTTGCTTTTGTTGTTCTTTTTTACTTGTCCGTCTTTTGGGTCTGATCGGCGCCTCACACTGTGAAGATCGAACCGAATGGTGTTGCTTAATGATTATGTCTAACTCCGCTCAGGCGTTTCATGTCAGTCAATAAGGACGCGACGCATCGCTTGCCGATTTGGTCTTGGGCAGGGCCGCTTGTTGCCGCCATCTGGCTTTGCGTAAGCTTTGTTCCCGGTCTTATCATTGCGCCTCTATTGTGGAATATTGTGGCGGCGCTCGTTTTGACCGTTTCTGTTTTTGCGTCGGTGCATCATGCAGAAATCATCGCGCTTCGTGTTGGCGAGCCCTTGGGTTCGCTTGTTCTTGCGGTTGCAGTGACGATTATTGAAGTTGCGCTGATTGTTTCAATTCTTCTTTCAGGCGTCCCGGGATCGGAATTCGTCGCGCGCGATACGGTTTATTCAGCCGTTATGATTGTGCTCAATGGTGTTGTTGGCTTGGGCCTTGTGTTGGGCGGCCGCCGTCATTTCGAACAAAATTTCCGATCCGATGGTGTGGCGGCCGCACTTGCTGTCTTGGGCACTTTGGCCACGTTCGCGTTGGTCTTTCCAAATTATGTTACCGCTGTTCAGGGGCCACTTTATTCTCCGGGGCAGCTTCTTTTTGTCGGTATCGTTTCGCTCATTCTTTACTGTGTTTTCGTGTTTGTGCAGACGGTTCGCCATCGTGATTATTTTACCGAAAGCGAGATTGATGATTTTGCCGAACATGCGCCGGATGAACGCCCCTCTTTGCGCATGAGTCTGGTGAGTGGATGTCTTCTTCTTGCCTCACTAACGCTTGTCGTCTTGTTGTCAAAGCGTCTTTCGATTCCGATCAGTTCATTGATTGAAAATGCAGGTTTACCAGCGAGCTTCTTAGGTGTCGTCATCGCCATCATCGTGTTGCTTCCGGAATCACTTGCCGCTTTACGCGCGGCCCGCGCCAACCGGTTGCAAAGCAGTCTCAATCTCGCCATCGGTTCGGCGATCGCGAGTATTGGTTTGACGATTCCAACGGTAGCAATTTTATCGGTGTGGAAAGATTTGCCGCTGCCTCTCGGTTTGCAACCGCACGAAACCGTGCTGTTGGTGCTGACTTTATTCATCAGCACTTTGACGCTTGGTACCGGCCGCACAACCGTATTGCACGGTGCAGTTCATCTTGTGATTTTTGGCGTGTTCATTTTTACCGCCGCCGCGCCCTGATTATTTCGCCGCGAAACAGGCCACAAGACGTGATTGCTTTTCTTCAAGCTCTGGCGCGCGTTCAGAACATTCACGCATCGCGAGCGGGCAGCGCGGATGGAGCGCGCAGCCGGAGGGCGGATTAAAGGGTGATGGCATTTCACCCTGTAAAACGATGCGCTCTTTTTTATGATGCGGATCGGCCACCGGCGTCGCTGAAAGAAGCGCGCGCGTGTAGGGATGTTGCGGGTTTGCGAATAAAACATCGCGGCTGGCAACTTCAACCGCATGACCGAGATAGATCACCATCACACGATCGGCGATATGGCGCACAACCGAGAGATCATGGCTGATGAAGAGATAGGCAAGGCCGAATTCCTGCTGCAATTCAGCAAGAAGATTAAGCACCTGCGCGCGAATTGACACATCAAGCGCGGAGACCGGCTCATCAAGCACGAGAATTTTCGGACGTAACATCAAAGCGCGCGCAATTGCGATGCGTTGGCGTTGACCGCCTGAAAACATATGCGGATAACGATCGGCAAATTCAGGGCGAAGGCCAACGCGTCTCATCATTTCGGCCACAGCCTTTTGACGGTCAGCTCGCGATAGAGATGTGTTGACGATAAGAGGTTCTTCGAGCGCATCGCCAATCGTTTGGCGCGGATTAAGTGAACCATAAGGATTTTGAAAAACAATTTGTACTTCACGGCGCAGCGCTTTGCGGTCAGCGGCGCTCGCGGTTGAAAGGTCAACGCCATTGATTGTGAGTGCGCCGGCGGTTGGTGTTTCGATCATCGTGATCAAGCGTGCGAGCGTTGATTTGCCGGATCCCGATTCGCCAACAACAGCGAGCGTCTTGCCGCTTTCCAGATCAAAGCTCACATCGGCTAGTGCATGCACGATCGCTTGTTTGGTGAAGACGCCACGCTTCACGGCATAGTCACGCGTCAATCCTTTGGCTTGAAGAACCACGCTCATGCCGCAGCTCCTGCGGTCTGAGGCACACCTTGCGAAAGCGGCGTATGGCAGAGCGCGCGACCAAAACCTTCAGAAGCGTGACGAGGCTTCACGCGATGGCAGTGCTCACTTGCGAAAGTGCAACGCGGCGCAAACATGCATCCTTGCAGGCGATCAAATTGTCCGGGCACAACACCGGGAATGGATGGCAACACACGACCCGTTGCGCGCTCCGGTAATGCTGCGAGCAACGCCGATGTATAAGGATGACGAGGTTCGCGGAAGAGGCCCTCCGTCTTTTGCGCCTCAACTTGTTGCCCTGCATATTGCACAACAACGCGTTCAGCTGTTTCAGCGACAACGCCCATATCATGTGTAATGAGCACAAGGCCCATACCCGTCTCGTGGCGCAGGCGCAAAAGCAGATCAAGAATCTGCGCTTGGATCGTAACATCAAGGGCCGTTGTCGGCTCGTCAGCAATCAACAATTTCGGTTCACTTGCAAGCGCCATTGCAATCATTACGCGTTGGCTCATGCCGCCTGAAAGCTGATGCGGAAACGCATTCAAGCGGCGTTCCGGATCCGTGATCCCCACTTGATCGAGCAATTCAATTGAGCGCTTTTTCCGCGCAGCGTGATCCATGCCGAAATGCGTTTTCAATGTTTCGCCGATTTGAAAGCCGACGGTGAAACAAGGATTGAGAGACGACATCGGCTCTTGGAAGATCATCGCAATGTCGCGCCGCACGATTTTCCGACGGTCCTTTGCCGAGATGGTCAATAGATCAAGCCCGTTGAAATTCATTGCGTCAGCGGTGACGGTGGCTGTCCAGGGGAGAAGACCCATGACGGCAAGCATGGCCACCGATTTGCCTGAACCCGATTCACCCACAATGGCCAGCACGTCATCTTTATCGACAGAGAGATCAATCCCATCAACCGCTTTGAAGGGGCCATTACGCGTGGCGAAAGAAACCGATAGATTGCGAATATCAAGAAGCGCCATGATCATGACCTCCTGAGTTTCGGATCAAGCGCATCGCGCAAGCCATCGCCAAAGAGATTGATTGCGACGACCGAAATTAAAATCGCCAAACCTGGAAGCGTTACAATCCAGGGATTGGAGCGAATGAATTCGCGACTGTCAGCCAACATCGCGCCCCATTCCGGCACAGGCGGTTGCGCGCCAAGCCCCAAGAAACCAAGCGCTGCGGCCTCAAGAATAGCATTTGAAACACCGAGTGCCGCTTGTACGATGAGAGGCGCCAAGCAATTCGGCAGAACGGTTTTAAACATCAGGCGGATTGGCCCGACGCCAGCGACTTTTGCAGCGATCACATAGTCCTTGTTGAATTCTGCAAGAGCCGATGCGCGTACGAGCCGCACATAATTTGGAAGATAAACAACGGAAACGGCGACGATTGTGTTTGTCAGTGATGGACCAAGGATAGAGACAACCAGAATCGCGAGCACAAGACTCGGGATTGAAAGAATAAGATCCATCAATCTCATCATCACGGCATCAACAGCGCCGCCGAGATAGGCGGCAATCAGGCCGAGCGCGATCCCCGCGATGACTGAAACGATCATCACGGAGAGGCCGATGAAAAGTGAAATGCGCGCGCCATATATTAAGCGCGAGAGCATATCGCGCCCGAGTGCATCAGTGCCGAGAAGAAATTCCTTGTTACCGCCTTCAACCCAAGCAGGTGGTAACTTTGTGAAGTTACGAAATTGTTCGACTGCTGAATGTGGCGCGATGAAGTCGGCAAAGATGGCAACGCCAATCACGAGAGCGAGAATGACGAGGCCGCTCACCGCTCCACGATTTTGCGTGAAACTTGACCAGAACGCACCGATCGGGCCTTGCGGCTTTGGCGCTTGAAGTGCGGTTTCAGCCGGCATGACGGATCCTCGGATTGATGAGGCCATAAAGCACGTCGACGATCACATTCACGATGATCACCAATGACGAGATGAGAAGAATACCGCCTTGCAGCGCGGGATAATCGCGGCGACCAATCGCTTCAATCAACCATTTACCAACGCCCGGCCAAGAGAAGATCGTTTCCGTCAACACGGCACCCGCAAGCAAGCCGCCGACTTGCAAACCGATTACGGTGACAACGGGAATGAGCGCGTTGCGTAATGCATGAATGGCAATGACACGAAATTCAGACAAACCTTTTGCGCGCGCGGTGCGCACATAATCTTCACTCAACACTTCAAGCATGGATGAACGTGTCATGCGCGCGATCACAGCAAGAGGCACCGTGCCCAGCACAATCATTGGCAAGATCAAATGATGTAATGCAGACCAGAATGCACCATCTTGATCAGACAATGCTGCGTCAATCAGCATGAAACCTGTTACCGGTTCAAAATAAAATTGAATCATATCGATGCGACCGGAGACGGGTGTCCATCCCAATCCTTCGGAGACAAGCATGATGAGAAGAAGTCCCCACCAGAAGATGGGCATAGAGAATCCGGTAACGGCAAAGCCCATCAAAGCCTGATCAAAGATGCTGCCGCGTTTGACAGCCGCAACCACACCAGAGGGCACACCAATAATAACGGCGAACAACATGCCGGCGAAAGCGAGTTCAAGGGTTGCGGGGAAGAGAGTCAAAAATTCGGTCAACACCTTCTCATTGGTCGACAGTGATACACCGAAATTGCCATGCAACAATTGCCAGACATAATCGACAAATTGTTTCCAGAGCGGCTGATCCAGACCTAACTCATGCCGGAAATAAGCGAGGCGCTCTGGCGATATGCCGCGTTCGCCCGTGCGCACTTCAACCGGATCGCCCGGCACCAGTCGGATTGCCATAAAGGTGACGAACATCAGCGCGACAAAAGTCGGCAAAGTCAGCAACAGGCGGCGCAGGATGAATTTAATCATGAGAGAGTTTTATTGTGTTGGGCGGGCGGGGTCTATCCGCGCGAACAAAAAAAATCTGGATAGAGATACGCTTTTTAAATTGCCCCCACCCCTTACCCCTCCCCGCGAGGGGGAGGGGAAAACATTTGAGCGGAGCGAAAATGTTGGGGTGGGGTGAAACCGATTGGCGGCTCAACAAAAAACCTCCCCCTAGTGAAAAGGGGGAGGTTTAATTTTTAAAGCTTCAGGAACGTGAAGCTTGCGTGTGGCAGCTTACTTCACATCAACGCCTTGGAACTCATGCGAGCCCAATGGCGACTGCTTGAAGCCGGTGACTTCTTTGCGCATCGCTTCGAACACGATTGAGTGTGCGATTTTCATATCAGGCGCTTCGTCATGTTCGATGACCTGCATTTCCTGATAGAGCTTGGTGCGCTCGGCCACATCCGCTGAAGCGCGCGCTTTGTCGAGCTTTTCGGTGTACTCCTTGTTGCACCATTTCGTCAGGTTCTGACCGCCTGGACGCGCCGCAGCACAACCACGCAGGAAGAAGAAGTTATCCGGATCACCATTGTCACCTGTCCAACCGAGTTGAGCGGTGGTGTGTTCGCCTTGCTGCGCGCGCTTGCGATATTCACCCCATTCATAGGTGACGAGTTTGGCTGTCACGCCGACCTTGGCCAAATCCGCTTGCATCATTTCAGCAATGCGCTTCGCATTCGGATTGTAAGGACGTTGCACCGGCATATACCAGAGGTCGATTTCGAGGTTCTTTACGCCCGCAGCTTCGAGCATGCTCTTGGCCTTTGCTGAGTCGTAAGGATAGTCCTGTACTTTATCGTTATAGGACCAGAGCGTCGGCGGGATCAGGTTCTTCGCGGCTGAACCTGCACCCATATAGACGTCCTTGATGATCGCGGCTTTGTCGATCGCCATGTTGAAGGCTTGACGCACTTCTTTCTTGTCGAAAGGCGGCTTCTGCACGTTGAAGGCCCAGTAAGCGATGTTCAAACCCGACTGGCTGATCAGATTGAGTGACGCGTCTTTCTTGATCTCTTCGAGATCGGCCGGACGCGGTGCAATCATGAAGTGGCATTCGCCCTTCTTCAATTTTGCAAGACGAGCGGTCGGATCAGGTGTGATCGCGAAAACGAGATCATCAACAAGCGCCTTCTCACCGAAGTAATCAGGATTCTTCTTGAAACGGATTGCTGCGTCTTTCTGATACGCAACAAATGAGAACGGACCTGTGCCGACCGGAACTTGGTCGAACTGTTCGGGCTTGCCCGCCTTCAACAACATGTCGGCATATTCGGCTGAACCGATGGCTGCAAAATCCATCGCGAGATTGGCGAGGATCGGCATATTCGGTTCCTTAAGCTTCATGACGACGGTGTAGTCATCTTTCTTCTCAAGTGACTCGAGCAGGGCTGGCATATCCATGTCGTTGAAATAATCATATTTGCCGCCAGAGACCTTCGCGTAAGGATGATCTTCTTTCCATTGGCGGTTGAATGACCAGAGCACGTCATCGGCATTGAAATCGCGTGAAGGCTTGAAGCCATTAACGCCTGAATGGAACTTCACGCCTTTGCGGAGTTTGAAGGTGATGGTCTTGCCACCATCCGCCACATCCCAGCTTTCGGCGAGGGAGGGCTCAACTTCTGTCGTGCCGCGCTTGAAGGCGACGAGCTTGTCATAGACAGGGCGCGCGGCATCAAAGCTTGTACCGGTCGTGTTGATCGCCGGTGTGAAATTTTCAGGGCTGCCTTCGGAACAATACACCAATGTCTTGGCAGACACGGCAGTCGCACCGAGCAGCATCGCGGCGAAGGTCACGCCGGCTGCGGTTTTCAGGGTTTTTGTAATCATGAAATGTCCCTCTGGTTTTGCGTGGTCTCTTTATCGCGGGCTTATGTTGCCCGTGGTGGACCAGTAACTCTATCCAAGCCTCTTTCGGATAAAGGCGCAAGCGAGCGAACCCAATTTTACGTAAAATTCCTGATAATTTCCTGGAAGAAGAGGCTTTGAGCCAGGCGTCTAGCGCCTATTTTACGGTGAGCGGCAGGCCCGCCACCATCAAAAGGACCCGATCGGCCTTCTGCGCAAGGCGCTGGTGAAGGCGTCCTGCATGGTCGCGGAAATCGCGTGCCATTTTGTTGTCGGGCACGATGCCGAGGCCCACTTCATTGGCGACGAGAAAAGTCGGCGCTGTGCGCCTGGCAAGCGCCGATTCTAGTCGATCTGTAGCGGCTTCAATATCATGCTCACCGAGCATCAGATTGGTGACCCATAGGGTCAGACAATCGACCAGGACGGGGTGATCCGTGTGAAGCGCTGCTGAAAGATCTAAAGGTGCCTCGATTGTGAGCCAGCCCTTCTCCGACCGGTCGGCCTTATGGCGCTCGATGCGGGCGCGCATTTCCTCGTCCCAGATCTCGGCCGTGGCCACATAAATCCACGGCGCGGGCAGTGCTTTGATCAGGCCTTCCGCATAACGCGTTTTGCCTGACCGTGCGCCGCCGAGGATGAGGGTGAGGCTCGCCATGCGCCCTCTTTAAGCCACCGCTTCCTTCGCGCGTTCAGCGCGTTTGCGATCATTCGGATCGAGATGCACTTTGCGCAAACGGATCGACTTTGGCGTCACTTCGAGAAGCTCGTCGTCTTGAATATAAGCGAGCGCTTTTTCGAGTGTCATGCGGATCGGCGGTGTGAGGCGCACGGCTTCATCCTTACCGGCGGCGCGAATATTCGTGAGCTTCTTGCCTTTGAGCACATTCACTTCAAGATCATTGTCGCGCGTATGTTCGCCAACGATCATGCCTTGATACACTTTCCAGCCGGGCTCGATCATCATCGGGCCGCGATCTTCCAAATTCCACAAAGCGTAAGCAACGGCTTCACCCGCTTCGTTCGAAATCAGAACGCCGTTGCGACGGCCCTGCAATTCGCCCTTGTAAGGACCATAAGCATGGAACAGTCGGTTCATGATCGCGGTGCCGCGTGTATCGGTGAGCAATTCGCCGAGATAACCAATAAGACCGCGTGTCGGCGCATGGAACACGAGACGCAGACGATTACCGCCCGACGGACGCATTTCCATCATATCGGCTTTGCGCTCCGACATTTTCTGCACGACGACGCCCGAATGTTCTTCATCAACGTCGATGACGACTTCTTCGATCGGTTCCAAAATTTCATTCGTATCCGGATCGCGCGAGAACACGACTTTCGGACGCGACACAGCAAGCTCGAAACCTTCGCGGCGCATGGTTTCGATTAGAATCGCAAGCTGCAATTCGCCGCGACCTGCGACTTCGAACGAATCCTTGTCTGCAGATTCCGTAATGCGCAGCGCGATATTGCCTTCCGCTTCTTTCATAAGACGATCGCGGATCATGCGGCTCGTGACCTTGTCGCCTTCAGTGCCCGCAAGCGGCGAGTCATTCACACGGAATTGCATCGTCACGGTCGGCGGATCAATCGGGTGCGCGGGCAAAGGCACATCGATTGACATATCGCAGAATGTGTCGGCCACAGTGCCTTTTTCCATACCGGCAATCGCGACGATGTCGCCGGCTTCAGCAATATCAACCGGAACGCGCTCAAGACCACGGAAACCAAGCACTTTCGAAATGCGGCCTTGCTCGATCACTTTGCCATCAGCCGACAAGACTTTGAAAGTTTGGTTAGGCTTCACAGAGCCTGACGTGATGCGGCCGGTAACGATGCGGCCCAAATAAGGATTGGCTTCGAGGATTGTACCAAGCAAACGGAAAGAACCTTCTTCCGTCTTTGGTGGCGCGACATGCTCAAGCACCAAATCAAACATTGGACCGAGCGAATCCTTCGGACCATCCGGATCTTTCGACATCCAACCTTGCTTGGCTGACCCATAGAGAATGGGGAAATCCAGCTGCTCATCGGTGGCATCAAGTGCGGCGAAGAGATCAAACACTTCGTTCACCACTTCATTCGCGCGCGCTTCCGGCTTGTCGATCTTGTTGATCGCGACAATCGGGCGAAGGCCGAGCTTCAAGGCTTTCGACACGACGAATTTTGTTTGCGGCATCGGGCCTTCAGCCGCGTCGACGAGAACGATCACGCCGTCGACCATGTTCAGAATACGCTCCACTTCGCCGCCGAAATCGGCGTGGCCGGGCGTGTCAACAATATTGATGCGCGTGTCTTTCCAATTCACCGCCGTGCATTTCGCGAGAATGGTGATGCCGCGTTCGCGTTCTAGATCATTCGAATCCATCGCGCGTTCAGCCACTTTCTGGTTTTCGCGGAACGTGCCGGATTGAGCGAGGAGCTTGTCGACGAGAGTCGTTTTGCCGTGGTCGACGTGCGCGATGATCGCGATATTGCGGATATCCATTTGCGGTTCTTTCGGTTTCCGAGCGTCTCGGGGTCTTTATGTTGCCGCATGACTGAATCGAAAAACCGGAGGCCACTTTTTCGCGTCATGCGGAATATAAAACCCGGCGGGTTCGAAAACCCCCGGGCCTGCGGTTTCAAATTGTTGTGCAGCGCATACAGGATTTGAGGCCGAAAGGGAAGCGATGTCTTGCCTTCGCTGGCCTGATCGCGTGCCAAATCCGGCACTTTTCAGGTCCACAATTATCGATTATTGATATCTAATGTTAATTATTGTGGGAGTGTGTCATGGCCAATGTCAATCTCGGTGAGCGGTTTGAAGCCTTTATTCAGGAGCAAATCCGTGAGGGCCGGTATCAAAATGCGAGCGAAGTCGTCCGCGCGGGCCTGCGCTTGCTTGAGGATCATGAGGCGGAGCGGAAGCAGAATTTCGAACGATTGAAGGCCGAAATCAATGCGGCTTTTGATGATCCACGGCCGCCGCTGACATCTGAAGAGGTATTTGACCGGCTCGAAGAGCGACTGATCGAGCGGATGAAAAAAAATGTCCCATAAACCATCATTGCGAGCGAACGCATATCTCCCCCAATCCGTCATTGCGAGCGTGAGCGAAGCAATCCAGCTGATGATGGACATTCAAGTGCTATGACTACACAGAGCCTTTACTTTTGACTCCAACTGGATTGCTTCGTGCTTGTCGCTCAAAACGATTCACAGGATCGTTTTGTCGCCTTCGGCGAACGCTCCGCGCCTCGCAATGACGGTGTCCTGTTTTCTACACTTTACACCCTAAACCCTATTCCTTCACTTGCCCGCTTTTTTCTTGCGATTACCAAGTGTGCGCAAACGGAGCGCATTCAGCCGGATAAAGCCCGCCGCATCGCGGTGATCGTAAGCGACAGCGCCTTCTTCAAAGGTCACAAGGTCCTGATCATAAAGCGAATAGGGGCTCTCGCGACCGATCACCCACACATTGCCCTTGTAAAGTTTCAGCGTCACGCGGCCCGTTACCGCTTCTTGGCTCTTGTCGATCAACGCCTGCAACATTTCGCGTTCGGGTGAGAACCAGAAACCGTTATAGATGAGTTCGGCATATTTCGGCATCAGCTCGTCTTTGAGATGCGCTGCGCCGCGATCAAGCGTGATCGATTCAATGCCGCGATGCGCGACGAGCAAAATAGTGCCGCCCGGTGTTTCATACATGCCGCGCGACTTCATGCCGACGAAACGGTTCTCGACGAGATCGAGACGACCAATACCATTTTCTTTGCCAAGCGCGTTGAGCTTGGCGAGTAATGTGGCGGGCGAGAGCTTCTCGCCATTGATCGCGACCGCATCACCCTTTTCGAAATCGATTGTGATGGTCGTAACTTTATCAGGTGCGGCTTCCGGCCCGATGGTGCGGGAATAGACATAATCCGGCACTTCGATTGCGGGATCTTCCAGCACTTTGCCCTCAGACGAGGCGTGCAACAAATTCGCATCGACCGAGAAAGGCGCTTCACCGCGCTTGTCCTTCGCAATCGGAATCTGATGTTGTTCGGCAAACGCTATCAATTGTTCGCGCGAGCGCAAATCCCATTCGCGCCAAGGCGCGATGATCGTGATGTTGGGGTTCAAAGCATAATAGCCGAGCTCGAAGCGCACCTGATCATTGCCCTTGCCCGTCGCGCCATGCGAGACCGCATCGGCGCCGACGCGCTCGGCAATTTCGATTTGCTTCTTGGCAATCAGCGGACGCGCAATCGACGTGCCCAGCAGATAGACGCCTTCATAGACGGCGTTCGCGCGGAACATCGGGAAGACGTAATCACGCACGAATTCTTCGCGCAAATCTTCGATGAAGATATTTTCCGGCTTGATGCCCAAAAGCAGCGCCTTGTCGCGTGCCGGTCCCAATTCCTCGCCTTGGCCGAGATCGGCGGTGAAGGTCACGACCTCGCAAGCGTAGGTCGTCTGCAGCCATTTCAGGATGATCGAGGTGTCGAGACCGCCCGAATAGGCAAGAACGACTTTTTTGACGGATTTTTTCGACATCGGCACGGCCTTTCGGAGGCGGGTTTTAAAGCTGTTTCAGCGTGTTCCGTGGCGGGTTACTGGATCATCCGGTTTCCCGCAAGGGGGAGGTGCTTTGGATACAGGTACCGGATGAT
>VFQT010002622.1_pt1 | contig 18057 bp, 14 predicted proteins | sample 3512381 | NCBI WGS metagenome assembly VFQT01 (sample SAMN10412376, study PRJNA504923) | tailings metagenome | isolation source: Relicate 2 Philex TSF3 active mining site | place: Philippines: Tuba, Benguet | collected 2017-08-29
CCATATTCAGGGAAATACACCTCGGGCCAGGCATGCAGATCTTTTTCACGAACGACATATAAACTTTTTTGAATGTTTGGCTGACCTTGGGCATATCCCACCGCAAGGCGGGCAGGGATGCCCAAACTGCGCAGCATGAGAACCTGTGCAGTGGCATAGTAATTACAAAACCCTCGCTTGGCATCAAAGAGAACATATTCGAGGGGGTCCACGGTTTCATTCGGCAGATAGATGACACTGGTATATTCGATCTCTCTGCGCAGATAGTTTGTGATCGCCACAGTTTTGTCATAAGGCGTATCGTACGGACCTGCAATCCGTCGGGCGAGTTCTTTAATACGCGGCGAGAAATTTTCAGGCAGCTGAAGGTATTTTTCTGTTACCCAATCTGGATAATTCTGCCCGGTTGCTCGCAGTTCTTCCGCCGTTGGGTTGGCAAGCATTGCACTGGTGCGATACAGCTCCCCTGATTTGAATGGGGGAGAGGCGCGGATCGCCATAATATCGAGGACTGCATCTTCTCCCGACTCAGCAGAAATATCGGAGGAGAGAAGAATGGTGTTGTGATTTACCCAAATCGGTTGTGGCGGCGTATAAACGATGCTTTGCCCGGCTACCATTACATCAAAGGTAAAAGCGAGGCGTTGGCGATTGATACTGTCTGGAATTTCCATATCGCCTGTCGTGGAATTCTGGCGAATCTCCGCATCACTGGTGGTAAGCCAGCGCCCATTTTCGTAATAGTCATAAACCTGTCCACGCCAATACAGGCGCGGAAATTTCTTTGCTTCTAAAGGGACATACACATGAAAAACAACCAAATTGCTTTGTGGAATGCGTGTTCCAAGGGCAAGGTCTGTTCGAAAGTTTCGTGCTTTTGGCTGGCTTTCTTTTTCGACGGAAGCAAATACATTCGTGAAGCGGTCTTGCGGAAAGACCTCGCCATACACCTCGCGCCATATCTCCTTACCTTGTGTAGTTGCAGGCAAGATGTAAGGGGTTCCCCATGCCAGTAAGATCAAAACTACAGCGACCGCTACAGTGGTATTCGTGATGTCCAACCCGCTGTCACTTGGTACTTGTACCCGGGCTTTTGCCCACTTTCTGCGGTCGGCAAGATATTTCAATCGGCTTAGCAACAACAGCGCAAGGAAAAAATATACCCCAAACATCCAGGTGTAATCTTGGCTGGAGTAATGATAGATGTGGATGATCAACATCAACACACCGTTCGGCAAAACCGTCCCCAGATAACTTGCGTGACGTGTCAACTGAAAACCGCTGTACAAACTGGCAAACCAATATGGAATGCATAGCAGTGCGACCACAAAGAACTGGTCTTCCACCGCTCTGCCTGCAAAAAGTTCGCCAAGGTCGGTGAACAACCGCCCGAATAAGATCGTGAGTTTTTCTAATAAATATGTTTGGTCATCATCAAATGGAATTGCCCCCAATAACTGCCAAATAAGAATGGCTATGGTGTAACCAATGATCAAAAGGGTCACACTGCGTTTTTTATGGCGACTGAATCCCAGTGCAAGTCCGAGCCCAAACCCAATAACGGCCACATTGCGGATCTGTCCCAGTCCTTCTGTCCAATCTGCGGTTTGTAACCGCCAGGCAGAGAAGAGAACAGCAAAAAGCATAATGAGGCTGGAGGGCCAGTCCCAAACGCGCGTGGGAGTCTTTTCCATTCTTTGAGTGTACAATGGGTGGTATTGTTACGTCAATTGACTTGCTCGAAAAAACCCTACTGGAGGACTGTATGCAAGCCTTAATCGATTTTGGCGTGTCTCTTGTAATAGCACTTCAACGCTTGGGTGAGTGGCAAATACCAATTATGGATTTCTTCAGCCAACTTGGCACGGAAGATTTCTTTTTTATTGTCTTACCGTTGGTATTTTGGAGTGTTGACTCGGCATTGGGTATTCGAATTGCATTTATTCTCATTGCAAGCAGTTATATCAATCTGATCGGTAAGGTAAGCTTTGCAGGTCCGCGCCCATATTGGGTTAGTTCTCACATCCAACCGTGGTGGCCCGAAACTTCCTTTGGCGTTCCATCGGGGCATGCTCAGCACGCCATGAGCGTTTGGGGCATCATTGCCGTGTACAAAAAACAAAAGTGGATCACGATCGTCTGCGCAGTCCTGATCTTTATGATCGGTTTTTCACGCCTTGTTCTCGGCTCACACTTTCCACATGATGTGGTCCTTGGCTGGTTATTGGGCGCATTTTTGTTGTGGGTGTACATCCGTTATTGGGACACGATGATCAACTGGCTTTCTGGTTTGACATTTCAGCAGCATGTCGGCATTGCATCTTTAGTTTCGTTGATCCTCATCGGTTTAGGATTAGCCGTTACAGGTTGGCGGAGTGATTTCCAAATCCCAGAGTCCTGGATAACAAACGCGCTTCGTTCCGGTATCGCGCCTGATCCGATCGACCCGAACGGTGTCTTCACCTCAGCTGGGACATTCTTTGGTCTGGCATTAGGTGCGGCGTGGACCCATCTTCGAGGTGGCTATCAAGCGGAAGGTCCGGTTTTGAAGCGTGTGCTTCGTTATGTCATTGGCTTATTGGGGGTTATCATCCTCTGGCAAGGATTGGGAGCGGTCTTTCCACGTGGTGATGGCTTGTTGGTATATTCACTCCGTTTCCTCCGATATACCTTGGTGGGATGGTGGATCTCGGGCGGAGCACTATGGATCTTCCAATATTTCAAATTAAGTACACCGTCCTCCCGCTCATCTTCCATCTGATATAATGCGCGTGTCCAATTTATAAGTGGAAATAAAGTAGTTAAATGGTTCAGCCTTTGCTGAAAATTTTTACGTATTGCAGGTGAATGGATTTCAATGACGCTGGATAAAGGCACTCTTATACATAATCGCTATCGTATTGTAGACATCCTTGGGCAGGGGGGGATGGGATCGGTCTACCGCGCTGTGGATGAAAATCTTGGTGTGGCTGTAGCGCTTAAAGAAAATCTATTTACTACGGATGAATATGCCCGCCAATTCAGGCTTGAGGCTGTCATCCTTGCCAACCTGCGTCACCCAAATCTGCCACGAGTTTCTGATCATTTTGTATTGGGGGATATGGGTCAGTATTTGGTGATGGATTTCATTGAAGGCGAAGACTTGCGATATCGCATGGAACGCCTCGGTATGCTTGTTGAGGATGATGCGGTTCACATAGGCGCTGCCATGTGTGATGCATTGGCATATCTTCATACTCGTAAACCCCCCATCCTGCATCGTGATATCAAACCGGGTAATGTGAAGATCTCGCCAGATGGACATATTTATCTGGTGGATTTTGGTTTGGCAAAGGTTTATCAAAGTGCCAGTCAGGCAACAACGACAGGCGCACGTGCCATGACGCCCGGGTATTCTCCACCAGAACAATATGGAACTGCACGTACAGATCCCCGCACAGATATTTATTCTCTCGGTGCAACGCTCTACGCTGCGTTAACCGGTGTCATTCCAGAAGATGGTTTGGCTCGGGCAATGGATAATGCACAACTTACCCCGTTGCGAAAAAGAAATTCAAAGGTTTCGCGCAAATTGGCAGCTACCATTGAGAAAGCCATGGCTGTTGACCCAAGTGATCGCTTCCAAACGGCTGAAGAATTCAAGGCTGGTTTGCTTTCATCCAAATCGATGACCCAGCAAGTGCCAGGCTCTTACAAGGTCGTGCCACCTCCGACTGATGCTGTTGCGGCTTCAATTCGCGCTCATGAAGTAACCGTGATCGACGAAGAATTGCCTGTAGATGGCAAGAAAGACCGTAAGGCACTTGTAGGACCTGTTCCTGCAGTATCTTCTCATGCACATGAAGATCAGCCATTTGTCTCTCCATTAAAAAGACAGAAAGAACGTGAACGCAAGCGTCGCGCAGCTTTATGGCGCTTTGCGTTTTTTGCTGGTTTATTGTTGTTAGCTATCGGTGGAGTGGTTTATTTTGTTCCTGGTGTATTACCAGCCGATGTGCGTGCCATGGTTCCTTTTATTGCACCCACAGCCACACAAACCTTCACTCCAACTCCTTTACCAACTCAAACACTACCGCCAACATTTACGGCTACTTCAGAGCCTACCTCAACTCCAACATCCAAGCCAACCAACACACCTACACCCACGTTCACACCTACTCCTTTGCCAGGTGAAACGATCACGCCTTCGGCTGCTTCAGTAGTTCCTGAGGTATTTATTGGAGGGGGAGCAGGGCAGATCGCATTTGCATCTGATAGAACCGGACTCCCACAAATATTCCTGGTGGATTTGAAGGGCGAAAGTGCCTTCCAAGTCACAAATATGCAGGGAGGTGCCTGTCAACCTTCCTGGTCGCCAGATGGGTTGCGCATTGCCTTTATTTCACCATGTAAAGGGAATGAGGATATTTACACAAACACAAGCCTCCATGTCATCAACGCGGATGGTTCAGGCTTGACAACCTTGGATGCTTCTCCTGGCGGCAATTTTGACCCAGCCTGGGCACCTGATGGAAAGACCATTGCTTTCACTTCTTCCCGTACTGGACAGATGGAAATCTTCATGTTGCCAGTTGATGACCCAACTGCCGTGGTTCAAGTGACGAAGGGTGCATCAAGAGTAGAATCTCGCATGCCGACCTGGTCACCAGATGGCTTGAAACTGGTGTATGTGGTCAAACGCGTGGGTGTCTATCAAATTTGGATGATGAATGCCGATGGAACAGAATCAGCCCAGATCATCCGCAGTGGACAGGCGTATAACGACTATTCGCCGGTCTGGTCACCGAGAGATGACATCATCATTTTCAATCAACGCTGTGCCAAGACGTACTGCAACCCTTACTTGTTGAGCACATCTCCTACTGAGCGTTCTAACGAACAAGGTTTGAAACTTCAACTCAACGTTGTATTTATCGAGGATATCGATTTCTCACCTGATGGCTTTTACCTCGCGTATGAGGGAGTGGGCGATTCGAACAACTTCGACATTTTCTTTATGACCCTCTCTGGCGGCGACAAGGTCCGCCTCACAACAGACTCCGCCAATGACTTCCAGCCGACTTGGCGCCCGGCAATACAGAACCCGTAACCCCAAACTCCCGCGCAAGCGGGAGTTTTCTTATAATTCTTACACTCCTCTTATTGACGCACATTTTTACGGCTGTTATTATTATTCCGTCACCAACTGGCACTCGCAAGTAAGGAGTGCTAAATTTTTGAATATGCCTACTCTTACCGAACGACAAAAAACCCTCCTGATGTTGATCATCCGTGATTACATCGACACCGCTCAGCCTATTGGCTCGAAGCGGTTAGCGGAGCATTACAACATAAATCTGTCGTCGGCGACCATTCGAAATGAGATGGCAGCGCTGACGGAGATGGGTTACCTTCGTCAGCCTCATACCTCAGCAGGGCGTGTGCCCACCGAAGAGGGCTACCGCTACTTCGTCAGCGAGATGATGCACAGCGCCGAACTGCCCGAAACCGTTCAGCACACGATCTCGCACCAGTTCTATCAATCCCGCCCTGAGCTTGACCAGTGGATGACCTTAGCAGCGTCCATTTTGGCGAATCAATCACAAGGCGTTTCGGTAGTTGCTGCACCGCACGTCGAGTCAACCAAGTTCAAGCATGTGGAATTAATTTCGACCCAAGGCAGGCAAGTGCTCATGGTGCTGGTGATGCTGGGTGGGGAAGTATCGCAACAGATACTGACCCTGGCGGAACCTGTCGCACAGGAAAGACTCAGTGGAACTGCAGCGCGTCTTAACGGACTTTTAGTAGGTCAGACCGCCCAAGCCATTTCCACACTGACGGTTCGTCCCGACCCGCTCGATCAAGATATCCTCCTGCTCATTGCGCAGGATATGCGCCATATGGCAGAAAAAGCTTCCGGCGAAATCTACACCGATGGTTTGACCAACATCTTGGGCGAACCCGAATTCTCCGAGGTGGACGGTCCGCGGCGGGCGTTGAAAATTTTTGAAGAACCCGCAACCTTGCAAGACTTGCTAACGAAGACCACCAGCAACAGCAATGTCGGCGCGTTGCAAGTGCTCATTGGCGGCGAAGGCGAATATGACGACCTGCGTCAATGCAGTTTGGTCATTGCCCGTTACGGAGTCCCCGGCATGGCGACGGGTGCGTTGGGGGTGCTTGGTCCCATGCGCATGGCATACTCGCGGACCATTCCTACCGTAAGGTTCGTGGCTGGGTTGTTGAGCGATCTGGTGAACGATAATATTTCTGGTGAGTAAATTAACGTCATTGCGAGGGCGGTGTTCTTCCGCCCGAAGCAATCTCATGACAAGTAGGAGATTGCTTCGTCGCAAAGGGCAAGAACGCTCCTCGCAACGACGATAGACCATTTTGAGAGTGAGACACATGGCAGAAGAAGTGAATAAGCAGGAAGAAAACGAAGAGACTCAAGCCGCAGCGGAAGCAAAGGCTGAGACGACCGAACAGGCTCCCGGCGACGCAGAGCGTGAGGCGTTGATCCAGCAGTTGAAAGAGGCTGAAGCGAAGATCGTCGAATATAAGGACGGTTGGGCGCGGACTCAGGCGGATTTCCAGAATTTCCGCAAGCGTGTGGAACGGGATAACGATTCGTTCAAGGTTTCGACGAAGGGTGACATCATCAAGAAGGTGCTACCGGTTCTCGATGACCTGGAACGTGCTTTGCAAAACCGCCCCGCCGATGATGCCTGGGCAAATGGCATTGAGTTGGTGGCGCGTAAGTTCCAGAACATTTTGGATATGGAAGGCGTGAAGAAGATCGAAGCGAAGGGCGCGGCGTTCGACCCGAACTTTCATGAAGCCATTTCGCATGAGCCTTCCGATGAAGTGGAAAGCGGTCATGTGATCGATGTGGTGCAGAACGGTTATGTGATCGGTGAACGTGTGATAAGACCGGCGTTGGTGAGAGTCGCGCAATAAATTCGTACGGGCGGCGCCGCTTTGCGTGTCGCCCAGGGCGAGAAGACCTCGCCCCTACATCAAAGGAGAAATTATTTCATGGCGAAGATTATAGGAATTGATTTAGGCACGACCAACTCGGTAGCAGCAGTGATGCAAGGCGGCGAACCGATCGTGATCCCATCGGCGGAAGGGGAGCGTTTGGTTCCTTCTGTGGTGGCAATGAATAAAAATAACGAGCGTTTGGTGGGACGTGTGGCGCGCAATCAAGCGATCACCAATCCGACCAATACGATTTTCTCGGTAAAGCGTTTTATGGGACGCAAGGCTGATGATGCGGAAGTGGAGCGCACGAAGAAACGCGTGCCCTACGGCGTGACCGAAGCCGCGAACGGTGATGTGCGTGTGCAGCTTGGCGGCAAAGATTACTCCGCACCGGAAGTTTCGGCGATGATCCTTGCGAAGATGAAGGCAGACGCTGAAGCATATTTGGGTGAAACGATTACGCAAGCGGTGATTACCGTACCTGCTTACTTCAACGATGCCCAGCGCAATGCGACCAAGGATGCGGGCAAGATCGCAGGTTTGGAAGTGCTGCGCATCATCAACGAACCGACCGCTTCTTCATTGGCGTATGGCTTGGACAAGAAGAAGAACGAAGTCATCTGTGTGTATGATCTCGGAGGTGGTACGTTTGACGTGTCCATTTTGGATGTGGGTGATGGCGTATTCCAAGTGAGAGCCACGAGCGGTGATACCTTCCTCGGCGGTGATGACTTTGACTTGCGCATTATGGATCATCTCATTGCCGAGTTCAAAAAGGACAACGGCATTGACCTGCACAACGACCGACAGGCGCTTCAGCGTTTGAAGGAAGCTTCTGAAAAGGCGAAGATCGAACTTTCGACCGTGATGCAGACCGAAATCAACCTGCCTTACCTCACAGCGGATGCGAGTGGTCCCAAGCACTTGGTGATGACCCTGACCCGCGCCAAGTTCGAACAGTTGGTGGCTGACCTAGTTGACCGCACGATTGCTCCGGTTAAGCAGGCGCTTGCCGATGCAGGTTTGAACGCGGGCGATATCAACGAAGTGGTGCTGGTCGGTGGTATGACCCGTATGCCTGCCATTCAAGACCGCGTGCGCGCGTTCTTCGGAAAAGATCCACACAAAGGTGTGAACCCTGATGAAGTCGTTGCGATCGGTGCGGCGATTCAGGCGGGCGTACTTGGTGGGGAAGTGAAGGATATCCTCCTGCTGGATGTGACCCCGCTCACGCTTTCAATTGAAACGCTGGGTGGTGTGGCAACACCGCAGATCGAACGCAACACGACCATCCCGACTCGCCGTTCACAGGTCTTCTCCACGGCAGCAGATAGCCAGACTCAAGTTGAAATCCACGTCTTGCAGGGTGAACGCCCGATGGCGGCGGATAACAAGTCGCTTGGAAAATTCATTCTTGATGGTATTCCGCCTTCCCCGCGTGGCGTTCCCCAGATCGAAGTGACCTTTGATGTGGATGCGAACGGTATTCTCAAAGTCAGCGCGCAGGATAAGGCGACTGGAAAGTCACAACATATTACGATTACCGCGTCTTCTGGTTTGAACGAAGCCGAAATCGAAAAGATGCGTAAAGATGCCGAGGCGCATGCTGAAGAAGACCGCAAGCGCAAGGAATTGATCGAAGCTCGCAACAATGCTGATAACACCGTCTATGCGGGTGAGAAGGCGTTGCGCGACTTGGGCGACAAGGTCCCGGCGGAGATCAAGGCTGAGGTCGAGGCGAAAAGCGCCGAGGTTAAGGAAGCGGCGAAAGGCGAAGATGTAGAGAAGATCAAAGCCGCTGTTGAGTCCTTGGGTCAGACCATCCAAAAGATCGGCGCCAGTGTCTATGAGCAGGGTCAAGCCCCGGGTGCGGGTGATGCGGGTCCTTCCTCTGATGCTGGACCTGATGTAGTGGATGGGGAAGTGAAGGAATAACGTCATTGCGAGGAGGGTGTTCTTCCCAACGAAGCAATCTCGTCGTGAATAGGAGATTGCTTCGGGCAAAGAGCAAGAGCGCCCTCGCAATGACTTAAGCATATATGAGCAACCAAGACTACTACGATATTCTAGGCGTGGGCAAGAATGCGGGCGATGACGAGATCAAAGCCGCGTTCCGTAAACTTGCTCGTCAGTATCATCCCGATGTGAACAAGGAAGAACACGCCGAGGAAAAGTTCAAAGAGATCAACGAAGCGTATGGCGTGCTTTCGGATAAAGAAAAGCGCGCCCGCTATGACCGCTTTGGCAAGGCAGGCTTGGGCGGTATGGGCGGCGGCGGATATCAGGATTACACCGTCGACTTCAACGACATCTTCGAGGACTTGTTCAGCGGATTTGGATTCTCCACCGGACGACGTTCGCGCCGCTCTCCGCGCCGTGGGCGTGATCTACAGATGCAGGTTTCGCTTACCTTTGAGGAAGCGGTCTTCGGCGTTGAGAAAGATATCGAGTTCTCGCGTGACGAGACGTGTTCACGCTGTAACGGTAATGGCGCTGAACCCGGCACCACTCCTGTAAAGTGTTCCACATGTAATGGACAGGGCGAAGTGCGTCAGGTGCGTCAGACCTTTTTGGGTCAGATGGTGCAGACGGCTCCGTGCCCAACCTGTAGTGGACGTGGTGAGACAATCTCCTCTCCATGTACCACTTGTCGTGGCAACGGTTTGGAACGCAAGAAGGTCAAGAAGAAAGTTTCCATCCCTGCTGGCGTGGACGTGGGGACGCAGATCCGCTTGAATGGGGAAGGGGCTCCGGGCGAGAACGGCGGTCCGCAGGGAAGTCTGTTCCTTGTCTTGGATGTCAAGCCGCATCAGTTCTTCAAGCGCCGCGATCAGGATCTGATCCTCAACCTCGATATCAACATTGCACAGGCAACCCTTGGGGCGGAAGTGACCGTCCCAACGCTGGAAGGCGAAGATAAATTGAAAATTCCCTCTGGCACACAGCCGGGCAAGGTCTTCCATTTGCGCGGGAAAGGTGTACCGCATGTGCGCAATAAGAATCAACGCGGCGACCAGATCGTGATCGTGAATGTGGCGGTCCCGACCAAGTTGACGAAGGAACAGAAAGAACTCTTTGAGAAGTTGGCAGAGAGTTTGGGGACGACGGTCAAACCGCAGGAGAAGGGGTTCCTGGATTGGTTGAACGAGACTTTAGGTGGGTAGTGGAAAGTGGTGAGTGGAAAGTGACGAGCGGATGTAATGTCCGCTCGTTTTTGTTTGACTATGGACCATGGACGATGGTTTTCTATGGTCAGTGGTCTATCATCCATCATCGACTTCCATCGTCCTTTATAATGCTTTGACCATGATCAAACCTTTACTGCGTTTGTGGCGATTGCTGCCTATGTGGCTGCACGTCCTTGTGACACGCTTTACCCAGCCGAAATTCAATGCAGGTGTCTCTTCGTTGATCTTCGATGAACAAGGCAGGGTTTTACTTTTCAAACATACGTACCGCAAATATGAGTGGGGGATACCCGGTGGAGCGCTGGAATACAGGGAACAGCCTAATGATGCGGTGGTGCGTGAGTTCCACGAAGAGACGGGGATGCAGATTGAAGTAGTTCGATTATTGAGAGTGGCAAGTGCGAGGGAATTTCCCCATCTGGGCATCACCTATTTGTGTAAAATAACGGGCGGCGAGTTCAAACCGTCGCATGAGATTTCTGAGATGAAGTATTTTGATGTGAACGATCTGCCCATCATGCTGTTTGCGGAGAAAGATCTGATCCGCTGGGCGGTGAAAGAGACGACGATAGACGATTGACCATGGACGGTGGAAAGTTCGTCTATCGTCTGCGGTCTATGGTCCATCGTTAAAAGGAACTATGACAAACATTCTTCTTGTTGGTGTGGGTGGGTTTATTGGTTCGGTCTTGCGCTATTTGGTCAGTGGGTGGGTGCAGCAATCCGCGAACCGGATGGATTTTCCGTTTGGGATATTAGCTGTCAATCTCATCGGCTGCTTTATCATTGGTTTGTTGGCGCAGTTCGGTGACAAATATGGCACCTTCTCGAACGAGTCGCGCGCATTTTTGGTCATTGGCGTCTTGGGCGGCTTCACCACCTTTTCGTCCTTCGGCAATGACACGGTTAATTTGATAAGGCAGGATTTTGTTATGAATGCCGTCGCAAACGTCGGTGCAAATGTGATGCTAGGACTACTCGCGGTTTGGCTGGGGCGAACCGTTGGACACTTAATTTGGAGATAAACATGAATTGGCTTGAAGTTTCTTTGACTGTCGATGGCGAACTCGCCGAATCCGTTGCCGATGTATTGGCTCGTTTTGCGCCCAACGGTGTAATGACCGAGCAAGGCGTTAAATTCAACGATGAAGAGGACGAAGGCACGGCGACGGGGCCCATCACGGTGCGCGCTTATTTGGAAGTGAATGATCAACTCGAAGAGACGCGACAGAAGGTTGAGGAGTCGCTCTACTATCTAGGGATGATCACACCGGTGCCGACCCCCACCTACAAGCAGATCGCGGATCAAAATTGGATGGAAGCCTGGAAGCAGCACTACAAGCCGATCCTCATCGGAGAGCGACTCTTGATCTTGCCCGCTTGGCTTGAGTCTCCAGACCCGAAGCGCATCCCCATCAAGATCGACCCTGGCATGGCATTTGGAACGGGAACACATCCGACCACGCAGTTGTGTTTGGAATTGATGGAAATCTCCACAAACCACTCACCACTTTCCACTGTCATCGATGTTGGTTGTGGCTCTGGCATTCTCTCCATCGCCGCTCTCAAACTCGGTGCAAAAACCGTCCTCGGTGTGGACATTGACATTGAGTCCGTCAAGAACTCGCGCGAGAACGCGGATGTCAACGGGGTGGGGGAGGAACTTCTGCTTGGGCAGGGTTCCGTGACCGAGGTTCTGGCAGGGCAGTTCCTGTTCAAGTCTGCGCCGTTGGTGGTGGCAAACATCCTTGCGCCGGTGCTCATCCGTCTCTTTGATGCGGGGTTGGCAGATTTGATCGAGCCCAATGGAGAGATCATTCTAAGTGGGATTCTCGATCATCAGGCGGAAAGTGTCATAGAAGCTGGTCAAGCCAAGGGGTTGAAGCGAGGCGAAACCCGTCAAATGAAAGATTGGGTTGCGATATCCATGAAAAAATAGTGGCGCAGAGAAAATCTGTGCTATGATTCGAACACAATGGACCGCCGGAAACTCATCCAATACCTGCTGTTGAACGTCTTCGTCTCGGCGAGCGTGACAGGCGGAATCCTGTTTTGGTACGACCGTAATTATCGTGCCGTCAGTCAACCTGCTGTTGTGCAGGTTCAAGCTACCTCAGCAAATAGCGGTAATTCAGCTCCAGCATCGAATACCGAACTGCAGACAGATATCCCTATAAAGATCAGCAGTGTTGTTGGCTCAGGTGTGTTGACTTCTGAAGTGGTTATCATTAAATTCGAAGGGGAAGGACAACTTGATCTAACTTCATGGCAGCTCAAGGATGATGACGGCAATACCTACACCTTTCCCAAAGTAACCCTTTATCCAAACGGAGCTGTTCAAGTCCATACAGTTGCTGGAATCGATACCGTCATTGACCTGTATTGGGGCATTGGCGATGCTGTTTGGAATTCCGGCGAAGAAGCGCGTTTGTTCGACCCGCAAGGCAATTTACGGGCAGTCTATCGCGTCCCTTAATAACGACCTTTGACATTCGACCATCAACCTGAAATCTGATACTTGATACCTGAAACCTAACATGACCCAAGCCCTCTATCGCAAGTACCGCCCGAAACAATGGGATACCGTGATCGGACAAGACCACGTCATCCAAACTCTGACCAACTCCATCAAGGCAGACAGAGTGGGTCACGCCTATCTCTTCGCGGGTCCACGCGGAACGGGTAAGACCACCGTCGCGCGTTTGTTAGCGAAAGCGGTCAACTGTCTCAACGAAGACCCCACAAAACGCCCATGTAATGAGTGCGAACACTGTAAAGCGGTCAACGAAAATCGCTTCATGGACATGATCGAGATCGACGCCGCCTCCAACAACGGTGTGGACGATGTCCGTGACCTGCGAGAAAAGATCAACTTTTCGCCGTCGCAAGGCAAATACAAGGTCTATGTCATCGACGAAGTTCACATGCTTTCGGGCGGCGCGTTCAATGCTCTGCTCAAAACGCTTGAAGAACCCCCTCCGCACGCCATCTTTGTTTTAGCCACTACCGAAATTCACAAGATTCCCGCTACGGTGCTCTCGCGTTGTCAACGTCACGAGTTCCGCCGCGTGCCCATCGATGAGATCGTCAAAAATCTCAAAGAGATCGCTGCCTCCGAAAACCTTCAGGCAGATGAAGAAGCTCTCACACTGATCGCCCGTCAATCAGCGGGGGGCATGCGCGACGCGCAATCGTTGCTCGATCAACTCGCGTCTACGGGCGCGCGCATCACGCTCAACATTGCGCAACAGGTCCTTGGTACAGCCACAAGCCAAACTGTATTGGATGTCATCAACTCCATCCTTGACCATCAGCCTGCGCACGGTCTCGAAACCATACATAAAGCCCTCGACTCGGGTGCCGACCCGCGCTCGCTGGCGCGTCAACTCGTTGAATATCTACGCGGACTTATGCTCATTCAAATGGGCAATGCCGAGCAGGTCGAAGCCACCCGTGAAGTCAAAGCCCAAATGGAAGCGCACGCCAATGCCTTCAGTACGTCTGATGTATTGCGTATGATGAAAATTTTCAACAGCGCCGCCACGGATCTACGCGGCGGTTGGCAGCCCTCTTTGAGCTTGGAACTCGCCCTTGCAGAAGTGATCGACGCTCCAGCCGAATCTCACCAAGTCGCCGCTGCGCCTCAAACCAAGCCGAAGCCTGTATCAGCTCCCGTAGCAGAAACCAAGCCTGAAGTTAAGAGCGCATCGTCCCCGAAGGGGGAGGCGTTAACTCCAGAAGAGAAACCAGCCATCAACTCAAATGACATCGTCAAAGCCTGGAAGCCGCTTATCAATGCCCTCCCCAAAGCGCAGGCAAATCTTGGCGCATTGATGAACTCCGTCAGAAATATCGATGTGCAAGGCAAGACCCTCGTCCTTGGCATGGCAAGTGATGTGCTTGTGGAAAAACTCAACAAGCCCGACCAGATCGAAACCATCCAGCGCCTCATCAAAGACCACTTCCACGTGGATCTGTCCGTTCGCTGCGTGGTCACCAATGCCAAAGGCAAACTCCCCAGTCATGTTGCGCAAGACGGCATGGTCGCCGCTGCGATCCAACATGGGGGGGAAATTGTGGATATGGATGAATAATGGGAATCGGTACATTGGAAATTGGTTTTCCGAATATCAATTCCCGATTCTCGAATAACTTATAGCGAGGTTTAATTATGGCAAAAGGATTTAATCGTGGACCCGCCATGGGCGGACAGGGTGGAATGATGCAGCAGATTCAAAAACTGCAGCAACAAATGGAACAAGCACAGGCAAAACTCGCCGAAGAAACCGTCACCGTTACCACTGGTGGGGGAGCGATCAAAGTCGTCATGACCGGCGACCAGAAATGCAAATCTGTCGAAATCTCCCCTGAATTCCTCAAAGACGCAGATGCGGAAATGCTGCAAGACATGGTCTTATCCGCTGTCAACATGGCACTCGACCAATCCCGCGACCTCCAACAAAAGTTGATGGGTCCGTTGGCGGGCGGGTTGCCTTTCTAAAAGTGTTCCAGTGTCACGTGTCAGGTGTCAGGTATTTCTTGACACAGAAACACGTGATACCTGACACTTGGAACCTGACACATGCTGCTACCTGAATCAATTCAAAATTTAGTCACCGCCCTCGAACGCCTCCCCGGCATCGGACCAAAATCCGCTTCGCGCCTGGCATTCTTCCTCTTACGCGCCTCTGAAGATGTCGCGCAGGATCTGTCCACTGCACTGGCAAATCTCAAAGCAAATACTGCTTTTTGCTCAGAATGTTTCAATATCACCGATGCAGGACGCGAACGCTGTGAGATCTGTGAGTCGCAAAAGCGCGACGCCTCACTTATCTGTGTCGTCGAAGAAGCCTTGGATGTTCTTGCGCTCGAACGCACCGGTGGCTTTCAGGGCAAATATCACGTCTTGCAGGGAGTTTTATCTCCCATCGAAGGCATTGGTCCCGACGATCTGAAGATCAAGCAACTCGCTGAACGCGTAGCACGTGGGGGAGTGGGGGAGGTTATTATCGCCACCAATCCCAGCATGGAAGGTGACGCGACGGCGCTCTATCTCCGTCAACAACTTGAGCCGATGGGCGTCAAAGTCACTCGCCTCGCACGTGGTCTGCCTGTTGGCGGCGACTTGGAATATGCAGATCAAAATACCCTGCTAAGAGCATTAGCAGGCAGACATGAGATGAACTAATCCCAAAAGGGGCGCGAGAACCGCGCCCCTATGGTTTTAAAAATGAATATCACTATTCTTACTTTTGGTTCTCGCGGCGATGTCCAGCCGTTTTTACCGTTATCTCTCGGCTTGATGTCTCGCGGCCATAAGGTCATCCTTGCTGCGCCAGCACGATTCAAATCACTGGTCGAAGAACATGGCATCAATTTCTTCCCACTCGCTGGCGACCCCGAGGAACTTAGCCGTCGCCTCAATGAAGCAGGTTACAACTTCTTCAAACTCATCAAAGAGTTGATGTCCCATGCTGTGGATATCGGTGCAGAGATGATGCGTCAAACTGAGGATGCCTGTCGCGATGCAGACCTCATCATCCATACCTTTGCTCATGCGGTTGGCGCTCACACCCTTGCCCGCGAGAAAAACATCCTCGATATTCACATCCAAACTTTTCCCATGTTCACACCCACCGGCGATTATCCCAACATCTCCCTGCCCAACCTCGGAAATCGCTTTCTGAATCGATTGACTCACACTGCTTCTTTGAAAATTACCGAACTAACTTCATCTTTAGGATTTGATCAAGTCCGCCGCCGAGCGGGACTGCCAAAGCGAAAACTTTATTCTCCCTTCAAAGATTCCCCGCCTCACCTCCAGACGCCGATCCTGTGTGCCTGGTCTCCAAGCCTTATCCCACCTTCAAGCGACTGGAGTCCACGAGTCCATGTCACTGGGTATTATTTCTTTCCATATAACGGCTCTTATGAACCTCCAAATGAATTGAAAATGTTTTTAGAATCTGGCAAACCGCCTGTTTGCATTTCATTTGGGAGTATGGTCAACAAGAATGTGGAAAAAATAGATGAGATCATTCGCGAATCATTGAAGCAAACAGACAATCGTGGCATCATCTTATCGGGGTGGGGGAGTATGAAACGTGAATCAACGAATGATTTGCTGTACATTGAATCAGCACCACATGATTGGTTGTTGCCAAAATGTAAAATGATCGTGCATCATGGCGGCGCGGGTACAACATCTTCAGCTTTGCATGCAGGAATTCCACAAGTTGTTGTTCCTTTTATTGCAGATCAACCGTTTTGGGGGAGCAGAGTCCATGCTGTTGGTGCAGCCCCGAAACCAATCCGTATAAATCATTTGTCAGTGGAAAAGATGGTGAGTGCCATAGCTGAGGCGGAATCAAAAGTTATTCTTGAGCATGCGCAGGTTATAGGTCAAGAGATACGAAGCGAAGATGGTGTGATGAATGCTGTCAAGTTGATAGAGACGTATACAATGAAGTTCCGTGAATCAGCTTGAAAATTGGTCCGATTTTTTAAGGTTTAAATCGTTTGGATTCATTGACAAATAATTACAGATGCATATAATTCCCCCTCGCCAGTAATAAAGAACGATTTCGTCTTCACGACAAATCAAACAACTGAATACCATTTGATCAAGAGATTTCGAAATTGATGTTCAAAAACTCTTGACATAAAAAATGGTTGCGAGTAGAATTCCTTCTCGCCAGTAACAACAAAAGATTTCGTCTCCCAGACAGATCATTGACAACTGAGTAACCACCTCCATCAGAGACACAAAACAAATAAGGTTTTGCAGCCTGGTGAACCGATGCGAAAGAAAGTGCATCGGTGTTTTAGTCTGTCAAAACCCTTGACGGTGGTTATAAGAACGAGTAGAATACTGCTCGCTCAAATGGCAAGCACCTTAACAACTGAACAGTGATAGGAAACAAAATAATGACGAACCAGTCAATTCCGTGACTTTTTCACTCGCAAGAGTGTCAATTTTTTGCGGAGAGTTTGATCCTGGCTCAGGATGAACGCTGGCGGCGTGCCTAATACATGCAAGTCGAACGAGGTGCTTTTGTAGCAATACGAAAGTATCCTAGTGGCGAACGGGTGAGTAACGCGTGGATGACCTGCCCCAAAGTGTGGGATAACAGTCCGAAAGGATTGCTAATACCTCATGTGGTTATCGGATTTAGAAACTGATAACTAAAGCAGCAATGCGCTTTGGGAGGGATCTGCGTCCCATCAGCTAGTTGGTGAGGTAACGGCTCACCAAGGCGACGACGGGTAGGGGACCTGAGAGGGTGGCCCCCCACAATGGAACTGAAACACGGTCCATACACCTACGGGTGGCAGCAGTAGGGAATATTGCTCAATGGGCGAAAGCCTGAAGCAGCAACGCCGCGTGTGCGATGAAGGCCTTCGGGTCGTAAAGCACTTTTCTGAGAGATGAGAAAGGACAGTATCTCAGGAATAAGTCTCGGCTAACTACGTGCCAGCAGCCGCGGTAAAACGTAGGAGGCGAGCGTTATCCGGATTCACTGGGCGTAAAGCGCGTGCAGGCGGTTCGGTAAGTTGGGCGTGAAATCTCCTGGCTTAACTAGGAGAGGTCGTTCAATACTACCGAGCTTGAGAGTGGTAGAGGAAGATGGAATTCCCGGTGTAGTGGTGAAATGCGTAGATATCGGGAGGAACACCAGTGGCGAAAGCGATCTTCTGGACCATTTCTGACGCTCAGACGCGAAAGCTAGGGTAGTAAACGGGATTAGAGACCCCGGTAATCCTAGCCGTAAACGATGTAAACTTGGCGTCGGTGGCTTAAACTCCATCGGTGCCGTAGCTAACGCGATAAGTTTACCGCCTGGGGACTACGATCGCAAGATTAAAACTCAAAGGAATTGACGGGGGCCCGCACAAGCAGCGGAGC
>VFQT010002623.1_pt1 | contig 18054 bp, 13 predicted proteins | sample 3512381 | NCBI WGS metagenome assembly VFQT01 (sample SAMN10412376, study PRJNA504923) | tailings metagenome | isolation source: Relicate 2 Philex TSF3 active mining site | place: Philippines: Tuba, Benguet | collected 2017-08-29
ATAGCCTTCGGGTTCGATGATGGCCGATTGAAGTTCCAATTCAGACAGCGCCAACAAACGCTCCCAGGCGGGGGAATCCAAAAACCGGAACACCATGTCCTTGACCGCAGCCTCTATTTCCTGTTGGGGTATGCTCTCAAGGGTCTTGTAATGAATCTCAAAAAATCGCTGAGTCTGAACATAATTCTCTACCTGCTTGGTCACATAGGCCCCCAAACGGTCTCGATCGATAGGCTTTCTGCTCTTTTGTAAGCGAGCCACCATCTCGGCAATCAAATCATGCACCAAGGTTCCCACTGCTAAGGCTTGGGTAGTCAGGCCTTTTAAAAACTTGATCTGTGCATCTGAAAACTCCTTGTCGTATTTGCTGTAATAGGCGTAGTAGTATTTGCGCTTGCAGAGAGAAAATACATCATAGCGACTGGCCGACCAGCCCAAAATAGGAGCAAAACGGTAGCGCTTTAAGGGTGGAAAAGGAAGCGAAAAAGCCATTACTCCAACATCCCCCTTGCTTCGAAATCGGCCAATGTGCGGCGAAACGCTTCGCACCAACGCGCATATCCGTCGGCATTCAAATGAAGACGATCGGCCAAAAAGTACTCCTCACGTACGGCACCGTAATCGGCCAAAGCCCCCCAAGTATCGACATAACCTAGCCCCATTTCTTCACAAAGCGAATACAAGAGATCGTTGAATTGAAAGTACTGTTCTTCGAATTGAAGACGCGAGGGAGAAGGCTTGGCTCCCACCATAATGATGAGTGTTTGAGGCATGGCCTCTTGAGCCTGTTCGACCCATTGTTTCATCTCCAAAATGATGCTATCGGGGCTTTCACCCGCAGCCAAATCATTGTCTCCCTCATAAACGAAGACAATCTTGGGTTCATGCTCCAAGGTCAAAACAGGCCAATGCACCAACAAATCGCTGGTTTGACTGCCACCAAATCCCGAATTGATGACGGTGAATTCTTCTAAGCAAACATGGCAATCTTGCCACATCTTCACTGACGAGCTTCCGAGCAGCACAACGTCAGCCTTTTGCCCACGGTGCATGGCGGCAATTTCGGCTACCTCTTTGTTGAAGCGAGCGGGGTCTTGGGCCTTTGCTTGGAAGGCCATGAATCCGAAGCTCAGCAACAGAACTTTAATCATCCGAACCTCCGTTCTCCCACTTCTCTACCATCAGAGCAACGGCGGCGTCACCGCTCACATTGATAACCGTGCGGCTCATGTCCAAAATGCGGTCAACGGGGAATAAAATGGCAATCCAGGCCGGGTTTAGGCCTACCGCACTCAAGACCATAACGAGCATCACCAATCCCGCGCTGGGGATGGCGGCCGATCCCACCGCGGCCAAAGTGGCGGTAACGGTAATCATCAAATATTGCGACAGGGACAGATCAATGCCGTGCATTTGAGCCAAGAACACTGTAGCCACCGCTTGGTACAAACTCGTACCGTTCATGTTCATCGTGGCACCAATCGGCAACACAAAATCAGCCACCGAACGAGAGACTTTCATGTTTTCGGTCACGCATTCCAAAGTAACTGGCAATGTTGCCGCCGAAGAGCTACTGGAGAAAGCCAAAAACTGCGCAGGAGATAAATCTCTGAAGAATTTGCGATAGGAAAATTCAGAGCCCAAGGTGAATCGCAACATCAATGGGTAGATACCTGCCAATACCAGAACCAATCCTACAATTACCGTGATCATGTAAACGCCTAACCCGCCAAACAGATCCATCAAGGCCCCTATATCATCGCCAGCCATTTGTGAGAATACACCGGCCGTTAATGCAAAAATGAAAAGTGGAGCCACACTCATCACCAACTCCACCAATTTTAAAAAGGCCTCATTGGTAGAAGCAAAGAAGTCAATGGCGGGTTTGGCCGTTTCGGCTGGAATGGAAATCAGAGCCAAACCAAACAAGAGACCAAACAAAATGACCTGCAACATTTGGCTCATATCGCCGAGGGCGCCCACGATGTTCTCAGGCACTAAATCAACCAACATCTGCAAGGGACCCCCTTCTTTGATCTTTTGCGCGGCTTCGATTTTGGCCATTATGGAGGCGTCAGTTTCTTCGGCACTCGATTGAATTTCAGCCACAATGCTGGCGTTCTCAGGCTTGCAGGATTCGCATACTTTGTCGCGCACAACTACCCCATTCTGACCGGCCCACAGTTCATATTGAATGCGATTCTTCAATCGCTCATTTTCGGGCATTTGCTTTCCGGGATATAGCACATTGGCCAGAACCAATCCAATGCATACCGCAACGGCAGTGGTGGCCAAATACATTCCAATTGTACGACCGCCCATGCGCCCCAATTTGCGAGCATCGCTCAAACTGGCCACCCCTGTAACGATGGAAAACAGCACCAAAGGAATGGCAATGAGCTTCAATAGCCGTATGAAAATCACCCCAAAGGGATTGATCCAGTCGGCGGTGAACTTGGACATGCCCCATTGGGCAGAGGCCATACTCCACACGACACCGAGCAACAAGCCGATGATGATTTTCCAATGCAACGCAATTCCTTTGGACTTCATAATTTCAAATGTAAGGAATTGCTCAACCTACCTTGAGGAAAGGTCATATTATCCCGCAAAAGAATTGAATTAACCGGCTATGCCGTATTTTAGTTCCTTCTTGACAACCAACTACATGCGTCTTCGATTACTTATTTACTCTTGTTTTTTCTTACTTGTTGCCATAGGCTTTGTTCCCAGTGCCTGGGCCCAGCTTAGTGGAAATTACACCATCAAAGGTTCAGGATCCAACAACTTCAGTTCCTGGGCAGACTTTGCCAAGACTTTAAACCAGCAAGGAGTAAAAGGAGCCGTCTATGTCAAGGTTTTGGGCCATGACAGCACCAAAGGCGCCATTGAACTCAAGCAACACAGCACTTATCCGACGAGTAAAAAAGACAGCCTAGTCATCGATGGTAACGGGTATCATCTATACGGGTCAGGCATCTATTCTGTTCTCAGGTGGAATGGCATGGATCATGTAACCATGAAGCGAATGACACTCATAAATGCCGGCAACAGCAGCAAGGGTAGTTGCCTTCAAATGTGCAATGGGGCTGACAGCAATCGAATTGACAGCTGTTCCTTTTATTTCAAAGGCTTGACAATCAACAATGCTGACTTCAGCGCGCACATTGCATTTGCATTCAGTGACACCCTACTCACTAAGTCAAATTATAAGCACCAAGGTGTACAAAACATGGTCACCCGCTGCCGAATGGGCACCTTATCGGGGGTAGGGCCGCGCTATGCGATTGTAGATATTCAAGGAGATACTGCTTATGCCTCAATTGGCTCCAACAATACCTTCATCAGCAACAAAATCACCAATTTCTTTACAGGAGCCATTTATGGTCGCTATTTGAACAATGAGCGATTCATGGGAAACATCATCAATCGAAGTGACGCCAATAGCAGCACCAACATGGACAGCATTTGTACCGTCATCAACTTGGCTAGTCTACATAACAGCAAAGGCCCTGTTCAAGTGGTGCAAAACAAAATCAGTGAGTTGCCTTTGAAATTCTCCAGTAAACCCACCAGTTCAGTGGCCAAAGTGGTCACCCTGATACAAGTCGACAAAGCTTGGGTGAAATCTGGCGGAACCGGAATTCTTATCAAAAGCAATATCTGCCAAGATATATATGCCCATACATCCATTTTCGGCATCAAAGTCACCTCAGGTGACAACCCTATCATTCAACAAAATACCATCGTTCGACTATTTACGTTGAGCCAGAGTTATGATAATTATGGCATTTATGTAAACACGGTGTTGAATCCCAAAATCAATCAAAACACCATCAAACATTGCTTGTTCGATACCGCAAATTTGAGTGGTGCCTACATGGTGTATGCTCAGGGAGTCACCAGTGGTACTTCAGGTATGACAGAATTCAACGACAATTTGATCGATTCCAATACTTCTGACTACTTCATGTACATCATTTACATATGGGGAAATCCCAATTACCCTTACAACATTGATGTACGTCGTAATCGAGTCACATTCAACAAGACTACCTATGACTGGGGATTCATGATCGGCTTGTATTTGATTTATCCAGAAAAAGCCAATGTGGTCAGCAATGTGTTTGCACGGAATTTCTCTCCTCGCGAGGTTTTGTTGACCGAAATAGTTGGCAGCTATTTGAATGCATCCAATTGTGAAATCAACGTGATGTACAACACTCTATCTCACAACGACAGCAACAATTTTGTATTCAATTATCTCACCTTGATGTCCTACGTATACGGGGTCGGCGACATCAATTTTGTCGGCAACGTCATCGATGCTCACGGGGGTGGCCAAACCTACATGGCTTACCTGATTGGCAACAATTTGAAGGAAGTCGACCACAACTCCCTGTGGAGCGATGGCACTTTTTCAGCCGAGTATTATTACATGGGCGGCACCTTTTATAGTGACTTTAGCAGCTGGTCAACTGACCCCAAAGCCGGCAAATACAATTATTGGGTTGACCCCAAATTCTACCAAGGTGACTCGGGCGATTTCAGGTGTTTGCAAGGCAAAAACCAAAACAATGTACCCTATACCACAGCCTTCAGTTCGATTGATGTTGACGGGGTCAAACGCGCCTTGCGTTTCCACGACAGAGGCGCCCAAGAGATTCGATACAACATCGCGTTGAGCAATGACTCCTTTCAAACTCCCGATACGGTTTGCGCCGGATATTCCTTCACGGGTACATTCTGGCTGAAAAATGAGTTTGTCGATACCTTGACAGAAGTGATACTGGGTCGAGTTCAAAACTCCAAATTCAACACGGAAACCATTGATGTGGTAGTTCCTCCTGGAGATTCTGCACTGGTAGCTTTCACCGCACCTTGGAAATTGAATGAAACAGGAAACCAAAACCTCAAAGTCTTCATCAACACCGGCAATGATGATTACAGTGATGATAGTTTAGAAATCGAAGTCTATGTCAAAGGAGCCCCCGGTGAATCCAACGTCAATTTCAGTCCCCTTGCTGGAATCAACTCGGCTTTTTACGATTACAATAAGAAGTGCTACACAACCATTCGCGGAATCGATGCTCAATTTGATGTGTCAGCGCCAAACGGCTTCAACAATTCGGGTTACGGCGCGACTTGGACCGCCAGTGCTTATGCCAATTCTGCAGGAGGAAAATCTGTTTCGGGGAGCTCGATTTCAGCCCCTTCAGGCAAACAGAATTTGGCATGGACATTGGGATGACTCAATGGTTTTTATTCATTTAAAGATCAGTGATTTGAACAACGGATGCGATACCGTTTACACGATAAAGCTGTGCATCTCACCCAGCCCAGAGGTTAATTTCAGCAACCCTCGCTACATCTGTGTAGGCGATACCGCTCATTTCATCAACCAGACTCGTATTCGATCGACCAATGTCTATTTGGAATACCAATGGATGTTGGGCAGCGGCATGGCAGGCGATACCCTGGAAACAACCGACGCAAGTTGGGTATACCCTGGGGTTGGCTCTTATCCAGTTACTCTTCGCGTGTTGAGTTTGCCTGATAGTTTCTATTTCTATAAAAAAGACACCCTAACGGTAACTGTTTCACCTACGGCTGAATTTAGCCGGTCAAACGCCTGTGAAGGAAAGCCCATTTTATTCCAGAACAAATCCACGCCCAGCACCGCCAAGATGTACTGGGACTTTGGCAAAGGCGATACCCTGATCAACGCTGCCTCTTTTGGTTATCCCATTTCGGGATTAGGGAATCACCTGGTAACCTTAACCGTCAAAGACAAAGGTTGCAGCTCAGCCAAAACGATCAAGGTCATGGTGTACGAACAGCCTACAGCTAAGTTCATTCAATCTACTGGCACTTGCTTAGGAGATACATTCAGTTTCCAAAATCAAACGACAATGAACGTGAGCCAATTTGGCACAAGTTGGAGTTTTGATGAACCTAATGCCTTGAGCACACAAAAGTCACCCTCCTATAGGTTCCAATCGGCCGGTTCCAAAAAGGTACGGTTGCTAATACGCTCTGAATTTGGTTGCATTGACTCCGTTATCAAAGTCGTCACTGTCAATGAATCTCCCAAGGCAGCCTTCGACGTGTTTCGATTGTGCTCACAGAGCATAGGGGAAGCCTGCAATCAGACCCCTGCCGTGGTGGGAACTACTTACACGGCAAACTGGGAATTAGACGGTTCACCCCATACCCTTGGTGATACTATGCGAGTCGATTGGAAGCAAGCAGGCAAACGAACTTTGCGCCTACTTATTAGCTTGGACAATGGATGCAAAGCCGAATTAACCAAAGAGGTCAATGTACTCAAGGAAATCATACCCAGTTTTATAGCCGAAAGCCAATGTGCCGATGACACCATATTTTTCAGCAACCGAACCCAATATGGCGAATCCGATAGTCTGACCTGGGATTGGGATTTTGGAAATGGGTTTACATCTCAAAAATTCGAACCGCGTGAGGCCTTCCCTGCAATCCAAACTATGGTGCTCAACGTCACGTTGACCGCCAATTTGAAAGACGGCTGTTCTTCTGATTATGTTTATCAAATTGAAGTTTGGGAAAAACCCAGAACCTGCGATTTCATTGCAGAACCTGATTATGAGCAGTCGTTCTATGGCTTGTCTTTGAACCCCATCAATGCCCAAGGTACTCCAGGAGGACAAGATGGTATCAATTACAGTTGGAATATAAAAAACATAGGTAATCAAAATTCCAGTAATAAAAACGCCGCGGTTCATTACCCTTTACCCAACGATGGTTCCTATGAAATCACCATGCGGGCGAGTACACAAGAACACGGTTGCTGGTGCTTGATGAGCAAAACGGCGGTAATGGATAGAGCCGAAACTACTCCTGTTCCTCCTGGAATAATTCTCCTATACCCTAATCCGCTGGCACAATCCATTCTGCATGTACGCAGTTCAGTGGCCATCGAATCATTGGAATTGTATACCCAGGCCGGTCAATTGGTATACAAATCAGCGAATCTTGCCACTGGATCAAACGAGATCACTCTGCCTGAGTTAAGTGCTGGCATGTATCAAGTTCGAATCCAATCTACTTTGGGCTCAACCTACCAATCTTTGAGTATTGTACAGCCTTAAATTGAGATTTTTTTACCCATAGGGCTTCTGTCATTGATTCATTTGGGTTGCCAAGCCGACCCCATGGCGAATGAGGCATCTTCACCACAAAATCCCTGGCGGAATGATCAATCCATACTTGAGTAGTTTCCTTATTGGTATTTAATTGCAATCCATAATATGTATGCAATGAGGGTCTTTTATTTCATTATTGCCGTCTGTATTTCTTGCTTTTCAATGACTTTACAGGCACAACAATTGGACGGCGAATCGAACACAAATCGCTCGCTTCAATTTTTTGGATACATGGAGGGATACTATGCCCATTACTCCGATCAGTTACCATCTGGTCAGTTCCAAAAATTTCCCACTTCGGCTCCTGTTTCAGATGCCTTTGGGTTAAATATCGCCATGGTCGGTATGCAGTATTCCTCAGAGCTAACGCGCTACAAATTCAGTTTTCATGCCGGCGATATTCCTCGTTCAGCTTGGTCCAATGACTACAACGCCATTCAGGAAGCTCATGTAGGGCTGCACCTTATTCCCAAGTTGTGGCTGGATGCAGGATATTTTCGCAGTCATATTGGCCTAGAGAGCATACAGCCAAGAGAGAATATTGGAACCAGCTTGGCCATGACCTCCTATTTTGATCCGTATTTTTTGAGCGGAGCCAAACTAACTTACAACATAGCTCCAGGTTACGATCTTCAATTGGGTGCTTTTAATGGTTACAATAGCTTCATTCGCGTCAATGACCACAAATGCTACTCTTTGTCTTTGAATCGGCAGCAACAATCCTTGTTTTGGTCGATCAATAGTATGGTGAGTAACGAAAGTCAATCGACTAGCCTCAATAAAGTGCGGTTGTACAATGACGCCTATGGCACCTATACCAAGGATGCATTTCAATTGGGGTTTGAAGCCAATTTCGGGTATCAGACTCATTCTAACTTGAAAGATTCTCTGCAATCAGCCATCATGTTTAGTTCCACATTATCCCTGAAAGAACAAGTGAAGAATGGTCCCATTTGGCTGTATCAACGGTTGGAATGGTTCGACGATCAAAATGAACTTTTGACGGGCCCAATCGAAAATGAACAGCACGATTTAGTAGGAGTCAATTCTAAAGGTCTCACCTGTGGATTGGAATATAAACATACCGACCAATCCTACTTAAGGCTTGAAGGACGGTATTTGCATTTGCAGCCGGATGAAACCATTTTCCAACAAAATGGTCAATACAAGTCCAATCGATTTGAAATCATCAGTACATTGGCCGCTTGGTTTTGAAATGTCTCCAAACAAAAGCTTGGCTCCTTTTGATCAATTTGCTGCTCAATTCGAATGGGCTCAGCATTCAGAGATCACCCAACTACACGAATTGATTGTATCACTATTGCCAAACGGCAAATTGCATGTTGAATCTGGCGTTTCTGACAATGGCAAAATCATACACAACCCTACCCTGTGTTATGGTGAATTGGATCTACCCTTATCGGGAGGTAAAACACGCAGAACTTTTCAAATCGGATTGACAAGCAATGCAACGGGCCTATCCGTTCATGTCATGGGATTGCGCAATAAATGCTCGCTGAAGGAATTGATGGGTCCCAACATTGGCAAGGCATCCATAACAGGATATTGTCTGCGCTTTAAAACGATAAAGAGCGTTAGCCTTGAGGCTTTGTCAACAGGTCTGACAAAGGCTATTCAGGTGCAACTGAGTTAAAACAACTCAAAGGTGTTCTTCTGGCGCAGCAATCCGCCGGTCCAAAGCTCAGTGGTATACTGGCCCTTAGTGAGCTTTCGATCAAGTTCGCCTTTCAAAGGGAATTTTAAGGAAACCTTTTGTTTGCTGCCGTCAAACATGAGTGATTCTTTCAAGCTATACACATCACTCTTATTCTGCAACGATGTATTGGTAGTCGAAAGTACAGCGCCATTGGGATCAATGATGCGAATGGTAATTTCCTCAACCATAGGGGAAGTTATCAAGGCATTTTCCAATGCTTCACAAGTGACTGAGAGGTTGCGAATTTGATTGACCTTGGTCGTTTTGGTCCCTTCACTAGTCAAACCGTGAGTCATCAAACTACCGAAATACACGCGTTTGCCTTTGTTTACCCTGGCTTCTAGATCTTGGTACTCGGCACCCATCATTTGGTTGCTTTCACGTAATTCGTCGTTCACAGCCATCAATCGATCGTTGTCGCGCATCAAGGCGCTCACACGCTGGTTGAGTTCAGCAATCTGATCTTGGGCATCTTGCAATTGAACCGAAGCGCCTTTTGAGGAAGCCATAGACCCCGTAGCCTGTACAGGAGTTTCGGTCAGTTGTTTGCGAAGTCGAGCCAGTTCCTCACGAGCGGCTCTAAGCTCTGATTTACTCGCTCCGTTTGCCCCTTGGGTCTCCATTTGGGCCAATACAGTAGACAGTGATTCATCCATGCGCTGCAATTCCAATTGCAGAGAGTCTTTTTGTTGCAAAAGAGCGGTTTCAGCCGCCAATTGGTCTTCCTTGCTCGTATACTGAGTTAGAAAAAAAACATTCGACGCCGCCGATAATGCGAGTAAAATCAAGGCCAAATACAGGCCAGTACGACTATTTTTTGTGGTTGTCATAGCAATTACACTCGATTATACAGGGAGGCCCTTAATTGTCGACCTGTACTTTTCCACCGAGTGAGGACAACGCCATCTCGACCTATATTGAACGCAACTATTCACCGTAAAAAATATCAATTTATAATGAATCGCCATTCCTGTTCTGGAATAACATTGATGATTATTTACCAATCTAACTTGATGATATGAAATTTATTATCTTATTTTAAGAGTATATCATGATATGAAGAAATCCATTTTACTATTGATGGCTATGTTGGCAGGGGCTGGATTCACTGTCAAGGCTCAAATGACAGCTCTTTATTTCGATGGCAAAGATGATCAGTTGGTCATCAGTGGAACATCCAAACTGAATTCCTTGACAAAATTCACATTCGAAACATGGATTTTTTGCAATAGCAGCAATTGGTCAAGTTCCCCATGCAACAATTGCGCACCCATCATTTGGAACCAAAACAGCAACACGCCCTACCGTTTTGGAGTGGGCAATACCAAATTACTCAGCTTGAGCATCAACGATGGTAGCACCACCTCTACTTGTACCAGTACTAAAACGCTGGGAACAAGTGTGTGGCAGCACATTGCGGCAAGCTATGATGGATCCAAAATACGATTGTACATAGATGGCATCTGTACCGATAGCCTCTCGACCACAGTTACCCCTAATTACAAAACCAAAGCCGACATATGGGTTGTGGATCCCCAAACAGGCTTTGCAGGTATTTTGGAAGAAACCCGCATGTGGGATTATGCCAGGTCCCAAAAAGAAATTGCAGAGGGTATGAAACAAACAATGTCCTCAACAAAATCAGGTCTCGTACTGCAACTGCATTACGAAGATGGGGTAGCCTATAAAAACAACCAATCTGTAACTACTGTCAAAGATTATTCAACTGAAAACAATACCGTCACCATCAAGAATTTCTTGTTGAAAGACACTATTTCCAATTTTGTCATTGGCCGCGGTTATTGCGATACTGTTGCACACGGAGCATTTTCAGTAACGCGTTGCAAATCATACACCCTCCCATCTAAAAAGAAAGTCGTCACCAAAAGTGGTACCTATTACGACACCATCTTTTCTTATCTCGGGTGTGACTCTGCCATGAAAATCAATGTAACCATTAATCCAACGAGTTCCAGCTCTGTAAGCATTACAACCTGCGATTCTTTCATTCATCCCATCACCAAAAGAGTATATTATTCAGGAGGTAAGTATGTTGGAACCTTGCCAAACTGGTTGGGTTGCGATTCTCTCATTACCTACAACGTCGTCTTATACCGTCGAGATTCCAGCAAATTGAATTACGATGCATGCAATGCTGTGCAATTGAATAACGGAAACTGGGTTTACCAATCTGGGATTTATGTTGACACTTTATCGACTTGGCATGGATGTGACAGCTTTGTGTTTCATCAAGTGAACATTCGAAAAACTACCTATTCGGCCGCCACCCTGTACCTCTGCAATTTTGTGGTTTGCCCAAGTAAAAAGAGTCGAATTTTTCGAAGTCCAGGAACCTATTACGACACAATCACCAACAAAACTGGATGCGATTCTGTGATCACCTACACCGTCATATCTGCCAAATCATTCAGCAGCTTCAGCGTCAAATCTTGTGGCACCTATACCTGTCCATCTGGCAAGAAAATCACGGCATCTGGGCAGTACAAAGACACGCTTTTGGGACAAAATTCGAAATTCTGTGACAGCATCATTACCATTGATGCGACCATTAAAAACCCAAGCATTGTGCCATTGACAATCTCGGCTTGTAAAGTCTACACCGTGCCCTCGGGTAAACGAAGTATTTCGGTGAGCAATGCTGATGTAAGGGATACCCTTCGGGACTCAGAAAAATGCGATTCTGTGATTTATAAAATCAATGTGACCATTGTCAAACCCAACAGTAATTTCACTCGAGGCACCCAGTTCCCAGACAATCACAACACATTGATGGCCTCCAATACCAATTCAGGAGCCAGTTTCCAATGGATGGAGTGTTCACCAACGCCCAAACCCATTTCAGGCGAAACCAAAAGTACTTTCACCATTCAGAACAATGGGTCTTATGCTCTAGAAGTCACTGAAAACAACTGTATTGACACCTCCAAATGCCAATCAATCGCCTTCAACGGAATGGCGAAGTTTGATCAAGACCCCATCAACCTGTTTTATAACATGGCTTCAAAAATGATTGAAATACGATGCCAATATGAATGGGGGAATTGTTTGATCTCTATGTATGATTTGGCCGGTAGAAACATATTCCAAGAAAAAATTAGCCTTCATCAAACAACAGAAATCCCCATCGACGTACCCACAGGTCAATATGTTTTAACCATACTGGAGCAAAATGGACGATTCTTTTCGCAGTTGATACAGCTTTAATCAATAAATCCGTTACGGGTTTTGAATTCTATGGTAAATTCCGACATGGAATTGAGCCCACGATTGCCCTTGCCTCCGTTTACAGAAGAAACGGCCAAGCAAAAAATTCAAATGGCCGAAGACGCCTGGAATAGTCTTGACATTGACCGTGTCGCCTCTGCGTACACTCCCGACAGTGAATGGCGAAATCGACACGAATTCATCAACGGCAGGGATGAAATCAAAGCATTTTTAACCCGAAAATGGAAGTCAGAGTTGAATTACCGGCTAAAGAAAGAGTATTGGGCTCATTCCAATAATCGAATAGCCGTCAGATTTGAATACGAATACCAAAATGACCAGGGGCAATGGTTTAGAGCTTATGGAAACGAAAACTGGGAATTTGATGAGAATGGGTACATGAAAAAACGCTTTGCTAGCATCAATGATGTGAGCATACAGTCAGAAGAGCGGAAATTCTGATGAATCTACCCATTCAGATTTTCCCAAATTCAAAGCAACAGCCATCCTAATTCATCCTAATTTTCATATTGGAAATGAGCAAACGGGTATTGACATTATTGCTGTTATGGACTAGGCTCGCTCATGCTCAATATCCCTGTCCTAAGTCCAATACCATTGGTGGGTTTCCCAAGCCAAACCAATCCTTTGAGATCATCAGCATTTTGGTCGATGCTTGCGATGGAAGCAACGAAGGAGAAAACGAGATGTTGCGCTTCATCACGGGGCCCAAAACCCTGTATGCCAAAAATTTCTCGATCGCCCCATACAAGACAGGTATGGTCAACTGGGGAAGCACATCCAACCCTTGGCTGGGATTCGAATCTCCCAATGCCAATTTGAATTCCAAAATTAAAAGCATCAATTTATCGATTAAGCAACAGGGTCATTGCGGTTATTTCCACCTCGTAGGTCCCAATGATCCTATACCTGCTTATTCCCAACTACTTTGGATCACGAGTGCCGATTTCAACCCATCCGCCCATGATTTTAGCCCAATCGATGACACCATTTGGGTCGCTGTTCAAAAAGCAGGCAATACCGCTGGTCACTTCGTGAATTACGGCAGTCAATCAACGCGTACATTGCGCTTATATTACCAAAGTTCGTTTGATGAAGTAAGTTACGACAGAAGTAATTTAGTCAAACTGAATTACACTTCTGGAGCTGAAGATGGAGCCTTAGTGAACTTTGATTATTCAGGCAAAGCGAGTTACGAGAATTACGGTTGTCAAGTGCCGTGGAATCCCAAATCTCTAGATGCCGGGTCAGTGCAAAACCCCATTTGCGGTCAATACTATGTCGATATCAAGGGCACCCTAAAAGGCTTTGATTGCTTTCGATGGATACAGGGTAATCATCAATCAGGATTCTTCACTGACTCCACTCAATTGGCAACCCGTTATTTCTTCTCAACTGGCTCAGCCAAGCGCCATGTATTGTACTTACAAGGATATTCAGCTTGCGGTTTATCAGCTGTAGATAGCGTGGTATTTTTCTCAAGAGCAAGGCCCACGGCAAGCATATCCATTGACTCTAGCGCTCACCCCTTATGGTGCATTCGCAATACTTCCATGAATGCTGATTTGCATCAATGGCGTTTTTCGCAAGGCTCCAATACAAATACTTGGAGCAAAAATGATTCTATGGGTGATTTCTGTTTTCGAAGGGATTCGGGTGATGCCAATTTTTGTTTAACCGTATCCCAAATAGGAAGTTCTTGCCGCGATTCCATTTGCTTCGAATGGAAAAATGTAAAACAAGAAGTTAAAAAGCCATACATATACCTAGCCAATGTCTTCACACCGGGTTCTGTCGATGGCTTTAATGACGAGCTCCGACTCGAACACAGCGAGCTAAGCTACGTGCAATGGTTTATTTACAACCGATGGGGCGAATTGGTTTTCAAGTTTGAAGGAGAACATCCTGACACGATCGCTTGGAATGGCCAAGTGCAAAACCACGGTATAACATGTCCTTCGGGCTCTTATTTCTATTCCTTGGTTTATTCATTAGAATCAAGCGATTTACAATCTATCGAAGGATCAATCACTCTCATTCGTTGATCACTAGCTGCAGTCCCTAAAGTCTATCAGCTGTACCACTTGGAGTTCCTCGCTGCGCTCAGAGTTCCTGGTAGACCGCAGAGCCATAGTCCAGCTCCCGCGGCTGCGCCGCGGGTTTTTGTTGGCTGTCGCCAGAGCTAACAAGCAAGCTTGAGCTCTGGCACCTTCGCCAACAAAAAAGCCCCGATGAATCGGGGCCTGTTCTCTGCTGCGGTCCCGCCAGGAATCGAACCTGGATCTTGAGTTCCGGAGACTCACGTAGTATCCATTCTACTACGGGACCTGACTTTGCTGCCTATAGGCTGCGAAAGCAGGCGGCAAAGATAACACGAGAGCCTCGCAGAAGCCTTAAATTTGTAGAACATGAAAAAATGGGCCATTGCGCTTGGCATCGTCCTGGTGCTGATTCTCGGAGTATTTGCCTACAGTGGCGGCTTTCAAACCATTGAAGTGAAAGAGGGAAGTTCTGAGGCTCATCTTGTGGTGGGTTTTCGACACCAAGGTCCCTTCCACGAAATCGGTGAGAAGTTCAAGTTGGCCCAAGACATGGGCACCCAATTGATGATGTACCGCGATTCAGCCATCGGCATCTATTTCGATGACCCAGGAACCGTGGCCGAAGATTCCTTGCGCAGTTTTGCGGGTATCGTCGTCAAAGACTCTACTCAAGCCAAGGCTTTCATTGGCTTTGCCAAAGGAAAGGGACAGCAGGCCATTCTCATGCGAATAGAGGCGGGGAATACGGCCTATGTCGATTTCAAAACATCTACAGCCCTATCCTACATGATTGGTCCATTCAAGTGTTACCCGGCCATTGGCGAATACTTGATGAACAAGGGCGACGAGGGCAAGAAATCGGTCTATGAAATTTACACGCTAAGCGAATGCACCTACGTCTTCAATAGTGGCGAGGCCCATTGATGACTATCTTCGAAGAATGCGCCTGAAGAAAGCCTTATTTCTGCCCGTTCTAGCCCTGGTATTGAGTACGGGCTGGCAAAGCTCTTCCTCGCTGTTCGAATACGCCAAAAACCTGGAGATTTTCAACCAACTCTTCAAAGAGTTGGGTGACCAATACGTCGATGAGATTCCCAGCGGTCAACTGATCAAAACAGGCATTGATGCCATGTTGGCCAAGCTTGATCCCTACACCAATTTCTTTTCCGAATTCCAAGCCGAAGAGGCCCTAATGGAACGACAAGGCGAGTACGGTGGCGTGGGTTGCCGCACCCAAATCCGAGAAGACGGTTATCATATAGTTTCTGAGGTTTTCCCCGGCTATGCCTTCTGGAACGCCGATATACGCTGCGGAGACAAGTTGCTCAAATTGGGCGAAATAGATTTGCAGAACGTCAGTTCAGAAGAACTGCGCGGTTTCCTGCGCGGAGCCCCCGGTTCCCAGTTCAGCTTGAGCATAGCTCGCGAGGGCCGCACGTATAGCAAACAGGTATCCCGTGCGTCGGTTCAAACACAAAGCAGTTCCTACTCCGGATTGGTTCCCGCTTCGGTTACAGGAAAACGGGTGGCTTACATCAAGCTTGATGAATTCGGCGCCAAAGCAGCGGCTGAGGTAGGCGATCGGCTCAAGGCCCTTCAAGCCAAAGGCCACCTAGACGGCTTGCTTTTGGATTTGCGTGGCAATGGCGGCGGATTATTAAACGAAGCCGTAGCCATCGTTGGGCACTTCGTAGGTCCTGATGTAGTCATTGTCACCCTAAAGGGGCGCAATTACAAAGGTCCGACAGAATGGAGAAGCCCTGGTCAAGCCATTGCTCCTTCACTCCCCTTGGTGGTGCTCATTGACGATCATTCGGCTTCAGCCTCTGAAGTGGTAAGCGGGGCCTTGCAAGATTTGGATCGTGCCGTGATTGCCGGCCAAAACAGTTTTGGCAAAGGCTTAGTGCAGAACTATGTCAACCTGCCCTACCGCACCCAAATGAAACTGACCACGGCTCGATACCACACTCCTTCAGGCCGTTGCATTCAGAAATTGGACTACGGTCACCGCGATGCCGATGGCAAAGCCACGACCAAAGAGGCCGATCAAATTCAGTCCTTCAAAACCCGCAATGGCCGGGTGGTGTACGAGGCAGGCGGGGTGAAACCCGATGCCCTTTTTGACCCCTTGGCCGGTTCTGAGATTTTGAAAAAACTCCAAGACCAACACTTGTTGTTTGACTGGGCCACCCAAGAGCAGAACCGCTATTGGGGTCCGGAAACCCGACCAGCCGCCTTTGATTCAGCGGCCGTCATGCGCCATTGCGATCCCGATCGACTTTGGTCATCCCTGCTGGATTATGTGCAATCCAATGCCTACACACGCTTCAAAACTGAAAGTTCCAAAGCCCTTCAATCGATTGGATGGAAAGAGGCTGATTGGAAATTGTACGGGGGTCAATGGCCCTCTGCCTCACAGTACACCGGGGCGGTCATAGCCGCCATGAACGCCTCCAAAAAAGCCATCGTGCAAGAGGCCCAATTGGATTTGCTGGAACGACTCATGCCCGCTACGCCCTTTTCGGCTACCGCACTGGCATTAGATCCTGAAATCGCCGAGTCGAGTGCCATAGTGACTACTCCCGAACGTTACCAACGATTCTTAGTTCCATGAGCGCTATCGCCTTGATCGGATTGTTGGCTCTGGGCAGTTTAGGGGGATTTCTAGCCGGCATCATGGGCGTGGGAGGAGGACTAATCTTCATTCCTGTTCTGGATTATTTGTTTCGAGCCCAGTCTTTGCCACCCGATGAAATCGTGCGCTATACTTTGGCCAATAGCATCTTTCTGGTCTTCGCCTCCGGCCTGTCGGGCATATTCCGTCAATACAAGATGGGAACCTGGGCTTGGCGTGAATCCTTGCACATCGGCATTCCTGGAGCTCTGAGTTCCTGGGCCATGAGCTGGGCCATTCGCCAGGGCGATTGGTACAACCCCGATCGTTTTTCCTTTGTGTTTTTAGGCTTCCTCTTGCTTACCATGGGCAACATGCTGTTTTCGAAAGGGGCTGAGCAATCCCAAAGCATCGAAGATTCCAAACCTTCTTGGATCAAGGGAAGCTTAGTTGGGCTCTTAGCGGGTGCAGTGGTTTCCTTGAGCGGCTTGGGTGGTGGTATCATCATGGTGCCAATGTTTCGCATGCTTTTAAACAAGCCCATGCACAAAGCCACGGCACTGTCGTTGAGCATTGTTCCCATGTTAGCCAGTTTATCGCTGATTCACTACCTCACCGAAAGACCATATCAGATTGTGTTCACCAAACATCAAACCGAATCGACTTCGGCTTTGTCCCATTTAGCCCAAAATGGATACATGGTTTGGCCCTATTTTTTGCCCATGGCCATCGGTGTTTTGGTATTCTCCTCTTTTGGACAGAAAAAGGCCAAAGACCTGTCTCCCCTCACCTTGCGAATTATATTTGCAAGTCTATCGGCCATAGTGCTGGTCAAAACTGTTTATTACTTAATTAACTAATTGTCATTATGCGTTTTATAGCTTTCTTGATTCTGGCTTCATCCGTGCTTACACTGCAAGCTCAACCCGGCGATCTTCGTTTGCCACCTTCTGTCATTGCCAATGCCGCTCTGACTCCGCGCCAGCAGCGATTGAAGGCCGATATTCAGTTCTTGGCTTCTGACGAGTTAGGCGGCCGACAAACTGGCTCTTCAGGAGAAGCCATGAGCGCCGATTACATCCGAAACCAATTCTTGCAATCAGGATTGACCTTGTTGGGCGACGATGGCTATCAGAACTTCAGCATCATTCAGTTTCGATTGGCTACGGCCCAAACGCGTTTGGCCATGGTTTTCGAAAGCCCTGAAGGCCAGATGCCGACTGAATTGAAGCTATTTGAAGACTTTTATCCGCT
>VFQT010002624.1_pt1 | contig 18035 bp, 20 predicted proteins | sample 3512381 | NCBI WGS metagenome assembly VFQT01 (sample SAMN10412376, study PRJNA504923) | tailings metagenome | isolation source: Relicate 2 Philex TSF3 active mining site | place: Philippines: Tuba, Benguet | collected 2017-08-29
AGATACGTGGGAAGGCCAGACAGTTTTTTCAAAGAAAGGTGGCGGAACTCGCGTAGGAGAAAAACTCTCAAATCTTCCCGTTAATTTATTTAGCGATCCCGCAAGCAAATTACTTCCTGGTTCTCCATTTGTATCTCATTCAGTTTCAAGTTCATTAGGTTCAATTTTTGATAATGGCCAACTCACCTCACGAGTCGATTGGCTAAAAGATGGAGTGCTACAAAATTTAATTCAAACTAGAGCATCGGCACAATTGACCTCTCTTCCCTTCACTCCAATAGGAGATAACTTCTTTATGGAAGTTCCTGGAGCCAGCGGAGGTCTGAATAAACAGATTGAGCAGATGAGTGAAGGTTTGCTGCTAACAACGCTCTGGTACATAAGAATGGTAGATCCCAATACTTTACTTCTAACGGGCCTAACGCGTGATGGCGTTTACTATGTCAAGAACGGTGAAGTACAAGGCGCTACAAATAATTTCCGTTGGAATGATTCACCAGTTAGCGCTCTTTCTAGAATTAAATCAGCAAGCACTAGCGAGTGGACACAGCCGAGAGAATGGGCCGAGTACGCAACCCATCTTCACATGCCAGCGCTAACTATTTCTGATTTCAATATGTCTACGGTAAGTCCAGGAAATTAACGTAAATGGCCACGTTCATTTGTGGAACGAATCGCCATTAATCCATCTGATTCCCAAATCGAAATTGACGAAATACTTGCAGGTGAGACATCGAGATTAAAAATTGCGCTGGGTTCTGCTTTTATCGCTGCAGCTAGTGCAGTCTTAATCATTCCGTTATGAGTAACAACGCAAACTTTCTTCTGCGGATAATCAGCGGCTATGGAAAGTAAACCTTGAACTGATCTTGCCATCGCAGACTCATACGATTCTCCACCCGGTGGCGCAAATGATGAAGTGGAAACCCACATCGCATAATCCTCTGGATATTCTTCTTTTACTTCTGCGATCGACATTCCATCCCATACTCCAAAGTCGCATTCGCGCCAGATCTCATCAAATTCAATTTCTAATCCAGTTACATTACTAATGATTTCTGCAGTCTCTTTAGTTCTGCGAAGTGGCGATGAAATAAGAACATCGGGTGCAATTTTCTTGATTTCTGCGGCAACTAATTCCGCTTCGCGCCTTCCCTTCTCCGTTAGTTCTGGATTTAGCGGTCCAACACCGGAAAACTTACGCATCGGCGTCAGCGGCGTTTCACCATGTCTTACCAAATAAATCATCGTAGGGACTTCAGTTGAGATTAACCGCTCAGTTAAGTAATTCCGACGTAGCGGGCCATCTGTGTTTGGAATGATTCCATCGAGTGCTTCATTAACAAGTCGATCTGCATGTGTATTTAGATCTCTCGGAATCCATTCGTAGCGAACCAGATGCATTGGGTGTGCGGAGCGAGCTTCTAGCGCTAACCGTTTCATCTCTGGATTTTTTATCTTCCAGTTTCCGCTCATCTGCTCGACTATCAATTTTGAATCCATCTTGACCATAACGTGCGCATGGTTATCCAACTCGTGAATTGCTCTGAGGCCAGCTATTAAACCGCTGTATTCGGCTACGTTATTCGTTGTAACGCCAAGTCGATCTGAAAGTTCGATTAATACTTTTGACTCTTCCAATACAACGGCGCCGTAGGCAGCTTCGCCTGGATTACCGCGAGAACCACCGTCAGCAAATAAAGTTAAGCTTCGTGCCACTATTTAACTCTAATCAAAATTCTTCGACATTCCTCGCAACGCACCAGTTCATCATCTGGCAGACTCTTGATTCGAGTTACTTCGGCTGAGTTCATAGTTAGGTGACAGCCTTCGCATTTATCCCCTGCTAATCGAGCTGCTCCTACCCCATCTGAAGCTGAACGAATCTTTTCGTAAAGTTGCAACAATTCTGCATCAATCGATTTCGCTAACTCCGTTCGGGCCTCGATATCTCTAGTCTTGGCGGAATTCAATTCATTAATTTCAGAATCTAATTGCGCTTTTAACTTTGAAACTTCGGACTCCCAATTAGATACTTCAGAAACTAGAGATTTGATTCGCTCATCTATTCCTTCTATTCGAACCATAATCTCCAATTCAACTTCTTCTAATTCGCTTCTGCGTTTCGCAAGTGAAGATAATTCATGTTGTATCTGCTCTAATTCTTTAGGCGAACCCGTGCCTGAAGAAAGTCGCTTTTCATCTTTTTCAATCCGTGAAACCACTTGCTCCACATCAACTTCGGACCTAGATAGTTCATGTTTAATGTCGCTTTTCTCAGTTTCTGCGGCAATTAATAAATTCTTCGAACTAATTAGAGACTGTGTCGCTTTATCCAGCTGAGCCGCTAAAGGTAGATTCTTTATTCGGTGTTCAAGTTGAATGATGTCAGAATCAATCTGCTGCAACGCAAGAAGTTGATCTTGGGCGGCTTGCGAAGCTTTCATGCTTTAATCCTAACGCGCTTTACAATATATCTATGACTGATCGCTTTGCGCATCACTCCTCCATGTACAACCAGCAGTATTCGAAAGAGGAGAATCGGAAATTTACGGAGCAATTTGGTGGTCTTACCGAAAGATTTGCAAAGGCGATGTCTGAAGGTTTAACCCCAGAATCCGATGCCGTGCAACTGCTAGTTAAAGAGCACTACGACTTCTGTCTTCAATTCTGGACTCCAACAAAAGAAGCTTATAAATCTCTTGCTTTGTCATACATTCTTCCCTCTCCATATCGAGATGCATATGAAGATGTTGCCTTAGGACTAGGCAAGTTTCATTACGATGCCATATTGGTTTGGGCAGAGAAAAATCTAAGCTAATAACTCTGTTACTAAAGTGTGAACTCTTTTCTCAATTTCATCTCTAATAACCCTAACTTCTTCAATTGGCTTTCCTGCAGGATCATCTAAAACCCAATCTTCATAACGTTTGCCCGGAAAGAATGGACAGGTATCGCCACATCCCATTGTGATGACCACATCACTGGCTTGAACAGCTTCCGTGCTCAATATCTTTGGCTTTCGATTTGCAATATCGATGCCTTTTTCTGCCATGGCTTCAACTGCAACAGGATTAATCGAATCTTTAGGTGCGCTTCCCGCAGATAGAACTTCAATCTTTCCCCCACCAAGCTTTTCCATAAATCCCGCAGCCATTTGAGATCTGCCCGCGTTATGTACGCAGACAAACAAAACTCTCTTCATTATTCCTCCAAAGTTCGAATTGCGATAAAGGCTAAGAGTGCACCGATTACTTGTGCTGCAAGAAATGCGAAGAAAGAAATTGGCGAAATTCCAGAAAAACTATCAGTAAAAATTCTGCCAAAGGTGACTGCTGGATTTGCAAATGAAGTAGAAGAAGTAAAGAAGTACGCGCCGCCAATCCAAGTTGAAACTAATACAGCCCTCTTGTGAGACTTAGTTGAATCAATTCGAATCAATGCAACGATTAATAGGCCAGCGCTCGCCACGATTTCAGCCACAAAGGTTCCAAATCCATGACGTTCGAAGGTCGATACCTCGAGGAAATCTCTTTCGAAGATAACTGCTACGAGCAGCGAGCCACTGAATGCGCCAAGAATTTGAGCTCCGACGTCCTGCAAGACTTCTCTGCGATTAAGTTTTCCATCCATCCATTTGAGAATTGAAACAAGAGGATTGAAATTTGCACCACTTTTTGAAATGAACACGACAATTGCAACATAAATAGCGGCAACTGTGCTGAACATATTTACCAGTAGTTGCAACAACACATCTTTGGTCAGAAAACTGGCCATGATTCCGGACCCTATTACTGCCATAGTAATCAGAAGGGTTCCAAGGAATTCTGCACTGATTCTCTTCATCACTGAAAAATACCGCCTTCAACATATCCGACTTGGTGCTTGAAAGTGAATTTCTCGTTAACTTCTAAAGTCCTTCACAAATCGTAAATCAAAGAGTTTTTCGAATCCGGTTCGAGCATAAAGCCTCTTGGCAGACTCGTTATTACTTAGAACACCAAGGCAGATTTCACTTATTCCTAGGTTTACCAGATCGCTCTTAATGATGGAAATTAGATTTGATCCAAATCCTTGCCCCCTAAAATTTCTATTAGTCGCAACAGAAGCTATTACATGTTTACCAGATTCCCACTTACAAATTGCTGCAACGCCAAGAAGTTGATCTCTTTCGCCAATAAGTGTGCTCCAGTGAACAATCTCTTTATTCCCAGGAAATACGGAAAGATCAGGCGCATTCACTTTGAGAAATTCGCCAATTTCCAGATCACTTCTAATTTCAGATAATTGCGATACAGCCTCACCTTCATAGTGGAGGAAGTGGGCCTCCCAATCTGTCTGCTCGTTAAATTCGCGATTAACTAGCCAAAGTGAATTGCGCTCAAAACTTATCTTCTCCCAAAATTCTCTTAACGGAGCTTTGGGCCCTAAGGCAAAAGAAAATATCCCCTCATCTTCTCGACTTATCGAAATACCATTGTCATCATGTAAAAGTTCAATAAATTTAGACTCAGGGATCCAAGTCTGAAAAAGCTTTAAATAATTCTTTTTATTTTCTAGAAACGCAACGGCTTGACCGTAATCAGTAATTGAAGAATAGGTCATGCATACCAGGAGAAGACAACAACAACGATTACAGCGATGAAAATTAGCCAGCGGAAGAATTCATCTTCACCGCGCCTGTGATTTCGACTTTTGGCATCAGGATTCAAATATGACTTGCCCATCTTCTGCCAGGATCGAAAGCCGGCAAGCACTGTAAATGCAATCAAGCTATAGATGAATGTCTGCAAGTCCATGGGGTAGCTCCTAACTGGCACGTAGTATGCCAATCTCTGAAAGAATTCGCGCTATGCCTAAGGCGATTCCCACTTCCGTGAAGAGCAAATACGCATCAGCGCCCCCGGAACATAGAAAAATGATGCTTGCGATTCGCAAGTCGATCTTGGAGATTGTTCCAGATGCGCAAGAAGTCGTTTCCTACGGAATGCCTGCTTTCAAATACCAAGGAAACGTTGTGGCTGGAATCTTGAATAACAGTAACTACGTCGGTTACTACCCCTTTAGCGGCAGTGTTCTCTCCGTATTGAAAAAAGAACTTCGAAACTACACACAAACAAAAAGCGCCCTACATGTCCCATTAGATAAAGGAATATCAAAGTCGCTCATTAAGAAATTGATTCAAGTTCGCATCTCTCAATGTCCAGTTAAATCGGGAAAAATAGATGCAATCAAATATGAGAAATTGGATGGCTACTGGAAGCAGATCGGACTCGCAGCTCCCGCCCGCCGGGGTCTCGTTGATGCAAAAATTTTGAAGTTGGCGGATTTGGCAAAACTAACTGAGTTGGAGTTCGGAAAAATACACGCTATTGGCCCAACGGCACGAAAAATTGTGGCAAAAGAAATGAAGAAAAAGAAAATATTATTTGCTAAATCTTCAGCGAAGAAAAGGTCTTAACTCTACTTTTCTATTGCAGGCTTGAGATCCAGATTTGGCTAAATCCTCCGCTTGATCCTGGCTTGGCGCCTCAATAATCCAGAATCCTGAATAGTTTTCTTTCGAAGTCACTAATGAACCCGCTTGAACAAATTCTTTTCCATCACGATTATCAATAATCACAGATTTATCAGCACCACAAATCCCCGCAGCAGTTATCCAATTACCATCTTTCTGTAGCTTCTCATTGAATTGATCAATATTTGCCATCTCGGAATCATTGCCAAGATTTCCAGGCTCATCAATCACAAAAATTATGTATCGCACAGAGAAATTTTAATCTTTCGGATGATGTAAAATTCAATCATGACATTCGATAACTTAAACCTGCTCGGTGTGCTTCTGGCCTTCGGCTTCTCATTCGTAAGCGGAGCTATCTGGTTCGGCCCAAAGACCTTCTACCCAATCTGGATGAGGGCCCGTGGCATCGCTTCAGGTCAACTAACCTCGCAACAGAACAAACCAGCTCTGCTTTTCGGTGGCACAATCATCGGAATTCTCATTCAAACTCTTACTCTGGCGCTGATTATTACCGGGCTACAGAATCACATCTCGGATTTTTCTGTAAAAGAAGGAGCTTTGGTGGGATTTGCTGTTGGCGTTGGAATAGCTGCATTTGCATCACTTTCACATCGATTATTTGGAGGAGAGACACTTAAAGTTTGGCTAATTGAAACCGCGAATGATGCAATAAATCTAACCGTCGCTGGCGCAATAATTACCTTCTTCAATTAATATGCAATTAACAACTTGCCTATGGTTTGACGGACGTGCTCGAGAAGCCGCACTCTTCTACACAAGTATCTTTCCCGATAGTGAAATCTCCGATAATTGGCTGGCGCCAACTGATACCCCTGGAAATGTCAAAGGTGAGGAAGTTGTTGTTAACTTTAAAATCTTTGGCCAAAATTTCATCGCTTTAAATGGCGGGCCACAATTTCCACATTCTGAAGCAATTTCATTTCAGATTCCCTGTAAAGATCAGGAAGAAATCGATAAATACTGGGAATTATTGATTAAAGATGGCGGAGAAGAAAGCCAATGTGGCTGGCTAAAAGATAAATTCGGAGTCTCATGGCAGGTTACTTCGCCTGAGATGATGAATTATTTGGGTGGTACAGATTCAGCTGGTTCCCAACGTGCCACAGAAGCAATGTTGAAAATGAGAAAAATTAATCTTGAACAAATGCGTTCGGCATATCTTGGTTGAACCTAATCTAAGAGTTCCTCTTTTTGAAACAGAACGGTTACTTTGCTTTTCCCTCACACCAGAAGATTACAAAGTTTTTGAATCGGGAAATGAACCAATCTGGAATGAATTCACTAACCCTTACAAGCACTTAATTGAAGGGCCAAGTCCACTACGTCATCGCATCCCAAAAGTTACAACCAATCCAGAGTTTGCAGTGATTGGGTTAGTTCTGGGCATTTTAAAAAGCGACAAAGTAATAATTGGTTCTGCCGGTTTCCATAACATGCCTAATGAAAACGGAATGATAGAAATTGGTTTTGGCATAGTCCCTCAGATGCAGCGGCGAGGTTTGGGCACCGAGCTTCTGATTGGAATGTGGCAGATGATTGTTAAACGCCCAGATGTGAAGATTCTTCGCTACACCGTCGCCCCAGAAAATGAACCATCTATGCACATAATTAAGAAATTTGGATTTAAATTAGTAGGTGAACAAATAGATCCAGAAGATGGTCTAGAACTCATTTTCGAAGAGAGTGTTTCGAACTTTAAGGCTGGTGGGCGCTGAGGGTTTTGCCTACATTTCTTGTTTTCTAAAAAGATATGCGCTATTCAGTTTGGAACCAATGCCCAATATATCTTATTCGGTCAGTTTGGTCATTAACCTTTCTCATTGACGATCTATCCTTAAATTCTTAGATTTGATAATCTAAACATGTGTTAACGAAAGAGATTCGCTTATATGTATATAAGCAGTTTGGTGATCTTGGCACTGCTCCAAGTGTTACCCAAATTTCCAAATATTTTGAAATCTCAGAAGATCAGGTTAGAGATGAACTTCTAAAGTTAGCGGAAGCACGGCATATTGCCATTAATGATGAATTTGAAATTCTCATGGCTCATCCATTCTCTTCTATACCGCTGGGATTCTCTGTTATGGGAGCCAATACACTTTGGTGGGGAGGATGTTCGTGGGACTCTTTTGCACTACCTAACTTACTTAAACAAGAAGTAGTTGTTGCAACTACCTGCCCAAATTGCAATTCTGCACATGCTTGGCGGGTAAATCCAGCAACTCCGCCACAAGGTGAGCAACTTGCTCATTTTCTGATTCCAACAAAGGAAATGTGGGTTGATGTGGTTCACACTTGTGGCAATCAAAGAATTTTCTGTAATAAAAGTTGCCTTGACACTTGGTTACACCGAACAAATCATCAAAAAGGCTATGTGATGAATCTTTCCACTTTATGGGCACTTGCTTCACATTGGTACGAGGGAAGGCTTGAATTGGAATATCAGCGTAGAGATCCAACTACTGCCTTGCAGTATTTTAGAGAAGTCGGATTAAGCGGATCTTTCTGGGGTTTAGATTAGAAAAAATTTTGTACAGTCGCTGAGAGACAAGACTCAGCGACCGAGTTGTGAGTGAGTGTCTGAATTAAGTGAATCTGGTGGGCGCTGAGGGTTTTGAACCCCCGACCTACTCGGTGTAAACGAGCCGCTCTACCACTGAGCTAAGCGCCCTTCATTAAGAGGCTGGAGTCTATAACGAAGCGAGCGCGCTCTTGTAATCGGCCAAATTACGCGCTTCTGCTGGGCTGTTAACTACGCTCCAACGAACTTTGCCTTCTTTATCAATTATGAATGTGCCACGTAGCGCAAGACCGCGTTCTTCATTGAACACACCATATTTCTTTGCAACTTCTCCATGTGGCCAAAAATCTGAAAGCAATGGGAATTGATATCCCTCTTTCTCTGCAAAAACTTTCTGCGTAAACATGGCATCGCAAGAGATTGCAAGTAATTGCACTTTGTCGTTTTGGAAGAGAGAAATATCGTCACGGAGGGCACAAAGTTCTCCAGTGCATGTGCCAGTAAAGGCAAAGGGAAAGAAAACAACGACAACATTCTTTTGGCCACGGAAAGAAGAGAGCTTTACTTTTTCACCATTTTGGTTTGCCAATTCAAAATCTGGCGCTTCTTGACCAACTGAAATTGACATAATTTCCTAACTCTTCTTTCCAAATTTTCGAGCAACTAATCTAGTTGCCGACCAATCCTTGGCTACCGGCAGAGTAGAAGTCAAACTCATTCCTGCAGTAGGCGCAGCATCTTTGATATCGCTTGGTTCTACATATCCATCTCTGCCAACTTTTGGAGTTAGTAACCAGATTGGACCACCTTCAGTTAAATAAGTAAGGCAATCAACTAATTCATCGACAAGATCGCCATCTTCTTCCCGCCACCAAGTGATAACTGCATCAACAACTTCTTGGGAATCTTCTCCAAGTAATTCATTTCCAGCGACCTTGGCTATTTCTTCGCTAATAGATGGATCGCAATCAACATCAAAGCCGCGTTGCAGAACTAAGAAGCCAGATTCAATTCCCATCCGGGCTGCAATGCCCGACCCCGCCGGGGTGCTCAATGACTTCTCCTTTCAACCTTCAGTGGGAGAAGTCCACACTTTGGAAGGGAGATGCGCAACTTCTTTGCCTCGGAATTTCGATTTCGCCCTATCGCCGGAAGGCGCAAAGATAGGGCCGTGAGCGTTGATCAGCCGAACTCGATCCAAGACCTACACCTCTCTCAGTTAGTTGATACCAATCCAGAAGAAACCCGGGAATGGCATCAATCTCTTGAAGCACTCCTAAAAAATGCCGGTCCGGTACGAGCAAGATACTTAATGCTTTCATTGCTTCGCGAAGCACACGAACAGAACATTGATTTACCAAATCTTCGATTAACCGATTACATGAACACCATTCCACCAGAGAGTGAACCTGCATTTCCTGGTGATGAATATTTGGAACGACGTATTCGCGCATATATTCGCTGGAATGCAGCGATTATGGTGCATCGTGCACAGCGTCCTGGCGTTGGAGTCGGTGGTCATATTTCAACCTTCGCTTCATCTGCTGCACTTTACGAAGTTGGATTCAATCATTTCTTCCGCGGTAAGGATCATCCTGGTGGTGGCGACCAAATATTTTTCCAGGGCCATGCATCTCCTGGAATGTATGCCCGCGCTTTCTTAGAAGGACGATTTAGCGAACAACAATTAGATGGTTTTCGCCAAGAGCTTTCTAACCCAGGTGGCGGCTTATCTTCTTATCCGCATCCGAGATTGATGCCAGAGTTCTGGGAATTCCCAACAGTATCAATGGGGCTCGGTCCAATTAATGCTGTCTATCAAGCCCGGTTTAATCGATATCTACATAATCGCGGCATCAAAGATACATCGCAGCAACATGTTTGGGCATTTCTTGGCGATGGTGAAATGGATGAACCAGAAAGCGTTAGCGCATTAACTCTTGCTGCTCGTGAAAATCTAGATAACTTAACTTATGTAATTAATTGCAATCTGCAGAGACTTGATGGTCCAGTACGAGGCAATGGCAAGATTATTCAAGAATTAGAAGCACTGTTTACCGGCGCCGGCTGGAATGTTATAAAAGTTATTTGGGGTCGCGAATGGGATCCGCTATTTGCGATGGATAAAGAAGGCGCACTTGTCGATTTGATGAACAAAACTCCAGATGGTGATTTCCAGACTTTCAAAGCTGAAAGCGGAAAGTATGTAAGAGATAACTTCTTTGGCCGCGATCCACGAACTGCTGCAATGGTCTCTAGCTGGAGCGATGATGACATTTGGAATTTAAAGCGTGGTGGACATGATTATCAAAAACTCTTTGCTGCCTACAAAGCTGCCATGGAGCATAAAGGTCGCCCTACTGTTATTTTGGCAAAGACGATTAAGGGTTGGACCCTTGGTTCGCATTTTGAAGGCCGAAATGCAACACACCAGATGAAGAAGCTGAAGAAAGATGACTTGATTGCACTTCGAGATCGTCTATACCTAGAAATTCCTGATGATAAGTTAGATGAAAAGCTTCCACCATATTTCCATCCAGGCTTGGAATCGCCCGAATTTAAGTACATGATGGAACGTCGTTCAAATCTTGGCGGTTCAATTCCAAAACGTCGTAGCAAATCTCGACCACTTCCCCAGCCTGCCGACTCTCATTTCGATGTAGTGATGCGTGGCTCAGGAAACCAAGAAGTCGCAACAACTATGGCATTTGTCAGATTACTTAAAGACTTAGCTAAAGATGAAGGAATTGGTGCGCGGATAGTTCCAATTATTCCCGATGAGGCTCGTACTTTTGGAATGGATTCTCTCTTCCCGACCATGAAGATTTACTCACCTCATGGCCAGCAGTACACAGCAGTCGACAGGGAGTTGGTATTAAGTTACAAAGAATCTAAATCTGGCGTAATTCTTCACGAGGGAATTAATGAGGCTGGATCTACAGCATCATTTACTGCCGTTGGCACTTCTTATTCCACACATGATGAGCCAATGATTCCGGTTTACATCTTCTATTCAATGTTTGGATTCCAACGTACCGGTGATGCTTTCTGGGCTGCCGCAGATCAAATGGCACGAGGCTTTGTTATGGGAGCAACTGCGGGACGCACGACTCTAAACGGCGAAGGTTTGCAGCATGAAGATGGTCATTCACAATTATTAGCGTCGACCAATCCTGCAGTAATTGCCTATGACCCGGCATTCGCTTTTGAAGTTGGCCATATAGTTAAAGATGGACTTCGTAGAATGTATGGCGAGGATAGCGAGAATATTTTTTACTATCTCACTGTTTACAACGAGCCTTACTTACAGCCGGAAGCGCCAGCGAATTTGGATGTGACTGGCTTACTAAAGGGAATCTACCTGTATTCAAAATCTGCCAAGAAAGGTCGAAAGAAGAAGCGTGCGAATATCTTGGCTTCCGGCGTTGCCGTTAATGCAGCACTTAAAGCTCAGAAATTGTTGGCGGAGGACTGGGGAATTCAGGCAAATGTCTGGAGCGTAACTTCTTGGAACGAGCTACGTAGAGATGGATTAGAAGTTGATCGCCATAATCTCTTACATCCAAAAGATAAGAAGAGCGCATACTTAACGAAAGTTTTGTCGAAATATAAGGGTTCGGTCTTGGCGGTTAGCGATTTCATGAGAACCGTGCAAGATCAAATCGCGCCCTGGGTGCCACAAGGTTTCACTTCACTTGGAACGGATGGCTTTGGTTTATCTGATACTCGTGGTGCGCTCCGACGCCATTTCAAAGTAGATGGAGAGTCAATTACCGTTGGAGTTCTCTCGCAACTAGCAAAAGAAGGAAAGATCTCAGAGAAGAAAGTTGCAAAAGCAGTCGCTAAGTATCGCCTTGCTGATGTAACTGCGGCAGATCCAGGAAATACTGAAGGAACTGGATGATTGGACGCTTTCCAATCCTAGATATCGCGCCAGTCGTAATTTTTGGCAGCGATTATGTAGGTGCGAAAGCGGTACCAAATGAAGCATTACCAATATCTGCCACAATTATTAGAGAAGGTCATGATTCTTTCTCTGCATTTGTTAAATTATTAAATCCAGCAGGTAAGGAAATATCTCGCGTTGCGATGCGTGAGATCTGGCCAGGAAGCTCTCGCTTCGAAGCTCTTGTTGTTCCGACAGCTACAGGAATCTGGCAATTTCAAATTGAGGTTGTTGCCGAGAATCAAGGCGAGTTTAGTAAAGAATTAATTTCTACAAGTGAGAAGTATCCAATCCACGTAGAACGCGAACGTGCGCTATATGGAAGTTGGTACGAGTTTTTTCCAAGAAGTGAAGGTGCGGTAAAGAATTCAGATGGAACCATTTCATCAGGAACCTTTAAAACTGCAGCAAAAAGATTGCCTGATGTTGCAGATATGGGATTTGATGTTCTTTATATTCCGCCAATACATCCAATCGGTTATAGCCATCGCAAAGGGAAAAATAATTCACTAACTGCCTTCGCGACTGACCCTGGAGTGCCGTGGGGAATTGGTAATGAGCATGGTGGCCACGATTCAGTTAATCCAGAGCTAGGAACCTTGGATGACTTTAGAGATTTTCTCAAAGTTGCTCGCAAAAACAAGATAGAAGTTGCCCTTGATTTAGCTTTGCAGTGCTCACCAGATCATCCTTGGGTTAAAAGTAATCCAGAGTTTTTCACGAAGCGGGCGGATGGAACTATTGCCTACGCTGAAAATCCACCAAAGAAGTATGAAGATATCTATCCACTTAACTTCGATAATGATTATCCAGCTTTATTTAATGAAATACATCGAGTAGTTACTTTTTGGATTGAAAATGGCATAAATATCTTTAGGGTCGATAATCCACATACAAAACCAGTCTATTTCTGGCAAGAGTTAATCGCCAAAGTTAATTCCGAGTATCCAGAAGTAATATTTCTTGCAGAGGCTTTTACAAATCCCCCGATGATGCATTCATTGGGTAAAGCAGGTTTTCAACAGTCATACACATACTTCACGTGGCGTGTAACAAAAGATGAATTGATGCAATATGGACGTGAAGTTGCTAATGAAACGAGTTCATTCTTCCGACCTAATTTCTGGGTAAATACACCTGACATTCTTCCATTCCACTTGCAGAGTGGAAATCCTGCGATCTTTGCGATGCGAGCAGTTCTTGCAGCAACTCTCTCACCCTCTTGGGGCATGTATGCCGGATATGAACTCTATGAACATCTGCCATTTGCCGAGGGCAAAGAAGAATATCGAGATAGCGAAAAGTATGAAATTAAAGTCCGCGACTGGAAAGGTGCGGAGAAAAAGGGTTTATCGCTAGCGCCATTTGTAAAGCAATTAAATGAGATTCGCAGGCAAAACGTTGCTCTACAACGACTGCGAAATCTAGTCTTTCATAACACCAATTCTGATCAAGTTATTGCTTATTCCAAACGCGATGGTGATAACTTAATTTTAGTTGTTGTAAATCTTGATGGATTCAATGCCAGAGAATGTACCGTTTCTTGGGATATGTGGGCGCTTGGTATTGATAAAGATTCATTTGAAGTTGTCGATTTACTCGATGACCAAAAATATACGTGGCAGAAAGAAAGTTACATTAAATTAGATCCAGCACGTCCTCATGGAAAAGTGGCACATATCTGCCGCGTAAAACTCTGATGGCCATCCGCTTTAAGCGTTTATTCTCACGTGGCTCGAGACAGATGCCGCCTTCCGGCTATCTAAATCCTTATACAACACTTGGCGAAGTTGATATCCATCTAATTTCAGAGGGAAGACATGAGAAACTTTGGCAAGCCCTTGGAGCAAATGTAATTCGGGATAAATCTGGAGAAATTCTTGGAACTGCCTTTGCAATCTGGGCACCAAATGCAAAAGCTGTAAGTTTGATCTGCGACAAAAACAGTTGGGATCGAAAAGCCAATCCGATGATTCCGCTTGGCGGAAACGGACTTTGGGAGATATTTCTCTCCGATATTGGAGCAGGAATGAAGTACAAATTTGCGATTAAAAATCGAAATGGTGATTGGGTAGAGCATGCAGATCCAATGGCTCGAGCGACAGAAATTCCACCGGCAACTGCTTCCATAGTTGATGACAGTGAATTCATTTGGAGTGATTCGAAGTGGATTACAGAACGGGCAACCTTTCAACCTTGGCAATCGCCCATCTCTATTTATGAAGTTCACCTAGGTTCTTGGAAACCAGGTCTTGGCTATAAGGAATTAGCAGTTGAACTCACCCAATATGTGAAAGAACAAGGATTTACTCATGTGGAGTTCATGCCGGTCTGTGAACACCCATATAGCCCATCGTGGGGTTATCAAGTAACTTCCTACTTTGCTCCAACGGCAAGATTTGGATCACCAGATGATTTTCGTTATCTCATTGATCAATTACATCATGCAAATATCGGTGTGATTCTTGATTGGGTTCCAGCACATTTTCCAAAAGATGAATGGGCGCTAGCAAGATTTGATGGGACCGCACTATATGAACATGAAGATCCAAGACTTGGTGAGCACCCAGATTGGGGAACTTATATCTTCAATTATGGAAGAAATGAAGTTAGAAATTTCTTAGTGGCTAGCGCTCTTTATTGGTTAGAAGAGTTCCATATCGATGGTTTAAGAGTTGATGCGGTTGCCTCCATGCTCTACCTGGATTATTCGCGCAAAGATGGTGAATGGCTTCCAAATAAAGATGGTGGTCGAGAGAATTTAGAAGCAGTTAGATTCTTACAAGAAGCAACCGCTACAGCTTATAAAAAGTTCCCAGGAATTATGATGATTGCAGAGGAATCAACTGCTTGGAATGGGGTTACCAGGCCCACTTCAGATAACGGACTTGGTTTTGGATTTAAATGGAATATGGGTTGGATGCATGACACATTGCAATACCTAAGACGAGAACCAATCCATCGCTCCTTTCACCATAATGAAATTACTTTTTCCATCCTTTACGCCTGGAGTGAGAACTTCTTACTGCCACTCTCTCACGATGAGGTTGTTCATGGAAAAGGTGCGCTAGTAAATAAATTCCCGGGCGATAGGTGGCAGAAGCTGGCAACCTTACGCGCCCTTTATGGATATATGTGGTCTCATCCTGGCAAGAAGCTTCTATTTATGGGTGGCGAGTTTGCACAAAATGAAGAGTGGCAAGAAAGTAAATCACTTGATTGGCATCTAGCTCAGTACGCCGAACATTCAGGAGTGCAGAAATTAATCAGAAAACTCAACGAGATATATTTTGAAAATCGGCCACTTTGGGAACTAGATACCAGTAATTCAGGATTTCAATGGCTAAGTAACAACGATTCCGAATCCAATATTTTGGCTTACTCGCGGCTAGATAAACTGGGTAACCTGTTGATTTCGATCACAAACTTCTCGCCAGTGCCACAACTTGATTACAGCCTGTCAGTGCAGAATTTACGAGTAAAGAATTGGCGAGAAGTTCTAAATACTGACTCTGCCGATTTTGGTGGATCAAATGTTGTAAATTCAGATTTGATTACCGCTGTTGAGGAGAATGGAACCAGTTCGATAAAGTTAAAGGTTCCGCCCCTAGGAACGCTTTGGCTGACTAGCAGCAGCGACGAAGAAGGCAACTGAAACCAACATAAATGAAGGAATGATCATTGCAATCGGCAATGATGTCATTCCGGCAAATACCGCAACACCAGATCTTCCAAGGAATGAGAGAACTTGATTTAACGCACCTAATTCTGCAATAGCTACGCCACCTGGTTTATCTGATCTTGCAGATGCGTAACCAAAAAATAGTGGGCCTACAAATGAGATTCCAATTCCAGATAAAAGTGAACCGATACAGAAAATTGCGTAACCAAGGAATAAATTGCTCTCTTTAATCTGCAATCCCAGAAAGAGGCTGGTTATAAAGATAGTTCCACCTGCTACAACAAATGGTTGAACTAACTCTTTATCGGTGCGATTGCCCTTCCATCGCGTGTAGCCAAACCTCCCCAAAATCATCGAGAGCATAAAGAGAAAATATGGAATAACAGCCATGGATTTAGACACTCCGAACTCTTGCCTTGCCAAGATTGTTGCCCAATCACCCATCAAATACTCAAGCATTAGCGCACATAAAAATCCGATGCTTACTACCCAATCAATTGAAAATGATTTCAACATTTTGCCAAAAGTTACGATTTCATCTGCTTCCGTCACTTCATTGCCAAGTAGTAAAACGGGGCGTAGTCGATTAATGGCTCTAAGCTTTAGAATCAAAACCAGCGCAATTAAAGTAAAAATATGCCAATTCAATGAAACATTGGATGAAATTAGAAGAGCAATGAAAGCAGTGGTCACGGCTCCTGCTGACCACATACCGTGGAGCATCGGAATAACCTGCTCGCCGCTTTCTGCTTGTCTATGCAGGGCTTGTGCATTGATTGCAATGTGATACGAAGCCCAAGCAAATCCTGAAACTATATTTACTAATAAGTAAATCCAGGGATTATTGGTTTCAACTAAAATCCCAATCGTTACGTAAGTAAAGATTGCGCTGTAAATCAAGACTTTATAAACGCCAAGTCGATGAACAACATATCCCATGGTCAAATGAGAGAGCAGAGCTCCTATTGAACCTGTGCTCATTAAAAGCCCGAAGAATGTCGTGGAAATATTGAGATTTGCTTTGATATCTGGCAGACGTGGCGCCAAGCACATCACGCCAACGCCAAATAGGAAGAAGATTGATTGTAAATCTCGACGTTCTCGCTTATTTAATGGCGTCATCAGAAAAGTGCACTCGCTAGGGCCTGGCGCGCTTTAATTAGATCTGGATCGCTCTGATCGACTAACTGAAAAAGCAATAGTAAATGGTTCTTGGCGCGATCGCGATTTTCACCACTTTGAGATCTAACTGAATTGAGCAACCTTTGAAATCCATTCTTATGTCGGCCACTTGCCACTTCAACATCTGCAGCCATAATTTGATCAGCAACCGAGTCCGGTTTGGCATCAGCATCTCTAATCGTTCTTTCAAAATCTAGAGTGGAGACTCTAATTGCAAGTTCGCATTGGGCAAGACCTAATTTTGCCATCTGTTCATTTGGGCTTCTTTGCAACCAGTTACGAAATGCCATCGCTGCGCCGGCATAATCACCTTTCTCCATCGCAGATAAGGCCGCTACTTCCTCTGGTTCCATTTTTGGTTCGGGAATTTCTGGAACTGTCACTGATAATCCGCGTTCGCTGGCTAACTTAAAGATTTGCGCTAGTAAAACTCTAATTTGATCCTCTTGCGCCGGAACCTCAGGCAACGGCAATACTTGTTCATCGATGAATACGACCGCTGCTGGCAGGGTTTGGATGCGCAGCGCTTGCACTAACTGAGTCTGACTCTCAACTTCGATTGCTCCAAACTTCCAAGTTCCATTATCCGCTTCGGCCAATTTTGCGAATACATCCCTGATTGCAACAGTTTGTGCAGCGCGTTCTGCATACGCAAGAAGTATTACGGGTTTTTCTTTCGATACCTGAACATAATCTGACATTAAATTCTCGACAGTTACTGCATTTATTGCATTTTTAGTTGCGCTCTCTTTCGGTTTTCCAAGAGAACTCAAATCAAAGGCTCTACCAAAATTTGCAGGGGGCATGCTCACTGCTGCATCCTCTCAAACTTTTCCTGAATCAAAGCGATTCGGTAGAACCTCTCGGATATAACTATCAGTTGCATGTTGCAAACCCAAATCACGTCCAGCTTTCTCTCCCAGGTACCAGCGGTGCTCTAGAACTTCATGGAAGAACTGGGCATCTTCCATCCGACCTTGCAAATTCTCCGGTACCGAATTAACTACCGGGAAAAATACTTCAGCTAGCCAACGTTTTGCCGCCTCTGACCTATCTGGAGTCCTATTTATCTCTCGCGATCGAAAGCGATCAAATGAAGCCAATATTCGTTTTGCTTGCAGCTCTTCAACCTCTAATCCCATTAAATCCTTTAGCCGTTGTG
>VFQT010002625.1_pt1 | contig 18028 bp, 15 predicted proteins | sample 3512381 | NCBI WGS metagenome assembly VFQT01 (sample SAMN10412376, study PRJNA504923) | tailings metagenome | isolation source: Relicate 2 Philex TSF3 active mining site | place: Philippines: Tuba, Benguet | collected 2017-08-29
TTTCGCAACCCCAAGAATTAAAACACTTCGATAATTCATCGATGATTCAAATGCTGAACGAGCCAGAACGAGAGCATCAATGTGCGTTACCGAAACGGCGCAAGGTGCGCCGCTAGCTAGGGTCTTAAATAAACGTGATGCTTTAGATCCATGCAGCAAGAGATTGTCACCATCTCGGGCGATTGCAACCGGGATGACAAATGGTTGATCATCCTGAACAAACCCCACATGACCTACCAGAGCAGCATCGAGGATTTGATGGAGCATTTGGCGATCCTTCACCTCTTTATGTGGCACCCGATGAAGCGTGGTGCGTTTGGTGTTACCCAGAGGTAAATCAGATGGCGACATTAAAAGATCAGCTCACATGCCTCGGTGAGCACCGAGCGCAAGATGCCCTCAATCTCATCGAAATGAGTCTGATTAGCGATAAGTGGTGGCGCTAATTGAATTACTGGGTCGCCACGATCATCGGTTCGACAATACAAACCGGAGTCGTAGAGCTTCTTGGAGAGGAAGCCACGCAGGAGCTTCTCGCTCTCTTCGGCGTTGAACGTCTCGCGCGTGGAGCGATCTTTGACCATTTCAATTCCATAGAAATAGCCAGCGCCACGAACATCGCCAACAATCGGCAGGTCGTAGAGCTTTTCGAGGGTTGCGTAGAACTTCCCTTCATTCTCACGAACATGTTCGTTGATCTTCTCTCGCTCGAAGATATCTAAATTCGCTAGCGCAACTGCAGCTCCAACGGGATGTCCACCGAAGGTAAAGCCATGTAGGAATGCGTTGTTATCTTTTAAGAACGGTTCATAGAGTCGATCATTAGCAATCATCGCAGCCATCGGAAAATATCCTGAAGTCATTCCTTTTCCGCAGGTGATGATGTCTGGAGTGATACCAAATAGGCGCGAGGCAAAGTAATCTCCAATGCGACCAAAACCGGTGATGGTTTCGTCGCAAACCATCATGACATCGTACTTATCGCAGATCTCGCGAACTCGTTCTAAATATCCTGGGGGAGGAGGAAAGCATCCACCTGAGTTTTGAACTGGTTCAACGAATACCGCCGCAACGGTATCTGCTCCTTCGAAGTTGATCATCTCTTCGATGCGATTGGCGGCCCATTGACCGAATTCCATGTAATCATCACGATGATTTAGTGGGGCGCGATAGAAATTAGTGTTTGGGACTTTGTAGTGACCGGCAATGAGTGGCTCAAAGTATTGCTTCGCCGCAGGAATACCTGTAATTGAGAGCGCGCCTTGGGTGGTGCCGTGATAGGCAATTGCGCGCGAGATGACCTTGTGTTTGAGTGGCTTGCCGGTCATCTTGTAGTACTGCTTAATCAACTTGATTGCACTCTCTACCGATTCTCCGCCAGTTGCTGAGAAGAAGACGTGATTTAACCCTTTGGGTGCAAAAGAGGTTAGACGCTCGGCTAATTCGATTGCAGGTGGATTGGCATAACCCCAGAGTGGAAAAAAGGAGAGTTGACGCATCTGCTTTGCAGCTGCTTCTACTAGTTCCTCACGACCATGTCCGACTTGAACGGTGAAAAGTCCTGCCAAGCCATCGAAAATCTTTCGATCCCGATCGTCCCATACATAAACGCCTTCACCACGGGTGATTACTGGAATCGAACCGCCCTGTTCGTAGTTGCCCATTCGAGAGAATGAGAGCCAGAGATTTTGTTTTGCTCGCTCTGACCAGTTTTCATGATGTTCATCGTCGTGATAAAGAACGACGTCTGCTTCACTCGTTGTTGCCATGTTTAAGTTCCCCAGTTGTATAACTGCTTTTGCAGTTTGAGATAGACGAAGCTTTCCGTGCTTCGCACCGAAGGTATTGCCCTGATTCGTTGCAAGAGTTCTAGTAGATGTTCATCGTCATCACAGATTGCTTCAACGAGAATGTCAAAGTTACCTGCGGTGACCACTACGTAATCGACCTCCCGGTACTTGCCAAGTTGATCGGCAACGGAGGTGATATCTCCTTCTACGCGAACTCCGATCATCGCCATTCGAAATGACCCAACGGTGAGCGGGTCGGTGACGGCGACAATTTGAATCACACCAGAATCGACCAATTTCTGAACCCGCTGGCGAACAGCAGCTTCAGAGAGCCCTACGGCGGAGCCGATTGCCGCGTACGGCTTTCGACCATCGCTTTGGAGCTGCTCGATGATTGCCTTAGAGGCTTCATCAAGATGAACCGAACGATTCTTCTGGCGCATGCAGGCCACCCTCTCACGGGAATGGCCCTTTCGCAACTGAATCCGCAGTTATAGAGGGAAATTTACGCGATATCCGAAGATTTTCAGAGGGAAATCGAGCCATATCGCAGATACCGTTGCTCCAGGAGCTTCTGGCAGCGCTAGCCCGCTAGGCGGGCGGCGCGTACGCTCTGGCCATGCAAACCGTCACCAATTTCATCAATGGCAAGAGCGTTCCCTCTGCTTCGGGCAAGACCCAAGATTTGATCAATCCGGCAACGGGTGAAGTTTTCGCGAAAGCGGCAGTCTCTAATAGCGCGGATGTCGATGCAGCGATGAACGCAGCTGCTGCAGCATTTGAAACTTGGCGTGATTCCACTCCTGGTGAGCGCCAACGCGCGATTAACAAGATTGCGGATGCAATCGAAGCGCGATCTGAAGAATTGATTCGTGTGGAATCTGAGAACACGGGCAAGCCTATTGCGATTACCCGCCAAGAAGAGATCGGTCCGATGCTCGATCAAATTCGTTTCTTTGCAGGAGCTGCGCGCAATTTAGAAGGGCGCTCGGCAGCCGAGTACATCAAAGGTCACACCTCATTTATTCGCCGCGAACCCATCGGTGTCTGTGCACAAGTGACTCCGTGGAATTACCCGATGATGATGGCAGTGTGGAAGTGGGCTCCTGCGATTGCAGCGGGAAACACAGTGGTACTCAAGCCAAGTGACACGACCCCAGTCTCAACGCTCTGGATGGCAGAACTGATGCAAGAGTTTTTGCCAGAGGGAGTAATTAACGTCGTTACCGGTGATCGCGATACCGGAAGACTTCTAGTCGATCACGAAATTCCGCAATTTGTTTCAATCACCGGATCAGTTCGTGCGGGAATGGAAGTTGCGCGAGAAGCAGCAAAAGATCTAAAGAAGGTTCACCTTGAACTTGGCGGTAAAGCTCCGGTAGTCATCTTTGATGATGCGAATTTAGAAGCAGCGTGCGAATGGATTGCCGTAGCCGGATATTTCAACGCTGGCCAAGATTGCACTGCAGCAACGCGTGTAATCGTTGAAGCGAGCGCATACGATGATGTAGTTGCCCTCCTCACGGAGCAGGCGAAGAACAACATTAAAGTTGGTATGCCCGATGAAGATGTTCTTGTTGGTCCGGTGAACAATGCCAACCAGCTAGCGCGCGTCAAGGGATTCCTCGAGCGTGTACCAGCTCATGCGCGTGTGACTGCAGGTGGAAGCCAAGTCCAGCGCCCCGGTTATTTCTGGACCCCAACCGTTGTCGCGGATCTAAAGCAGGATGATGAGATGATCCAGACCGAAATGTTCGCTCCAGTCATCACGATCCAAAAGTTCACCGACGAGAGTGAGGCGGTGCGAATGGCCAACGGCGTCAAGTACGGTTTGGCCTCGAGCGTCTGGACGAAGGACCACGGTCGCGCGATGCGAATGGCAAAAGCCTTCGACTTTGGCTGCGTCTGGATCAATACCCATATCCCGATGGTCGCCGAGATGCCACATGGCGGCTTTAAGCACTCAGGGTACGGGAAAGACTTATCGAGTTACGGATTCGAGGATTACACCCGAATCAAGCATGTAATGACTAATCTACAGGCTTAACCAGTAGCAGAATTGAGCCGACACCGACCACCCCGAAGGAGTAACACATGAGTGAAAAACTTTCGCCAGAGACTCGAGCGCTAATTCGCGCGCAACTTACTCGTCGTCGCTTCTTGGCTGGAGCGGGCGCAGTCGGTGCAACTGCGGTTCTTGCTGCGTGCAGTGGATCAAGTGAAGAGACTGGAAGCGCAAGCGAGAGCGCTGCCGCGGAATCATTGGGAACAGTTCGATGGGCTAACTGGCCTGAGTATCTCGATTATGACGAAGAAACTCAAAAGTATCCATCGCTCGAGACTTTTATTGCTGCTTCAGGAATCAACGTCGTTTACAAAGAAGAAGTCAACGACAACGATGAGTTTTACGGAAAGGTTCAGGTCAAACTTGAACAAGGCAAAGATATTGGTTGGGATATCGTTACCCTAACCGACTGGATGGCCGGTCGATGGATTCGCCTGGGATATACCCAATCCTTTGATGAAGGTTCGATCCCAAATAAAGAAAATATTCTTCCCGGACTTGCCAATGTCGGTTTTGATCCAGGGCGAAAGAGTTCTCTTACCTGGCAATCAGGATTTGCAGGATTTGGTTGGAACAAAGAAATCATTCCTGGTGGAATCAAGAGCCTTGATCAACTTTTCGATAAGAAGTACAAGGGGCGCATCGAAGTTTTGAGTGAGATGCGCGACACCATGGGAATAATTCTTCAATATCAAGGCGTAGACATTTCTCAGCCATTTACTGAGGATCAATTCATGACTGCAGTCGAATTCCTCGAGAAGCAGATAGCTGATGGCATCATTCGCCAAGTCAAGGGCAATGATTACCTTGATGATATGGAAAATGGGGATGCAGTCGCTGTGATTGGTTGGTCGGGTGACATCTTTGCGCTAGCAAATGACAACGATGGCAAGTTCGAATTCGCAATTCCAGAATCTGGTGGCACGCTCTGGTCGGATAACGTGATGATTCCATCAACTTCTACTAATAAGAAGAACGCTCAAACAGTTATCAATAACTATTACGATCCAGCAGTCGCTGCTCAAGTTGCAGCCTGGGTAAATTACATCTGCCCGGTCCAAGGTGCACGTGAAGAGATGGAGAAGATTGATCCAGCATTGGTCAATAATCCATTTATCTTCCCGGATGACGCCACGCTGTCAAAAGTCAAAGTCTTCCGTCCGCTATCACCAGAGGAAGAGACAACCTTCAGCGAAGCATTTGCTGCTGCATCAGGTAACTAGTAATGGCTGATGTCACCTCGTCGGCGTTGGGGGATCTGCAACTTCGGAACATCACGAAGACATTTGCTGATTTCGTCGCTGTCGATGACCTGTCGCTCACTATTCCGAAGGGTTCCTTCTTTGCCCTCCTTGGCCCATCGGGCTGCGGAAAGACGACCACGCTCCGAATGATCGCAGGGCTCGAGGAACCAACTTCGGGGACTATCCATATTGGCGAAACAGACATCACTCACAGCAAGCCATATAAGCGACCAGTGAATACAGTCTTTCAAAATTACGCCCTTTTTCCGCATCTAACTATCTTCGAGAATGTGGCATTTGGAATGAGACGCCGCGGTATTAAAGATGTCGATGAAGCAGTGGCGAAAGTTCTGGAGCTTGTAGAGCTTTCTCATCTAAAGGATCGCAAGCCAGGACAATTGTCCGGAGGACAACAACAGCGTATTGCAGTTGCTCGAGCAATCGTCAATCGGCCAGCGCTATTACTTCTCGATGAGCCGCTGGGCGCACTGGATCTCAAACTTCGACGGCAGATGCAAATTGAGTTGAAATGGATTCAAACCGAAGTGGGTATCACCTTCGTGCATGTTACGCACGATCAAGAAGAGGCCATGACCATGGCTGACACCATTGCGGTAATGAACAAAGGAAAAATTGAACAGATGGGTTCACCCGTTGACCTTTATGAGAATCCCAAGACAGTCTTCGTAGCTAACTTCCTCGGTCAATCAAATCTCATCGAAGCACATGTGCAATCTAACGGTGGCGCTGAAACTTCGGTGGATATTCACGGCTCTCGAATCATCCTGCCCTCAGCGAGGAATAGAGCTTCTAAGAACAAGGTCTTAATCGGAATCCGACCAGAAAAAATCAATATTCATCCAGCAGGAGTCAACACTGGTAAAAACACTCTTCCAGAGGGAATCGTCACTGATATCTCCTTTGTAGGAGTGAGCACGCAGTATCAGGTGGAGATGCCTTGGAAGCAAGAAATCATGGTCTTCGAACAGAATGATGGTGGTGCACCACAAATTCGAAAAGGTGACAAAGTGACCCTTTCGTGGGAACCGCACTTCACTTTCGCACTCGATAGCGAGAATTAAATGGCCATCGCTCATGTTTCACCAGGAACCAGTACTCATGTGAAACCTGAGCGAACCAGCCGAAGAATCCCTTATCTGCTCATGTTGCCGGGGTTACTCTGGCTCCTCATCTTTTTTATTTATCCGCTGATTAATCTTGCTGAAACGTCGACTAAAACCAGAGCTGAATCTCAAGAGACTGGCGCCTTTGTTCAAACCTATCGCGTAGCTAATTACATTGATGCATTTATTGAATATCAAGACCAATTCCTTCGCTCATTTACCTATGCCTTCATGGCAACCTTGCTCGCACTGGCCATTTCTTATCCACTTGCTTATGCAATAGCTTTCAAAGCGGGGCGCTACAAAAACATCTTGTTAATTTTGGTGATTGCGCCTTTCTTTACTTCATTCCTTCTCCGCACAATCGCGTGGAAGCAAATTCTTGGAGCTGAAGGGCCAGTTGTCTCGGTATTGCGCGCGCTTCATCTAATCGGACCAGATACCACCATTACTGCATCATCTTTTGCGGTCGTAATGGGTCTTACCTATAACTTTTTGCCCTTTATGACGTTACCCATTTATGCAAGCTTGGATCGAATTGATCCTCGGTTAATGGAGGCTTCAGGAGATTTGTACGCCAATGGGCTTACCACTTTTCGTAAGGTGACAGTTCCACTTTCGATGCCAGGTGTAGTCGCAGGCACACTCCTCACCTTTATCCCCGCAGCTGGTGATTACATCAATGCTGCAATTCTTGGAAACCCGACGACGAGGATGATTGGCAATGTCATCGATTCCAGGTTCTTCCGAATCGTCGACTATCCGACCGCGGCAGCGCTCTCATTCACCTTGATGGCAGCAATCTTGTTCTTGGTGGTTATTTATATCCGTCGTTCTGGTACAGATGAGTTGGTGTAAAGACCATGGCTAGATGGTTCTCACGCAATCTCATTCGAATTTATGCCGGTCTTGCATTGATCTATCTATTTATACCAGTCGGCTACACGATGGCCTTCTCGTTTAATGATGCTGGAAAGCGAAATATCAATTGGCAAGGCTTCACTCTCGATAACTGGAAGAACCCGTGCGGAGCTCCGGATATCTGCGTCGCTTTAGGCAATTCGCTTAAAATCGGTTTCCTTTCAACATTGATAGCCACAATTCTTGGCACGATGATTGCGTTCGCACTTGGGCGCTATAAGTTCAGAGGGCGAAGTTCGACTAATCTGCTGATTTTCTTACCAATGGCCACGCCAGAGATTGTTATGGGTGCCTCTCTCCTTGCTATGTTCGTGAATCTAAATGTGAACACCGGCTTTTGGACGACAGTTATTGCCCACATCATGTTCTGCATCTCGTTTGTTGTGGTCACGGTGAAAGCGCGGGTAGCAAGCCTTGATCCAAAGTTAGAAGAAGCAGCGCGCGATCTTTATGCGAATGAGTATCAAACCTTCAGGAGGGTGACGTTTCCGTTAGTCCTTCCAGGCATCGCGGCGGCTGCTTTACTTGCATTTTCCTTGTCATTCGATGACTTCATCATCACCAATTTCAATTCGGGAACAATCACTACATTTCCTAAATTTGTCTGGATTTCCTCGATTCGAGGCGTGCCAGCCCAAGCTAATGTGATTGGTACTGCGATGTTTCTTATTGCCCTTGCCATCGTTATTGCTGGGCAATTAGTTGGAAATGCGAAGGCCAAGAAAAGAAGATAGGCTCTGTCCAAGCCATTACGAAGAACCAACCGAAACTGGTTGGGGTAATGGGGTAGGACTCCGGAGGACCCGGGCCCGCTGTAAGTAGAAGTTAAGGGGTGAATCCGGCTCGTAGCCGGATATATCGATGGCCACCATCGACCCACGAATCGTTCGCCACCTCAAAGATGCTCAGCCAGATCTCTATTGGCTTGATGCTGACCCGCTAGAACCGAGCGCACACTCTGCACTCGTCGGTGAAATTGAAGCTGACTTGGCAATTGTTGGAGCAGGTTACACCGGACTTTGGACTGCGTTGCTGGCCAAAGAGAAGCACCCCGAGTGGCGCGTAGTGATTATCGAGATGCGCGAAACTGGTGCCGGAGCTTCAGGTCGCAATGGAGGATTTTGTAATTACTCGCTTACTCATGGCTGGACTAATGGCAAACGCCGCTTTGCTGATGAGATGGAGGTGATCTCCCGACTAGGGCGAGAGAACCTCGAGGCAATCGAAGAGACAATTAAGAAGTACAACATTCAATGTAACTGGGAGTGGACTGGCGAACTTCGGGTCGCGATTGAACCATGGCAACTCGAGGGAATGCGTGAAGAAGCCGAAGAACGTAATCGAATCGGTGATGATGTTGAGTTTCTTGATAAAAAAGCGGTGCAGGCTCGTGTCCACTCGCCGATTTACGAAGGTGGATTATTTGATCATGACGGTACGGCTCTAGTTGATCCTGCACGTCTTGTATGGGGACTTGAGAAAGCCTGCCTCTCACTCGGGGTACAGATTTTCGAGAACTCCCAAGTGCAATGGTTGGAAAATGTCGAGGATGGCGTGATTTTGCATACTGCATATGGATTCGCAAAGTCAGCCCAGGTTGCGTTGGCGACAAATGTCTTTCCTACGCTACAGAAGAATTTGAAGAAATATGTAGTTCCTGTCTATGACTACCAAATTGTGACCGAGCCGTTGACCCCGGAGCAATTGGAAAGTATTGGTTGGAGTGAGCGTGAGGGAATTTCAGATTCGGGCCACCAATTCCATTACTACCGCTTGACCGACGACAATTGCATTGTTTGGGGTGGTTGGGATGCTATTTATAACTTCCGCGGACGAGTTGCTCGTGAGTATGAATTTCGTCCTGAGACCTATGTGAAATTAGTCAATCACTTCCTGAAAACCTTTCCGCAACTGGAGGGAATTAAATTCACACATGCATGGGGTGGTGCTATTGATACCTGCACCAGGTTCTCGCCATTCTGGAGTCTTTCTAAAGATAAGCGCGTAGTGAGTGTTCTTGGGTATACCGGATTGGGAGTAGCTGCGACACGATTTGGTGCACAAGTCATGCTTGATCTTCTAGATGGTGAAGATAACGAGCGAACTCGCCTGACCATGGTGAAGAGCAAGCCGATACCCTTCCCACCGGAGCCGCTTCGATTCTTTTTCATTCAAATCACACGCTGGTCTATCAATCGCGCCGATGAAAATGGCGGTAAACGGAACCTTTGGCTAAGGACGCTCGACCGCCTTGGCTTGGGCTTTGATTCATAAGTACCCTTATCGCATGGCAAATCACGGCAACCTGTATGGACCTGATTTCACCTTTCTAGGCATTCCGAGATGCGATCTTGACGACCCACAGAGTTACCAGGGGTTAGATGTCATCATTGTTGGAGCTCCGATTGATAGTGGAACATCACATCGTTCGGGGGCGAAATTCGGGCCACAGGCAATTCGGATGGGTGATTATCTTCCGCATGATGGTGCGCGCCCGCATCTTGCGCTTCGAGTCGACGCGTTACAACAACTAAAGATTGCTGACGCCGGAGATTTGATGATGCCTCCTGGAAATCTCGAGGATTCACTAAAAGTTCTGCGCGCGGCTACCGAGAAGATTTCTCGCGCTGGCGCGATTGCAGTTGTCTTAGGCGGGGATCACTCGATTGCCTCGGCTGATGTCGCTGGGATTGCAGCACATCGAGGTAAAGGAAAAATCTCGATGGTTCACTTTGATGCACATGCAGATACCGGAGATTTGCAGATGGGCGCGCTCGTTGGCCATGGGACGCCGATGCGTCGCCTGATTGAAAGTGGTGATGTGCGGGGAGATCGCTTCTTGCAATTGGGATTACGTGGTTACTGGCCCGATGGGGCAACGCTCGATTGGATGCGCGATCAAGGAATGCGCTCTTACGAAATGACGGAGATTCATCATCGGGGGCTCACTGCAGTTCTTGACGAGTCTTTCGCAACTTTGACTCGGGATTGTGACGGAGTATTTCTCTCAGTTGATATTGATGTGGTCGATCCTGGAATGGCTCCCGGCACCGGCACTCCTGAGCCTGGGGGAATGACAAGCAGAGAGTTGCTTGAAGCGGTACGTCGCATCTGCTTGGAACTACCAATTGTTGGAATCGATGTAGTCGAAGTTGCACCACCATTTGATTCAGCAGATATCACTGCGATACTTGCAAACAGAGTGGTATTGGAGGCGCTTAGCGCTATTGCAAAACGAAAAAGTGGAAAGACGTACTCGCCAACGCAAAACTTGCTAGATCGGTAAGTGCATTAGAGCGCAGCGAGCGCTTCGTCAAGAATGGACAGCGCCTCACGAAGTAGGAGCTCTGGCATCACAAGTGGTGGCAAAAAGCGGATTACATTGCTGTAGGTGCCGGCGGTAAGCAGTAGCACTCCCTTACTTTGGCAATATTTCACGATTGATTGCATAGCGGCCGGGTTTGGGTCTGTGCTGCCAGGAATAACGAGTTCGATTGCTTGCATCGCACCTCGGCCTCGCACCTCTCCGATTACCGGATACTTTGCCGCCATCGCCTGCAATTCTGCCGTCATGATCGCGCCAATTTCTCGCGCTTTCTGAGTGAGATTCTCTTTTTCAATAGTTTCAATTGCGCCGAGGGCGGCAGCACAGGAGATAGGTGAACCACCAAAGGTTCCGCCGAGTCCGCTGAGGTGAACGCTATCCATAACCTCTGCACGTCCGGTGAGTCCAGCTAGCGGCAAACCCCCTGCGATTCCTTTTGCGGTGGTGATCAGATCAGGAATGACTCCCTCGTCATCACACCCAAACATTTCTCCAGTGCGCGCAAAGCCAGTTTGTACCTCGTCAGCAACAAATAGCGCACCGTTGTCTTTTGCGTATTGCGCTAACCCCGGCAGGAAGCCCTTTGGTGGCACGATGAATCCACCTTCACCTTGAATAGGTTCGATGACAATTGCAGCGACATTATGCGCGCCAATCTCTTTCTCGATTTTATGTGAAATGAGTTCTAGCGCTTCCTCGGAACATTTTTGTGGATCACCAAGCCATCGGAAGGGATATGCCATCGGCATTCGATAAATCTCCGGCGCAAATGGACCAAAGCCCTCTTTATATGGCATGTTCTTTGCTGTCATACCCATGGTGAGGTTTGTCCGACCGTGATAGCCATGTTCGAAGACGATTACTGCACTGCGCTTGGTAAATACGCGGGCAACTTTAATTGCATTCTCGACCGCCTCAGCTCCAGAGTTGAAAAGTGCAGATTTCTTTTTGTGGGTGCCGGGTGTTAATCGATTGAGCGCTTCGCACACTTCTACATAACCCTGATAAGGCGCAACCATGAAACAGGTGTGTGTAAAGGCATGGACTTGATCGACAACGCGATCGATAACTCGATCAGCAGAGTTTCCAACATTGACCACAGCAATTCCAGCCCCCATATCGATGATGGAATTGCCGTCAACATCAACGATGATGCCACCGCCGGCTTCCTTGACGAATACCGGAATTGCCATGCCGAGAGCTGCGCTGACCGCTTCGCTTCGTCGAGCGATCAATTCTTGGGATTTTGGTCCAGGGATAGCACTCTTGACTACTCGTTCTTGCGGAATCGGCGCTCGTGACATGGCAATAGCGTACTAATGTGAGAATTCCTCGGCCAACTGGGAAGATAAGGCCATGGTCGCAAGCCCCCGTTCTATCGTCATCTTGGGTTCGACTGGGTCAATTGGCACTCAAACGTTGGAGTTGATTGCGCGCAAGCGAAATTCCTTCACGATGACCGCTCTTGCGGCAGGAGGAGGCAACCTGCCTCTTCTTATTGAACAAGCCCGTCGCTTTGATGTTGGAATTGTTGGTGTCGCTAAAGGTGATAGAAAAATTCTGCAAGAGGCGCTACCTGGCGTTGAAGTAATCGTTTCAGAGAATGCCGCCGAGGAGATTGCCGCGATTCCAGCGGATGTCACGCTCAACGCAATGACGGGATCAATTGGTTTACGACCAACCCTTGCGGCATTGAAGGTTGGAAATAATGTTGCGCTGGCAAATAAAGAGTCTTTAGTTGCAGGCGGCCCGCTAGTAGTGGCTGCTGCCAAAGCTGGACAATTACTGCCAGTTGACTCTGAACACTCTGCGTTAGCACAAGCGATGCTCGCTGGTAGCAAATCCGAAATATCTCGTTTAATTCTTACAGCTAGTGGTGGACCATTTAGATTGCGTGCGGATTTATCTGGCGTAAGCGTCGATGAAGCCCTTAATCACCCCACCTGGAATATGGGTCCAGTAGTAACAATTAATTCAGCGACTTTGATAAATAAGGGTTTAGAGATTATCGAAGCTCATTACCTCTTTGATGTTCCCTATTCGAGAATTGAAGCAGTGATCCATCCCCAGTCAATTGTGCACTCCATGGTGGAGTACATAGATGGCTCAATAATTGCGCAAGCGAGTCCGCCAGATATGACTTTGCCGATTGCGCTGGCAATCAACTGGCCGGATCGACTTGCCGGAGCCATGAAACCGTTGGATTGGAGCTCTGCACACACATGGGAATTTGCTCCGGTAGATAATCTTCGCTTTCCTGCGCTAGATCTCGCTCGCAGATGCGGAGAAGTTGGCGGTGGTGCCCCTGCTGCCTTTAATGCCGCCAATGAAGAGGCAGTTGCAGCCTTTATTGCAAGGCAGATTTCATTTACAGATATTGTCGAAATTGTCGATGACGTCTTGAGCGCAATTGGTGGGGAGGTGAGCGCTGACCTTCGCGATATCAGCGATGTCAGTGCCGCTGAGGAGAATGCACGTAGAAAAGCCCACGAGATGATCGCTCGACGAATGAGGAAGTCTTGATAATGAATAACATCAACAGCGCAGGGATAATTGGAATCCTGGCATTTATCATCGCGATGCTTTTGTCGATAATGATTCACGAGTGGGGCCATTACATCACTGCACGAAAGTTCGGAATGAAAGTCACCGAATTCTTTCTTGGCTTTGGCCCGCGAATTTGGTCAATAAAGAAAGGAGAGACTGAGTTTGGCATAAAGGCGATCCCCGCTGGTGGTTATTGTCGAATCACTGGCATGACTCCGGTGGAACCAATTGAGCAGGGCGATAGCGATCGAGCATTTTATAAATCGAGCGTGCCACGTCGCCTCATAGTCTTAGGAGCAGGCTCCTTCCTCCATTTTCTCATCGCCTTCTTTATTCTGATTCTCTTCTTTGCTGCCGTAGGCGTTCCGCAACAATCAACGCGACTAGCCGAAGTGCTGCCGTGCCTTAAGAGCCTGTCCGCTTCTAGCGCAACGTGCACGAGCGCCGACCCAGCATCACCAGCAGCAAAGGCAGGTTTGCAAGCGGGCGATCAAATTCTTGCTGTTAATGGAAAAGCAATTGAAAGCTGGATCAAAGTTGGTGACGTGATTCGCGAGAGCGCGAATACACCGCTCTCCTTCACTATCCTTCGCGATGGGCAGGAGAGTGAACTCACTGTTACACCCGCCCCCTTAGCTAGCGCAGGGAAGAGTGTGGGCGTTATTGGCGTTATTAGTGATCGTGAATTACTCCGCTATTCCGTTCCTTCGGCTTTTGCTCAATCAGGACGAGAAGTTGGCAACTTGATTACAGGAAGTGCGCGCGCACTAGCAGCTTTACCGAGCAAGATTCCTGCGCTCTTTAGCTCTGCCTTCGCGGGTGAAGAGCGAGATCCAGAGGGTCTTGTGGGAGTTGTTGGCGTTGCGCGAGTAAGTGGTGAAGCTGCTTCTAGTGAGAATGGGTCCCTTGCCGAGAAGATCGGCTTCTTTCTTTTAATTATCGCAAGCCTTAATGTCTTTGTGGGAATTTTTAATCTCATTCCACTCTTACCTCTCGATGGTGGACACATGGCTGTTGCGCTCTTCGACGGTTATCGCCACACGCGGGCAAAGCGAAAAGGACTACCGATACCGCCACCGTTCGATGTCACCAAACTGATGCCCATCACGTTGGTAGTAATTGCGCTCCTTGCCTCGCTCTCACTCCTTTTATTATTTGCCGACATCGTCAATCCGCTTCGCCTCAATCAATAGGCAGATTAGCGCTGGGTACGGCAAGATAGGGTCATGGTCGACCTGGGAATGCCTGCCCCGCTGCCTGCCCCGCTTGCACCTCGTCGCAAGTCCCGGCAGATAAAACTGGGCTCAGTTTTGGTTGGTGGTGGCGCTCCGGTGAGCGTTCAGTCGATGACGACAACTCTCACCGCCGATGTCAACGCAACGTTGCAACAAATTGCAGAGCTCACCGCTTCTGGTTGCCAGATCGTGCGAGTGGCAGTTCCGAGTCAGGATGATGCCGATGCGCTCGCCGCAATCGCGAAGAAGTCACAGATTCCAGTAGTCGCTGATATCCATTTTCAACCGAAGTATATTTTTGCTGCGATTGATGCTGGTTGTGCAGGTGTTCGAGTTAATCCAGGAAATATCAAACAATTTGATGACAAAGTAAAAGAGGTTGCTAAAGCTGCAGGAGATGCTGGCATTCCTATTCGTATCGGAGTGAATGCCGGTTCGCTAGATCCACGCCTTCTCAAGAAGCACGGAAAAGCTACTCCCGAGGCACTTGTTGAGTCTGCGCTTTGGGAATGTTCTCTCTTCGAAGAGCACGGATTTACCGATATCAAGATCTCGGTGAAACATCATGATCCCGTGACGATGGTTCAGGCTTATCGACTCCTCGCAAGCAAATGTGAGTACCCGCTTCATTTAGGTGTCACAGAAGCTGGCCCGCTCTTCCAGGGAACGATTAAGTCAGCGGTTGCTTTTGGAGTTCTTCTTGGAGAGGGAATCGGTGACACGATTCGAGTCTCGCTCTCAGCGCCACCTGTTGAAGAGGTCAAGGTGGGAATCTCAATTTTGGAGTCGCTAAACCTTCGTCAACGCAAACTCGAGATTGTCTCCTGCCCATCATGCGGACGAGCGCAAGTGGATGTGTACACGCTCGCTGAGAAGGTTCAAGCTGGATTAGAGGGGATGACTGTTCCACTTCGTGTTGCTGTAATGGGGTGCGTAGTCAACGGACCAGGCGAGGCGCGTGAAGCAGATTTGGGCGTTGCATCTGGAAATGGCAAGGGACAGATTTTCGTCAAGGGAGAGGTCATCAAGACGGTTCCCGAAGCTCAAATAGTTGAGGTACTCATCGAAGAGGCAATGCGACTTGCTGAAGAGATGGAGAGTTCCGGAGCGCCAGTAGTCGAAGTCCGATAGCGTGCTTCAAATTCTCAACTCTTCACACATTCCTGCAGATGTTCACGATTTTCTCCACAGTAAACCCGAGGCACATTCCTTTTTAGCTTCACGCTTACAGGCGCTTCATGAACGTTCTCGTAGTGAAGCGCTGGTCTATCGGAGTCAACATGGAGTTGAGGGCGTCACTTATATTGGAGCAAATCTATTGCCCAGCTTCGCCAATCGTTCCGCGCTTTTTGCCACTGCTGACTATGTGAAGTCTCGAGCAATTACCTTCTCCTCGATAGTTGGCGAAAAGGAGAGCGTCTTTGCTCTATGGGACTTAACAAAATCTCTATTCCCGCGGGCGAGATTGATTCGCGAGCGACAGCCCCTCTTATCCATATCTTCCGAGCCGCTGATTGAATCTGATCCACAGGTGCGCCTGGCAAAGCTTGAAGATCTGGACCTTGTTATCGCGGCCGGCATTGAAATGTTTATCGGTGAGGTGGGCGAACCACCCAATCTCCCTGATTTCAGAGCGCGAGCAATTGAGTTAATCGAAGAGAATCGGACTTACATTAGACGAGAAGGAGATCAGATCTTATTCAAGGCAGATGTGGGCGCCATAGGTGCTGGGGCGCTACAGATTCATGGCGTGTGGGTGCCGCCTGAATATCGAGGTCGCGGAATTGGTTCGCATGGCATGGCCAGCGCCGTTCGACTTTCCGCCAAGTTTGCACCGCGAGCGTGCTTGTATGTCAATGATTTCAACCTATCTGCTCGTGCCAGTTACAAAAAAGTGGGATTCAACGAAGTGGGAGAGTTCGCCTCAATATTTCTCTGAAGTAGGCTTCCGCCATGCTTCGGATGTCAAACCTCTTCTTGCGCACTCTTCGTGACGATCCGGCTGATGCCGAAGTAGCAAGTCACAAACTGCTCGTTCGAGCTGGATACATCAGGCGAATCGCAGCTGGAATTTATTCGTGGCTTCCTCTTGGCTACATAACTCTGCGGAACATCGAACGTATTGTTCGAGAAGAGATGAATAAGGCTGGCTTTCAAGAGGTCCACTTTCCGGCGCTACTACCGAAGGAACCTTACGAGGCGACTAATCGGTGGAATGAGTACGGCCCTGATCTCTTTCGACTACAGGATCGTCGTGGTGGTGACTACTTACTTGGGCCAACTCACGAGGAAATGTTTACGCTCATGGTTAAGGGTGAGTACTCCTCCTACAAAGACCTTCCGTTGACGATCTATCAAATCCAAACGAAGTATCGCGACGAGACGCGACCGCGCAGCGGCATCATTCGTGGCCGAGAGTTTGTGATGAAAGATTCATACTCATTCGATGTCGATGATGCAGGATTGCAAAAATCTTATGACGCGCATCGTGATGCATATGTAAAAACCTTCGATCGCCTTGGTCTGAAATATTCCATAGTTTCAGCGATGTCTGGAGCGATGGGTGGTTCGGCCTCAGAGGAATTCCTTGCTCCATGTGAAACGGGCGAAGATACTTATGTGCTCTGCAATGCATGTGGATTTGCGGCGAATGTAGAAGCGATGTCGACGAAAGTATCGCCACGAAGCTTCGAGACGCCACCGCCTATAGAAATCTTGGACACACCAAATACACCAACCATCGATTCACTTGTTGACGTTATGAATTCAAAGTACCAAGCCAACATCACTGCAGCAGATACATTAAAGAATATTCTTTTAATTGCCGACGATAAGCCAATTTGTGTTCTAGTACCTGGAGATCGAGAGGTGGATTTAAAGCGCCTGCAGGCCAATCTGCCAGGAGTTCAAGACCTGCGCCTTTTCGACGACGAAGATTTTGCTAAACGAAAAGAGTTCGTCAAAGGTTATGTTGGGCCTCAAGATGCTAAACGTTTTGGACTCACACTTTATGCAGACCCACGAATTCAGGCTGGATCACATTGGATTACTGGAGCAAACCAGGCAAATAAACATGCTCGCTTTGTTACTGAAGGGCGCGACTTCACGATCGATCGCTACGTAGAGGCAGCCGAAGTCAGAGCTGGCGATCAATGTCCGCGCTGCGACACTCCTGTGGTCATCGATAGAGCGATAGAGATTGGACATATCTTCCAATTGGGCCGTAAGTACGCGCAGAGCCTCGACTTGACCGTTCTGGATAAGGATGGCAAGCCCGTTGTTGTGACAATGGGTTCATATGGAATTGGAATTTCGCGAGCAGTGGCAGCTATCGCAGAGCAAACTTATGACGAGTTGGGTTTGAAGTGGCCACGGGAAGTTGAACCCGCCGATGTGCATATCGTTGCAACGAGCAAAGAGGATCAACCATTTGAAAAAGCAATCGAAATTGGAAACGAGTTAGAACGTGCAGGCCTACGCACTCTTGTCGATGACCGTCGTGATCCAAGCGCCGGTGTCAAATTCAAGGATGCCGAACTAATCGGTATCCCGGTCATAGTTGTTGTAGGTAAAGGTCTAGCCAACGGCGTAATTGAAGTGCGAAATCGTTGGACTAATACCAAAATTGAAGTTCCGCTAACAAGCGCAATTTCGGAGATTCAAGCGGTAGTTCACTCGCTCTAGTTTGGGGTAGACTTATCCCCATAACTTCATAGGGAGAGTGCAATGAGTGCAATCGATGACGCAATTAGAGTTGCGATTACACCTATCGTCTCT
>VFQT010002626.1_pt1 | contig 18022 bp, 19 predicted proteins | sample 3512381 | NCBI WGS metagenome assembly VFQT01 (sample SAMN10412376, study PRJNA504923) | tailings metagenome | isolation source: Relicate 2 Philex TSF3 active mining site | place: Philippines: Tuba, Benguet | collected 2017-08-29
TTACTTCTACTCGTGGTAATTCCATTACTTCGATGCAAGCAATTTATGTTCCTGCAGATGACATCACAGACCCTGCACCTCACACAACATTTGCTCACTTAGATGCAACAACTGTGTTGAGTCGTCCAATTTCAGAACTTGGAATTTATCCTGCAGTGGATCCTCTTGATTCAACTTCACGTATTTTGTCTCCTCTATATATTGGAGAAGAACATTATGCAGTTGCTCAAAGAGTTAAAGAAATTTTACAAAGATATAAAGATTTGCAAGACATCATTGCAATTCTTGGTATCGACGAACTAAGTGAAGAAGATCGCGTACTTGTTGGTCGTGCAAGAAGAATCCAAAGATTCTTGTCACAAAACATGTTCGTAGCAGAAGCATTTACAGGTCAACCTGGATCTTTTGTGCCACTAGAAGAAACTATTGCTTCATTTAAAGCTTTAGCAGACGGTGACTTTGATCATCTTCCAGAACAAGCATTCTTTATGTCTGGTGGAATTGAAGATGTGCAAAAGAACGCAGCCAAATTGGCAGGAAAGTAAAAAACACTAATGCCACTAAAAGTTGAAGTTGTTGCAACTGACTCACAAGTTTGGTCGGGAGAAGCAAGCAGAGTTGTATTAAGAACTAAATCAGGTGAAATTGGTTTACTTCCAGGACACTCACCTTTGCTTGCTTCTTTGGCTGATGGTCCAATTTCAATTAAACCTATTGAAGGTGAAGAAATTAAAGCAGCAATTCATGGTGGCTTTGTCACGGTTGATAGCAATAACGTAATTGTGTTGGCTGAAACTGCAGAATTAGCAAGTCAAATCGATATCAAACGTGCCCAAAAAGCAAAAGAAGAAGCAATTCAATCAGGAGATAAAGAAGCACTTAAGCGTGCTGAATCTCGTTTAGCTATTACAGGAAATTAATTAAGTTTTTCTTTAACTTTGGCTGCAAGCAAAGCACCATCTGTTCTTCCAACAGTTTTCGGTTGAACAATTTTCATAACAACACCCATTGCTTTCATACCTTCAGCACCACTTGCTTTTGCTTCAGTAATTGCATCATCAATAATTTTGTTTAACTCATCTTCTGTTAAAGCTGTTGGTAGATATTTTTCCAATACTTTTAATTCTTGAGCTTCTTTATCAGCTAGATCTTTGCGATTTGCTTGATTAAAAGCCTCCACAGATTCTTTTCTTTTTTTAGCTTCTTTTGTTAATACACTTAAAACTTCTGTGTCACTTAAAACTTTTGCTTCTTTACCTGATACTTCTTCATTAGTAATTGCTGTCAAAGCCATTCTTAACGTTGATGCTTTAACACTGTCTTGATCTTTTAGACTTTGAGTCAAATCCTGTTTTAGTTGATCTTTTAAACTTGTCATAAGTTAATTCTGCCTCACCATCTCTTGTGGATTTGTTTCAGGTCATTAATTTTGAACTTTTTTGTCCACTTTTGACCTAGTAAATATTGAAGACTTAGTAGAAATATGGCTTAAGTTAAATCTATAAAGAAAGCTAAAAAGTGAATAAACGTCTATTAAGACCAGGTGAAGTCGCCGCACTTTTTAAAGTTAATCCTAAAACGGTAAAAAGATGGGTTAATGCCAACAAATTAAAAGCCATCACCACACCAGGTGGTCATACTCGTTTTGAATTTGATTACATAATGGACTTGGTAAAAAATTCCCCTAAAGTTCTTATTATTTTTCTATTTATTTTCATCTAATTCACGAAGAAAAATCGGACATTTAAAAATTTTATTGACCAATTTGATTTATTTAGCGTTTAATTGGATTCGATAATCACATGGGAGGATTTTGCATGCTTGATGATTGGCAAAAGTCCATTGGCACCATTCAAGACTTTATTTCTTTTCTCAAATATCCAAATTTAACTGAACAAGATATTTGTCATCATTTGGTAACTAATTCATTAAAAGATTATGGAATTATTTCTTCATTTCTTATGCATGCTACTAGTTCTCAAACATTAAAAGTTTCAGGACAATTTGGAGTTATTACTAACTATGACAATAATTGGAATGAATTTTCAATAGATAAAAAAGTACCGGTAACTGATGCAATAAAAGAAAATAAAATAGTTTGGGTTAATACATTGCCTTATTGGTCTGAAGAATATAGAGATTTACAGAGTTTAGAACTAGATGCTAGATCCAAAACTTTTATTGCCGTGCCTTTTTCTAGTCTGAAACACTCAAAAGTAGTTTTAGGTCTTTTTTCAGATCAAGAATTATCACCATCACCTGTATTTGAATCACTGATCCAAATATTAAGTAATTTATCTGGTATAAAACTAGATCAAGATTATGAAAAAAGAGTTGATTCATTAATTGAAAATAACAAGACTAAAGATTTAACAAGACGTCAAAAACAAATCGTTAATTTATTAATGCAAGAAAATTCTAATAATGAAATTGCTGATTTTCTTGGTTATAGTATTTCAACAATTAAACAAGAAATTAGTAAAATTTATCACGAATTAAATGTTAAAAATCGTGAAGAATTAATAAATTATCTTTCAAGTTTCACAACTGAACTCGAGAGACTCTAGCTCCTAAATTTTGTAAATTCTCCACAAAATTTGAATAACCTCTATCAACATGGTGTACTTCATGTACAAAAGTTGTACCTTCTGCCACTAAACCTGCTAGAACTAAAGATGCACCTGCTCTAACATCGGTTCCTTCAACTGGTGCTCCAGAAAGATTTGCAATTCCTCTTACTAAACAATGATGACCATTAATTTTTACATCAGCACCTAAACGTGCTAATTCGTTTACGAATCTAAATCTTGCTTCGAAAAGGTTTTCGGTCACCATAGATGATCCATGAGCGATTGCATTCAATGTGATCATTTGTGGTTGTAAGTCTGTAGGAAATCCTGGATAGGGAAGTGTCACAATGTCAACAGCTTTAGGTCGTTGATTCATCGTTACATGCAAACGATCCTCAACAGATTTTATTTCAGCACCCGTATCTCTTAGTTTTTCTAAAACTAATTCCATGTCATTTGGTCGAACTCCATGAATCGTAATGTCACCTTGAGTAATTGCCGCTGCAATTGCCCAAGTGCCTGCCACGATTCGATCAGGTACTACATCATGAGTGGTTGGATTTAATTTTTCTACACCAGTAATTTCTAAAATACTTGAACCAATTCCATTAATTTTGGCACCCATTTTTACAAGCATGTTGCATAAATCAACTATTTCTGGTTCTCTTGCAACATTTTCAATTGTGGAAGTACCTTTAGCTAAAGTTGCAGCCATTACAACATTTTCAGTTGCTCCAACGCTTGGGAAATCTAGAGCAATATTTGTTCCAGCTAAACCATTTTCTGCTCTAACAATTAAATATCCATGTTCACTATGTACATCGCAACCTAATTTTTCTAAACCTTGTAAATGGATATCTAATCCTCTAGATCCAATTGCATCACCACCAGGAAGAGCGATATCTGCTTCAAAACATCTTGCAACTAGTGGACCTAAAACTGAAATTGAAGCACGCATTTTTCTAACTAAGTCATAATCTGCTTTGTGACCAATTTTTTCTGGTACTTCAATAACTAAAGTTGAATTGGCTGGATCGTATTTAACTTGGCAACCTAATCTTCTTAAAAGTTCTGCCATTATTTCTACATCTAAAATATTTGGGACATTTGTTAAAGTTGTGGTTCCTTCAGCCATGATTGACGCGGCCATAAGTTTTAAAACACTATTTTTAGCACCCGGCACATAGACATCGCCCTTTAATGGACCTGACTTTTCAACTTTAAATGCTTCCATGACTCACAAGGCTACCCAACCAAAGTGTGCAAACTGCAGTTCAGACATAGGCTCTACTCATGGTTAATTTAACTCGCATCTATACCCGAACCGGTGATGATGGAACTACGGCTTTGGGGGACATGTCCAGAGCTTTAAAAACCGATTTAAGACTTGAAGCATTTGCAGATGTTGACGAAGCAAATTCTGCAATTGGTGTTGCAATTGCAATGGGAAATTTAGACAAAGAAGTTAATGAATTATTAACTAGAGTTCAAAATGATTTATTTGATGTTGGGGCAGATCTGGCAACTCCAGTTGGGAAAAAGAATGACATGCCTCAATTAAGAGTTTTACCAAATTATGTTGATGAATTAGAAAAGGCAATTGATCATTACAACTCGTTTCTTCAACCTTTAAATTCATTTATTCTTCCTGGAGGAACTCCAGGTGCGGCGCTTTTACATGTGGCAAGAACTATTGTAAGAAGAGCTGAAAGATCAACTTGGACTGCATTAACTGCTCACAAAATCGTGATGACTGAAACTCCGGCTAGATATTTGAATCGTTTGTCAGATTTATTGTTTGTGTTAGCTCGTTATGCAAATAGAAATCAAGGCGATGTTTTGTGGGTTCCTGGAGCAAATCGTTAACTTAAACTAATTTTTTCAATAATTCTTTAGCAATTTTTTCATCTTTTGGCCACACCATAATTTGAGGTCCTTCTAGTGTGAACGCCAAAGTTGCTTTGATGTTATTAGCTAAAAGTTTTTGTCTTAGTTTTTCACCATCTGCATAGTTTTCAGGATTTGTAATTGGAACCAGCATTCCATAGTCATCTTTAAAACTTGCTTTAGTTGGTCTTTCAATAAGAGAAGATTTCTTAGGACTATAAGCCCATTTCAGAATGACTACAAAAACCAATATGCCCAGCCCAACTAATAATGGAACTAGTAAATAAGTAGTGCTGCCCCAAGTCATCATGTATGCAATTGTTGCGCACTTTTAGCAATCCGGCATCATCAAGTTATGAGACTTCTCGTAGCCAAGTGCACAGTTGATTACGTGGGAAGACTCACTGCACATTTACCTGAGGCGACAAGATTAATTCTTTTCAAGGCAGATGGTTCAGTTTCGATTCATGCTGACGATCGTGCTTACAAACCTCTCAACTGGATGAGTCCTCCATGTGTCACAAAAGAAACAAATCAAGATGATAAAAAAATAATCACTGTAGAAAATAAAGCAGGAGAAAAGTTAGTTATTACAGTTGTTGAAGTAGTTCATAATTCAATTCATGATTTAGGAATAGATCCAGGTTTAGTTAAAGATGGAGTTGAAGCACATTTACAAGAACTTTTGGCAATACATTTAGAAACTTTTGGAAAAAATTGGCATTTGGTCAGACGAGAATATCCAACGCCAATTGGCCCAGTTGACTTATTGTGCAAAGACGAATTTGGAAAAAATGTTGCAGTTGAAATTAAAAGACGTGGTGAAATCGATGGGGTGGAACAACTCACCAGATATTTAGAACTTCTAAATAGAGATCCACTCTTAGCACCAGTAAGCGGGATATTTGCAGCACAAGAAATAAAACCCCAGGCAAAAACTCTGGCTGAAGATCGTGGAATTAGATGTGTGGTTGTCGATTATGAAGCATTACGTGGATTTGATCGAAAAGAAGAAAGATTGTTTTAGGATAGTCAGATGCCCCGACGTAATAAAGATAAAAAATCAAAAAAAACAGACAACAGTTTTGATGTAAATCGTTTGATGGGTATTGAAAAAAGTGAAAGCTGGAATGACGGTGATTGGATTGTTAGAAGAGTTACCGGATCTGCAGCTACCAAACCGTATAGATGCCCAGGTTGTGATCAAGAAATAAGAACAGCAACTCCGCATACAGTTGCGTACTTGATAGGGCAATTAGAGGATAGAAGACATTGGCACACCCCGTGTTGGAATACCAATAGAAAGAAATTTAAAAGAGAAGATTAAATGACAGAAATAGTTTCAAACTCAGTATTGCCTGCTAAGCGAGAATTAATTCAATTACAAACAATTGATGGACAAACCTTAGTTGGCGAAATTGCTTCGCCGCTTGAACAGAAAGCTATTGCAACAATAATTACCGTTCATCCACTTCCTACACACGGTGGTAATACCGACAGTCATTTATATAGAAAAATGTCTTGGAGATTTCCAGCACTAGCAGGAATTAATGTAATCAGATTTAATACTCGAGGTACTTGTTCAAAATTAGGCAGAAGTACTGGATCATTTGATTCATCTAACGATGAAGGTAAAGATTTATTAGCCGCAATTGAATATGTAAAGAAGAATAATTTAGGTAAACCGTATGTTGTTGGTTGGTCATTTGGAACAGACGTAACACTGAGACATGCTTATGATCAAGATTTAAGTGGCGTTGTATTAATTTCTCCACCTTTAAGATTTACCACTCAAGAAGAACTTGCACGATGGAAAAATGTTACGTTTCCTGTAATTGCTTTGGTCCCGGAACTTGATGACTATTTAAAACCCGATCAAGCAAAAGAAAAATTTGCAATTTGTCCAAATATCAAAGTTATTGCCGAACCAGGAGCTAAGCATTTATGGGTGGGCGAAAATAGTGTGCAAGTTGTTTTAAATCACATAATTAAATTAATTGCACCAGAAAAAGTTCCATTGCCCACAAATTGGGATGGACCTATGGAAAAGTGGAACGATATTTAGCACGGGTTAGAATAAGAAAAAAAGTTTGAAGGTGAAATAAATTTTGGCTGGTTCAATTCCGATGCGTGGAGCAATTGATTTAGGTGCTCTGGCACAAGCGCGTCAAGCTCAAACTGCAGCAAATTCAGCATTAGCGAACGCACCAAGTGGTGTTGTGATTGATGTTAATGAAAGTGATTTTCAACAAAAAGTAATTGATGCATCAAATCAAGTACCGGTTGTTGTTGATTTGTGGGCAGAGTGGTGTGGACCTTGCAAACAACTTTCACCGGTCTTAGAAAAAATTGCTGCAGAATTTAATGGAAAATTTATTTTAGCCAAAGTAGATATTGATAAAAATCAAAACATTGCTGCCGCATTTCAAGTGCAATCTATTCCAGCAGTGTTTGCCATAATTGCTGGATCTGCTGCGCCATTATTTCAAGGTGCAATGCCTGAATCTCAAGTTAGACAAGTTTTAACCGAAGTAATAAGAATTGCAAATGAACAAGGCGTTAAAGGAACTGTTAGTCAAGATCAAACAGAAGTTGAAGAAACAAAAGTAGAAGAGCCAAAAACTGATCCTAAATTAGAAGCAGCTTTTAATGCCATCGAAAAAGGAGACTTTGCACAAGCAAAAACTATTTATCAAGAAATGCTAAATCAGAATCCAAAAGATGACACAGCTATTGCAGGTCTTGCTCAAGTTGGTTTGCTTGAAAGATCAACTACTTTAAATGAAAACGAAATCAGAAAAAATGCAGGTGATAAGAAAAATATTGATGCTCAATTGCAACTTGCAGATCTTGAATTGATGAAAGGAAATCCTGAAGCTGGATTTAACGTGTTAATAAATGCAATTAAATTAACCACTGGCCAAGATCGAGATAAATTAAGAGAGAGACTTTTGGATTTATTCGTGGTGGTTGGCGATAGCGATCCTTCAGTAATTAAGGCTAGAAGAGACCTAGCAAGCGCATTGTTCTAAATCGTCTAAACTTGAGGTTATGACTTATTTAGATCACGCAGCCACAACTCCAATGTTGGCTGAAGCTGTTGCTGCGATGACTGCCGAACTTGCAAAACCAGGAAATCCTTCATCACTACATTCATCTGGCAGAAGAGCAAGAAAAGTTGTTGAAGAATCAAGAGAAGTTATTGCTGCATCTTTAGGGGCAAGACCTGTTGAAGTTATTTTTACCTCCGGTGGAACTGAATCAAATAATTTAGCAATTAAAGGTTTATTTTGGTCTCAAATTAAAAAAGATCCAAAACGAAATAGAATCCTTATTTCTGCAATCGAACATCATGCTGTGTTAGATCCAGTACTTTGGCTTAAAGAGCATGACAATGCAGTAGTTGAATTCTTACCTGTAGATGAATTAGCCAGAGTTAATCCAGAAGTTTTAAGAAAAGCTATTGAAAAAAATCCTGAAGACGTTTCATTTATTAGTGTCATGTGGGCAAATAATGAAGTCGGAACTGTCCAACCGATTAAAGAGCTATCAAAAATTGCCAAAGAGTTTAATATTCCAATTCACTCTGATGCTGTGCAAGCAGTTGGTTGCTTGGAGGTTCATTTTCAAGATTCAGGACTTGATGCGTTAACTGTGAGTGGACATAAAGTTGGCGGACCTCAAGGAATTGGTGCATTAGTTATAAAAAGAGATATTGAATTAACTCCAGTCCTTCATGGTGGAGGTCAAGAAAGAGAAGTTAGATCAGGAACATTAGCTGCTCCACAAATTGCAGGTTTTGCAGCAGCAATAAAAGTTGCAGTAAGTCAAAGATTTAATAGAGCGACAAGATTAACTTCATTAAGAAAAGATTTGATTAATAAAGTTTTAGAGACTGTACCTAATGTTTTTCTAAATGGAGATCCTGAAGACAGACTTCCAGGAAATGTGCACTTTACTTTTAAAGGTTGCGAAGGTGATGCAATTTTGATGTTGTTAGATGCGCAAGGAATTGAATGCTCAACTGGTTCTGCTTGTTCAGCTGGGATTCCTCAACCTTCGCATGTTTTATTAGCGATGGGACGAGATGAACAAAGTGCTCGTGGATCAATCAGATTTTCATTTGGTACTACTTCAACTCCAGATGATGTGACAGATGTAATAAACGTTTTACCTGCTGTTGTAGAAAGAGCAAGAAGAGCTGGTAAACCAGCAGTGAAATCATGACTAAAAAAGTAGTTGCCGCAATGAGCGGTGGCGTAGATTCTTCTGTTGCTGCAGCCAGATTAGTTGACCAAGGATATGACGTAGTAGGAATTCATTTAGCTTTAGCAAAAGTTAAAGGTCATGCGGGCGGTAAAGGTTGTTGCACTTTAGATGACGCAAGAGATGCAAGAAGAGTAGCTGATCGTTTAGGAATTCCTTTTTATGTTTGGGATGTATCAGAAGAATTTCAAAAAGAAGTTATAGAAAATTTTGTTAGTGAGTATGCGCAAGGAAGAACTCCCAATCCATGTGTGCGTTGTAATGAAAAAATTAAGTTTGCTGCAGTTTTAGAAAGATCTATCGCACTTGGTTTTGATGCAGTAGCAACCGGGCATTACGCAAGAATTATTGAAACACAAGATGGACCAACTTTACATAGTGCAAAAGATCCAAATAAAGATCAGTCTTATGTATTAAGTGTTTTAACTCAGGAACAATTAAGTCACACAATTTTACCTTTAGGGGATTCTTTAAAACCAGAAATTAGAGCAGAAGCAGAACAAAGAGGATTAATTACTGCAAGTAAACCTGATTCTCACGATATTTGTTTCATTCCTGATGGTGATACTGCAGGTTTTCTACATAAAAAATTAGGTGAAGATAAAGGAAAAATAATTGACGCTGAAACCTTGGAAGTTTTAGGGGAACATGATGGAGTTTTTGAATTCACAATTGGTCAAAGAAGAGGTTTAAATTTAACTAAGCCAAGACCAGACAGAGCAGCAAGATATGTTGTTGAAACAGATATAAAGAATAAAACTGTAATGGTTGGTTTACCAACTTTATTAAAAGTTGATGTTGTTACCGCAACAAATGTGATTTGGTGTGGACCAATTCCACAAAGTCCTTTTGATTGTCTAGCACAAGTTCGAGCACATGGGGAAAGATTGAAAGCAAAAGCGTTTCATAAAGACGGCAATTTAACTGTTGAATTTATTGATTCCTTGCAGGGTCTTGCCCCTGGTCAAACTATTGCTTTATACGAACAAGATCGAGTGATCGGTAGCGGCACAGTTGTAACAACTGCCAGAAATTAATAATGAGTAAATCAATTCCTGATTCTGCTCGAAATAAATGGCTTGAATTAGTTGAGCAAATTGAAGAAGCAAGACGTCAATATTATTTGTTAGATTCACCAACTATCTCAGATGATGAATATGACAAAGCTTTTCGTGAATTAGAAAAACTTGAAGAAAAATATCCAGAGTTAGTTACTCAAGATTCTCCAACCCAATCTGTAGGAGGAGAAGCTTCAGAACTTTTTGAACCAGTTGAGCACAAAGTTCGAATGATGAGTTTGGAAGATGTTTTTGATGATGAGGAATTGGAAGAATGGGCAAATCGAATAAAAAAAACCACTCAAGTTCTACCTGAAACAATTTGTGAATTAAAAGTTGATGGTTTAGCTTTAAATCTTTTGTATGTAGATGGAAAGTTAACAAAAGTTGCTACAAGAGGAGATGGAAGAGTTGGCGAAGATGTTACATACAATACGCAATTTATTTCCTCAATTCCAAGAATTCTCAAAGCAAAAAATTCTAAAATTCCAGATTTAATTGAAGTAAGAGGCGAAATATATTTTGATTTAAAGGATTTTGATCAATTAAACAACGAAGTGATGGATTCGGGGAGAACTCCTTTTGCTAATCCCAGAAATGCCGCAGCTGGCACTATCCGACAACGAGTTGATAAAAGAGAAGAAGAATTAGCGTTAGCAAAAAGTGAAAAGAAATCAGAACAAAGAATTGATAAATTAAAACAAGAATTTGAAAGATCAATTGCCTCACTTTCTAGATTAAAACTTGTGGTGCATGGCATTGGTGCATTAGAAGGAATGGAGTTTAAAACTCAAAGTAAGGCATATGAATTACTGGGAGATTTAGGACTTCCTGTTGCCACCACTACAAAAGTTACAAAAGATTTAATTAGTGTTAAAAAATTCATCAACGAGTTTGGCGAAAAAAGAAGAGATTTAAGTCATGAAATTGATGGAGTAGTAGTAAAAGTTAATGATTTAGAGATTCAAAAAAAATTAGGAGCAACTTCACGAACTCCACGTTGGGCAGTTGCTTACAAATATCCACCAGAAGTTGTTAGAACCAAATTGTTAGATATAGAAGTAAATGTGGGCCGAACTGGCAGAGTTACTCCATTTGCGGTGATGCAACCAATAAAAGTTGCTGGCTCCACCGTTTCTATGGCAACACTTCATAACCAACAAGAAATAGAAAGAAAAGGTGTTCTTATTGGTGACACTGTTTACTTGAGAAAAGCAGGAGATGTCATTCCTGAAATTGTGGGACCAGTTATTGAATTAAGAAATGGTTTAGAAAAAAAATTCTCAATGCCAACCAAATGTCCTGAGTGTGGCACAAAACTAGCACCAGCAAAAGAAGGTGACGTTGATTTAAGGTGTTCCAACGCCAGAACTTGTCCTGCTCAACTTAGAGAAAGACTTTTCCATGTTGGTTCTCGCGGAGCATTAGATGTTGAAGGATTAGGTGCTAAATCTGCTGCAGCACTTTTAAATGACAAAATCCTTAAAGATGAAGGTGATTTATTTGATTTAACCAGTAAAGATTTAGAAGTCAGTGAATATTTCACGCGAGCACCTGGAAAGAATGAAACAAAAAGAGTTCTTAATAAAAATGGAGAAGAATTACTTTCACAATTGCAAGCTGCAAAAACTAGACCATTATGGAGAGTTTTAGTTGCTTTATCAATACGTCATGTTGGTCCAACTGCAGCCCAAGCTTTAAGTAGAGAATTTAAATCAATAGAAAATATTGCTAATGCCAAAATTGAAAAATTATCTGAAGTATCCGGGGTAGGTGAAGTTATCGGAATCGCAGTTAAAGAATGGTTTAGTGAAGATTGGCATAAAGAAATTGTGGGTAAGTGGGCAAGAGCAGGTGTGAGAATGAAAGATGAAGAAGTCACCGGTCCTCAACCACTAAAAGATTTAAATTTTGTTATCACAGGAAGTGTGCCAAATTATTCAAGAGATGGCGCATCAAATGCCGTATTGGAAAGGGGTGGCAAAGTCTCAGGTTCGGTAAGTAAAAATACTTCGATGTTGATTTACGGCCGTGCTGATGGAAGTAAATATTCCAAGGCGGTTTCGCTTGGGATTCCAAGACTTGATGCAGAAAATTTTGAAGTTTTGCTAAATAAAGGCTTTCAAGAAGCGCTGAAATTAGTCACAAAGGACTAAATAATAAGATATAAATCGTGTCCAAAATATCTAAAGAAGAAGTTGCTAATTTAGCAAAACTTGCCCGATTAGATTTGGCTGAATCTGAATTAGATGAATATGCAAAACAACTTGAAATTATTTTAGAATCTGTTGCAAAAGTTGGTGAAGTTGATACCAAAAATATTCAACCAATGTCACATGCTACCGGGGCAGTAAATATTTTTAGGATTGATGAAACAAAACCATCGTTAAACCGTGAAGAAGTTTTAAAGTCAGCACCTGCCAGCGAAGAAGATAAATTCAAAGTTCCAAGAATATTGGATGAAGAATAATGTCTGATTTAACTAAATTATCTGCTGTTGAATTAAGTGAAAAACTAGAGAAAAAAGAAATAAGTGCAGTAGAAGTTACTAAAGCTCACTTTGACCGTATTGAAAATTTCGATGAAAAAGTTAAAGCATTTCTTTATTTGGACAAAAAAGGAGCATTGGAACAAGCTACTCAAGTTGATAACGATAGAAAAGAAAATAAGAATTTATCAAAATTAGCAGGTGTACCCCTTGCGTTAAAAGATGTATTAACTCAAAAAGATGTTCCAACCACATGTGGTTCAAAAATTTTAGAAAATTGGCGACCACCATATGACTCAACTGTGGTTAAAAATTTAAAGAAATCAGGAATCATTATTTTGGGTAAAACTAATATGGATGAATTTGCCATGGGATCTTCTACTGAAAACAGTGCATATTTTCCAACAAGAAATCCTTGGAACTTAACAAAAATTCCAGGTGGATCTTCTGGTGGTTCATCTGCTGCAGTGGCAGCATTTTTTGCACCACTTTCTATTGGAACAGATACAGGTGGATCAATTAGACAGCCTGCGTCAGTAACAGGAATTGTTGGAGCAAAGCCAAGTTATGGCGCCGTTTCTCGATATGGATTAGTTGCTTTCGCGTCATCTCTTGATCAAGCTGGCCCATTTGCCAGAACCGTTTTAGATTGTGCACTTTTGCATGAAGTTATGGCAGGTCATGATCCTCTTGATTCCACAAGTATTAATGAAAAAGTTCCTGATGTAGTTTCGGCTTCTAAAAAATTAGATATCAAAGGCATGAAAATTGGTTACATAAAAGAATTAGGTGGAAGCGGTTGGCAACCTGGAGTAATAAATAGATTTAACGAAACTATTGAAACTTTAAAGTCTTTAGGTGCAACAGTTACTGAAATTTCCATCCCACATTCTGTTTATGCACTTGCTACTTACTATTTAATTGCACCAAGTGAAGCATCAAGTAATTTAGCCAGATTTGATGGAATGCGTTATGGCTTAAGAGTCGATGATCAAAATTTAAGTGCTGAAGAAGTGATGAATAAAACACGTGCAAAAGGATTTGGCAAAGAGGTAAAAAGAAGAATCATGATCGGAACTTATGCTTTATCTTCAGGTTATTACGATGCTTATTACGCTCAGGCGCAAAAAGTTAGAGCTTTAATTGCTCAAGATTTAAAGAATGCGTTTAAAGAAGTAGATGTATTAATTTCACCAACCTCTCCAACAACTGCTTGGAGTTTGGGAGAAAGAGTTAATGATCCTTTGGCTATGTATTTAGCAGATCTTGCAACACTTCCACCTTCACTTGCTGGAATTCCAGCGATGAGTATTCCAATTGGCTTAGCCGATGAAGATAAATTACCGGTTGGATTACAAATAATTGCTCCATTTATGCAAGATGATCGCATGTATCAAGTAGCTGCAACTTTGGAAGCAAGTTTGAAAAATAAATGGAATGGATTGTTAATTAACTCAATTCCTGATTTGAAAGAAGTGGCCAATGGGTAATTTTGAAACTGCAATAGAAAAATATGACCCAGTAATTGGTCTAGAAACACATGTTGAATTATCAACAAAATCAAAAATGTTTTGTTCTTGCTCCACAGAATTTGGAGCAGAACCAAATACTCAAACTTGTCCAACTTGTCTGGGCTTACCTGGTTCTTTGCCAGTCGCTAATGAAACAGCTATTGAATCAACCATCAGAATTGGTTTAGCTCTTAATTGCAGTATTGCATCGTTTTCTCGTTTTGCCAGAAAAAATTATTTCTATCCAGATATGCCTAAAGATTTTCAAACCAGTCAATACGATGAACCGCTTTGTTCAAATGGATATTTAGATGTCGTGGTAGATACAGATGAAGGTTCTAAGACTTTTAGAGTTGAAATTGAAAGAGTTCATTTAGAAGAAGACACCGGAAAATTAACTCACGCTGGTGGCTCAACTGGAAGAATTCATGGCGCAGATTATTCATTAGTTGATTACAACCGAGCAGGAATTCCACTAGTTGAAATTGTGACAAAACCAGTTGCCGGAACAAACGAATTTGCCCCACTAGTAGCAAAAGCATATGTAACAGAATTACGAGATTTACTTCGTGGTTTAAAAGTTTCTGATGTTCGAATGGAAGAAGGATCCTTAAGGTGCGATGTGAATCTTTCGTTAACTCCAAAAGGCTCAAAAAAATGGGGTACGCGAACAGAAACAAAAAATGTTAACTCATTAAGAAGTGTAGAAAGAGCAATAAGAAGTGAGATTGAAAGACAAGCAATTGAACTTAATAATGGAAATAAAATTAAACAAGAAACTAGACATTTCCAAGAAGATACAGGTTCAACCAGAAGTGGCAGAAGCAAAGAAGTGGCAGAAGAGTATCGATATTTTCCAGAACCAGATTTAGTTCCCATTGCTCCAGATAAGAACTGGATTGAAAAATTAAGAAGTGAACTTCCCGAACAACCTTCTATTAGACGAGCAAGACTTGCCAAGGAATGGGGATTCACAGAGTTAGAAATGAGAGATGTCACAACATTAGGTGCTGTTGAATTAATTTCTGAAACTATTTCAAAAGGTGCTAAACCAGCAGCTGCTAGAAAATGGTGGGCAGGAGAATTAGCAAGAAGAGCAAGTGAATCAGGTATTGAATTAAGTACGCTAAAAATAAAACCAGAAGATGTCGCAAGAATAGATCAACTTGTAAACGATGGAAAGTTGACAGATAAATTAGCTCGACAAGTAATTGATGGAGTTTTACTTGGTGAAGGAAATCCTGATCAAGTTATAGAAAAAAGAAAACTTGTTGTGGTCGCAGATGATTCAGCACTTCTTCCAGCAATTCAAGAAGCAATAGCAGCAAATCCTGATGCTGCAGCAAAAATCAGAGAAGGAAAAATCCAAGTGGTCGGAGTAATCGTAGGTGCGGTTATGAAAACCACTGGTGGCAGTGCCGATGCGGCTAAGGTTCGAGAATTAATCTTGAAAACATTAGGTAGTTAAAACAAAAAGAATTGATATAGATACAGTATTTATATGGCAACCAAACCAGGTGATTTAAAACCAAGAAGTAAAGATGTAACTGAAGGATTTGAACGCGCACCTGCACGAGCCATGTTACGTGCAGTAGGCATGAAAGATGAAGATTTTAAAAAACCACAAATAGGAATTGCATCTTCTTGGAATGAAATAACACCTTGCAACATGTCATTAAGACGTTTAGCAGAAAAAGCCAAAGCAGGTGTTTTTGCAGCTGGTGGATTTCCGATGGAATTTTCAACTATTTCAGTTTCAGATGGAATCTCTATGGGACATGAAGGAATGCGTGCTTCATTAGTAAGTAGAGAAATAATTACAGATTCAGTTGAGTGCGTGATGCATGCTGAAAGATTAGATGGAAGCGTTACCTTGGCAGGTTGCGATAAATCTTTACCGGGAATGCTAATGGCAGCAGCCAGATTAGATTTAGCAAACGTTTTTATTTATAACGGATCTATCATGCCTGGAAATTTAAACGGTAAAGATTTAACAATTCAAGATGTTTTTGAAGGTGTTGGGGCTTGTGCGTTAGGAAAAATAACTGAAAAAGAATTAGGTGACATTGAAAGAGCAGCATGTCCTGGTGAAGGCGCATGTGGAGGAATGTTTACCGCAAACACCATGAGTTCTGCAGCAGAAGCTCTAGGTATGGCATTACCTGGAAGTGCAAGTGCTCCAGCAATTGACTCAAGACGAGATGCAGATGCTTTTGCAGCTGGTGAAGCTGTAGTTAATTTAATTAAAAAAGGAATAACTGCAAGAGACATCATGACTAAAAAAGCATTTGAAAATGCGATAACTGTTTTGATGGCTCTTGGTGGTTCTACAAATGCAGTTTTGCATTTATTAGCAATTGCTCATGAAGCAAAAGTTGATTTAACTATTGATGATTTCAATCGTATCGGTGATAAAACACCTCACTTAGCAGATGTGAAACCATTTGGTCGTTATGTAATGAATGATTTGGACAAAATTGGTGGAGTTCCAGTAGTTATGAAAGCTTTACTTGATGCAGGTTTAATGCACGGAGATGCCTTAACTGTGACTGGTAAAACTTTGGCAGAAAATCTTCAAGACATTAATCCACCAGATCCTGACGGAAAAATTATTTATGCTGTAAATAATCCAATTCACAAAACTGGTGGCTTAGTAATTCTTAAAGGAACACTTGCTCCTGAAGGTTCTGTAATTAAAGCAGCATCTGTTGAATCACCAATTTTTGAAGGAACTGCAAAAGTTTATGATGATGAAAAATTTGCCATGGAAGCTTTAACTCAAGGAAAAATTGTGAAAGGCGATGTTGTGGTAATTCGTTATGAAGGACCAAAAGGTGGTCCTGGAATGCGTGAAATGTTAGCGGTTACAGCAGCAATTAAAGGTGCAGGTTTAGGTAAAGATGTCATGTTAGTTACGGATGGAAGATTTAGTGGTGCAACTGCTGGATTTTGTATCGGTCACGTAGCACCTGAAGCAACTGATGGTGGTCCAATTGCATTGGTTGAAACTGGGGACAAAATTAAATTAGATTTAACAAATAGAAGATTAGATTTATTAGTTGATGAAAAAACTTTGGAACAAAGAAAAGCTAATTGGAAACCAGCGCAACCAAGGTACACAACTGGGGTACTTGGAAAATATGCTCGTTTAGTTGGAAGTTCTGCTAAAGGTGCAGTTTGTAATTAACCAACAAGTTCGCGATTTTGTTTAGTTTCGCGATCATGCACACATGGCATTCCAACGTGAGTTGCATAGCAATCATCACAAAGTAAAACTAATTGATGGCAATTTGGATTTTGACAATTTCTAAATGATTTAGTTTTAGCGCTGCATCTGGCACATGTCCCAATTAATTTTGTTTTATCACTGAAATCTATGGTTAATCGATCATCAAAGGTGTAAAGGGAACCTTCCCATAATCCATCATCTCCATATTTATTGCCATATCGAACAATTCCACCTTTTATTTGGTAAACCTCGCTAAAGCCTCTATTTTTCATTAAGACAGATAAAACTTCACACCTGATACCACCGGTGCAGTAAGTAATAACGGCTTTATTTTTTAAGTGATCGTATTTTCCGCTTTCAATTTCTTTAATGAAATCTCTAGTGGTAGAAGTTTGTGGCACAACTGCATCTTTAAACTTTCCAACTTTTGCTTCAAAGGCATTACGCCCATCAAAAAAGACCACATCATCTTTTCTTTCTTCAACTAATTTGTGGACTTGTTCTGGCTTAAGGTGAGTTCCACCACCAATAATTCCAGTTTCACCTACTTTAATTTCATCAGTATTTCCAAATGGAACTAATTCTTCTTTTACTTTTACTTTTAGTTTTGGAAAATCATTACCAGTTCCTTCGGACCATTTAAAATCGATTTTCTTAAATCCTGGATAAAGCCTGGTTTGTTTGATGTATTTTTTTAAATCTTCCATCTTTCCACCCAAGGTTCCATTTATTCCATGCGGTGAAATTAAAATTCTGCCCTTTATATTCAATGATTGGCATAAAGTCTTTTGCCACAACATCAAAGCTTGTGGGTCATTCACCGGAGTGAATGCGTAATAAAGAATGACTTTATCTAAATCCATATGATTAAGTTTAATTCTTGAGTATTTCTCAAGCCTGACTAGTTCGCAGGGGACAGGACTAGACCGATCTAGATTTGGCTGATAATCTTTTTTCTAATGAGAAATGCACTCGTGGTAGTTAGCGAGCGCGTCGGCTAGCAAGAATTAGCC
>VFQT010002627.1_pt1 | contig 18021 bp, 15 predicted proteins | sample 3512381 | NCBI WGS metagenome assembly VFQT01 (sample SAMN10412376, study PRJNA504923) | tailings metagenome | isolation source: Relicate 2 Philex TSF3 active mining site | place: Philippines: Tuba, Benguet | collected 2017-08-29
AGTTCGGCGATCTGCACCGCGTTCAGCGCGGCACCCTTTCTCAGGTTGTCGTTCGACACGAACAACGCGAGTCCACGGCCGTCAGGCACCGACTGGTCCGGGCGAACCCGCCCGACGTACGACGCATCACGCCCCGCAGCCAGCAGCGGGGTCGGAATGTCGACCACCTCGACACCGGGTGCCGACGACAACAACTCCAGCGCACGAGCCGGTGAGATCGACCGTGCGAACTCGCAGTTGAGAGCAAGCGAGTGACCGGTGAAGACCGGAACCCTGACGCAGGTTCCCGACACTGCGAGCGTCGGGATGTCGAGGATCTTGCGCGTCTCGTTGCGCAGCTTCTTCTCCTCGTCGGTCTCGAACTCGCCGTCGTCGACCATCGAGCCGGCGAACGGCAGCACGTTGAAGGCGATCGGCCGTGCGAACTTGCGTGCCTCGGGCATCGTCACCGCGTCGCCGTCGAACGTGAGCGCGGACGCGCCCGAGTGCACCGCCTCGACCTGACCAGCGAGTTCGTCGACACCGGCGAGCCCGGCTCCGCTGACCGCTTGATAGGTGCTCGCGATCATGCGCACCAGTCCTGCCTCGTCGTGCAACGGCTTCAGCACAGGCATCGCAGCCATGGTCGTGCAGTTGGGGTTCGCAATGATGCCCTTCGGGGTCTCGCGCACGAGATGCCCGTTCACTTCGCTGACGATGAGCGGCACCTCGGGATCCATGCGGAACGCACTCGAGTTGTCGATCACGACCGCGCCGGCTGCTGCAAACCGCGGAGCCTGCGCGCGCGACGTGGTGGCGCCGGCCGAGAACAGCGCGACGTCGAGACCCGACGGGTCGGCGGTCTCGGCGTCCTCGACGATCACCTTGCGGCCGGCCCACTCGATGACGGTTCCGGCCGAGCGCGACGAGGCGAAGAACCTGATCTCGTCGACCGGGAAGGCACGCTCCTCGAGCAGTGCACGCATGACGCTTCCGACCTGTCCGGTCGCTCCGACCACTCCGACTCGCATGAAGAGCGAGGCTAACGGCGACGTGCCACGAGCCACCAGTGGCTTTTGTTGGCCACGTCGAGGTCGCGCTGCGGCACTGCCTCACCGGCGAGCACCACGTCTCGCAGTGCGCGACCCGGGTGATGGAGGATCTCGACGTCGACGAGATCGGGCATCGACGCCTCGACCACCGCCAGCACACGCCTCGGGTCGAGACGGTTCGCCTGCCACCCGAGCCGCGTCGACCAGCGCCATGTCGACAGCCGCGCACCGACCCCCGGCACGTTCCACAGGAGGCGCATCACTGCACCGGCCGGCACGAGTGCAACGTCGGCCGGCACCCACGTTCGGTAGTTGAGTGCGACGCGACCGCCGGGGCGCACGAGCCGCAGTGCCTCACGTGTCAACGCGATGGCATCACTCGCGCGACAGTGCTGCAACGTGATGTACGAGAAGACCGCGTCGACCGACCGGTCGGGCAGGTCGATCGAACGACCGTCGGAGATGTGGGAGGTGCGCAACGTGGTCGGTCGGCCGTACCGCGCCACCGTCTCGCGGCAGCGCTCGAGGAACGCCGCATCGACGTCTGCGGCCACCACGTGGTCGAACCGGCGCGTGAAGGCCGCAGTCATGCGGCCGATGCCGGAGCCGATCTCGAGCACCGTCGACGATGCGTCGAGGTCACCCCACCCCAGTCGGTCGACGTAGATGTCGACCTCGGCGTCGCCGGTGGCCACGAATTCGGCGAGAGTCAGCGAGCCGCCGGTCTGGTTGTTGAAGACCCAACCCGTTTCGCGCACCACTTCATCGGCGCTGTGACCCAACTCGGTTCGCGACCCGGCTGCCTTCCACGGGATCAGCTGTCGCCGTCGCTTCGCCACCCAATGAGTATGGCAGGCGACCTACTTGCGCTCGGGCAACGGTGCCGAGTACGCAGATCCCGAATCGAGGCCGAACGCCGTGTGCAGTGACCGAACGGCCTGCTCCATGTCACCCGACGACACCACCACCGAGACGCGGATCGTGCTGGTCGAGATCATGTGGATGTTGATGCCCTGGTCTGCGAGCACGCGGAACATCTTCGCGGCGATGCCGGGGCTCGTCTTCATGCCCGCGCCCACCAGCGAGACCTTGGCGATCTCGGAGTCGTGGGTCACTCCCTGGGCGCCGATCTCACCCGCGACCCGCGAGACGATGTCTTCGGCCACACCCATGTCGGCCTTCGGCACCGTGAACGAGATGTCGGTGAGACCGTCCTTCGATGTGTTCTGCACGATCATGTCGACGTTGATGTTCGCCGCAGCCAGGCTCTCGAACAGTGCAGCAGAGATTCCGGGACGGTCGGGCACCGCGAGGATCGTCACCTTCGACTCCGATGCGTCGTGAACGACTCCGGAGATGATCGGGTCTTCCATGGACTGTCCTCCTTCGGACGACTCGGCGTTCACCCATGTCCCGTGCTCCCACGTGAAGCTCGACCGGACATGGATGGGCACGTTGTGGTTTCGTGCGAACTCGACCGAACGCAGCGCGAGCACCTTGCTCCCGGCACCGGCCATCTCGAGCATCTCCTCGAACTCGAGCGACGCGAGCTTGCGAGCCTGCGGCACGATGCGCGGATCTGCGGTGAAGACTCCGGTGACGTCGGTGTAGATCTCGCACACGTCGGCGCCGAGCGCCGCGGCGAGCGCGACGGCTGTCGTGTCGCTTCCTCCGCGTCCGAGCGTGGTGATCTCCTTGTCGGTCGACACACCCTGGAATCCCGCGACGACGGCAACCTTGCCGGCCGCGATCGCCTCGCGCACACGGTCACCCTTGACCTCGAGGATCTTGGCCTTCGTGTGCACGGTGTCGGTGATGATGCCCACCTGAGAACCCGTGAAACTCACCGCGTCGACACCGATTCCCGCCAGTGCCATGCACAGCAGTGCCATCGAGGTGCGCTCACCTGTCGTGAGCAGCATGTCGAGTTCGCGGCCGGGGTGAACGTCGGACACCGCACGAGCGAGAGAAAGGAGATTGTCGGTGGTCTTGCCCATCGCCGAGACGACCACCACGACATCGTTGCCGTGGCGCCTGGTGAAGGCCACGTGCTCGGCAACAGACCTGATGCGCTCGGGATCAGCGACCGAGGTGCCGCCGAACTTCTGGACGATCAATGCCACGTCCACCGAGGCTACGGCGGCCACGGGTGCGCTGGGTCACCATTTTCGGCGTCGGGTAGCCTGCCTTCTTCGTGGGTACCGCCAAGAGAGAACGCCAGAAAGCCAACCGAGCCAAGGCACGGGAGCAGCGCATCAAGCGCCAGCGAATGAACAAGGTCCGCCGTCGCGGGTTGATCTTCGGCATCGGCATCCCGCTCGCGGTCGTGGCCCTGTTCGGTATCGCCCAACTCGCAGGCGGCGACGACGACACGACGACCCCACCCGACGACACCACCACCGAGGTCTCGACACCGACGACCGTGTCGGGTGACAGCATCGAGGGCGAGACGCCGTGTCCGAAGACCGACGGCACCGAGCGCCGCGTGACGACGTTCGAACAGGCGCCGCCGACCTGCATCGATCCGGCGAAGTCGTACACCGCGACCTTCGACACCAGTGAGGGAACGGTCGTGGTCGACCTCGACACGAAGAACACCCCGAACACGGTGAACAACTTCGTGGTGCTCTCGCGCTACAAGTACTACGACGGCACCTACATCTTCCGCACCGACACCTCGATCGACATCATCCAGGGTGGCGGCGAAGACAACACCGACGGTCCCGGGTACGTGATCGAAGACGAGGGTGACGGGTTCAAGTACTCGGAGGGCGACCTCGTCATGGCCCGCAGCAGCGGTCCCGACTCGGGTGGCGGGCAGTTCTTCTTCGGCGCAGGCCCGAAGGTCTCGCTCCTCGACGGCCAGGGAACCTACGTCACGTTCGGCAAGGTCTCGGAGGGTCTCGACGTGGTGAAGGCGATCCTCGCCCTCAACTCGGGCGAAGGCCAGTTGGGCGGTGCACCGAGCCGCACGGTCGAGATCCGCACCGTCACGATCACCGAGAAGTGACGGCACGACGGGGTCGAGCCACGCCGGCGGTCGATTCCGTCGTGAACCCCGGCCACCGTTAGATTCGTCCGAGCACGCACACCGGGGTGTCACCCCGGACTGACGGAAGGCGAACAGATGAAGAAGATCGGTGTCTGTGGATCGGGAATCATGGGATCGGGACTCGCCGAGGTGGCGGCCCGTGCCGGGTACGACGTCGTGGTGCGTTCGCGCAGCGCAGCGAGCGCCGCAGCGATGATCGCATCGATCGAGAAGGGTCTCGACAAGCAGGTCCAGCGCGAGAAGATCACCGCCGACGACAAGGCCGCGATCCTCGGCCGCATCGAGGGCACCGACCAACTCTCGGCGATGGCCGACTGCGACCTCGTGATCGAATCGGTGGTGGAAGACCTCGCGGTGAAGAAGGAACTGTTCGCCGAGCTCGACCGCATCGTGAAGCCGGGCGCCATCCTCGCAACGAACACCAGCACCCTGCCGGTCGTCGAGATGGCGATGGCCACGTCGCGACCCGACAAGGTGTGCGGCATCCACTTCTTCAACCCCGCCACCGCGATGCCCCTCGTCGAGGTCGTGCGTCCGATCACCGCCTCCGACGAGACGATCGCCGCGGCGAACGAATTCACCGCGAAGTGCGGAAAGACCGGCGTGCAGGTCAAGGACCGTGCCGGCTTCATCGTGAACGCGTTGCTCTTCCCCTACCTCAACAATGCGATCCGCATCTGGGAGACGGGCACCGCATCGATGGAAGACATCGATGCGGCGATGAAGGGCGGCTGCAACTTCCCGATGGGTCCGTTCGCACTTCTCGACCTCGTCGGTCTCGACACCTCGCTCGCGATCCTCGAGGCTCTGCACGCGGAGTTCGCCGACCCGAACTATGCACCGGTGCCGACGCTGCGACGCCTCGTGGCGGCCGGCAAGCTTGGGCGCAAGTCGGGCGAGGGCTTCTACTCGTACTGATCCGGCACGCCAGGTGCGGCCGCCAGACGAATGCCGGTGGGGGTTCCCGCCGCCCGACGAGTGGCCCGTCGACGACGACGTCGTTGCCGTCGGTGCAGATCTCGAACCTGACACGTTGTTGTGGGCGTACGCCCACGGCATGTTCCCGATGCACCTCGGTGGACGCACGCGACGACTCGGCTGGTGGTCACCGGTCAGGCGCGGCATCATTCCCCTCGATGCGCTGCGCGTGACCCGATCACTCGCACGGAGCATGCGGAGATTCGACGTCACGGTCGACGTCGCTTTCTCCGACGTGATGGAAGGTTGTGCGAGCGACCGCACCGACGGCAACTGGATCGACGACGACTTCCTCACCGCCTATCTCACCTTGCACCGCCTCGGGGTCGCCCACAGCGTCGAAGTGTGGACCTCGGACGGTCGGCTCGCCGGTGGTCTGTACGGGGTGCGCATCGGACGCTTCTTCGCGGGCGAGTCGATGTTCCACCGGGAACGTGATGCGTCGAAAGTGGCCCTCGTGAGGCTGGTCGAGTTGATGCGCCTCGACGGCATGACGCTGCTCGACACCCAGTGGTGCACCGAGCACCTGGCGAGCCTCGGGTGCACGGAAGTGAGCCGCGCCGAGTACCTGCGCCTCCTCGCTGATGCAGTCGCTGAACCCGCCGCATAGACGCACCGGATAGGGATTTTTCGGCCTCTTCGCCATACTTGGCAGATGCCCGCCACCCCCGAGAAGCCGACGAACCGCGATGAGCCCTGGCTCATGCGCACCTATTCGGGGCACTCCACCGCCGCGAAGTCGAACGAGCTGTACCGCACGAATCTCTCAAAGGGTCAGACGGGGCTGTCGATCGCCTTCGACCTCCCCACACAGACCGGGTACGACCCCGATCACGTCCTCGCCCGCGGCGAGGTGGGCAAGGTCGGTGTGCCGGTGGCACATCTCGGGCACATGCGCACGCTCCTCGACCAGATTCCTCCCGGGAAGATGAACACCTCGATGACGATCAACGCGACAGCCGCGTGGCTGCTCGCTCTGTACGTCGCGAACGCTCGTGAGCAGGGTGTCGCATCACACGAGTTGCGGGGCACCACACAGAACGACATCGTGAAGGAATACCTCTCGCGCGGCACGTACATCTTCCCCCCGGGGCCGTCGAAGCGACTGATCGTCGACATGGTCGCCTGGTGCGCGCAGAACGCACCCAAGTGGAACCCGATGAACGTCTGCTCGTACCACCTGCAGGAAGCCGGCGCGACCCCCGTGCAGGAGATCGCCTATTCGCTCGCCACTGCGATCGACGTTCTGGACGCTGTGCGCGACAGCGGTCAGGTGTCGGCCGACCAGTTCGACCAGGTCTTCGGGTCGATCTCGTTCTTCGTGAATGCCGGTATCAGGTTCGTGGAGGAGATGTGCAAGATGCGCGCCTTCACCGAACTGTGGGACCGCATCGGCCGTGAGCGCTACGGCGTCACCGACGCCAAGGCTCGCCGGTTCCGCTACGGGGTCCAGGTGAACTCGCTCGGACTCACCGAGGCACAGCCGGAGAACAACGTGCAGCGCATCGTGCTCGAGATGCTCGCGGTGACGCTGTCGAAGAAGGCCAGGGCGCGCAGCGTGCAGTTGCCGGCCTGGAACGAGGCGCTCGGTCTCCCCCGCCCGTGGGACCAGCAGTGGTCGCTGCGCATGCAGCAGGTGCTCGCGTTCGAGACCGACCTCCTCGAGTTCGGCGACATCTTCGACGGGTCACACGTGATCGAGGCCAAGACGGCCGAGTTGCGCGATGCAGCATGGGCCGAACTGCAGGAGATTCTCGAGATGGGCGGTGCGTTCGCCGCCGTCGAGGAACTGAAGGGGCGCCTCGTGCGATCGATGGTCGACCGCACCCGTCGCATCGCCGACGGCGAACAGACCGTGGTGGGACTGAACTCGTTCACCGAGACGGCCGAGAGCCCGCTCGGCGGTGACGACAACATCTTGGTGGTCGACCCGGCGGTGGAGGCCGAGACGATCGCCGACGTGAACGCCTGGCGTGCCTCACGCGACGAGGCCCGGGTGCGCACTGCACTCGAGCGCCTGCGCGACGCGGCTCGTGGCGACGAGAACATCATGGAAGCGTCGATCGAATTGGCCGAGGCCGGCGGCACGACCGGCGAATGGGCCGGGGTGCTCCGCGAAGAGTTCGGCGAGTTCCGCGCCCCCACCGGTGTCGCGGCCGCCGCCGGCCGTCGCCCTGCCACCCTCGCCGATGTCGCCGACTTCGTTCGGTCGATTCCCGGTGGTCCGCCGCGGGTGCTCGTCGCCAAGCCGGGTCTCGACGGTCATTCGAACGGCGCCGAACAGATCGCGGTCGCCGCACGCGACGCCGGCATGGAGGTCGTCTACAGCGGCATCAGGCTCACGCCCGAGCAGATCGTGGCGAGCGCACGCGACGAAGACCCCGACGTGATCGGGTTGTCGATCCTCTCGGGCTCGCACATGGAACTCGTCCCCGACGTCGTGCGCAGGTTGCGCGCCGAAGGTGTCGATGCACCGGTGGTGGTCGGCGGGATCATTCCCGACACCGACCGTGCCACACTCTCGGCACAGGGCGTCGCAGCCGTGTACACGCCGAAGGACTTCGACATCGCGCGCATCATGCGCGAGATGGCAGAACTCGCCCTCGCTCACCGCGGATCCTGACGACCCGCGGTGAGCGGCGGGGGGATCAGGCCGTCGCGCCTGCCTTGCGGCGACGGCGGATGGTGGTCGGCAGCACGAGACCGAAGATCACGGCGCCGGCGATCGGGATCGCGATCAACACCTTCGCCGTGGTCGACAGCGGTGCGGAGCCGCCGACCATGATTCCGACCGTGAACCGTGAGTCTCCTCCCTCGGGATCCTTGCCGACGAGAGAAATGCGGTGCTCACCACGTTCGGCGTCCTCGGGCACGCGGTAGGTGGCCGACAGCGTTCCATCTGCAGAGACCTCCACGTTGCCGAGCAGGGTCGGAGTGGAGAACATCCAGACATCGACGTTCGTGCCGTCGGCGAATCCGCTGCCGCTGATGCGCAACCGGTCGTTCGGCTCCACCAACACCGAACCGTCGGCACTCAACGGCATCACGTTTCCGGACTCGTCGATCGCTGCGATGGTGACCGAGTAGCCGGCCGCCGACACCGTCAGTTCGTTGTTCGCTCGCGTCGTGGTCGCCTCCACCAGTTCACCGTCGACTTCGAGAGCCCCGAGTCCGGGAGCGACCTCGGCGACGGTCGGCGCTGCATCGGCAACTTCCGACTGCACCGTCGTGGTGGTTGCTGCAACGGTGACCGGGGTCGTGTCACCGGTCTGTGTCGCGCCCGTGCCTCCGGTCGTCGTTCCAGCGCCCGTGGTTGCAGTCGCAGCAGCCGGTGCAACCAGCGCTGCCGCGGCGAACGTCACGGTGGCCGTCGTTTCTTGGGCGTCCCACGAGCCGTCGGCGCCCTTGGTGACCTTCACGATGCAGGTGCCGGCCGAACCGGCCAACAGACTTCCCGCCGACACGGTGCACGTGATCGTGCCACCCGAGACCACTTCGTAACTGAGCAGACCCGAGCCGTTTCCGCCGGTCACAACGATCGGCAACGGCTGACCGACGGTGCCCGAGGTCGACGTGACCGTCAGCCCCGGTTGCGTCGCCCGGCCGATCGTCACTGTCGCCTCAGACGACGTCGCTGCGAGGTACGTCGCATCGCTTGCCTTGGTGGCGGTCACCTTGCACGTTCCCGCACTGGTGGTCGACAACACGTTGCCCGAGACCGAGCATCCCCCGGCGGTACCGGTTCCCGACACCGTCCACGAGACCGCACCGGAGCCGCTTCCGCCACTGACAGCGAGCGTCAACGGAGAGCCGAACGTGGCCGACGTCGAGGTGACCGTGAGAGCCGATTGCGATGCCTTCGCGATCGTGAACACGACGTCGTCGAAACTCGAGGCAACATTTGCCGTGGCGGCGCCGGTGGCACGCACCGTGCAGGTTCCGGCTCCGGTGTACGTGAGTTCACCCGTCGACGCGTTCACCGCGCACGTGGTCGTCGTGTGGGACACCACCGAGTAGGTGATGTTCGAGCCCGATGACGAGGTTGCAGCCGTGGGTGTCACCGGAGAGTCGGTGGTGCTCAAGGCCGTCGTCGGTGACCATGTCACCACTTGGGGCGACGCATACCGCACCACGACGATGCCGCTGCCGCCGTCGCCGCCCTGCCCCTGGTAGCCCGACTGTCCACCGCCGCCACCGCCGCTGTTCGCGGTGCCGTCGTAGCCGGAACAACAGGTTCCGCTCACTCCGCGTCCGTTCCATGTGGCCGAGTTTCCGCCACCGCCGTCACCACCAGAGCCGGCGCCGGTTCCCGATTGCGCACAGTTGCCGGTGCCCGCACCGCCGCCGCCACCGCCGTAGTACGTCGACACGCCGGTGCGAAGAGTCGATGCGACACCGATGCCACCCTTCGACCCGGTCGTCGAAATGTCACTCGCTCCCGACGAGACGTACTGGCCGACGTACCCGTTGCCGCCGGCGCCCGCACCACCGCCACCTCTTTGGCAGTATCCGTTCGCCACACCGTTTGCTCCGGTGAACAGATTGCCGCCCGAGTTCCCGGCCTTGCCGGTACCGGGCGATGCGAACCCGTTGAACGACTTGATGGCTCCATAGCCACCGCCTGCCGACTGACCGAACGCACTCGATGCCGATCCGTTCGCACCGCTCTCGGGAGCGATCGACGGAGTGAGCGACAACACACCGCCCGCACCACCGGCGCCGACAGTGATGGTGTAGTCCTGCTCCGGCGTCACGGTTGCGGTTCCCGTGAGAACCTGGCCGCCGCCGCCACCGGAGCCACCGGTCTGGTCGATCCAAGCGCCGCCACCACCGCCACCGCCACCGACGATGAGGTAGTCGACCGAGGTCACGCCGGTCGGCACGGTGAACGTGTTCGCGCCGGTCGTGAGGAACGAGTGCACCGTGTAGTCGACACCACCCGAGGTGTACGTAGTGATGGTTCCACCTGCTCCCGCGACTGCGCGAACCGGCGATGCCAACGACGACACGACGGCGGGCACCGCAACCAGAGTCGCTGCGAGAACGAGACGGGACACCCGTGACAGACGATGACTGTTCAGCATGGGCAAGATATTACAGACAACGACTGTCGGTGAGAAGGTCCCGAGTTGCATCGATCCCGGAATGTCTTCCCTCACTGTGGGGTTGAGCCTCTCCATGAGCATCTACGCCACCCCCATCGCACGCCTCGATGGAACACCTGACGCAATGTCGCAGGTCGCCGGAAAGGTCACTCTCGTGGTGAACGTCGCCAGCAAGTGCGGCCTCACACCTCAATATGAAGGACTCGAGACGTTGCAGAAGACCTACGCGAGCCGTGGCTTCAGTGTGCTCGGCGTGCCGTGCAACCAGTTCAAGGGCCAGGAACCCGGCACCGCCGCCGAGATCGCTGAGTTCTGTTCGTCGACGTACGGCGTCACGTTCCCGCTCACTGAGAAGATCGACGTCAACGGCGACGCACGTCATCCGCTGTATTCACAACTCACGCCAATCGCCGACGCAGAGGGTGCGAGCGGTGACATCAGGTGGAACTTCGAGAAGTTCCTCGTGGGTCGCGACGGTCAGGTGATCGCACGTTTCAGCCCCATGGTCGCCCCGGAGGCACCGGAAGTGATCGCCGCGATCGAGTCGGCGCTCGGCTGAGCAGGTATCAGGCGCGTTCGCGCGCAATGAACGAATCGAGCGCTGGTCCGCTCTCGAAACTGGTGATCAACGCATAGCGCGGGAAGTCGTGGTTGTGGACCACGACGTGCCAGAGACGCTGCGTGTCGACCACGAACCGCGCACCTCGTGGCAGCGGAACCCGGCGTTCCGTCGCCGGATCGGGAAGTCCGTCGGGGCCGTTGTCCATGAGCAACATGTAGCTGTCGGGACTGTCGGTGAGTTCCACCCACGACCTCACGACCCACCCCTCGTTGTCGGGGTTGAAGCGGTTGTTGTCGTCGCGGTGGATGCTGCGCATCGCCTGGTCACGATCCTGTGGTTCAAGCTTGATGATGCGCACACGCCCGAAGTTCGCGCCCACCGACGACACGTAGTTCTTCAGTGTCGGGGCGAGGTCGGCGTTCGAGGTCCAGATCGCGTCCTTGTCGGTCTTCCCCTTGTCCCAGAAACCACGACAGTCGAGTTCTCCGTCGGCCGAGGCCAGTGGCGCAAAGTTGGTGTCGCCGCCGCTCTTCCAGTCGAAGTACTCGAGCGACTCCCACTCGTGGCTCGGCACCTCGAAGTCGGCGGGCTTCAACTGCACGAAACCGGTCTCGGCCAGACAGTCGAGGCGCGGGTGCGGGGTGTGGAGTGGAATCTTCACCGACCAGTGCTCGAGCGTCGGCCAGAACGTCGCTGTCATGTTCCCGAGTCTAAAGAAGCGTCACCGTGACCCGTGGTCACGGGGGCATCGTGGTGGTCGCACCGATCGGTACGAAACCGTTGCTGGGTGGGAGTTTCAGCACCGTGCCCGCCGCCACACGATCAGGGTCCTTGATCTTGTTCAACTCGACGAGGGCGGGCGCCGACAGGTTGAACTTCTCTGCGATCGCGAACAGCGACTCTCCCGGTTGCACCGTGTACTCGCGAACCGAGGTCAATGCCGTCGTGGTGGTCGCCTCGACGACGGTGGTCGTGGTGGCCGACGACGAGTCGTCTGACCCGCCCGAGATGAGCGCCGAGAGAACGGCGAGCGAGGTGAACACTGCCGTGCTCCACAACAACCACATGTGGAGCCTCGTGCGCAGGAACATCGACCTCATGCTAAGGCTCTGCACACCCGCGAATGCGCCGGGTTGTCAGCTGGGGCCCGGGCTGTCGTAGCGTGTCCCGTCGTGAACCCCCCCGAGATTCGCACCTACCCCGGCGCCGAGCGCCCCGTTCGACAGTGGCGCCACGACGCCGACGGGGTCGGGATCGCCGTTCACGAATGGGGCGCAGAAGACGACCCGGTCCTCTTCCTCGTCCACGGTGGGTCGGACTTCGCCGGCACTTTCGACGTGTTCGCGCCACTCCTTGCCGCAGCCGGCTGGCGGGTCGTGGCGTGGGACCACCGTGGCCACGGTGACAGCGACCATGCGGCGCTCTACAGCTGGGACGCCGACATTCGCGATGCACTGTCGGTGATGGCGGCGGTGACCAGCAAGCCTGCACCGGTGGTGGCACATTCGAAGGGCGGTGCTCTCATGATGCAACTCGCCGACGGCAGCCCGTACCGCATCTCGAAAATGGTCAACATCGACGGGATGCCGAGCAAGCGCCGCATGCCCGACGTCCCCGACCACGATCAGTCGCGCCTGCTCGCAGACTCGATCGCATCGTGGCTCGACTTCCGGCACGTGGCGGGCGATGCGAGCCGAAAGCCCGGAACCCTCGAGGATCTGGCTCGTCGGCGAGGGAACATGAATCCCCGGTTGTCGAAAGAATGGCTGGAGTACCTCGTCACGATCGGTGCGCGCCACGACGGCGACGGATGGCGCTGGAAACTCGACCCCACGATGCGCTTCGGTGGATTCGGTCCGTGGCGGCCGGAATGGGCCTCGCTTCGCATGGCGGCTCTCACCATTCCGTTCCTCGGGTTCCTCGGCACTGTCGATGAACCGATGGGGTGGGGTGCGCACGCACGCGATGTGCGGCCGTACCTGCCGGCCGGTGGGCGGCTCGAGGTGCTCGACGGTATCGGTCACTTCATCCACATCGAGGAACCGAACACGGTCGCCGACATGGTGCTGGAGTTCCTCGCATGAGCCGCTTTCTCGAGACCGTCTCGCTCACGCACAACAAGATCACCCTCGCTCTGCACAAGGTGCGCGACGGAGAGGGGCGCGCACTGTTGCTCCTCCACGGACTGGGCGAATCGTCGGCGTCGATGGCGTCGCTCGAGGTGCAGTGGCGCGGCCCGGTGTGGGCACTCGACTTCACCGGTCACGGCGAATCGACCGTGCCGCGCGGCGGCGGGTACTCGTGCGAGATCCTCATGGCCGACGTCGACATTGCGCTGCGCCACCTCGGTGAGGCGACGTTGGTGGGACGGGGACTCGGTGCATACGTCGCGTTCCTCACTGCGGGTGCGCGACCGACCCTCGTTCGCGGAGCGGTGTTGCTCGACGGCCCCGGACTCGCCGGTGGTTCGGTGCACGTCACCTCGAACGCCGAGATCACACTCGTCGACAGAGAAGGTGTGGCACCCGATGCGTGGGCGTTGGTGGAACTCGCGCACGATGCCCGTCCACCCACGTACGTCACGACGTTCGCACGACTCGCCGTGAACGGCAGCGGCATCGCCGACCCGATCGCGGTGTCGTGCAGGGTCACGCCCCCGTGGGTCGAGGCGATCTCGGCCGAACCGGGAGTGATCGCCGAGATCTCGCTCGCCGAGGCACTCGAGATCTACTCACAGGTCTGAGCCTGTCGTTTCGTCCGTCGTCGAACGAACTCGCCGCGTCAGGAACGTCGCGACACGAGTGAGTAGGCGGCGTCGGTGAGCGACTGCGCAACGACCGGGTCGATGTCGCTCCTGCCGAGCGCATCGATGGCATCGTCGGTACGGCGGACGATTCGTTCCTCCGCCCGAGCCAGCACCCCGAGGTCGACCATGACCCCTTGCACCGCGCTCACACCGTCTTCGTCGATGTCTCCGCCCACCGACTCGAGCACTGCTCGCTGACGGTCGTCGGCGAGCGCTGTCGCGTCGGCGAGCAACCACGTGGGCTTTCCTTCACGAAGATCGTCGCCCACCGGCTTTCCGGTGTCGCTCGGGTCGCCGAATGCACCGAGCACGTCGTCGCGAAGTTGGAACGCCTCCCCGACTCCTGCGCCGTAGGCCTCGAGTGCCGGTGCGATCTGCAACGCCCTCGCGGGGCCACATTCGGTTGCGCCGAGAAGGAGAGGACGCACAACGGTGTACATCGATGTCTTCAGGCGCACGACGTGCAGGGCCACGTCAGGGTCGCGCACACGTCGTGCGGTCGCCACATGGTCGAGCACCTGGCCGAGGGCCACCTCGCTCTTCATCGCGCGCCAGTGCACCTGAGTCTCTGGTCTCGCCGCGGCTGCGAGCTCGTCGGCAAACGCCGCGGCGAGATCACCGGCCAAGATCGCAACACCCTCGCCGTAACGACGTGACTCGCCCGCCCACGCCTCGGCACGGTGCCGCTCGGCCTCGTGAACGTGCGCGGCCGCCGCTCCGCGGCGGGTGAGTGATCCGTCGACGACGTCGTCGTGCAACAAGGCCGACACGTGCAGCAGTTCCACCGCGGCGGCCATGTCGACCACCGCCTCCGACGGTGCCGACCCTCCGGCTGCGAGCCACCCGAGTGCCACGAAGCGCGGCCTCACGCGCTTTCCCGCCCCGAGGGCAAGCGCCGAAATCGCCTCCGTTGCCGCTGTCGCGAGCGGCGCGTCGATCTCGCGACTCCGCGCCGCGAGATGGCCCGACAGCCTGCGTTCGACCTGAGCCAGGAACTGGTCGACGATCAGAAGTCGTCTCCCTCTTCGTCGTCTTCGTCTTCTTCGTCCCACTCTTCGTCATCGAAGTCGTCGTCTTCGTCGGCATCACCGTCGATGTCGAGCGACTCGACGAGCTGCTTCACCGTGAACTCGGCGGCTGCGATCCGCTCCGAGCACCACGTGATCAACTCCGACGCCCGCGTCACCTTGGCGCCGAGTACGTCGACGTCGACATTCGGTGAATCGAGTTCGGAGAGAATCGACTCGATCTCGGCCATCGCCTCTGCGTATCCCGCGGGCTCACCGGCTGGTGGGTTCTTCTTCGTTGCCATCAGTTCGTTCCTTCCACTGTGCTCGTGATCGTTCCGTCGGCCACCGCAGTGACGAGCCGCGTGCCGGGCTTCGCCTGTGTCGTGCTGCGCACAACGTGGCCGTTCTCGTCTCGGGTGATGCTCCACCCGCGCGCCATGGTGGTGGCGGGGTCGAGCAACCGCAGCGCGGAGGTGTGCATCTCGAGGCGGTGACGTTGCGCCGCGAGAACGACCTCGGGTCGGTGACGCAGACGGTCTGCCGCACGCACGAGACGTGACCGTGACCGCACGACGGCCGACGTCGTGCGGTCGACGAGTGTCCGCGCGCGCCCGCTGAGCCTCGCCGTGAAACGTTCCACGAGGCGCACGAGTTCGTCGGCAACCGCGGTGGGAGTCTTGAAATTGGTGTGGGCCACGATGTCGGCGACGCTCGTGTCGATCTCGTGGCCGATACCGGTGAACACGGCGTGCCGGCACTTCACGATGGCCATCGCCACCGACTCGTCGTCGAACGCGGCGAGGTCGCCCTTCGAACCGCCACCCCTGATGACCACGATCAGGTCGATGTCGTCGCGCGCGTCGAGGGTACGGATTGCAGCGGCGATCTGACGGGGCGCGTGCTCACCCTGCACGTTCACGTCGACCACCGAAAGTTGGAAACCGATGCCCGACTCTTCGAGATGCTGCACTGCGTCGATGTACCCGGCGGCCTGCATCGACGACACCACCCCGATGCGAAGCGGCACCAACGGCACCGGTCGACGCTTGTTCTTCTCGTGCAGCCCCTTGGCCATGAGAGCGGCGATCAGTGCCTCGCGCTTGGCGGCCAATTCGCCCAGGGTGAACTGTGTGTCGACGTCGTCGATGATCATCGACAACTCTCCGCGCGGCACGTAGAAGTCGACCCGGCACCGGAACCGCACCTTCATGCCGTTCGCGAGCGGCACGCCGTGGTCGGCCATCTTCTTCATGACGCGCTGCAGCGTCCCGCTGTTCGAGAAGAGTTTCACGTCGAGGGTGGCTTTGTTCTTGCCCTCTCCTTCGACGAGCGAGAAGTAGTGGCCCGTCGCGTGCGGCTTCGGCTTGAGGCCTTCCACCTCTCCTTCAACCCACACCCCTTCTGGGAACAGGCCGCCGAGTGCGTACTTCATGGCCGTGCCGAACTGGGCCACGGTGTACGAGGGAACGCCGTCGATGGTCTCTGGTTCGGTGGGTCGGCGCGGAGGCATCGGCGAAACCCTAGGTCGCCGGTGTGGCGACACCGAACGAGCCGCCGGCGCGCACCTGCGAGGCGTACGCACCGTCGCGTGCCATCAACTCGTCATGGGTTCCCTCTTCCACGATGCGGCCCCCGTCGACAACCACGATGCGGTCGGCATCGCGGATCGTCGACAGTCGGTGCGCGATCACCAGCGCCGTGCGACCGTGCAGGGCTTCGTCGAGGGCTTCCTGCACGAGAGCCTCGTTCTCGTTGTCGAGGTGGCTGGTGGCCTCGTCGAGGAGCACGATGGCCGGGTCTTTCAGCATCATGCGTGCGATCGCAAGACGCTGCTTCTCGCCACCAGAGAGTCTGTATCCGCGCTCACCCACGACGGTGTCGTATCCGTCAGGGAGAGCGGCGATGGTGTCATGGATGCGCGCCGCGCGACAGGCCCTCTCGAGGTCGTCTCGCGAGGCGCTGGGCTTCGCGTACGAGAGATTCGCTGCAATCGACTCGTGGAACAGGTGCGGGTCTTGCGACACCATGCCGATTGCATCGTGGAGTGAGTCGCCGGTGAGGTCGCGCACGTCGTGTCCGTCGATGCGCACCGCTCCCGACGTCACGTCATAGAGACGCGGCACGAGCGAGACGAGCGTCGACTTGCCCGACCCCGACGCTCCCACCACTGCCACCGTCTCGCCGACCGCGACACGCAGCGACACCCCGCGCAACACGTCGACGTCGGGATCCCCCGACGGCGTGCCCGGCGCCTCGAGTGACACGAGCGACACATCGGCCGCTGCCGGGTACCTGAATGTCACGTTGTCGAACACGATCTCGCCCCGCGGCGACACCAAGTCGTACGCCCCCGGTCGGTCCACGATCGCCACCGGTGCGTCGAGCACCTCGAACACACGATCGAAACTCACGAACGCCGTCATCACGTCGACACGTGCATTGGTGAGCCCGGTGAGAGTCGGGTAGATGCGCTGCACGAGAGCGGCCATCGCCACCAGGGTTCCGGCTGAGATGTCGCCGTCGACAACCAGCCATGCCCCCACTCCGTAGATCGCGGCGGCGCCGGTGGCACCCACGAGACCGAGTGCAACGAAGAACACACGCCCCAGAACGGCAGCGCGCACGCCGGCGTCGCGCACACCGTCGGCGCGGGAGGCGAACTTCGACACCTCGCGCTCACGGCGACCGAACAACTTCACCAGCATCGCACCGGCCACGTTGAAACGTTCCGTCATCTGGGTGTTCATCTCGGCATTCAGTTCCATTTGTTCACGCGCGATCGCGCCGAGACGCAACCCCACGCGCTTGGCCGGGGCGATGAACAGGGGCAGCACCACCAATGAGAGCAGCGTCAGGCGCCACTCGAGCGCCACCATCGCCACCAGAGTCGTGACGAGCACCACCACATTCGACACCACACTGCCGAGCGTGGAGGTGACGGCAGTCTGTGCTCCCACGACGTCGTTGTTGAGGCGACTCACGATGGAGCCGGTCTGGGTGCGGGTGAAGAACGCAACCGGCATCTGCTGCACCTTGTCGAAGAGGGCAACGCGCAGGTCGTAGATGAGGCCCTCGCCGATTCGCGACGACAACCATCGCTGCACGATCGCGAGTGCGGCATCGGCGGCCGCGGCGCCGACCAAGATCAGCGCCAACACCACGATCAGTCCGCGGTCTCCCCGCGGGATCGCATCGTCGAGAATCGCCCTGAACAGGAGCGGCGGCACGAGGCCGGCCAGTGCAGCCAACAAGATGGCCGTCACGAAACCGATGATCGACCGGCGGTACGGTCTCGCGAAGCCACTGACTCGGCGCAGCGAGTCTTTTCGGAGACGAGCCCCCTTCACGGCATCGGCATCGCCGGGCAGGAGCATGTGAGGACCCATTCGCACGCTGACCGAGGCTACGGCGCACCTCGCCCGTAGTGTTTCTCTGGTGCGCCGTCGCATTGTCTCCGTTGCCGTATTGATCGTTCTC
>VFQT010002628.1_pt1 | contig 18021 bp, 16 predicted proteins | sample 3512381 | NCBI WGS metagenome assembly VFQT01 (sample SAMN10412376, study PRJNA504923) | tailings metagenome | isolation source: Relicate 2 Philex TSF3 active mining site | place: Philippines: Tuba, Benguet | collected 2017-08-29
CGATCATGGCTATGAAGGTTACAGGCAGGGCAAAATCGAGCGATAGGTTTGAAGGGATGGCAGCACCGAGAAAAACGCCAATGGCTGTGCTGATCTGCCAGTTCGTCCAGAGAGAGATGCCTGCCCCAAACAGAAACCAATACTTGTATTTTGCCAGCCCTTCTTTTTCATAATGCAAAATGGATGGTGCATAGGCTTCATCTGTGAGTAGATATGAAAGAAGAACCTTCCATCGTAAAGATAGGTCTTTGAGATAGGGCGCGAGGGATGCGCTGTAAAGCATGTGGCGTAGATTTACAACAGCGATGGTCAGAATCATCACGAAGGCAGGTGCGCCTTCGCTGTAGAGTTGTGCAGTGACGAATTGTGCCGACCCGGCGAATACGATAGAGGACATCAATTGTGCCGCTGTGGTGGAAAGACCTGAATTGATCGCCAGGGCTCCATAGATCAGCCCGAAGGGGAAAACACCTATCAAAATAGGCACTTCGGCTCGAATGCCCTCAATAAAATTTTTTCTTGCTTCACTCATTCTTTATCCTTTTTCTATGATGCTTTTTGCCGCACGTTGACCACTCTCCACAGCTCCTTCCATGAAGCCCTGATAGACGGTGGCGTGTTCGCCTGCAAAGTACAGGCGCCCAGAAGGGGAGAAGAGGCTTTGCCAGTGGGTGGTCACCTCATTGGGGGCATATGCCATGTAAGACCCCAAAGTGAAGTCTTCGTTTCTCCAGGCGATGGTTTGGGTATTTTCAATTAGGTTTAAAGAGCCAGGGAAAATCGATTCGATGGTCGTGACTGCGGTTTGGATGCGGTCTGAATCAGAAAGCTGACTTAATGCCGCGCCAGGACCACCACCCGTGTAGGCGGTGAGGATGCCATGCGTGCCTTCAAGGTGGCTGGTGGCATCCCAAGTGAAAACAACGGGCAGGTCTGTGTTGAGGCGACCATTCCAGCCATGCTCGTGCCAGAATCGTGTGCGGTACTCGATCATCACTTTGGTGACAGATCCATAGGATAGTCCATGAACCATGGCACGATGGTCAGTAGTTAATGTTCCTTCAAAGTCGATCATCCGCGCGGTAGTGAGCGGTGTTGCTAGAATTGCGTAAGCAGCATGGAGAGTGTGAAAGGAGTCAGCCTGTTTGTAGGTGACCATTACTTCTTCATCTAATAGCTTTACCGAGGTCACAACCGAATTCATCCGCACATCGGGCAGGCGTTTCGCTATTGCCTGCGGAAGTTGGTCATTGCCGCCGATGATGCGATAGGCCGGGTCTGATGCCTCCGGGTCGCTGTAGAATAAGGCGGCATTACGAGCCAGATCAAGAAGAGAGAAATCTTTTGGCTCGCAGGTGTATTCTGAGCGAATGTGATTGGCAAATAAAATCTTCGCCAAGGGGTGAGCGTTTAGGTTTTGAATCCAACTCTCGGCGTTTTGTCTATCTAATTCTTTTGCATTCGGTGTGGTTGTTGGATTCGTCGGATCGTTCACTTGTTTGCCCAACTCAGCCAATGTAACCCATACGCGCATGTATTCTTTTTCAAGGTCAAGCCCCCATAGCGAAGTATCACCCATGAGCCCGGCTTTGCCTTCCAGTGCTGCCCAATCTCCGCTTTGATTTTGCCAGGAGCCAACTGCCCCCAAGTGCAGGTCAAATTCTTTGGCAAGCGCGATCATGCGATGCTGGCTTTCGTTGATATATTCTGCGCCGCCTTCGGCAACAAGTCCGTTGGAAAAATTACGCACCGTATGAACACGCCCACCAACCCGTGAACGGGCTTCGAGCACGGTTACGTTCCAGCCGGCTTTTGTCAATTCATGTGCGGCGGAGAGTCCTGCCATGCCTGCGCCAATGACGATAACGGATCTATTTTGCATCATATATTTCCCTTCAACGACTTACGAACTGAATATACTGTCATCCCAATGAAGATAAAAATCGCAACCTCATTTAACAGTCCACCCCACATTCTCAGGGTGGCGAGGTTGGCATAGTCTGCTAAAAGCGATCCATGCAATAATCCCAAATGCATAAGACCTGCCCACAAGGCAGCAAGCAAACCTAAAATGGCAAGAAAAAGGAAGGGGAGGGGGAAGCGGTTGAATTTCATCGTTTGATTTTACTCAGAGAAATTGAAAACCGTCCCAACCACGGGACGGTTTTCGCTTCTATCTTAACCCTGGTTTGATTCAGTTTCTTTGGCGGTTCTTTAGCCGAGGGCTTTTTTCGCTTCTGCGATCACTTCATCGTAATCGGGTTCATTGCCAAGCGTAGGCAGGTAGTTGACGTAGGTCAGCTTGCCATCACGTCCTGCAATGAAGACCGAGCGGCGCAGATAACGGCGTTCTTTGATGAGGATGCCATACTTGATGCCAAACTCGGCTTCAAGCACGTCGGACACAACCTTGACCTTGTCCACACCGGTAGCGCCACACCAACGCTTCTGCGCCATCGGGAAATCGGTGCTGATGGTGTAGATGACAATGTCATCGCTCAATTTGGCGGCTTCTTCGTTGAAGCGGCGAGTCTCGCGGTCACAGATATCCGTATCCAGTGAGGGGACGGCAGAAAGGATGATCACCTTCCCTTTGGATTCCTGAAGCGGGTTAACCGCTGCCCAGCCTGCCACCACGCTGGTAAATTCTGGGGCGACCTGCCCAACTTTCACTTCATCGCCGAGCAAGGTGGCAAAATTATCACCCAGCTTGAAAACATCATTTCGTACAGTAGTCATTTGAGTTCCTCTCCCAAGAGTTTTTTCGATTTTAGTAGACGATGCCTGCCTATTTACCCTTACTGCATTGGGAACATGTAATATTTTGATTGCATATATAATTGAGGTAAAAATATGGATGGAGTTTTGTTGGCGCATGGAATTTATTCCCACTAGGATCCCCGAGGTCATTCTTGTAAAACCTAAAATATATGAGGACCCGCGTGGGTATTTCATGGAGGTTTACAGGGAAGATCGTTTTTCTATCGGCGGGATCTCTCGTAACTTTGTACAAGAGAATCAATCTCGTTCACAAAAGGGTGTTCTACGAGGGTTGCATTACCAGATCCGTCAGGCGCAAGGGAAATTGGTGCGGGTCATTTCAGGCGAAATCTTTGATATTGCAGTGGATATTCGCCGCAGCTCTCCAACCTTTGGGCAGTGGGTTGGTTTGATCCTTTCGGCAGAAAACTGTCATTCCTTGTGGGTTCCAGAAGGTTTTGCTCATGGTTTTTATGTGACAAGTGATTATGCAGAAGTAGTTTATAAGGTCACAAATTACTATGCACCTGAATGGGAACGCAGTATTTTGTGGAACGACCCGCAAATTGGTATTGGATGGCCGCTTGGCAACTATCCTTTAATTCTCTCCCAAAAAGATAAAGACGGAAAATCATTGGCAGAAGCCGAAATTTTTGATTAAGGAATGTACTGTACATGAAAAATGTGTTGGTCACTGGCGGCGCAGGGTTCATAGGGTCGAATTTTGTCCACTACCTTTTGCGGACTGAAAAAGATATTAAGCTTGTGAATCTGGATGCTTTGACATACGCAGGCAATTTGGAAAGCCTTGCAGATGTTGCAGATGACCCAAGGTATCATTTTGTACAGGGAAATATCTGTGATAGTGAAACCGTGGATAGGGTGTTGCGGGAACATCAGATCGATTCCATTGTTCATTTTGCTGCCGAGTCTCATGTAGACCGTTCCATTTTAGGTCCACGCCAATTTGTTGAAACGAATGTGATGGGCACATTCACGATGCTGGAATCTGCTCGTAATTACTGGATTCGCGATAAAGCATTGCCATTACAAAACGTTCGTTTTCATCATGTCTCTACCGATGAAGTATTTGGGTCGTTGGCTCCGAACGAACCAGCTTGGACTGAGGAGACTCCCTATGCGCCCAATTCACCATATGCCGCTTCAAAAGCAGCAAGTGATCATCTTGTCCGCTCGTATGGGCATACGTATGGACTGCCTTATACCATCACAAATTGCTCTAATAACTATGGTCCATATCAATTCCCTGAAAAACTCATCCCGTTGATCATTCTTAATGCAGTGGAAGGAAAGCCCTTGCCTGTATATGGCGATGGTCAACAGATACGTGATTGGTTGCATGTGGAAGACCATTGTGAAGCAATTCATCTAGTGTTAAGAAAGGGCAAGACTGGAGAAACCTATAATATTGGCGGAGAAAACCAGCCCGCAAATTTGACGATCGTTGAAACCATATGCGATATTTTGGATGAGATCAACGCAAACTCTTCCAATAAGCCTCACCGGAGTCTTATCCAATTCGTTAAAGACCGCCCTGGGCATGATCGTCGCTATGACATGGACACGCATAAGATCAGTAGCGAACTGGGATGGAGCCCACGCCACACGCTGACGCAAGGTTTGCTTGATACAGTCCAGTGGTATCTTTCTCACCTGGAGTGGGTGAGTTCCATTCAACAGCGCCAAGAATACAAAGGCTGGCTGGAAGCGAACTACAAAGCACGGTAACTCAATAAGGAGAGTAATAAAATGAAGGGAATTATTCTCGCAGGTGGACGTGGTACACGCTTGCACCCATTGACTTTGGCTGTCAGTAAGCAGTTATTGCCAGTGTACGATAAGCCTATGATCTACTATCCCTTGTCGATGCTCATGTTGGGTGGGGTACGAGATATTTTGATTATTAGTACACCAGAAGACCTCCCAGGGTTCAAACGTTTGCTCGGAGATGGTTCAGATTGGGGAATGAAATTTTCGTACGCTGAACAATCCGAACCGCGCGGTTTGGCAGATGCATTTATTGTCGGTGAGAGTTTTGTTGGCGGTGAAAAAGCTTGTTTGATTTTAGGAGATAATATCTTTTTTGGCCATGGGCTGCCCGACCAGCTTCAACAGGCAACAGAGTTGAAGAAAGGTGCATTGGTTTTTGCATATCCAGTTCGTGACCCTGAACGATATGGCGTGATCGAGTTTGATGAATATGGCAAGGCCGTTAGCCTCGAGGAAAAGCCGAAACAACCCCGCTCGAATTTTGCTGTTCCTGGTCTTTATTTTTATGATGAACGAGTGGTGGAATTTGCCAAGTCTCTGAAGCCATCAGTCCGCGGTGAGATCGAGATTACGGATCTGAACCGTATGTACCTGGAGATGGGGGAGTTACAGGTCATTCCGCTTGGCCGCGGGGTGGCGTGGCTGGATGCGGGTACTCATGAATCTTTGCTCCAGGCTTCCAATTTTGTGCAAACTGTTGAAGAGAGACAGGGGTTGATGATCTCTTCGCCGGAGGAGATCGCATATCGTAAACGGTTCATTGATTTGAAACAATTGAAGCGACTTGCTGAAAAGTTGGGCAATACGAATTACAGCAGTTATCTCATGAGGATCGTCACTGAAAGCATTCCATGAAAATTCTTTTGTTTGGCAAAAATGGGCAGTTAGGATGGGAGGCACGGCGTACTCTTGCTCCTTTAGGGGAGGTTGTTGCACTAGGTTCCCAAGATCTGGACCTTACTCGTTTGGATGAACTCGCTCAAATCGTTCGACAAGTTCGCCCGGATGTGATTTTTAATGCAGCAGCTTATACAGCGGTCGATAAGGCTGAATCGGAACCTGATCTTGCCATGCTTATTAATGCGAAAGCCCCTGGTGTAATGGCTGAGGAGGCTCGCAAACTTAACGCGGTTTTGATCCATTACTCGACCGATTATGTTTTTGATGGGAAAAAGGGCGCTCCTTATATTGAAACTGACCCGACGAATCCGCTTAATGTGTATGGTCAAAGTAAATTGGCGGGAGAGCAGGTGATAGGTCAGGTAGGAGGCGCATATGTTATCTTGCGAACAAGTTGGGTATATAGTTTGCGGGGTAGCGGCTTTGTTAGAAAAGTTCTTGAATGGTCTCGAAAACAAGAAACCCTACGTGTTGTTAATGATCAGGTCGGCAGCCCTACCTGGGCGCGGATGTTGGCGGAGGTTTCGTCTGCAATGCTTGCGCGAGGTGGAATAGACTTGTATAGCTATTTTGTAGAGCGATGTGGTGTTTACCATGTTGGTGGAATTGGCGGAGTATCGCGTTTTGATTTTGCACAAAAGATATTGCGATTAGATCCGTTTTCTCAAGAGCAGATTATTAAGCATCTACAACCAGCCTTGACTACAGATTTTCCTACACCTGCACAACGCCCGTTGATGACTCTTCTGGATAGTTCACTTTTTGGAATGAAATTTGATTTGCTTTTACCAAATTGGGAGGAAAGCCTGGTAATGGCAATGGAAAAATGATGTCTGCACTATAATGTGTTGATATGTCTTCTTCACCTCTTGTTTCAGTAATTATTGTGGCTTGGAATAGCGAGAAATATTTATCGGTTTGTTTGTCAGCACTTGAAAAACAAACTTTTCAGAACTTTGAGGTTATCTTAATTGACAATGGGTCTGATGAAAAAAATGATTGGGTGTTCCATGAAAATTATTTACAGGTAGAACGTTTAGATCATAATCATGGGTTTGCTACCGGAAATAATATTGGTGTTCGTCTTGGGCGTGGAAAATGGCTTGCTCTTCTTAATGCTGATGCGTTCCCTGAACCCAATTGGCTAGAAAATCTTGTTCGTGCAACAGAGGGAAATCCGGATTACACAATTTTTTCTTCGCGCCAAATACATTATCTTGCTCCTGATCGTTTGGATGGAGCAGGTGACTCTTATCATATAACAGGTTTGGCTTGGCGGCGTTTTTATAATCGTTCCGTTTTTGACTATGGGAAGACCTCTGAGGAAGTTTTTAGTGCATGTCCTGCGGCTGCGCTTTATTTACGCGCAAATTTTCTTCAAGTTGGTGGCTTCGATGAAGATTACTTTTCTTATTTTGAAGATGTAGACCTAGGTTTTCGTCTTCGTATATATGGCGCAAAATGTTTGTACGTTCCAGATGCAATTGTGCACCATGTCGGCAGTGCTAGTACAGGTAGAAAAAGCGATTTTTCCGTTTATTATGGGTATCGAAACATGATTTGGACATATTTCAAGAATATGCCCTTCCCATATTTCTGGCTTTTTTTACCGCTCCATATATTAACAGTTCTATTTTTTACTTTTTATCTCACTTGGCGTGGTCAGGGTGGTGCGATTTGGAAAGCGATAAGGGATGCTTTACGTGCCTTGCCAAAAACACTTAAAAAACGAAAAGCAATTCAGAAAAACATAAAGATAGCTCCAAAGGAATTGATTAAGGTCATGTCATCTGGAGTACTAGAGCCATATCTCGAATTTATCAGCAGGAATCGAAACAGTAAATGAAAAGCGATTTTCACATCACCCTATCTGTTGTCAGTCATGGAGATGCAGGGAAAATTCGTTCATTGCTTGCCAGTCTGCAAAAAAGTGAGCTGAATTTGTCCCAGTATCAGTTGATCCTTACTGATAATTTAATGAATGAACTGCCCGATTTCGACCTTTCTGCCTGGGGGGCGTCTCACATCCTGCGCAACAGAAAGCCATCGGGGTTTGCTGAAAATCATAACCGGGCGTTCGAGTTTGCAAGGGGAGATTACTTCGCGATCTTGAATCCTGACCTTATATTTGAACATGCAACCTTCGAGCCCTTACTGAAGAGGCTACATGCCAATAATGCCGATTTGATCGCTCCAATCATTGTGGATGAATATTCGATGGCTCAAGATTCGATCCGCACCTTGCCCAGCCCATTCGAGCTCATCCGACGCCGATTGCCCGGCTATGTGTTTAATTCCCTACAACCAGATCGAGATGGGCTGATCCACCCAGACTGGATAGCGGGCATGTTTTGGTTGATGCCTGCTGAAACATACCGGAAACTTGGAGGAATGGATAAAAAATTTCGCCTTTATCTCGAAGATGTGGATTTTTGCACGCGTGCGCGTCTGCATGGTATGAAGATAATGGTGGATACGAATGTCCAGGTTCGGCATGATGCGCAGCGTTCCAGTCGTAAAAGCGTCAAGTATTTATTTTGGCATGTTCAGAGTGCATTTAGATTTTTCACATCAGCTGTTTATTTTCAGGCGCTTCGGCTGAAATAATTCCAATGATAGGGCGGTATAAAATACCGTCGTTCTCAAGTGATCGTTGGTTGGATGGTCAATCAAACTCTGATAAACTACTACTCAATATGCTCTACATACACGGATACACCTCCCTGAATGGTTAATTTATTTTTCCCTATTATTGCGAGCCTGCTTGGTAGTTTGATTCTGGGATACCCGGCTTCCTATCTTGCTGAGCGTGTGAATCTGATCGATGTGCCTGGGTCTGCTCCACATAAAAAACATTCCCGTCCAACTCCATTGGCAGGCGGTGTTCTCATGGCAGTCGTTTTTTTCATCCTGATCTTGGTCTTTCGCGCAACCCTTAATCGTGATCTTTTAGCCGTATTTATCGGCGCATTGATCGTGTTCTTATTTGGATTATGGGATGATATTAAGGGGCTTCGCGCAATCCCAAAATTGATTGGACAGTTGATCGCTGTTAGTGTCCTCGTGTCATTCGGGGTTCAAGTATATTTTATGACAGTACTTTTCCAGAATAGTACTGTCATTTCACCGATTGTTGCGCAAATAATAAATATATTGATTACCTTCTTTTGGCTGGTGGGCATCACCAATGCTTTTAATATGATCGACAGCATGGATGGTATTGTGGCTGGGCTGGGTGTCATCGCTTCAGCATTCTTTATGGGAGCCGCAAGCCTTTCGCAGCAACCAACACTGGCGTTTTGGGCGGCCTGTGTGTTGGGGGTCAGTATCGGATTATATTTTTGGAATGGGCTGGCTGTGCGTTTTTTTCTCGGAGACTCTGGCGCGCAAACGATGGGGTTCCTTCTTGCTGCTTTTGGCATCCTTTATAATCCATTAAATAGAAGCCCAGAATCTTCATGGATCGTTCCAATCCTGCTTTTAGGTGTTCCGATCTTTGATACTTCATTGGTGGTGCTATCACGCCTTCGCAGAAAGCAATCCATTGGCAGTGGTAGGCGCGATCATACCTATCATCGTTTTATTCGGCTTGGGCTGCATCCGCGCATTGCGGTCTTATGTGTGCATCTTATGGCACTCGTTATTAGCAGCCTGGCTTTTTATACTTTATACCTCTCACCCTGGGTTGCTCTACTGTCTTTCTTTGTAGCGATCTTTGGTGGATTGGCATTTCTCTTTTGGCTTGAACGTAAACTGACCTTGGATGAAGACTAGTCGTATGGAATTCAGAGTGTATGATTATGATTGAAAACCCCAAAAAAATATTGGTGTTTGGACTTTTCTTGTCTATAAGCGCTCTGATAACTTTCTTTGTTTTAATGTCATTTCCATCAGATCCTAAGAATGCTGTTTTTGTTGGTTACTCCTTTGAACGTATAATTTTGGGCGGGGGTGTTTTAGCTTTCAGCGTTGTACTTCTGTTTGTAGCTTTTGGGCTGAGACGTGACACTGAAAGATCTCAAAGAATATGGTTTTTTGTATTTCAACAAAAAAAGTCCAGTGACAGGTTTTTGATTGTAGCGATTTCCATTTTCCTTGCAACTTGGGTTTTACTTTTTCTTCCATCATATCGTTTGGGATCATTTGCATCTTACCTCGCGCGCCTGTACCCTGTTTTAGCTTGGTTTTTACTTGTAAATGCTGCCACTATTTTGGTGATTCTCGTTGAACGAATACTAGGTAATGCCCATCAATTTATTAATAATGAAAACAAAAATATGCTTAAGGTTGGTACTATAGTTTTCGCTGTATTGTTGATATTGGCAAGTTTTGCGGCAATTTCGGGCATGGGGCTTTCATCTCCTGAAGATTATTGGTATGGTGCGGGTGTGCCAGTGTTGGGATTGCAGATTCTTGTTTCGGTATTTGCAGGTATTACTTTTATTTTTTTAGAAAAAAAGATAAAGCTTAATAAAAAATATTTAGATTTCATACTGTTCGTGCTTATTTGGGGGATTGCTGCGATATTTTGGTCTCATGAGCCTTTGAGCCCCAATTACTTTATGCCAGATACTTCTGATAACCCAATTTATCCGTATTCAGACAGTATTACATTTGACCTTGGCGCTCAATATGCATTAATTGGACAAGGCATTTTTAATGGCATGTATTTTGATCGAGTCTTGTATAGTATATTTCTTGTCTATTTGCACTTGTTTTTTGGTCAAGACTTGAATGCTTTAATGACAGCTCAAGCGATATTTTTTTCCATTTTCCCCGCGATTGTTTACCTGATAGGAAAAGAATTACATAGTCGGGCTTTAGGCATATCAGCTGGGTGCTTAATGCTCATTCGTGGAGTGAATGCGATCATCTCTTCGAAGTGGATCGATACTGCAAGCCCTAAAATGATGTTGACTGATTTTCCAACAGCAATTGGCATTGCACTGTTTTTGCTCTTTTTATTGAAATGGTCAAAACAAAGCAATAAGATCGAGATGCTGGCTTTAGCGGGCGCTACATTTGGTTGGGCGCTTATGTTTCGTACGCACAATCTTATTCTTTTGCCAATTGCAATAATATTTATATTATTAATTATGAAGGGAAATTTTAGAAATATCATATTGTTAAGTGGCGTTTTGTTATTAGGATTGTTAGCTGCTACTTTGCCATGGGAGATTAGAAACCAATCCAAGGGGACTCCCATGTTTTATATGTATTATTACCGAATTGAGATCCTTTTGCGTGAAAGATATGGGATTGATTCAGAAGCGCAACAAAGTATACAAGGTGGTGATTTTTCAGGTCAACATGTTGCAGCTAATTCATTCAAACATCTTAAAGTAATTTTTCAAACAGCAAACGATAAAAAATGTAGTACAAAAGCCTGTGCAATATCAAATCACTTTTTTCATAATTACATTACTTCCTTCGCTTCCATCCCATCTTCTTTTACATACGATGATTTGTGGAATACGGTGAAAATAAAAAATCCGTTTTGGAAAAATGAATGGGATGTTAGTGATATTTCGAGAGGTGGACTTTTATTAATCTCATCCAATCTTTTTTTGATTTCCCTGGGTTTTGGCTCATTGTGGTTAATTAACAAGTTTCGTGCATTTCTGCCAGTGGTCGTTTTTTTTGCTTATATTCTTGTTAATTCGTTGGGGTTTACCTCGGGTGGCCGCTATATTGTCCCTGTAGATTGGATTATTTATGTTTATTATCTTCTCGGTGTAGTTCAAGTTGTTATTTGGCTGTTGGATATACTGCAAATAAAATTCGACAAGAGTTCTTCAGATACAACGATTTCTTCTCCAGTTATGGACAAGAAATTTGGATACAGATTAACTTCAGTTTTGAGTTTACTTATTTTTATTGGTTTGCTCCTTCCACTATCTGATTTCCTCTCTCCCAAGCGCTATCAAGTAAATTCAGAAAATGAAATTCTTCTGAAACTAGAAGAGCAGGGACTTCTTTCACAATCTGGTTTCACAAAAGATGAATTGATAACTTTTCTAGAGCAACCTAATGCAGTGGTGAGAGAAGGCAGATCCCTTTACCCGCGTTATTATCCCTCTAATGAGGGTGAATCAGATAACAATACTCATTATATGATCCTTGATTACCCTCGTTTAGTTTTCACCATAATTGGTCCTAAAACAGTGAAGGCAGAGGGCGTCATTATTCCTGGAGATCGTCCTAAACTTCTTATGCATGCAAAAGACACTGTAGTTTTTGGATGTAGTAATACAACTTTTTCTGCCCCTTTCATTGATGCGATAGTTGTCTTTTTTACCTCTGAAGATGGATATGTGTATACCCGCTCTCCAGGGGCGCCATTGCAGTGCCCCCTACCTGAACCAAACTAAAACAAAAGGTCACGCCGCCAGACGTGGCCTTTTGTTTACTTCATCTCTATCCGACTTGGAATTCTTCCCACTTCGACCCAGGCTTGGGCAGTTGCCTCAATATTTGCCCAGCGGACAAATGAATACTGGCTTATCTCGTTGGCAAAGGCTGTGATCTGTTCCATGCCATCCTTACTGTTGACAATAGTTAATGAAGTAGGGGAGACCATCAATGTGAAGCTGATGATGGGATAAGGATATTGCCCGTTCATGATGGCTTGTGCAAGGTTGAGACCATCAGCTAATTGATGTGTGCCCCCGCCAACACGAATGATGGTGCCATTCGGATCGTGGGTTGTGTATTGTTCCGCACTAAGCGGAATCCAAACCCCTGCAGCGAGGTCGTCACAACCAGGTCGGTGACCAGGGCAATTTGTGCCGCCCCACAGAACTTGAGGAATCCATGTAAAGCCTTGGTAGGTTTGTGGTCCGATGATGCTGAATTCGCTGACCAACATACCTGATACAACTGAATTAGGGTGCCCGCCCAGTTGTGTGATGAGGTAGGCTGCTTTTGCGCGGTCTTGCGGGTTATGTGTGTGGATGTCCCACTGTACACCCATTGCTTCTGATATTTGGATCAATTCAACGGCTCGAGGTTCACCTTGCAGCCAACCCACATCTGCACCAATAGACCATTTCATGCCAAGGTCGGTCACTTGTTTAAGAAAAACCAGTACAGCATCTACATTAGGCCAGGTTTGCGGTTTGGATTCGATATGTGTGGTGCCTGAGATATAGAGTAGGGTAGTGTCACTTGCAGGTGGTGCGGATGTAGGAACTGTTTCGGCGAGGGTAGTGGTTGGAAGGGCTGGAACAGGCTCAGTTGTTGTAAGAGGCGGGGATTTTGTCATGTTTACACAAGCCGTAATCCATAACAAAGTGAGGGATAGGGTAATTATCCGTTTCATGGCATTCTCCTTTAATTGAATTGTATTAATTCATGGGAACAGGAAAGAGTGAACTGGGTCATGTTTGAGTTTGGATCGCCATGACAGTTGTCATTGAGTTGTAAACAAGATGTAAAAAGAATGCCCGGTTCGGGGGTAGAATTGCGAGTTTGAATAAATGATGATGGTGAGTAAATGAAATTGAACAGGGATTTTGTTGCAGGGTTGCAAGGCTCGTTACCCATCCTGATCGGTGTGATTCCGTTTGCGATGATCACCGGGGTGGGGGCAGTGAGTGTGGGGCTTTCGTTTTGGGAGACGATGGGGATGTCGGTGTTGGTTTTCGCCGGGGCGTCGCAGTTGGTGGTCTTTCAATTGATGAGTGCAGGCACACCATGGATCATTATGGTGCTGACTGCCTGGGTGGTGAATGTACGTTTTACGATGTACAGCGCCACGCTTGCACCCTATTTGCAAAAACTTTCAACCGGGCGAAAGGCTCTATTGGCGTACATGCTTTCAGATCAGGCGTTTGGTGTGAGCATGAGCCGATTTGTTTCAACAGACCGAAAAATTGACCACCGTTGGTATTTCTTTGGTTCAGCATTGACGATTTGGTTGGCGTGGCAGGTAAGTGCTGTGGTTGGCACATTGCTGGGTGCCCTTGTGCCTGCCAGTTTGGGCTTCGACTTTGCCTTTCCACTTAGTTTTATGGCGCTGATGTTTGGCGCATTACGAGACCGCCCAACCGTGGTGGCGGCATTGACGGGCGGGTTCATTGCTGTGTTGGCAAAAGGTTTGCCGTATAACACCGGTCTGGTCTTGGCAACTTTTCTTGGTATTTTGGCGGGGTATGTAGCTGAAAGTTTGAAACAAAAGGCAGAGGCAACTGCATGAGCACATTATCCATTTGGCTTCTGTTTGCTGCGATTGGGCTTGGCACGTTCACACTTCGTTTTTTATTCATTTATCTTTTTGGCAAGATCGAAATGCCGAATTGGTTGAGTAGAGCTTTGAGGTTTGTTCCTGCAGCGGCATTGGCGGCATTGGTTTTCCCTGCGCTTACACATCCTGCGGGGCAGCTTGATATCTCATTCAGTAATTTCCGTTTGCTGGCGGGCTTGGGTGGGGCATTGGTGGCGTGGCGCACAAAGAATGTTCTGCTTACGATTTTGGTTGGCATGGCATTATTATGGACACTTGAAGCCATGTTTGGAATGTAAAAGAGCCCCGAGATTTCTCGGGGCTCTTTTTATTATCTACACAAGAATAAGGTTATTCCTTGATTCTGTGGACCCTGCCCTTGAGCTACCGTACTGAACTCATTGACAATCGCACATGAACTGGTTAACCAATTACTGATCTCTTGGTTGCCTCTGTCACCACCATAGAGGATGTAGCGCAGCTCTCCATTGGCAACCAATTCTTTTAGACCATCTACAGTTACCACTTCGTCGCCGCCGCTGAAACCGCCCATGTATAGGACAGGGCGCCCGGTTTCGATCACATATTGCGCACCCTGCTGGGATGATGGAACTGCCAATAAATATTTCACATCTTGCGTATTGGTTTCCAAGTATGCCAATAGTTCAGCATTGACGGTTCGGTCACCGCCGCGATTCCCGTCATTTTGATTTTGTGGAGGACTGGCGAGAAAACCATCTTGACCGTTCCGGTTCTGACCTTCGTAAGCGGTGGGAAGGTTATTATTGGAACCATTTGTAACAGTCAAGACGCTCCAATACGTTGGGATGATCAAAGCCGCGCTGAGGATAACGGCATACGCCGCCCGCCTCGAAACGGACATGAGCAGGATTCCCAATCCAAGCAGGATGCCTGTCCCAAGCATCCACCATGCAAATTCGTCGTATTGCGTGGCGGCGAAGATCTGGAAGCCAAGGGTAACAAACACGGAAGCGATCAGACCAACCACTACCCAATTCGAATTTTTGCCCCATTGATAAAGCTGACCAAAGCCAATGCCAACCATCGCTCCCAAGGCTGGGGCAAGCATGATGGCATAGTAAGCGTGGAAGATACCGGATACCATGCTAAAGAAGACCACACAAGTGAGTAACCATCCGCCCCAGAGGATGAGGGCTTTATGGACTCCCGACTCAATAGGGAGTTGAATGCGTGAGGCGAACAAGGCAAGCAATACACTGATCAATGCAAATGGAAGCAACCACGACATTTGCTTGGAGAGCGGGGAGGTGAAGAAACGCAGCACGCCCGAAGAACCCGTCTCATTGCTGAAGGGGGTGTTGCCATTCTGTCCGTTGGGACCGCCGTTAGGTGCGCCCGCTGGAGCTTGCCCGTTTTGTGGAATCATTCCCTGTGGAGCACAAGCCAGTTCTGAAATGTTGGGAGGCGTAATGCACGAACCTTCAATGGTGTTACCGTTCTGGGTGGTGAATGAGCAAGCAGAGCCTTGGGTTTGACCAGAACAGGCTTCCAGTGCAGCGGGGGGCGGACCTTGGATCTGTCCTTGTTGAGGTTGACCCTGTTGCGGCTGTGTCCCCGGATTGGTGGGCTGATCAGGCTGAGTACCAGAAGGAGGCGTGTTTCCTCCTCCACGGTTGTTTTCAAGACGTGAGACGCCGTTATGTCCGAGAATCAGTCCCATCACGGTGTTGTTGTCACTGGAGCCGATGTAGGGGCGATTCTCGGCGGGGGTGAGGTCTACAGCAATTGCCCATGAAAGCGAGACGACGACCAGGAGAACGGTGGCAACGCTGAGGTTGACGATTTTCTTGAGCCAGCCTTCTTTCGAGCCGAAGAAATATAGAGCATAAAAAGCAGGCAGAGGTAAAAAGGCTTGCAGCATTTTGATGTTGAAGCCCAAGCCGACGATGAAAGCGCCCAGCATGAGCCAACTGGTTTTGCCGGTTTCCGTGGCTTTGATAAATGCCCAGGCTGCAAGTAGAAGTGTGAAGACCAACATGCCATCCATGGTGTTGTTGCGGTTGGTGGCAACAAATACTGGAGTGATCGCCATAACGAGCGCTGCAATAATGCCTGCCAGTTCACCCATGTATTTCTTGACCATGCTGTAGAGTAAACCAATGCCAAACACGCCAGCTAAGATGTTTGGAAGTGAAACACTAAAGCCGCTGACGCCGAGGAAGTACGCAAAGATAGCTTCGATCCACAATCCTAGTGGAGGTTTATCGACAGTGACCGAGCCGCCCGGTTCTGCCGCGGCGAAGAAGAAATTGCTCCACGATTGCAGCATGGATTTGACGGCGGCGGTGTAATACTCGTTGGCGTTGCCAATGGCATCGATGTTGAGGATGTGTAACGCGAACGATGCGACCATGATGGCTATGACAATAAGCGTGCCAATGGTCACACCGGGTAGCATCTTTTTGCTCAGTGTGGAAGGTTGAGAGGGTAAGGTTATTGTGGTCATAATTACTCCTTTAGAACCGCTAAGGTCGTGAAGTACGCCAAGAAAATACTTTATCATCTTCGCGCTCTTTGCGGTTAATTGTTCTTGAATGTCCAGGTACGATTTGCGAAATAATTCCAAAACACTACTACGCCTGTTGCGATGACTTTCGCGGGCAGGTATCCCCATTCTGGCTGACCGAGAAGAGTTCCCAGCATGCTTTCGAGCGAAAGTACGATCATGTTGTTCAATACCAGCCCTACCAAGCTGACCAAAGTGAACTGCACCAACTGCTTGCGCCAATCTGCTTTGATCGTATTGCCAAAAGTCCACAACCGGTTCCAAGTAAAGTTGTTGAGCAGACCCGCTATGAACGAGAGCGAGTTGGCGAGTAGAGTGGGCATACCAGCCAATTTGAGCTGGGTTAGGATGCTGAAATCTAGAAGGGTGCCGACTGCGCCCACGGTGAGGAAGCGGACGAAGCGAGTCACTTCTTGTTTAGGGAGGGGAGTGGGAATGGCTGCCATGGTTTTCATGCTGTGATTTTATTTTCTCCCCTAAAAAGTACGGAGTGCTCCCAATCACGATTCCCCAAAGTGACCCATGACTGCTGTCATGGGTCACTTTACAAGGTCATTACATGGGTCATACCTACGAAAAATCCCTTCGTGATAAGATGCAGGCATGCACTCAACGGATGACTCCACCCGCATTCTCCGTACCGCCGCATGGATCTGGCTGGGTTTTCTAGCTGCCATGGCACTCATGGACCTTGCACTTTATACCCCTCAAGTGCAGCAACTGCTGGCGAATTCTGCTCGCATTCAACCTGTGTTGCCCAATTCAACCTTGCAACTCAATCCAATGAATCCGGGCATAAACCCACCATTTTTTCCTCTTCGAAATCCATACTACCCTGTTTATCTTTTTTATACTGCCAATGGACTAACCGCGTTATTTATACTGGTCATCACCTACTGGAGCGATGTTCAAACCAAACTGGCGAAAACATATTATCCGCTTGTGTTGGCAGTGATCTCGCTTGCGCCTATCTTTATCAATGCTTTTATCGTTCCGCGTTTTCCGCAGGGTCCGCTTTCGAATGCCGAGGGGATGGCGCTGCGTCAACTGCCGGTGATGTTCGTGGCGCTTGCGCTCGTTGCATGGAATTATCGTTTTATTCACGTGATCTTTTTTAGCATTGTTACCACTGTTATCGAACTTGGGATTGTCGTCTTTAACCCGTCTGAGAACCGCAACGTCACGGTATATATTTTCATTGCCATTGTCCGCACCATTAGTTTTGTCGCGGTTGGTTTTTTTATCAGCTTCATCGTTGCCCGTCTGCGTGAACAACGCGAGTCGCTGCGAGAGGCAAATACCAATCTCACGCATTATGCGTCCACGTTGGAGCAGCTTACAGTGAGCCGCGAGCGGAATCGTGTTGCTCGTGAACTGCACGACACACTTGCACATTCACTGACTGCCATCTCTGTCTCGCTTGAAACCGCTAAAGCCTATTTTGACATCAACCCGAATCGAACCCGCGAATTGATAGACACCTCACTCGAAGCAACACGCAAAGGGGTGGATGAAACCCGCCGCGCATTAAGAGCCCTACGTTCATCAGATTTGGTGGACATGGGCTTGAGTCTTGCCGTGAAAAAGGCGGCAGAGTCAGCCGCCTCCCGCTTCTCTCTGGACCTCGAACTGGATCTGCAAGACCCCATGCCTTCTCTTAGCCCAGACGTGGAGCAGACCATCCTGCGCGTAACGCAGGAAGCCATCGAAAATATCACCAAGCATTCACAAGCAAAAAAGTTTAGTGTTCATCTTCCAAGTAACAAACAAACTACCCTCGTTATACAAGATGATGGGA
>VFQT010002629.1_pt1 | contig 17995 bp, 13 predicted proteins | sample 3512381 | NCBI WGS metagenome assembly VFQT01 (sample SAMN10412376, study PRJNA504923) | tailings metagenome | isolation source: Relicate 2 Philex TSF3 active mining site | place: Philippines: Tuba, Benguet | collected 2017-08-29
GGAGCCTCGGCAGCGGGAGCCTCCTCGGCAGGAGCCTCAGCCGCCGTATCGCTGCTGCCCGAACTGCAGCCGGCCAACAGGAGCCCGGCGGCTGCCGTGACCCCGATCCAGCGCTTGCTGATCTTCATGCACCTCTCCTTTGTGTGTGTACCGCAAGTTCCGTCACGAGAGTCGTGCCGGTCACGCCGCCGTCCAGTACGCCGCAGCACGCTTATTGAGCATGTCACGGAACTGGCCGGTGGTCTTGGGAAATAGCTCGCCTGTTCCCCAGTCGACGATGACGCCGTACTGACGGATCAGGTCGAGCTCATTCAGTTCGCCTGCGCGATAGCGCTCGGCGACGGACTCGGCGTCCTCGGAGAGCCAGCCGAGCCGGTCGCGACGAATGGCAGCGCGTGCCGACACCGTCGCGTCCTCGTCGATTGCATACTCGTCGGTGTCGGCGTCGACGAGCGTGACCACGACGCCGTAGTCCTTCAGCGCCCGCTCGACGGACACGTATCCGTCGACGACGTCGTCGAGCACCTCCTCGGCGGGCCGGTCGAGCGGATCGCCGTAGCCGCCGCCGCCGGCGGAGGGTCGGGTGAATCGGTCGCCCTCGCTCACCGGGACGTTGGAGAACACCGCCCCGAGGTAGCGCTCGGCATCCGTGCCCTTGTTGAGCCACACGCCGTGGGGGCTCGACGGCAGGCCGCCGGCGACACCCCACGCCACGTTCCGGGAGCGGTCGCAGCAGTAGCTCATGACCGAGCGCTCCGCCGCGGTCAGCGTGCCGCCCTTCTCGACGCCGCAGCCCCCGCGGTAGCGGCCGGGGCCACCGGAGTCCGTGACGATCTCGTGGCAGTCCGTGACGACGGGGGTCAGGCGCTCCTGGCCCTCGAAGGACTGCACGGCCAGGCCGCCAGGCCGACGCCGAACAGCGGGGACGTGCAGTTGGCGCCGTCCTTGCCGTTGCGGCCGCCCCATCCGCCGACCATCCAGTCGTACCACATGAAGTAGCCGCCGTCGTCCTTGCGCGCGTCCTTGCCGCCGATCAGCAGGTACTCCAGGTTGAAGGAGCAGGCGATCGCGCGCTCAGGCATGAGCCCGGACCACAGCTCGAAGATCGCGCTCATGATCTTCTCGTAGGGGCCCGAGCAGAAGCCCGTGACGGCGATGGGCCACCCCGCGTTGACGACCGTGCCCTCCGGACCGAGATCGCAGGTGATGGCCCGGTAGAAGCCGGAGTTCAGCGGGATGTCCGGGAAGAAGGTCTTCGTCCCGGCGACCACGCCCGAGAACGACGCGCCGAAGCCGGAGTTCAGGAAGCTGGCCACCGCCGGGGCGGACTCCGAGAGGTCGTAGTGGATCTGGTCGCCCTCGATGCGCATCTTCACCTTGACCGGAACCAGGCCCTCGCCGTGGGCGGGGTCGAAGTCGATGTAGTCGACCGCCTCCCACTCACCGTCGGGCAGTTCGGCGATGCGTGCCCGCGTCAGCCGCTCGACGTAGTCCTGAACCTCGTCGAAGGCGGCCACGACGGTGTCCTTGCCGTACTTGTGGGTGAGCCGGATGATCTCGCGCTCGCACACACCCGTGGCCTCCGCCTGGGCGCGCATGTCACCCATGTTGGAGGCCGGAGCCCGGGTGTTGGCGACGATGAGCTCGGCAACGTCCTCACGGAACTCGCCCTTGTCCCAGAGCTTCACCGGCACCATGCGGAAGCCCTCGCCGAAGTGCTCCCGCGCATTGACGTCGAAGGAGCCCGGAACGGTGCCGCCCATGTCGGACCAGTGGCCCATGGACATGGCGAAGGCGATCAGCTCCCCCTCCGCGAAGATCGGCCGCACGATGCGAACGTCGTTGAAGTGCGTGCCGCCCGAGTAGGGGTCATTGACGCCGAAGATGTCGCCGGGGTGGATGTCGTCCTTGAACCGGGCGAGGATGGCCTGCGCGCCGAAGTGCAGGGTGCCGACGTGGACGGCGACGTCCTGGCTGCCCTGCATGACGGTGTTGCCCCTGGCGTCGACGAGCGCACAGGAGAAGTCGCGCGCGTAGATCACGAATGAGTGGCACGTGCGCAGAATCTGTGCGCTCATCAGATCGACACTGGTGGTGAAGGCGTTCTTCAGCACCTCGAAGGTCACGGGGTCGAGATGACTCTCCCCTGCTCGTCGTTCGATCGTTGCAGTCACTCCGACACCTCCAGAATGTGGATGAGGATGTTCCAGTTCTTGTCGATCTCCCACCGCGTGCGCGGCGGCACCACTGTCGTGGAATCGAGCTGGTCGATGATGGCCGGACCGTTCGCGGTGACTCCCGGAGCCAGCTCCGCGCGGTCGTAGACCGGCGTGGCGACGGGGCGCCCGGTGCCGTCCTCGGTCTCGAACCACACCTCGCGCACCTCCTTGGGCGCAGGGGGCTCCGACACGACGACGTCGCCCCTGGCCAGGGTCGGCTTGGGCGTGACGCCGATGGCACGAAGTCCCAGCTGGTAGATCTCCACCGGAGCATCGAGCTGGCTGAACGAGTACTCCCGCTCGTGCTCTCGATGGAAGCGGGTGACCGCGTCCTGGAGGGGATCCGGGCCCTGGCCGAGGGTCACCGTCAGCGAACGCCACTGGCCGAGGTAGCGCATGGCCGCGGTGCGCTCGAGCACCACCTGGTCGGCAGCGACGCCCTCGGCGGCGAGGTGGGCCGCCGCGTCCTTCTCCAGGCCCCGGTAGACCTCCTCCATCTCCTCGGAGTTCGCCTCGGCAAGCGACTTCTGGTACATGACCGACAGGTCGTGCCGGATGTCGACGAGCAGGCATCCCAGAGCCGACGTGACACCCGGATTCGGGGGAACGAGCACCGTCGGGATGGAGAGCTCACGAGCGAGTGCGGCGCCGTGCAGTGCGCCGGCGCCCCCGAAGGCGACCAGGGCGAACTCGCGCGGGTCGTAGCCACGGCGGATGGAGACCAGGCGCACGGCGTCGGCCATGTTCGCGTTGGCGACCTTGACAACCGCGAGCGCCGCCTCCTCCTCCGTCATGCCGAACGGCTCGGCGACACCGGTGCGGATCGCCTCACGGGCCAGTTCCGGCTTCAACGTCATCTTGCCGCCGGCCAGCTCGATGCCGAGTCGATTGAGGACGATGTTGGCGTCCGTGTTGGTGGGCTGGGTGCCTCCGGTGCCGTAGGCGGCGGGCCCGGGGGTGGCGCCTGCGGACTGGGGGCCGTTGCGCAGCGAGCCGGCCGCGTCGATCCAGGCCAGGGAGCCTCCGCCCGCACCGATGGTGAGCACCTCGATGCTCGGGAAGCAGATCGGGTAGCCGTACTCGACGAACCACTCCTTGGTGACGCGCACCTCGCCGTCGTAGACGAGGGTGATGTCGGTGCTGGTGCCGCCCATGTCGAGGCCGATGGCGTTCGGGAAGCCGGCCTCGGCAGCCAGGTGGCGGGCCGCAATCGCACCGGCGGCGATGCCGGAGGCGGCCAGGCGCACCGCGTACTTCTGGACCATGCGATCGGTCATCGAGCCACCACCCGAATGCAGCAGCAGGAGATCGCCCTCGTAGCCACCCTTCTTCAGGTTCTCGCCGAGGTCGTGGACGTAGTCGCCCACCAGCGGTGCGAGCACGGCGTTGGCCACCGTGGTGTTGAAGCGGTCGTGCTCGAAGATCTCCGGCAGGACCTCGCTGGACGTGCTGACGCGCACTCCCGGGAGCTCCTCCTCGAGGATCTCCTTCATGCGACGCTCGTGCGCCCCGTTCGCGTAGGAGTTGGCGAAGCAGACGGCGACGGTTCGGACCCCCTTGCGGCGCAGGCGAGCGGCGAGCTCGCGCGCCTCGGTCTCGTCGAGCGGCTCGAGCTCACGACCCTCGTAGTCCGTCCGCTCGGTGACCTCGTAGCGGTCGCGGCGGCGGATGTAGGGCTTGGCGACGTCCTTGTAGGCATCCCAGAGGTCGTCCTTGGTGCCGTCGCGGATCTCGATGACGTCGCGGAACCCCTTGGTCGTCACCATGGCCGCCGGCGGGAACCGGCGGGTGATCAGGGCGTTGGTGGCCACGGTCGTCCCGTGGCTGAAGAGCACGACCTCCGACAGGTCGACATCGACGGACGCGGCCGCCTGGATGACCGCCCGTCCCGGATCGTCAGGGGTGGACGGGACCTTGCCCACCCGGGTCTGGGCGTTCTCCTCGTCGAGGACGAACACGTCCGTGAACGTGCCCCCGACGTCGACCGCCACACGAAGCGAACCCATTCCATTCCTCCCTAGCACGCCGAGGCGTCCACCTGCGGCGGATATGGCGTGAAGGTATGCAGCCGTTCCGTGGCGGGCAATGGGAGGGAGGCCATAGTTTCGCTCACGTCTTTGTAGATTCTCCAAAGAGCATCCGGCACCGGTGGCTTCCGAGGAGTACGGTGTGCGGACAAGCCCCCGTCTATCGTGGCCAGCCGCTGGAGAATTCGTGTCCGTTACAGAATCGTTACCTGCCGCGAGCCCGGCGGTGACCCTCGGCAGCGTGGCTGCGGTCGCCGGTCTGGAGTACCTCGGGGGCGCCCCGCTGGACCTCCGGACGCCCGTGACGGGGGCCTGCCTGGCGGAGGGAGCCGACGGCCTGACCTCCCTGGAGGGCGGCTGGCTCATCGCCACCGACGGCTGGCCGCTGGGGGCGGCACACGAACCGGCCCTGCGGACGTTCGTGCGCGATGCCGCGTCGCGCCAGGCCGCCGGCATCGTCATCCGGCTCGGGCCACTGTGGCAGGAGGTGCCCGACGTCCTGCTCGACGAGGCCGTGCACGCCGGCATCGCCGTGCACTCGCTGGCCCAGGAGACGACCCTGAGCACCTTCCTGCGGCAGGTCAACGGCTCGACCGGCATCCATGACGTGGCCGTGCTCAGCACCGCGATCGGGCTGCAGACCGAGCTCATCGGTGCCCTGAGCGCACCCGACATGGAGGCCGAACTGGTGCGCCGCATCGCCGACCGCCTGGAGGTGACGGCCATCCTCTACGACGATCGCCGACAGGTGCTGGCCGCACAGGGAGCCGCCCCCGTCCATCTCATCGGCGACCTGGCCGCACAGGGAGGCGCCCCCGTCCATCTCATCGGCGAGTACCTCGAGACGTCCCACGAGGGCGAGCTGCGACGAAGCGTCGGGCGCTGGACCGTCTCGATCGGCTCGGTCTCGTCGGGCGACCGCGCGACCCACCTGGTGCTCGCCTGGCCCGAGGGTCGCGATGTCGACAGCGGCCTGCTCCGCTCGACGCGGGTCGCCGTGCAGCAGCTCCTGCGTGCGCATGCCCGGACCCTCGCCTCGGCGCGGCTGCAGGATCAGATCCAACGGGGCCAGGCCATGATCGAGATCCTCGAAGGCGTCACAGATGCACGACTCCAGCGCATGCGCGATGCCCTGGTGCTCCTGCACTTCCCGATCGAGGGATCGTTCCAGGCGCACGTGGTCGCCGGCCCTGCCGTCACCACGACCGAGTCGGCACCCGATCCCGTGCTGACCCTCGTGCAGGAGATCGCGGAGGCCACCTCCACACCGGCGCTGCTCGGAGTCTTCCGTGGCGACCACACCGTGCTCCACACCGCCAGTGACGCCTTCACCATTCAAGTCACGCAGCGCCTCTCGGACCATGTGCACGGCGCGAGTTCAGCCTTCCACGACCTCACCGCCGCCCCCGCAGCCCTTCGACAGGCGCAGATGTCACTGTCGACCAGCACACGCACGGGAGAGTTCACGCCCTTCCATCGCGTGGGCTTCATCGACTTCATCCTCGGCAGCGTCCCGGAGGTCACGCTTCGTGATCGCGCAGCGGACGTCCTCGGCGAGATCTCCTCCAACGAGACGCAGTTGGAGACCCTCATCGAGTACCTCCGCAACGGCCTCGACATCCAGCAGACCGGGCGCGTGATGCACCTGCACCCCAACTCGATCCGCTACCGCCTCTCCCGCGTGGAGGAGCAACTGGGCCGGTCGATCAACGATCCGGAGACGATCACGCTTCTCTTCCTGACACTCCACGACAGCATCACGCGTCCGGCCCGACGACGGTCGGGACTCTGACATGGCCAGGCCCAGGGGCTCGTCGGCGACATCCGGCTCTCTGCGCGTCGCGATCGACGTGGGCGGAACGTTCACCGACGTGTGCGTCCTCGACGACACCACGGGCGAGATCCGCACCGCGAAGGTTCCGTCATCGGTCTCCGATCCGCTCACCTCGGTCATCGAGGGGATCGAGGCCCTCGGCCTCGATCTGTCGACGGTGCAGCGAGTCACGCATGGCACGACCATCACCACGAACGCCCTCGTGATGCGCCAGTTCCCGCCGGCAGCGCTCCTGACGACCCAGGGCTTCCGCGATGTCATCGAGATCCGAGACGGCACGCAGGAGGACGTCTGGGACGCCTACCGGGAGGTCGCACCCCCCTACATCCGGCGCCGCCACAGATTCGAGGTCGCCGAGCGCATCGACTACTCCGGACGCGTGATCCAGCCGCTCGACGTCACGGCTGCCCGACGCGTGGGCGAGGAGATCCTCGCCCACGGGGCACAGACGGTTGCGGTGTGCTTCATCAACTCCTACGCGAACGACGTCCACGAGGTGCGGATGCGGGAGATCCTGCGCTCCATCGACCCGCAGCTGCACGTCAGCCTGTCGAGCGAGGTCCTGCCCGAGATCAATGAGTACGAGCGCTTCTCCACGACCGTCGCCAACGCCCTCCTGGGCTCCCTCGTCACGCGCTACATCGGCCGCCTGGCCGAGTATCTCGGCCAGGCGGGGTACACCGGCGATCTCCTGCTCATGCACTCGGGTGGCGGGTCCATGACAGCGGCGCTCGCCCAGGCGTACCCGCTGCGCCTAGCCGCGTCGAGCATCGCCGGCGGTGCCATGGCGGCACGGCACATCGCTCTCCAGTGCGGCTACCAGGACGCCATCGCCCTCGACATGGGTGGCACCAGCTCCGACATCACCCTCGTCCAGGACGGCCAGGTGCGGGTCACCAAGCAGTGGTGGGTCGAGTACGGGCACCCCATCTCGTTCCCCGGCGTGGAGCTGTCCACCGTGGGAGCCGGTGGCGGCACCGTGGCCTGGATCGATGACACCGGCGCCCTGCGCAGCGGCCCCCGTTCGGCTGGTGCACATCCCGGGCCGGCGTCGTACCGGCGCGGAGGCACGGAGCCGACCAACACCGACGCGAACCTGCTGCTCGGCCGCCTGAGCACCTCACTTGCCGGCGGCAGCGTCACCCTCGACATCGACGCCGCCCAGCGCGTGGTCGGCGACCAGATCGCAGCACCGCTGGGCCTGACGCCGAGCGATGCCGCCCACTCGATCATCCAGATAGCCGACAGTGCCGTCGCCAGCGCGATCCGACTCATGCGCCAGGCACGCCGCTCCCTCTCGCCCCAGGCTCCGCTGGTCGTCTTCGGAGGAGCCGGACCGATGCACGGTGTCGCCATCGCGGCGGAACTGGGCATCCCCACGGTGATCGTCCCGCCCAGCCCGGGCACGACGTCCGCGCTGGGCTGCCTGCTCGTCGACATCCGGCACGACTTCTCCGTGATGTACCAGGGCGACGCGAGCGACATCGATCCGACGACACTCGAGGAGCGGTTCCTGTCGCTGGAGGACGAGGCGCGCGAGCGCCTGCGGTTCGAGGGGATCACCGACGACGCCATCGCCCTCGAGCGCCGGGTCAGCATGCGGTACCGCGGGCAGTGGCGATCCCTCGACATCCCGATGGGCCGTGGCAAGGGAGCTCTCCTCGCAGCCGTCCGGGCCTTCCAGGCGGAGTACCAGGCGCACTTCGCCTACACGGATCCCCATGCGCGGGTCGAGCTGTACCAGCTGGGCCTCACCGCAATCGGACGGCTTCCGCAGGTGCCGTTCCGGCGCCACTCCGCCGTGTCGACCCGGCCGACCCCGGTGAGCCAGCGGATGGCGGTCCTGAATCCGGACGGCCGTGCCGTGGCGACACCGGTGTACGAGCGCAGCAGGCTCAGGACCGGTCACGTCATCGAGGGTCCGGCGATCATCGAGCAGGCCGACGCCACCACCGTCATCCCGAGCACGCACCGCGCCGTCGTGGATGAGTGGGAGAACCTCAGGATCACGGAGGTGGTCGACGCATGACACCCACGCCGCGCAGGTCCCGGTCACGCCGCGGGTCCCCCATCGATCCGGTGACCTTCGAGATCCTCCGCAACTCCTTCATGAACACGGTCGAGCTGATGGCGCAGCAGTTCCTCATGACGTGCCACTCGTTCGTGATCTACGCGAAGGACTTCTCGTGCAGCCTGGCCGATGCGGAGGGCAATCCCGTCGCCCAGGGCGAGCAGGACATCGCTGTCCACATCGGCACGCACCACCTGGTCTGCCGGTCCGTCATCGAGGCGTTCGAGGGCGACATCCACCCCGGCGACGTGTTCGTGACCAACGACCCCTATAGCGGCGGTACCCACTTCAACGACGTCCGCGTCCTGCGACCCATCTTCGTCGACGACGTGCTCATCGCCTGGGCCATGGCCAACGGTCACTGGAGCGACGTCGGCGGGCTGGTCCCAGGATCCTTCGACGTGAAGGCGCGCGAGCACTTCGGCGAGGGCCTTCGCATCCCTCCCATCCGGGTCTGGTCCAAGGGTGAGCTCCGCGAGGACATCGCGCGCTTCATCGTCGGGAACACCAGGGCGCCCCAGGACAACCTCAGCGACCTCAATGCCCAGGCCGAGGCGACGAAGGTCTGCGAGCGGGAGGTCCTGCGCCTCGTCGGTCGCTACGGACGCGACATCGTCACCCAGGCCTTCGCCCAGGTCATCGACCACGCGAGTTCCCTGCTGCGCGCACGGGTCAGTGAGCTGCCCGACGGCACGTGGAGCACGACGGACTACCTCGATGGAGACCCGGCACGCGGTGAGGGACTCGTACCGGTGTGCGTCACCCTGACCATCGAGGGCGACCGACTGCGGTACGACCTGAGCGGATCAGGTAACGCGGTCTCCACATTCATGAACTCCACGTACGGGGCCACGCTCTCCGGCCTGCTCGCGGGCACCAAGCACTTCTTCCCCGAGGTTCCGGTGAATGCCGGCCTGTACCAGGCCATCGACGTCGAGCTCGGCCCAACGGGCACCGTCGTCAACGCGGCATGGCCCACTGCCGTGAGCGGATTCGTCTCCGGAGTGTTCGAGAAGGTCGTGAATGCCCTCTTCGAACTGTGGTCCCAGATCATCCCGAGCCGGGCGATGTCGTGCTCCTTCAACCTGGAGTACCTGCTCGTCGGTGGCCGTGACATGCGGTCTCCCGATCATCCGATCTTCATGTGGTACGACTGGAGCGCCGGCGGCTGGGGCGCCCGCAACGGCAGGGACGGCGCCACCGCTGCGTCGCCGCTGTTCGGGGCGGGGTTCGCCACCCAGCCCATCGAGGGCCAGGAGCGGCTCAACCCCGTGATCACCTCACACCACCGCATCGTCCCCGACAGCGGAGGCCCCGGGCGCTACCGCGGCGGCTGCGGCGTGGAGAAGGGCGGCCGACTCTCCGACAGCGCGGCGACCGTCATGTCGTACTGCTGCGACCGCGAGCGCAGCGTCCCGTGGGGTCTGAACGGAGGCCTGCCGTCGACCCCCCAGGGTCTGTGGCTCAACCCGGAGTCATCCGACCACAGGTACCTCGGCGCCATCTTCTCCAACGAGGAGCTCATCGCCGGCGACATGTTCTCCCGGGCAAGTGCCGGAGGGGGTGGCTACGGCGATCCCCTCGACAGGCCCGTGCAGGCCGTCCTCGACGACGTCATCGACGGCTATGTGACACCCCGGCGCGCCGGTGTCGACTACGGCGTGGTCGTCACGCAGGTGCGCGAGGCACCACCGGAGTGGCAGGTCGACGTCAGCGCGACCGAGGCGCTTCGCGACCAGATCCGCTCGCAGCGTCATGCGTGGCTGGAGATGGATGCCTTCGCCGTCGCGCGCCGCTACCGTGAGGGGGAGATCGACGCGCTCGACTGCCTGCGCCAGTACGGAGTCGTCCTCGACTGGGGCACAGGCGAGCTGCTTCCCCGCACGACGGAGCAGACGCGCGAGCTCATGCGACGACGAGCCGCTACCCACTGGACCCGACCCGAGAGGACCACTCCATGAGCACAGTCGCCATCCTCGGCACCGGCCGCATGGGCGCTGCCATGGCGGAGATGGTGGCCGGAGCAGGTCATCAGGTCACGGTCTGGAACCGCACCCCTGCGGCCGCCGGGGACGTGGCGGCGCGCACCGGCGCACGGGTGGCCGACACTCCTGCGAACGCCGTGCAGGGCAGCGAGTTCGTGCTGAGCGTCCTCGCCGACGGACCGGCCACGACCTCGACCCTGCTCGACCCGCAGGTCATGACCGCACTGGACCCCGAGGCCGTGACATGCGACATGGCCACCAGCGGCCCCGCCGCCGCACGGGAGGTGGCGGAGGCGTTCGCCGCCCGTGGACTGTCCTTCGTCGACAGCCCGGTCGCCGGCAGCGTCGCATCCGTCCTCAATGCCGCCCTGCTCGTGATGGCCAGCGGCCCGGAGGAGGCCGTGAAGCGCGCCTCGACGGTGTACGGGGCCTTCGCCCGCGAGGTGGTCTACCTCGGCGATGCCGGCAGGGGCCAGGCCATGAAGCTCTGCGCCGGGCTGGTGGTGCACACGCTCAACAGCGCCGTGGCCGAGGGCCTGGCGCTGGCCACGCGCGCCGGGATCGATCCCGCACTCGCCTACGAGGTCTTCGCCGGCAGCTCGGTGGGGGCTCCGTACCTGACCTACAAGCGCGACGTCTTCCTGGGCACCGAGGCACCCGTGGCCATGGCGCTCGACCTGTCCGGCAAGGATCTCGGGCTCATCCTCGACTACGCACGCGACCGCGGGCTCACGCTGCCCGTGCTGACCGGTGTCGTCGACGAGGTCTCCGCAGCGCGCGCCCACGGCTACGGCACGTCGGACATGGCGGACGTCCTGCGGTTCATCCTCGGCGAGGATGCGCCGGCACGTCCCAGGCCCTAGTGCCTCCTGCTAGTCCAGTCCCCTGGCGGCAAGGGCCTCCCCGACCGCGTCCGCGTGTCGCAGCGACCGCACGATCAGCGGAGCGGCGTAGTCGCGAGGACTCGAACGCGCACCCCGGGCACGCTGAGCGTCACGGATCTCCGCGGCGAAGCCCGAGATGATCGGCACGGCCCTGATCGACAGGGCGATGACCAGGCCCACCCGATCAGGATCCACGCCGAGGATGCGCAGTGGTCTGCTCACCGACACGATCACGTCGACCATCGCGCTCGTGCGCGTCGTGAGCGTCACGAGGGCAGCGGCCATGACGAGCACGGCAATGCCCCCGACGACGACGACCGCGGACTGCCACCCCCTCACCCACCACTGGAAGACCACGATGAACAGCAGGATCCATCGCATGGGCCAGACCTGACGGATCGCCGTCACCGGCGTGAACCCGGCCACGGCGTAGCAGGCCATGACAGCGACAGCGGCGACACCGACAGCGAGCGGCGAACGAAGGAAGACCGAAGCGATGCCGAGGGCCACGAGGAGGAGGAGCTTGATGCCCGCCGGGAGCCGGTGGAGGAGCGAGTCGCCCGGAACGTAGAGCCCGAGCGGATTCATGTCGACAGCTCCACGTAGCGCCGGAGTGCCGATGCAGGCGAGTCGTCGCACACCAACCGGCCGTCGTCGAACACCAGGACACGTTCGAAGTCGGACAGCAGGTCCAGGTGATGGGTGACGAGGATGACCTGGTGCGGAAGTCCGGCGATCACCTCGCCGATCATGCGGGTGTTGCGCAGGTCCAGCAGCGTCGTGGGCTCGTCCATCACGACGATGTCGGGATCTCGTATGAGGACCGCTGCGAGTGCGAGCAGCTGCTTCTGCCCCCCGGACAGCAGGTGCGACGGGTGGTCGGCCAGGTGTGAGAGCTGGAATCGCCCGAGCACGTCGTCGACGCGTGTCGCGATCTCCGCGCCCGACAGTCCCGACGCCTTGAGGCTGTAGGCGACGTCCTCGCCCACGGTGGGCATGATGATCTGCGCGTCCGGATCGGTGAAGCAGAAGCCCACGCGCTGCCGGACCTCACGCCCCTGCCGAGCCGTCGAGAGACCGTCGACCGTGACCTCGCCCTGCGAGGGCACGACGAGACCGTTGATCAGCCGCGCGAAGGTGGACTTGCCCGAGCCGTTCGCGCCCACCACTCCCACGCGCTGCTCCGACATCGTGACGCTGACCTCGCAGAGCACGGGAGTCGCACCGGGGCGATCGTCGAACCGGTGGGTGACGTCGCGCACGTCGATCACGGGCATCGCTGCACCACCACTGCGACTCCCTGACCGCCGCCCCCTGCGATAGCCGCAAGTCCTACGCGGCCAGCCTCCTGGTGCACCAACTGGCTGAACAGCCGAGTGACGAGGACCCCGCCGGATGCCCCCCAGGGGTGCCCCAGGGCGAGGGCACCGCCCTGCGGGCAGACACGCGCATCGTCGATGCCGAGTTCGTCGCAGCAGGCGAGGATCTGGGCGGCGAAGGCCTCGTTGAACTCGATCACGTCGATGTCATCCCATTGCAGTCCCGCAGCATGCAGCGCACGGCGCGCAGCAGGAACGATGCCCAGCCCGGGCAGACGAGGGTCCACCCCGGCGACGGCCGACGCGAGGATCCTCAGGCCCGGGACCCGATCGCGGGCGTACTGCTCGTGATCGACCAGGGTGACCACCGCGCATCCGTCGTTCACACCGCACGAGTTCGCAGCCGTGACACTGCCGCCTTCGCGGAATGCCGCGGGAAACCGAGCCAGCCGGGTGATGTCGAAGCCGGCACGTGGACGATCGTCGGCACGCACCCCCTGGATCTCCACGATCTCCGCCTCGAGGAGCCCCGCCTGCTGCGCCTGGACCGCGCGCCGGTGCGAACGCGCGGCGTACTCGTCCTGACGGGCCCGGGAGATACCGCGCTGCTCGGCGAGCAGGTCCGCCGCCTCCCCCATGTCCGGATCCGGCCAGCCTGCCGGCGTGAACGGAGCCCGCTCGAAGAGCCGGCCCGGCTCTCCGTCCTCGCCTCGCCACATGCGCACCGGTGCCGTGGAGGCCGACTCCACTCCTCCCGCGATCACCGCCCCGCCATGCGCCTGCACGAGCGCAGCCCCGGTCACGATCGCCGCAAGTCCGCTCGAGCACTGCTGGTCCACCGTCAGGGCCGCGACGTCCTCGCCCAGGCCTGCGGCCAGGGAGGAGACCCGGGCCACGTTGCCGCCGGGGCCCATGCAGTTGCCGAGGACGACGGCCTGCAGATCACTGGCACCGATGTCGACGGCGGTCGCCACGCGCGACAGGACGGGTGCCGCGAGCTGCTCGACAGTGCACGCCGACAGCCGACCGCCCGCAGCAGCGATGGGAGATCGCGCTGCCGCAACCACCACGGGCCTCGGATCGTCGGTCACGTCGCCATCGTCCCACCCGGCTCGCGTGGCCCATGGCCCACCGGGTCGACGCCTCCCGCTGCCAGCAGCGCCGCCAGGGCACCACGGTCGGGCTTGCCCGCCGAGGTCATGGGAATCCCGGGAACGACGTACCAGCGATGGGGGCGATGGGCGGCATCGAGGCGAGCACGTGCGGTCGCGCGCAGGCGCGGCACGTCCTGCTGGTCGGTGACGACCCCGCACACCACGGCACCGAGCCGCTCGTCGGGCACGCCGACGACGATGACGTCACCGGTGGCGTCCTGACGCAGTACGGCCTCGACATCGGCCACCACCACGGTCACTCCTGCTGTGGTGATGCCCGTCTCCCCACGTCCGCGCACAACGAGGGACTCCTGCCGCCACTCTCCCCGGTCGCCCACGGTCGCGAATCCATCGGAGCTCCGCCGCAACGGCCCGGTCCCGTCGTCATCGAGGTAGCCCTGGCTGAGGTACGGCGAACGGACCCAGATCTCGTCGTCCTCGATCCTGCATTCGACCCCGGGGAACAGTGCGAGGTCAGTGCCCTGCTCGGCCCACGCGACGAACGAGAGCTCGCTGGCGCCGTAGTAGAGGTGAAGGCGGACCCCGCGCTGAAGGCACCGCTCCCGCAGTTCGGCACTGACGACGTCACCGGCGACCACGACCGTGATGCCCGATGGGAGGATCCCCGCGTCGAGAGCCCGCGCGAGCGCGAGCGGGGTGAGCACGGCATGGGTGGCGCCCTGCGCGTCGGGCACGACGTACGCACCGAGTGATGTGGCGTGCACGGCGGCGAAGAGATTCATCGTCGCGGTCAGTGGTCCGGGGATCCACACGGACGAGTGTGACCTCATGGCCAGGAGTTCCGACACCGTGTCGAAGGACGCGACCCAGGACGTCGTCGTGCGCACGACTGTCCGCGGGCGATCGGTCGTGCCCGACGTGCGCAGAGCCAGCAGCCGTCCGTGACGGTGCGCCTCCCAGAACGCAGCCGTGGGGTCGGAGGCGCCGAGAAGGTCGACGAGTTCAGGCGCTTGGGACATCCACGGCCTCGGCCGCCCGGCGCCGGGTCTTGAGCAGGCCGGGGTAGGCGGCATGGACGGGCTTGGCGATGAGAGCCGCGAGAACAGCCTTGATGACATCGCCGGGGATGAACACGACCGTGGCGACGAAGGCCGCGCTGAGCGTCAGGCCGCCCACGGCCATCATCCCCGCGAGCCCGAAGACGTACATCACGACGATGCCGCCCAGGACGTTGATGCCGATGCCCCACGGAATGCTGTAGGGCGCACCCCGCCGCTGCGTCAGCCAGCCGATCACCAGGGCGGCGGCCACCCAGCCGACGAAGAAGCCCACGCTCGGACTTGCGAAGACGCCCAGCCCGCCACGGCCTCCCGCCAGGAGCGGCAGGCCGATCGCCACGAGGACGAAGAAGAGCAGGACCGATGCTGCGGCCTTGCGGGGTCCGAGCACGGCGCCCGCGAGCATGACCCCGAGGGTCTGCAGGGTGATGGGCACCGGCAGGCCGGGGATCGGCAGAGCGGGCAGCAGCCCCAGCACCGCGATGATGCCCGTGAAGATGGCCACATGGGCCAGCCCGCGAGCGGCGGGCCGTGCGGCGGGGCGATCGGAATCTGACGTATCCCCCGTCGACGACGTGTGAGCCATGGCGGGAGCGTAGCCGCCGGCTCTCGGCGCACTCGTGGGCCCTGTTCCACGGGACCCTGTCGGGCGCGGTCCGTACGACGTCGACCTCTGGCAGGACGATGGCCTCCTGGGCTAGGTTTCCCGGCAGTCCCTCCCGGGCGCTCCGGGATAGCCGGCGAGACACCACCGGCAGCGAGGAGGAAGCATGAGAATCGCAGTCCCGGTGATGGGCGCCATGGTCCTGGCGCTCGGACTCCTCCATGTCCCCGCGGCGACTGCCGTGACACCTGCCGAGAAGGAACCCGGCTCGGGCGAGGACCTCTACAAGCGGAACTTCATCGGCAGAAACCTCGCAGGTGCCGACTTCGACGATGCCACGATCTCCTCGGCGCGCTTCGACAAGGCCACGCTGACAGGGGCGCGCATGACCTGGGTGTGGGCCTCGAACGCCAGCTTCGTCAAGGCTCGGATGCAGAGGGTGTCGATGACCGACTCGGTGCTGGATGGAGCCGACTTCACCGGCGCCGACCTGCGTCGGGCCAGCTTCGCCAGATCGTCCGGCGAATTTCCGACGATGACGCGCGCCAACCTCAGCGGCGCCAACCTTTCGGCCGTCTACTTCCTCGGCCCGGAGCTCCAGGACACGAAACTCGTCAAGGCGAACCTCAGCGGAGCCGAGCTCCCGGAGGCACAGCTCCAGGGTGCCGACCTCTCCGCAGCCAACCTGGCGAACGCCGACCTGCGATACGCCGACCTCACGGGAGCGACACTCACGGGAGCGACGCTCACCGGCGCGAAGCTGGGCAACGCCAAGGTGAACGGCCGCACGTGCGCTGCGGAGTCGATTGGCGTCTGCAGGTGACGACCAGCGCCGACTGGCGCGGCTTCTCCTGGGTGCGGGAACCAGAGAACTGGACGATCACGAGCACGGGTGCGCTCGTGTGGGACACCAGGCCAGGGAGTGACTTTTGGCGGCACACCGGCGGGGTCGTGGGAGCCGATGACGGAGACGCCTTCCTCACCGAATACGTCGGCGACTTCCACGTGACCATGCGGCTCGACGCGGAGTTCTCCTCGCTCTACGACCAGTGCGGCCTCATGGTCCGCGCCGACGAGCGCACCTGGCTGAAGGCCGGCATTGAGCTCGACGATGACACGTGCTTCAGCGTCGTCGCGACACACGAGTCCAGCGACTGGTCGAAGCAGGCAGCACCCGGCGGACCCGTCGACTTCACCGTGTGGCGCACAGGCGACACCCTGCGGGTCGGCCTCGCGGTCGGCGAGAGCCTGCATCTCGTGCGCGAGCTCGTCTTCGACGGACCGGTCGGGGCTGGTCCGTACTCCTGCGCCCCGAAGGGTCCGGGGTTTCCCGTGTCGGCCACCGCGAGCACCAGTGCGGACGGCGCCGTGCTGCTGCAGGCGAGGGCAGGAGGGTGGCCTGAAGTCCCAACGCACGCCCATCCGGACCGGTGGCAGGACTGCGGTTCCGCTGCGCTGTGACGTCACCGGGTGAGAGCATGCGCCACATCGGGAAGGTGTGAGGCTATGGGCGCTGAGCTGGCTGCTCGAGTGAAGAGGCTCGTGACCGGGACGGTGGGGCTTGCCCTCGTCGTGGCCGTCGGATCGCCCGCCGCATCCGCGCAGGTGATGTCCGTCCCGCTGTCACCGCTGAATCCCAACCCCGTGTGCCAGGGCAATGGCTTCACCCTGGCGGGTGACTTCGTCGAGGTGACGAGGGATCCTCTGCTGAGCGCGCGCGAGGGGCTCGTGGATGGGCGGCCATCGCAGTTCTCGTGGATCACCTTCCAGGAGTCGCTGCTCGACCGAGTCCAGAATGACATCGGCACCCGGGCCACCCGAGTCGAGCTGATCGCCGTGGGCACGAATACCGTCCTGCACCGGGTGGAGCCCAAGGGAAACTTCGAGTTGATGCTCGCCACGGCGCGCAATGGCGCCACCGGGGCCGTCAACAACCCCAACTCCTACCTGGCGCAGTCCCTTCAGGCGCGCGTGATCTACGACCTCACGTCCCCCTTGGGGAACTGCACGCTCACCCTCGTCAGCAATCGGCTCGGCCCGGTGTCGACCAACACCCAGTACTCCCCCTTGGTGCCGGAGATCGGCCTGGCCCCGGGGCAGGCCGTCCTCGCACCCGGGTCCCGGGCTCAGGTCCGCGTGCAGCTGGCCAACATCCTGGAGGCAGTAGGCACGCCGGAACCCCTCGCCCAGTGGACCCTGGACTACGGGTACGCCGACTCCGAGGGCGCAGCCTTCAACACATGTCGTGGCGCGGACGGAGAACCCTCCCCGTTCTCCCGACTCGACAGTGAACGAGCGGCACGTGGCCCCTGGAACCCCGAGGCCACCGTCGCCATCGACATCCCCGCGAACGTGGCGGGCAAGTGGCTGTGCGTGCGGCATAGGTTCCAGAGCCTCAACGGGCGCGCCACCTCGTCGGTGGCCTACCGGTGGATCCAAGGCCAGGCCGTCGCGCCTCGTGCACCTAGCATCGCCTTGCGGAACCAGTTCGCCCGATTCGAGGTGGGCCAGGAGTTCATCCTCGCCCTCGAGACCACCGGCTCGCTCGCACCGGGCGAGCGGTTGCTGGACCGACTCTGGTACCACAACTGGGTCGACAGCGCCGACGCGGACTGCAACATCGGCCTTGACCGGCCGATCCAGTACCAGGATCTCGACCGCCATACGGCGGTCTTCCGACTGCCGAGCATCATGGCCGGCAAGTGGTTCTGCGCGAAGCAGGTCATCCAGACCACGTCGGGAGTCAAGAGCTCTCCCGTTGTCTACCGGCGCGTCCTCTCCAGACCGGGTATCGACGTGCCGCTCCTGCCTCCGCGCCCCGCCGCAGCAGGCGACGCGGCCGCAGGTGACGGCAACGCAGCCGGCGGCGGCGGCAACGC
>VFQT010002630.1_pt1 | contig 17989 bp, 17 predicted proteins | sample 3512381 | NCBI WGS metagenome assembly VFQT01 (sample SAMN10412376, study PRJNA504923) | tailings metagenome | isolation source: Relicate 2 Philex TSF3 active mining site | place: Philippines: Tuba, Benguet | collected 2017-08-29
ATCATTTCCAGGTCGAAATTGGTGCGCTGTTCCAGCCGCTGCGCTTCCAGCAGCTTGCCTTCGGCGGCCAGCTCTTTCAGCCGCTCCTCCAGCTCGAACTTGATCGCGTCGGCCGCCTGCTTGAGCGTGGGGCCGGGCGTCACGTAGTGCGAATTTGCATAGACCCGCACCTGGTTGAGCTTGGCGCCGGTCTTGCCGGTCAGCGGATCGAACTCGGCGATCTCCTCGATGTCGTCGCCGAAGAAGGTGACGCGCCAGGCCATGTCCTCGTAGTGGCTGGGGAAGATCTCCAGGTTGTCGCCGCGCACGCGGAAGTTGCCGCGCGCGAAGGCGGCGTCGTTGCGCTTGTATTGCAGCGCGACGAGCTTGCGCACGATCTCGCGCTGATCGACGCTCTCGCCCTTCTTCAGGTCGAAGATCATCGCCGAATAGGTCTCGACCGAGCCGATGCCGTAGAGGCACGAAACCGAGGCGACGATGATCACGTCGTCGCGCTCCAGCAGCGCGCGCGTGGCCGAATGGCGCATGCGGTCGATCGCCTCGTTCACCGAGCTTTCCTTCTCGATGTAGGTGTCGGACCGGGGGACGTAGGCTTCGGGCTGATAGTAGTCGTAGTACGAGACGAAATACTCGACCGCGTTCTCCGGGAAGAAGCTCTTGAACTCGCCATAGAGCTGCGCGGCGAGGATCTTGTTCGGCGCGAGCACGAGCGCGGGGCGCTGCAGTTCCTCGATGACCTTGGCCATGGTGAAGGTCTTGCCCGATCCGGTGACGCCCAGCAGCACTTGCGTCTTTTCGCCCTCGCGCGCGGCCTGCGTGAGTTCGGCGATGGCGGTCGGCTGGTCACCGGAGGGCTGGTATTCGGACACGAGTTTGAACGGCTTGCCGCCGTCGCTCTTGGGTGGACGCTCCGGGCGGTGCGGCACGAAGCCCTGGCCGGTTTCGGGCTCGTCAAGCGTGGTGCGGATCTGGATTGCCATAGCGGCAGGATATGGGTGATGCGGGGCCGCCCCGCAATGCGCCCCGCGCTTAAGGGCCGCGTGGAACCGCCAGCCGGCACGGGCCGTTCAGCTTTGGTTTTCTTCATCCTATTACGCTAGATCTATGGTCATGATCGGAAGTTTCCGAAATGCAGCGCTGGGTATGGGGAGCGAGCTGGCGCGGCGCACGGCGCTGGCGCGGCAGCCGCGCCCCGATGGCGTGCGCGGACCGCCGCTGCGGCTGCTGCTAAGTGAGCTCGGCATCCTTGGCGCCCGCCGCTCCGAAACGATCGGCGAGCATCGCGCGGCGTATCCGCAGCCGGTCATGCTGCTCCCCGGTTTCGGCGCGCACCCCGTCCGCATGCGCAAGATGGCGCGCGCGCTTGAGGCGGCGGGGCACAGTCCCTACGACTGGGGCTTGGGCTTCAACCTTGGTCCGACACCCGAGAACTTCGCCTTTCTGATGCGCCGGGTCGGTATGATCGCGCGCACCCATGGTCATCCCGTCGCGCTGGTCGGCTGGAGCCTGGGCGGGCTGTTCGCGCGCGAGATCGCGCGGCGCCAGCCGGAGAAGGTCAGCCGCGTGATCACGATGGGCACGCCGTTTTCCGGGGATCGCCGGGCGAACAACGCCTGGCGCGCCTATCAGCTCATTACCGGTCATCCGGTGGACCAGCCGCCGATCGACTGCGACTTTTCCGCCAAGCCGCCGGTGCCGACGATCGCGATCTGGAGCCCGCGCGACGGCGTGATCTCTCCGCGCAGCGCCTGCGGCCGGCCGGGTGAGCGGGATCGCGCGGTCGCGATGCGCTGCACGCATCTGGGCTTTGTCGGCGACGGGAAGGTCATCGCCGAAGTTCTTCGCCAGCTCGACCGGGAAGACTAGCAGCGCCGTCGCGCGTTGCCGTTTGTTCCCAGCGCTGGACCTCGTGTTGATTTGCTCTAGATATAGGACAAATCGACGAAGGAGCGAAGCATGCGGATTGGACTTCTCGGCACCGTTCTGGGGCTGGATCGCCGCGTGCGGCCAGAGCTTCACTCCGGCCTGCCCACTGGCACCGAGCTGTCCGCCTGGCCGTCGCGCGTCGGCGTCTTTCCCTCAACGCCGGTCGAGCGCGATATCCAAGCGATCGGCCACTTCGAAGCCGGGCTAAGCGCGGCGGCGGAAGGGGTCGACGCGGTGGTGATCGACAGCGTCGGCGACTACGGGCTCGACGCGCTGCGGGCCGGCCTGGCGATCCCGGCGGTGGGCTCGGGCGAAGCGGGGATGGCGGCGGCGGCGAAATTCGGCCGTTTCGCGATCGTCACCGTCTGGCCCAGTTCGATGAACTTCGTGCACGAGCGGCTGCTCGACATCTACGGCCACCGCGACCGCTTCCTTGGCATGCGTAATGTCGGCGAGGAGGCCGTGCTGGGCGAGATCGCCGGGCCGGACGGCTACCTCGCGCAAGTCCACCACGCCGAGGCGGGGTTGCTCGGCCGGGTGATCGCGCAAGTCGAGGCGGCGGCGGCGGGTGGCGCGGACGCGGTACTGCTGGGCTGCACCTGCATGTCGCCGATGGCCGCGAAAGTGATGGCGGCGGTGCGCGTGCCGGTGATCAATCCGCTTGCCGAGGGTGTTCGGGCGGCGATGGCGCTGGCGGGCGGCGCAAAGGGCGTGAGAACAGAGCGCGCCGATCTCGTCCGCCGCATGGTCGATGCGATCGCCGGAGAGGCCGATGAGAACTGCCCCGTGTGCGTGGTCGGCGAGGCGTTCTAGGGTCTGGCCTGCTTGGATTGAGGGAACTAAGACCGTTCGTGTCGAGCGAAGTCGAGACACCGGGCGCCAAGTGTCTCGACTTCGCTCGACACGAACGGGATATAATAATCAGACCTTCGCAGGACAGGCTCTAAAGTCCCGATCAGGCTATGCTGGATCAAATTTCGGCGCGAAGTGTAACCTTGATTCGCAACAACAGGAGAGATGCCATGCGATATCTACTGATCCCCGCGCTGTTGGTCGCCATGGCGGCGCCGGCGGCTGCCGCTGGAGTGAAGCTCGAGGCCACGCTCGCCGGAGCCAACGAGGTGGGCGGCGGCGATCTTGATGGCACGGGCCGCTTCTCTGCCGAGATGGACGTCGACGGCGGCAAGCTGTGCTATGCGCTGACCGTGGACAAGATCGCACAGGCGACCGCGGCGCACATCCACACCGGCGTCGTGGGCGCGAACGGTCCGCCCGTGGTGACGCTGAGCCTCGCCGGCGGTGCGGAGAAGCTGTGCGCGGCCGTCGATTCCGCAGCGCTGAAGCCGATCGCCGCCAATCCGGCCGGCTATTACGTCAACGTCCACAATGCCGAGTTCCCGGCCGGCGCGGTGCGCGGCCAGTTGGAGAAGAAATAGCCTGGTCTGACCAGACGCGAGGCCATGGTGCGCGGGTTCGTCGAGCGGGCGAACCCGCGCATGACATGGCCGGGCGCGGCGTACATCCATGTAAATGGCGCGCGCCCAAGCAAATGGGGCCGGCATCGCTGCCGGCCCCGCTGACGCCGCTACGCTCTCCGGCGATATCGCTGACCGTTCGCTGCCGGACGGTCACGCAGAAAGGCGATCCTTGATCAGACCGGCCGCGGTGATGCCTGTTCCGAGCACCGCGCTTGCTGGCGCACAGGTGCTTCCCGCATCGTGATGCTCGTCGCATCGGGCTCGAACGCCGGACGGGGAAGCCCGGCGTATCGTTGGTCTGGTTCGGCGTCTCGCCATTCGCACAAAGTTCTCGCCTGGCGTGCCAAGTCCGAACCCGCGATAATTGCCGGTGTAGCGCATCGGCGTTCGGGTACCGACAGGCGGAGGATCGGTTGCGAACAACCTCACCGTTCCGCCTGGCGGTTCCTGAACCGTTTCGCTGCACTCCAGCAGAGCTGGACTTCCTTGCGGAACCCTTGCCTGCCGGCCTCCGGTTTGCTGGCGCCATCCTGCGCGAGGCAGTGCGGAACCAACGTCCCTTCGTTTGCCGCTACCCGGTTAACGAAAGCATGCCACTCGCTGCATCTGCGGTTCGCCGGCCAATTCACAAGGAATCCGCTCGACGTGTTTTCCAACGCTGGCTGCGGGCATCGCTGCCGTATCTTCGGGGATTAATATCTCGTCTTATCAGACCGTTAAATCCGATCCGAAGAGCTATTCATCCCTTCCGACAAGGGAAAGCTGCACCTCTCCACCGAGTCGCACAAGCGGAATCTGTGGAAATTATCCACAGGGTCCAAGAATCACGGTGGACAAGTACAATCAAGGCCGTCAAAGGGCGCGGTTGCTCCGCGACTTAGCGGTCTTGCTGCTGCGCCAGCAACCTCAGCCGCAGCGCGTTCAGCTTGATGAAGCCCGCCGCATCTTTCTGATCGTATGCGCCGGCATCGTCCTCGAACGTCACGTGGCGCTCCGAATAGAGACTGTCGGGCGACTTGCGGCCGACCACCGATGCGACGCCCTTGTAAAGCTTCAGCCGCACCGTGCCGTTGACCTTTGCCTGGCTGTGATCGATCGCGGCCTGCAGCATCTCGCGCTCGGGCGCGAACCAGAAGCCGTTGTAGATCAGCTCCGCATAGCGCGGCATCAGCTCGTCCTTCAGGTGCGCGGCGCCGCGATCGAGCGTGATCTGCTCGATGCCACGATGCGCGCGGGCATAGATCTCGCCGCCGGGTGTCTCGTACATGCCCCGGCTCTTCATGCCGACGAAGCGGTTCTCGACGAGATCGAGGCGGCCGATGCCGTGCTTGCGGCCCAGCTCATTGAGGCGGGTGAGGAGCGTGGCGGGGCTGAGGGCCTCGCCATTGAGCGCCACACCGTCGCCGCGTTCGAAATCGATGGTGATGTACTCGGGCGCATCGGGCGCGTCTTCCGGGTTCACCGTGCGCGAGTACACGTAGTCAGGCACTTCCTCCCAGGGATCCTCCAGCACCTTGCCTTCGGACGAGGTGTGCAGGAGGTTCGCGTCGGTCGAGAACGGGCTTTCGCCGCGCTTGTCCTTGGGCACCGGGATCTGGTGCGATTCGGCCCAGGCGATCAGCGCGGTGCGGCTCGTCAGCTCCCACTCGCGCCACGGTGCGATGACCTTGATCGAAGGCTCCAGTGCATAGGCGGAAAGCTCGAAGCGAACCTGATCGTTGCCCTTGCCGGTCGCGCCGTGGGCGATCGCGTCGGCGCCGGTTTCGCGCGCGATCTCGATCAAGCGCTTGGAGATGAGCGGCCGCGCGATCGAGGTGCCGAGCAGGTAGTCGCCCTCATAGCGGGCATTGGCGCGCATCATCGGGAAGACGAAGTCGCGCACGAACTCCTCGCGCAGATCGTCGATATAGATGTGCTCGTCCGGGATGCCGAGCAGCTTGGCCTTGGCGCGCGCGGGTTCCAGCTCTTCGCCCTGGCCCAGGTCGGCGGTGAACGTCACCACCTCGCAATTGTAGGTGACCTGCAGCCACTTGAGGATGACGCTGGTGTCGAGGCCGCCCGAATAGGCGAGGACCACGCGCTTGATGTCGGACATGGGCAGGCAGGCTCCGCTGGAAAATGCGCCGGAAATACGGGCGCGCGCCTATCAGTGGATTGCGCCCACCGCAACCGCTACGGCGCGGCTACTCCGCGGCGGCGCGCAAATGCGGATCGAGATGCCATTGCGGCGCCTCGTCGAGCGCCGCCAGGCGCGCGGTCTCCTCGGCGATGTAGTCGCGCGTCATCGGCACGGCGTCGCGGCGCTTCACCGACTGGATATGGAAATTGACCATGCCGCCATGGCGGAAGCTCTGTTCGGCGCCTGCGAGGTAGAACTGCCACATGCGGAACAGGCGTGCGTCGTACAGTGCGGTGATCTCGGCTTCGTGAAGGCAGGCGCGGCGATACCACTCCTCCAGCGTGAGCGCGTAGTGATAGCGCAGCACTTCGACATCGGCGACTTCCCAGCCGGTGCGCTCCATTGCCGCGATCAGCTCGCTCATCGCCGGGATGTAGCCGCCGGGAAAGACGTACTTGCGCGTCCACTTGTCGGTGGTGCCCGGAGGTCCGCGGCGGCCGATCGTATGCGTGAGCATGATCCCGTCATCGACGAGCAGCGATTGCGTCTTGCCGAAATACTCGGCGAAGTTCGGCCGGCCTACGTGCTCGATCATGCCAACGCTGGTGATGCGGTCGAAGCTGCCTTCCACGTCGCGGTAGTCGATCAGCCGGAAGCGGACCTTGTCGGCGACGCCGGCTGCCTCGGCGCGCTCGTTGGCAAAACGGACCTGATCGGGCGCGAGGCTGACGCCCGTCACCTCGCAGCCGAAATGGCGGTTTAAGTATAGCGCCAGGCCGCCCCAGCCGCCACCGATGTCCAGCACCCGCATGCCGGGCTGGAGCCGCAGCTTGGCCGCGATCAGCGCCTTCTTGTCGATCTGCGCGCGCTCCAGGCTGTTCGCCGGATCGCGGTAATAGGCCATCGAATATTGGCGGTCCTCGTCGAGGAACAGCTCGTAGAACTGGCGGGTAAGGTCGTAGTGATGGACGACATTCTTGCTCGCCCGCGAGCGGTAGTTGAACTGGTCGAGCCGGGATGCCAGCCGCTCGCCCGCGCGCTTCCAGGGTGTCTTGGGCTTGAGCGCGCCGCCTTTGCCCTGGCTCATCACGAACAGCACGAAGTCGCGGATGTCATGCGGTGCTTCGACGACGAGCCGGCCGTCCATATAGGCCTCACCGGCGCCGACGCGCGGATCGCGGGCAATGTGGAAAGCGGCGCCTTTGTCGGTAAGGCGGATAGCAACCGTCTCGCCGGGGCTGTCGCCATAGCGATAGACCTTGCCGTCGTAGTCGGTGACGACCAGCGTTCCCTTGCGGACCAGCTGGCGCAGTATCTTGTCGAGCAACCACATGGCCCGAAATCTATGGTTCTGGCCGCGCGAGGCAAGGCCGAATCGCGCCTGTCCCCGTGTTTGCCCAGACCCTGCCCTGCTTCGGTCGAACGGGGTTGGTTGTTGCTTCCCTCTCGCCAGGACAGACTCTACTCGCGCGCCAGGTAAAGAACGTCGCGCGGTTGCGAGAGCAAGTGTTGGCCGGAATCCACGAACAGCGTCTCGCCGCTCGCCAGCCAGCCTTGCGCCAGAAACAGGGCCGCATCGGCGAGCTCGGCAGGATCGGTCAGGCGCTGCAGGAGATTGAGCCGGCCGCTCAGTTCATGCTCTTCCGGCTGCTGATCGAAGCTCGGCAGCATCGCGCCGGGCGCCAGACCGTAGATGCGATCCCGGTCGCCGCCGCAGGCCATCGCCATCATGCGGATCGTGGCCGCGAATGCGTGCTTGGCCATCGTATAGGAAAAGAAATCGGGGTTCGGGTTCGCAAGCTTCTGGTCGGTCAGATCGATCACGCGGCGGCCGCCGTTCGCGCGCGCCTGGCGAAGGAATGCCTGCGCCATGCGAGTGGGGGTGGCGGCGTTCACCGTCATGGCTTCGCGAAAGACTTCCGGATCGAGCGCCTCGGCGGTGTCCTCCCGGAACACCCCCGCGCAATTTACCAGAACCCGCCAGTCGCCGAGCCGCGCCGCCAGCCCCTCAACCATTCGGACGGCAGCGTCGCCGTCTTTCAGATCGCAGGACACGCATTCCGCCGAGGGCAGGCTCGCCGCCAGCCTTTCTGCCTCTTCGCGCGAATTGCCGTAGTGGATGACGACGTGCCAGCCCGCTTCGGCGAACCGGCGCGCGACCACAGCGCCGATCCGCTTTGCGCCACCCGTGACGAGAACTGCTGGCAACATCAAATCAGCCAAGCACAGCCGCGCCCGCTAGGGAACCGCAAACGGGATCGGCTCGCAACTTTCGCCTAGGCGAGATCAGCGGCAGCGCAGCTCGCCACGATCGATCGCGCGTCCGAGCAACCCGCCGCCGGCAGCACCGATGATCGTGCCGAGCGTGCGGTCGCCGCTTCCGGCAATCTGGTTGCCGAGCAGGCCGCCGACTGCCGCGCCGATGATCAGCCCGGTGGTGCCATTGTCGCGGCGGCAATAATAGCGCCCGTCGCGCCCGCGCCAGACCCGGTCGTCGCGGCTGAGTCGGCGCGGCTCCAGATAGCGGCCCTGGCGGTCGTAGCGTACGCGCTCGTTATAGCGCTTGCCATGCGCCGGAGCCCAGCCCGGCGGATCGGCGAAAGCGGTTGCGGAGGGAATCATCAGCATGCCGGCGACGGCGGCGGAGAGGAACTTTCGCATAGTCATCATCCCATCGGTCGATTTGAACAGGGAACGCTCCCCTGTGCAAAAGGCTTCACAACCTGCGATGAACGCGAAAAATTATGGCTGGCGGGATCGGCGAATCGTGCCGTTCCGGCGATCGGCGCGAATTAGCCGAGCGCCGCTTCCTTCTCCGCGTAGAGCCGGTCGAGCTCGGCGCGGCTCTTCTTCTCGGCCGCGGTTTTCAGCTGGCCGCAGGCGGCGTCGATGTCGCGGCCGCGCGGCGTGCGCACCGGGGCGCTGATCCCGGCCTCGAACACGATCTCGGAGAAGCGGCGGATGCGCTCGGGCGTGGAGCACTCGTAAGGCGCGCCGGGCCACGGGTTGAACGGGATGAGGTTGACCTTGGCGGGCAGCTTGTAGTGCTTGATCAGGCGGACCAGCTCGCGCGCGTCGTCGTCGCTGTCGTTCTTGTCCTTGAGCATCACGTATTCGAAGGTGATGCGCCGCGCGTTCGATGAACCAGGGTAATCGGCGCAGGCCTGCAGCAGCTGCTCGATGCCGTACTTCTTGTTGATCGGCACGATCTCGTCGCGCACGTCCTTGGTCACCGCGTGGAGCGAAACCGCGAGGTTCACGCCGATCTCCTGGCCGCAGCGATCCATCAAGGGCACCACGCCGCTCGTCGAAAGCGTGATGCGGCGCTTGGACAGGGCGAGGCCGTCGCCGTCCATCACCAGCTTCAGCGCGTCGCGCACGTTGTCGAAATTGTAGAGCGGTTCGCCCATGCCCATCATCACGATGTTGGTGAGCAGGCGCCCGTCGGGGGTATAGCCGCCGTCCTCGTCGCCGTCGCTCTCAGCGAAATCCATGCGTCCCTTGGGCCACTCGCCCAGCGCGTCGCGCGCCAGCATGACCTGGCCGACGATCTCGCCCGCCGTCAGGTTGCGCACCAGCCGCATCGTGCCGGTGTGGCAGAAGCGGCAGTTGAGCGTACAGCCGACCTGGCTCGACACGCACAGCGTGCCGCGGTCCGCGTCGGGGATGAACACCATCTCGAAATCGTGGTTGTCGGCGGTGCGCAGCAGCCACTTGCGGGTGCCGTCGGTGGAGTGCTGCGCCTCCACGATCTCGGGCCGCCCGATCACGAAGCGCTCGGCGAGCCAGGGCCGCATCGGCTTGGCGATGTCGGTCATCGCTTCGAAAACGGTGACTCCGCGATGATAGAGCCAGTGGAAGACCTGGCGCGAGCGCAGCTTGGCGGCTTTCGCATCGAGACCCGCCTCGGCAAACAACTCGGCGATGCGCGGGCGGGGCAGGCCGATCAGGTCTATGCGGCCGTCCTCGCGCGGCGTGATGTCGCGCGGGACGGGCAGCGGATCGATGTGCCCGGGGATCTGCATGAGTTGAGTGTCGGCCATGAAGGCCGCGCATATAGTGCGATAACGCCGCGATTGCTACCGCAGCCGCGCGCAGCCGATCGCGGCGGCGTCCATCGCCGAAGCCGCGCCGGTGAGCGCATAGGTATTGGAGAAGCCGCGCCCGGACGCGTCGCGCGCCGAAACCGTCATCGACCGGGCCGATCGCATCGCCGCCACGATGGCCGCGTCCATGCGCCGGTCCGCCGCCCAGGCATCGCCGCCGCCGCCCGTCAGCTGGAACCGCTGGCCGCCGATGGCAAGGACGATCCGCGCCCCGGCGGCCAGCTTGCGCGACAGCCGGAAGTGGACCTGCCCCCGGATCGCGCGGCGCGGCCAGGTGCCGACGTCTGCATAGGGCTGGTAGTCTCGCCTGAGCCTGCTCGGCGCGGCCATGGCGATGGCATAGCAGCGCGGCACCAGCGGATCGCGGAATGCCGCCCAGCCCGAATAGACGCCCAGGCTGTCGCGGGCCGATGCCGGTGCGGAAATGAGGAGCGCGGCCAGGGCCATGAACCCGGCCCAGCGGCGGAGAGGATTGGCAATTCGGGCGAGCGGGCCGGGCATAGGCGGCGTCATCGCAGAATCGGGCGGTGGAGGGAAGTTGGCTAAACTGGGGTTCGAGAGGCGGTCCCGCGAGGAGGAAATGAGCAACGGAATGAGAGCCATCGGAACAGTACAGGCACTCACATCGCAAAGCGCACGTGCCCATCCGCATCGATCGGCCAGGCGGGGTTCCAGGCGATCTCCCAGGCATGGCCGTCGGGATCGGCGACATAGCCGCGAAAGCCGCCGTGGGGCGGGGCGTCGGCGGGGCGCAGCAGGGTGCCGCCATGTTCGACGAGCAGGGCGATCACGCGCTCCACCTCGGTTTGGCTCGCGACGTTGTGGGCAAGCGCGAAGGCGGAAGTGCCCGACACCGGCTGCCGCGAATCTTCCGCCAGCTTGTCTTTCAGCCAGGTGCCGAAGACGAAGCCGTTCATCTGGTAGAACGCGATTTCCTCGTTCTCGAACACCGACGTCCAGCCGAAGCCGCCTGCGTAGAACCGCTTCGAGCGGGCCAGGTCCGCGATGCCCAAGGTGATGATCGAAATCTGCTGCTGCATGGCGGCTCTCTCAAGGTTCAGGGATAGGCGATGGCGACCACTTCCCACTCCTTCTCGCCGCCCGGCAGCATGACGCGCCGCAAGTCGCCCAGCGCCGCGCCGCGAAGCGCGCGGGCGAGCGGCGCGCTCCAGCCGATGCGGCCGGCGCTGGCGTCCTGCTCGTCGTCGCCGACGAGCGTGAGGGTGCGCTGGTTGTCGTCCTCGTCGGCGATGGTGACGGTGGCGCCGAACCACGCCCGCGCCCGGTCGTCCTGCTGCGCCGGATCGACCACCCGCAGCGCCTTCATCCGCCGCGCGAGGTGCGCCAGCTCGCGGTCGATCTCGCGCATGCGCTTGCGGCCGTAGAGGTAGTCGCCGTTCTCCGACCGATCCCCGTTCCCCGCCGCCCAGCTCACCACTTCGACGATCGCGGGCCGTTCGGTGCCGAGCAAATGGTCATAGCGCGCCCGCAGCGCGGCCATGCCGGCGGGGGTGATCGGTGGGCCGGGTTTCATGCAAGCGACCGATAGGGTTTCGAAGGGGGCTTCGCCAGCCCCCAAGCCTAGGACCCTCATCCAAGCTTCGCTAGCTCCTGACGGAGCAAGCTACGCTATCCTTCTCCCGCCGGGAGAAGGGTCTCAACCCGGCGTGCGCTTGCCCAGGAACAGGCTGAGCGGGTTGTTCCCCCGGTTGCGCGCCTTGTCGGGGTTCATGTGTTCGTAGACCACCGCGTTCTCCAGCACGCGCTGGACGTAGTTGCGCGTCTCGTAGATCGGGATGCGTTCGATCCATTCGACCCAGTCGATGCCGCCGTTGCGCGGATCGCCGTTGGCGCGCAGCCACTTGTTCACGTTGCCGGGACCGGCGTTGTAGGCGCCCACCGCGAGCGGGTAGGAGCCGCGATAGTATTCCATCATCCGCCCGAAATAGCCGTCGCCGAGGCGGATGTTGTAGGCCGCGTCGGTCATCAGCGCGCCGGCGTCATAGGACATGCCGACTTTTCCGGCCTGCTCGCGCGCGGTGCCGGGCATCAGCTGCATCAGTCCGCGCGCGCCGGCATGGCTCACCGCGTTCATCGCGAACTGGCTTTCCTGCCGGGTGATCGCGTGGACCATCGTCCAGTTGGTGCCGGCGGGCGCGGGCATCGTCGGGAAGGAGACCTTCTGGAAGTTGTTGATGCCCGAGACATGCGCCGACTGGCCGAGGATCACCGACAGGTCGCGGCGCCCGGTCTGCTGCGCCAGCTCGGCGACGAGCAGGTGGTCGCTCACGGTCTGGGCCTGTTCGCTGATCTCTCGGAAAAAGCGCACGCCGGTCCGCCAGTCAGAGTTGCGTGCGACTTCGCGCACCGCGTGGACGATCGGCTTGGCCATGAAGGCGGCGCGCTCCTGCGGCGTGGGCTGCGCAGTGGGCATATTGTCGAAGCTGGGCAGCGGGCGGCCGAGCCGTTCCAGCGCGAGCATGCCGTAGTAATGGTCGGGGTAGGCGGCCGCCATTTCGAAATAGCGGTTCGCGCCCGCCGTGTCGCCGCCGCGCGCGAGGGCGCGGCCCGCCCAGTAGAAGCCCTTCGAGCGCGTCTGCGGCGTCTGCGCGGCGTTGCCGTAGCGGTAGAACAGCGGCGCGGCGCGGGCCGTGTCGCCCAGCGACCACAGCGCCTTGGTCCCGCCCAGCCACATCAGCGAGGTATAATCGTCGCGCAGCCGGAAGCTGCCCTTGCTGATGTCGGCGCCCGGCGCGAGGCCGTCGTCCACCGCCGTGGCGATCCGTACCGCGCTGGCGGTGTCGGCGCCTCGCGCGGCGTTGAGGTGCTCGATCACCCACTTCTCGGGATCGAGCGCGGGCCGCTTCGCCGGCGGCCGGTTGGCAAGCAGGCTGATCGCCGAGCCGAGGCTTCCCACGCGGCGCGCCTGGCGCACGCGGTTATAGACGTAGCCGGGATCGCGCAGCGCGTCGGCGGGCACCGTCAGGCCGATGCTCGACGGCTCCGATCCCTGCGCCATCGCCAGCCGCGCCATGAAGCCGGCGCGCGCGGCGGGCGAGACATAGGCGATCTGCCGGCTGGCCTGCGCGGTCGCGCCGTCCCAGAGCAGCGCGTCCATCCGCGCGTCGTGGTCTGCGGGGGTAAAGGTGGGGCCGTAGAGCGAGAGGATCGCCGCCTCGGACGCGTCGCTCATCGTGCCGCCGCGCCAGGCGAGCAGCGCCGCGCCAGGGGCTTCCGCCCGCCGCATCGAGGCCAGCGCCAGCGCCTGTCGCGCGCGGCCCGGATTGGTGAGCGGCGGGAAGCGATCAAAGAATGCGAGCAGCCGCATGGTGTCCGCCGATTCGCGGTCGAGGGCCTTTTCCGCGTAAGTCCGCAGCTTCTCCTCTTCGGGAAAGCCGGGATAGGCGAGCAGGAAGCTGGCGTAGTCGGAAAAGCCGAACCGGTCGCTGCTGCTCAGCGTGCGCCAGCGGTCCACCGCCTGTGCCATCGTCCCGCGCTGCGAGGCGATCAGCTGCTGACGCGCGCGATCCCACTCGCTCCCTTCCTGACAATAGGCGGGGGATGATGTCACGGCGCAGAACGACAGCAGGGCAAAGGCGGAAGTACGCAGCATGCTGGACATAAAGGGGCAAGGCTCCTTATCAGGCGCTGAACGATTGAAGGTTCTCATGGGGGCGAGCGGCCATCATGGGGCAACAGCAAGGTCAAAGTCCATGTTTTCCGGTTCCATTCCGGCTCTTGTCACCCCCTTTCGCGATGGAGCGTTCGACGAGCCGGCGTTCCGCCGCCTGGTGGACTGGCAGATCGAGAACGGCTCCTCGGCGCTGGTTCCCTGCGGGACGACCGGCGAGAACTCGACGCTGTCGAACGCCGAACATCACCGCGTGATCGAAGTCTGCGTGGAACAGGCGGCGGGCCGCGTGCCGGTGATCGCCGGCTGCGGCAGCAACGATACGATGAACGCGCTGCTGCACATGAACTTCGCCAGCAAGTGCGGCGCGCAGGCCGCGCTCCTGGTCGCTCCTTATTACAACCGGCCGAGCCAGGCGGGGCTGATCGCGCATTTCTCCTACCTGGCCGAGCATAGCGATCTGCCGATGGTGCTCTACAACGTGCCGGCGCGCACCGTCACCGACCTGAAGCCCGAGACCGTCTGCGAGCTGGCCAATCGCTTCCTCGACCGCATCGTCGGCATCAAGGATGCGAGCGGCGACCTCAGCCGCGTCAGCGACCACCGCATGGGCATCGATCGCGACTTCTGCCAGCTTTCGGGCGACGACGAGCTGGCCCTGCCGCATCACGCGGCGGGCGGCGTGGGCTGCATCTCGGTGACTGCCAACGTCGCGCCGCGCCTCTGCGCCGATTTCCAGGCGGCCTGCGCCGCCAACGACCTCGTCACCGCGCGTGCGCTCAACGACAAGCTCTATCCGCTGCACTACGCCATGTTCGAGGACGCGTCGCCCGGCCCTTGCAAGTACGCGCTCAGCCGCGTGCATGGCTGGATCGCCGAGGAACTTCGGCTGCCGCTGGTCCCTTGCGGCGAAGCGGCGCGGGCGGCGGTCGATGCGGCGCTGGAGCATGCCGGGTTGATCTGATACGACGATCATTCCCCGCTTTCTAAAACGCCCGGCAGTCCCTACATGCGGCCCTGACCATGGCCCGCCCGCAGCACCCAGAGTTCGACAAGAAGAAGACCGTCGCCGAAAACCGCCGGGCGCGGTTCGACTATTATATCGAGGATAAGTTCGAGGCCGGGATCATGCTGACCGGCACCGAAGTGAAGTCGCTGCGCTTCGGCGAGGGTTCGATCGCCGAGTCCTATGCCGAGATCAAGGGCGGCGAGGCCTGGCTGATCAATTCCAACGTGCCCGAGTTCAGCCACGGCAATCGCTTCAATCACGAACCCAAGCGCCCGAGAAAGCTGCTGCTGCACGAGCGCGAGATCGACAAGCTGCAAGGCGCGGTCGAGCGCAAGGGCATGACGCTGGTGCCGCTGTCGATCTACTTCAACAGCCGCGGCCGGGCCAAAGTCGAGCTGGCGCTCGCCAAGGGCAAGAACGCCGCCGACAAGCGCCAGACCATCAAGGAGCGCGACTGGAAGCGCGAGCAATCGCGCCTGATGCGCGATCACGGCTGAGCGGCGGCATGAGCGTGCTTATCAACCGTCTGTCCGCGTGGCTGCACAAGGTGATGCCCCGCCGCGAGGAGCTGGAGCACAACCGCTTCGTCGCGCCGTTCGCGCGCCGGCAGGAGCTGTGGCGGTTCACCCGCCGTTCGGTGCCGCGCGGGGTTGCGATCGGCCTGCTGGTGGGCATCTTCGCGCTGATTCCGGGCGTTCAGATCGTCGGCACCGCGCTGATGTGCGTGCCGTGCCGGGGTAACATCCCGATCGCGGCGGCGATGACTTTCCTTTCCAACCCGGCGACGACGCCGTTCATCCTGATCGCGTCCATCTTCCTGGGCAACCGGCTGGGCTTCCACGCCGATCCGCAGACCTTCCTCAGCCTTTACGAGAAGGGTGCGGGCGTGCGCGAGTGGGCTTACTGGCTGCTGTCCGATGCCGCGCCGGCTCTGCTCGTTGGCCTGTTCATCATCTCGGTGGTGGCGGCGTCGATCGGCTATCTGATCGCGGCCTTGGTCTGGCGCTGGTGGATCGGGCGCAAGCATCGCCAGCGGCAGGCGCGCGGCACGGCCATGCTCGCGGACGAGCGCTCGTGAGCGAAGCCGCGCCGGGGCGCGGAACCGCCGACTGGCAGCTGGTCGGCGCAGCGTTCGTGGCAAGCCTGGCGCTCATATGGTTCGTCACCGAGCAGCCGGTGCTGGTCGCGGCGTTCGCGGGCGGGGTCGCGGTGCTGGGCGCATTGGCGCGCACGGTGGCCTTGCGCCGCCCGGCCGAGCGCACGGCGGAATTTGCTCTGCCCGACTGGTCGGTCACGGTCGCGGCGATCGAGCGTCCCGATGCGGCCATCGCCATCATCGACCGCGCGGGCCGCATGGTCTGCGCCAACGCCCGCTTCGAGGAATGGTTCGGTACGTCCGCCGCGCCGCCGCGGCTGCCGGTGGACGAAGCCTCGCTCGAAAGGCTGGGCCGCGCCGCGCGCTCCGGCTGGCGCGACGGCAAGGGGCGGGCCGATCTGCTCGAAGCGCCGCACGGCCGCTGGCGCGCCGAAGTCGAGCGCACCGGGCGGGGCGAGGACTTTCTGGTCTGGCGGTTCCTGCCGATCGTCGCGGCCGATCCGGTCGCGGAGCTCGTCCAGCACCTCGACGGCAAACTCGGCCGGGCCCTCGATCAGGCGGGCATCGCCGCCGCGATCGTCGATCCCGACGGGATCATCCGCGCCGCCAGCGCCGGCTTCGCGCTGCGCGCCACCGGCGACGGACGCGCCGCCATGGTCGGACAGGAGTTCGTTTCGCTGCTCCAGCAGGAGGAGGGCGATCGGATCAGCTGGGCGCGAGAAGGCCGCCGGGGCGCGCCGCTGACGCTTTACTTCCTGCCCGTCGCCGATCCCGACACGCCCGGCGCGCACGACCCGAACCTCACGCCTTCGCTGATGCTGCTGGTCGACGCCGGTGTCGGCATGGGCGGCGCCAGCGGCGAGGCGACCGCCGCCGTGCCGCACCTGGAGGCGCTGCTCGGCCAGCTGCCGCTCGGCCTCGCCATGGCCGATCGCGACGGCCGCCTGCTGTTCGCCAACACCGCCTTCATGCGCGCGGCGGGTCACGAGGGGGAAATGCCTCCCACGTACCCCACCGATCTGGTCGTGCGCGAGGACAAGGGCGCGCTCGCCGACGCGATCCGCCGCTTTGGCCAGGGCCCGGCCTCGTCGGGCGACATCGCGATCCGCCTCGCCACCCAGCCGGACGATCCGGTGTCGCTCAGCCTTGCCGGCGTGCGCGGGCTGGGTGAGGCGGCGGTGCTGCTGGGGCTGACCGATTCCTCGGAAGAGACTCGGCTCAAGCGGCAGGTCGCTCAGGCTACCAAGATGCAGGCGGTGGGCCAGCTCGCGGGCGGGGTCGCGCACGATTTCAACAATGTGCTGACGGCGATCCTGGGTACCTGCGACCTTATGCTGATGCGCCACACGCCGGGCGATTCGGATTATGACGACATCCAGCAAATCCGCGCCAACTCCAACCGCGCCGCCAGCCTGACGCGCCAACTCCTCGCGTTCTCGAGGCAGCAGACGCTGCGTCCCGAAGTGCTGCAATTGCCCGACGTCGTCACCGACATCTCGCAGATGCTGAAGCGGCTGATCGGCGAGAAGATCCAGCTCCTCGTCACCCACGACCGCGATCTCGGCCCGGTGCGCGCCGATCCGACGCAGCTGGAGCAGGTGATCGTCAACCTGGCGGTCAACGCCCGCGATGCGATGCAGGCGCGCAATCTGTCGGGCGGCGGCAAGCTGTCGTTGCGGACCCGGCGCATCACCGCCGCCGACGTGCGATCGATGCGCAGCGATATCCTGCCGGTCGCGGACTATACCGCGCTTGAGGTGGAGGACACCGGCGGCGGCATCCCGCCCGAGCACCTGGGCAAGATCTGGGAGCCGTTCTTCACCACCAAGGAGCAGGGCAAGGGCACGGGCCTCGGGCTTTCCACCGTCTACGGCATCGTCAAGCAGTCGGGCGGCTTCATTTTCGCCGATAGCGAGCCGGGCAAAGGGGCGCGCTTCACCGTCTATCTCCCGGTTCACCATGGCGCGCCGACACCGGCGCCAAGCGCGCCGCCTCCGCCCGCGAATGCCTGGGCCGGCGGCGGGCATATCCTGCTGGTAGAGGACGAAGACACCGTTCGCCTTGTCGCCGAACGGGCGTTGGTGCGTCAGGGCTACACCGTGACCAGCGCGCGCGACGGCGAGGAAGGGTTGGAACTGGTGGCGGCGGGCGGCGCCTTCGATCTGGTGGTGAGCGACGTCGTCATGCCGACGATGGACGGCCCCGCCATGTGCCGCGAAATCCGCAAGACCGCGCCGAGTCTGCCGGTGCTGTTCATGTCCGGCTATGCCGAGGAGCAGCTGCGCCGCCAGATCGATTTCGAGAACGTGCACTTCCTGCCCAAGCCGTTCTCGGTGCAGCAGATTTCGGACAAGGTGGCGGCGGTGCTGGGTGTGGCGCGGCAATAAGTTCGCGGATCAGGGCACCAGAATGGTGTCGAGTGCCTCCAGCAGCATGTCCGGGTAATCGAGCGTGTAATGAAGGCCACGACTCTCGTGCCGCTTGAGCGCGGAGCTGACGATCAGCTCGGCGGTCTGGAGCAGGTTCCTGAGCTCGATGAGGTCGGTGGTGACGCGAAAGTGGCCGTAATAGTCCTCGACCTCGGCGGTCAGCAGCTTGATGCGATGCTGCGCACGTTCCAGCCG
>VFQT010002633.1_pt1 | contig 17979 bp, 15 predicted proteins | sample 3512381 | NCBI WGS metagenome assembly VFQT01 (sample SAMN10412376, study PRJNA504923) | tailings metagenome | isolation source: Relicate 2 Philex TSF3 active mining site | place: Philippines: Tuba, Benguet | collected 2017-08-29
CGTGCATCACCGCGTACTGCCACACCGCCTCCACGAGATCCGACTCGCCGGCGATGACGCCGAGCAGAGCATCGTTGTGTCCGCCGATGCCCTTGGTGGCCGAATGAAGCACCACATCGACGCCGAAGTCGAGTGGCCTCTGGCCGAGCGGGGTTGCGAGGGTCGAGTCGACAACGGTGAACGGGCCCTTGATCTGTCCGAGTTCGGCGAGGTTCGTGACAGCCAACTTCGGGTTCGAGGGGGTCTCGGCGAGAACGAGGGCCGTCGAGCCCGGTCGTACTGCAGCTGCGAAGGCTCCCGGCTCGGTCGGGTCGACGAGGGTGGTCTCGATGCCGAATCGTGCGCACGGCCCGAGCAGGAACGACAGTGTCGCCCCGTAGAGGTTGTTCTGGGCGACGACGTGCGAGCCGTGACCGCACAGCGCCAGAATCACGGACGACACTGCGCCCATGCCCGAGCCGAATGCGAGCGCCGCAGGGGCATTCTCGAGCGTGGCGACCGCGCGCTCGAACTGGGTCACCGTGGGGTTCGCGTACCGGCTGTAGAACTCGGCCGACCGTGCTCCCGTGGCTCGACGGGTGGCGTCATCGAGGTCGGCCGACTCCCACACGGTCGACGGCCACAGCGCCGGTGCGAGCGCCGACGACTCGTCGCGACCGGCGGTCACAGCTGACGTGTCGGGTCGTTCGGTCACGCGGCGATGCTAACGACCCCTTCCCGTTGCCGACCGCCGTATTCGGCGTGGTGCTCGAGCGGAATCAGACCAGACGAGGGGTCAGACACCTGCGGGGAGCCTGTGGCTAGTCTGAACGGCATGTTTTCGTATCTTGACCCGAGCACGGGCAGCATGATCGTCACTGCCATCGCCGGTGGAATTGCCGGAATCGGGGTCGCGGCGAAGATGGGAATGGCACGCCTCAAGTCGAAGGTCACCGGCAAGCCGATGCCCGACCAGGAGGACCCGGCCGACGACGAGCGCGGCTCGGCCCACGACTGAGCCCTCGATGAGCGGGATCCAACCGGACGCAGGTTCTTTTCGTGACCCCTTGAGTCGTGTGTTCGTCGGTGACGACACCGTCGTACGGGCTTTCACTGCCGACGGAGCACGAGACATCGAGGCGGTCTGGTCGAAGAAGTCCATCCAAGATGCACTGACGACCGGGCGGTTGATCGAGTCGCGCATTGTCGAGCCGTCGTCGGTGGGGCTCGAGGCGCCTTGGACGAGCGCGATGGTGCACCCGCGCGTTCCCTTCGTGTCGTATCCGTTCGAGTGGACGTTCTCGATGCTGAAAGATGCCGCATTGCTGCAGTTGGCGCTCACCCGTGCGACGCTGGCCGACGGTGTCTCGCTGAAGGATGCCACGCCGTACAACGTGCAGTTCATCGGCTCGCGACCCCAATTCATCGATGCCGGTTCGTTCGAGGTGCGTCGCAAGGGCGACCCCTGGTACGGGTACAAGCAGTTCTGCGAGATGTTCCTCTACCCACTCATGCTGCAGGCGTACCTCGGGGTCGGGTTCCAGCCGTTCCTCCGGGGGTCGGTGAACGGCATTACTCCCGAGACGATGGCGAAACTCCTGCCGGGAAGTCTCCGGCGGCCGCGCAAGGGTCGACTCACGCACGTGGTTCTGCACGCGGCGGCACAGCGACGGTTCGCAGACTCGAACGCCGACGTGAAGCGCGAGGTGGCCAAAGCCGGCATGAACCCGCAGGTGCTCGACGCGACGTTGCGCAAGCTCGAGTCGCTGGTGGGAAACATGAGCCTCGGCGACAAGAAATCGACGTGGTCCGAGTACTCCGAGCGCGGTCACTACGTCGAGACCAGTCTCGACGAAAAGGAACGGTTCGTGCGGGACGCGGTTACCTCGGCGCCACGTCGCCAGGTGTGGGACATCGGCTGCAACGACGGCGCGTTCTCTCGCATCGCGGCCGCGCACGCCGACAGCGTCGTGGCAATGGATGCAGACCCGCTCGTGGTCGACAGGCTCTACGGAGCACTCAAGGCCGAGAAGAACGACAAGATCCTCCCGCTCTACGTCGACATGTCCGATTCGGGTGGTGGAGTCGGGTGGCGCGGCAAGGAGCGTCCTGGCATCTTCGATCGCGGTCGTCCCGATGTCGTGCTCTACCTGGCGGTGATCCACCACCTCGCGATCACGTTCAACGTGCCGGTGGCGGCCCAGATCGACATGCTCGCGGACCTCACCCCTGAATTGGTGATCGAGATGCCGCATGCCGACGACCCGATGGTCAAAAAACTTTTACGCAACAAACGCGAAGGAATTCATTCCGACTTCACTCTCGATGAGTTCGAGCGTCTTCTGTCGACGAGATTCGACGTGAAGTCGCGACTCGCGCTCACCGGCGGTACGCGAACGATCTTCCACGCTGTCCGACGCGGCTGAAGTGAGCGGCGAAAGTGCCGTGCGAACTATCGTCGTGTGAATGGCCCTACTCGTCTCTGGTCGGTTTCGTCTGCTCTACGGCTCGTTGCCGGTCGTTGTTGCGGTGCTCGCGATTCGATATCTCCTCCACGAGATGATTGGGATCGGGGAAATCGCGACGTTCGGTGAGATCGGTTCGGTCATCACCGGCGTGACGCTGATCCTCGGTTTCATGCTCGCCGGCGTCCTCGCCGACTACAAGGAGTCCGAACGCCTGCCGGCCGTCGTCGCCGGAGCCTTGTCAGGTATCGCCAACACTCTCGGGGCTGCGCTCGAAGTCAAGGATCTGGAGTCTGGGGAGTCCCGTCGGCGAGTGGCCTCGTTCGCCGGGGTGGTCGTGGACTGGTTGTACGGACGCGTCGACGACGCAACGATGTGGGCAGCTCATACGGATGTCTCGCGGATCGTGACCGACGCCGAGCGCTCCGGGATCGGGACGCACTACGTCGGGCGACTTCTCACCGTGAACGGAGAGTTGACCTCGACGCTCAGCCGCATCGCAGTGATCCGGAACACATCGTTCATCCAGTCTGGATACGTGTTGATGACGTTCCTTGTGGCCGTTCTCCAACTGTCGCTCGTCGTGGTGACGTTCCCGTCTGCGGTCATGTCGTGGCTCGCGCCGGCCGTGTTGAGCCTGGCGTACGCATATCTTCTGCTGCTCGTGCGTGACCTCGACAACCCGTTCGGACACGGCGAGAACGACGGGGCCGGAAGTGGTGCCGATGTCGACATCAGTCCGGTGACCCGCGCTGCCCAGTCACTGGCTCAGCTGCGGGTGTGACACTTCTGGACGGTGAGAGACTGACGAGGTGAGTGACGCGCCCGACGATCGTTTCGTTCGTTCGATGGGACTCGTGCAGACCACCGCGAGCGGGGTTGCGATCATCGTCGGTGCCGGAATCTTCGTCTTGCTCGGCCCGGCAGCCGAGAGGGCCGGAGGACAGGTCTGGCTCGCGTTCCTGACAGCCGCGGCGCTGTGCGCCCTCACCGCCTTCAGCTACATGGAACTGGCGTCGATGTTCCCTCGCGCCGGGAGCGAGCACGAGTTCGCGCGGCAGATCTTTCCGGAAGTCCCGGCGTTCGCCGTGGGGTGGTCGATGGCGGCGGCTCTCGTCGTCGCCGCATCGACGGTGGCGCTCGGATTTTCCCGCTATCTCGCGGAGTTCGCCGACATCGACGGCACGATGGCAGCTGTCGCCGTGGTCGTGGTGGCGACGTTCATCTCGTCGCGCGGAATGGCCGATGCATCGAAGGTCGTGGTTGCGCTCGCCACCGTCCAGATCGGAGGCCTCGTGACGGTGGTCGTGCTGGGGGTGCCGAACATCGGTGACCATTCGCTGCTGGAAGGCAAGGGTGCCGGGGGAGTGCTCTCCGGCGCCGCGTTGGTGTTCTTTGCGTTCATCGGTTTCGACGAGGTGATCACGTTGTCGGAAGAGACGCGCGACCCACGCCGGACGATTCCGCGCGCGTTGTTCCTCTCCCTCGCAATCTCCACGGTGGTGTATGCGGCGGTGGCGGTCGTCGCGGTGAGTGTGCTCGGCTCCGATGCCCTGGCTCGCTCGTCGCGGCCGTTGTCAGACGTCGCCGCCGCGGCAGCCGGCGCGGGGATGAGAGATGTTGTGACCGTGTTCGCGCTCGTCTCGACGTTCTCGACGGTGATCCTCGCGCTGACCGCAGGCGCACGAATGGTGTACTCGCTCGCAGGAACCGGTCTGCTTCCACCTCGTCTCGCAGAGGTGCGGAACGGTGAAACTCCGCTGGCTGCACTCGGGCTGGTCTCGGTTGTTGCGCTCGTTCTCGTGTCCGTCGGCAATCTGACGACACTCGCAGAAGCAACAGATGCCCTGGTGTTCCTCATGTTCCTCGTCACGAATCTCGTGGTGATCGTGTTGCGTGTGAGGCGCCCCGACGTGCACCGGCCGTTTCGGGTGAGGGGCTCGATCCGGAAGATCCCTGTCGTTCCCGTCGTCGGGTTCATGGTGACGGTCGTGCTCGTCGGACGACTCCACTCTGATGCTCTCGTGGTGGCGGGCGTGATCGTGGTGCTGGGTCTCGTGGTCGGGCTGGTCGGGGGTCGGCGCCGGTAGAGTCGAACCCGTGGCGGTGGCAACACCGCGACTGGCGACGTGGCGGAATGGCTTACGCAGCGGCCTGCAAAGCCGTTTATCCGGGTTCGATTCCCGGCGTCGCCTCTATTCTCAGGCGCAGTTGTCGTCTCGGGCGGTCGAGGACGGCGCGATCACAGGGACATTTGTCCGATTGAAAATGTTTCGTCGGGTCCGTACCGTCTCTCCACCGCGGCTGTGCATCGGAGGGTGGCGTGGACGTCTTGGTCAGCCGCACGATGGAGAGTCTCGGCTGGATGATCGCCCACATGCTCTCCCACGACTCTCGGGTCGGCCGTGCCGACCATGCAACGGGCCGCGATGCCGTCGTCCAGATGTTGGCGGCCCACCAGTACGACCTTCACTTGATCGGTGAGTCGTCGCTGCCCGTGTGTCGCGAAATCACTCTGGAGATCGCCCGATCTGCGATCTCGGTGAACATCCCGACGCGACGCGTGCTCATCGGCGAAGCCCCGACAGCGTTGAGTGTCGCGCAAGCGATCTGGTTCGGCTTCGACGGAGTCATCGACGTGTCGCGTCATGCCGGGAAATCCTCCGTCGGTTTCTTGCTCGACGAACCTGCGACGCCGATCGAATTTCTCAGACTGTCCTCGACGGAGTCTCCGATCGCTGCGATCTGTCACGACAAGACCGACATCCGTATCTTGACCGGCATCGTCGAGGGGCTGACCGATCCCGAGATTGCCGAAAAGCTCAACTACGCGGTCCAGAGCATTCGCAACCGTGTGAGCAGGATCCTCACGGAATCGGGTGCACGCAACCGAACGCACCTGGTTGCACTGTTTCTCCAGAACGGGGGAGTCTCCGGCTGATCCCGGTACGGAACGTCGATACCGAACCACGGCATCGGCCATCCGCACGGGCGCCCCGGCCGTACCGTGCACCACATGCTCCGAACTCGCTATGAAGATCGTGTCGATGCCGGGCACCGACTCGCCGCACACCTCACGCACCTTCGCGGTGCGCGAACCGTGGTGCTCGGGCTCCCGCGGGGCGGGGTGCCCGTCGCGGCCGAGGTTGCCAAGCATCTTCACTCTCCGTTCGATGTGCTGTTGGTGCGCAAGATCGGTGTTCCCGGCCAGCCCGAGTTGGCGATGGGGGCCGCCGGCGAAGGGCGCGTGACGGTCGTGAACGACCAGATCCTGCGGGACTCGTCGGTGAGTGAGCATCAGTTCCACGAAGCAGAGGACAAGGCGAGGCGGGTGATCGAGGAGCGCGCGGTGCTGTACCGGTGCGGACGTGCTGCTCCCGACCTCCACGGAAAGACGGCTCTCGTTGTCGACGACGGACTCGCCACGGGCGCCACGGCTCGGGCTGCGTGTCAGGTTGCACGGTTGCGTGGTGCGCGTCGGGTTGTCCTCGCCGTGCCGGTCGCCCCTCGTGGGTGGGAGGACGACTTTCGCGGTGTTGCCGACGAGTTGGTGTGTCCGTCGACGCCCGATGATTTTGTCGCCGTCGGTGAGCACTACCAGCAATTCGGTCAAGTGTCGGACACAGAGGTGGTCGCCACTCTTGCGGGGTTGCGAGCATCATCGTGTGACGACGACGTGACGATCGAGACGGCCGGGGTCGCACTCGCCGGTCATTTGACGGTTCCGACCGGGGCGGTCGGCTGCGTGGTGTTCGCCCACGGCAGTGGGAGCAGCAGACGCAGCCCCCGCAACGTGTGGGTGGCGGCGCGCCTGAACGAGCACGGTCTCGGCACGTTGTTGTTCGATCTTCTCTCAGAGGAAGAAGCCCTCGAGCGCCACATGGTGTTCGACGTCGAGAGACTCTCTGAGCGATTGTCGGGAGCGGTCGCCTGGCTCACAGGGAGGTCGCCGACACAGAATCTGCCGATCGGCCTCTTCGGGGCGAGTACCGGAGCAGCGGCCGCACTCGTCACCGCTGCGACGATGGCCGACACCGTCAAGGCGGTCGTGTCGCGCGGTGGTCGACCCGACCTCGCGTGGGAACATCTCGGTGACGTGCGCCAGCCCGTGTTGTTCCTCGTGGGAGGTCGGGACATCGAAGTGCTCGACCTCAACCGTCGCGCGGCCGATCATCTCGGTGGAGAGCACGAACTCATCGTCGTGGGAGGAGCGGGTCATCTCTTCGAGGAAAAGGGCGCGCTCGACGACGTGGCGAACGCGGCTGCTGAGTTCTTCACGACCCATCTCCACTGAGTCTCCGGCTCGTCGGGTGGTGACGGCCGGCTGGTACCGTCGCCGCGGTGGGGACCAGAGAAGACGTCATTGCCGAATTGACCGCGCCGGGCAATCCGCTCGAAGTACGAGTAGAAAACGTGAACGGACATCCGCTGAGGGTGTTTGCGCACACCCACCGCTCATTGCGCGACATGTGGCTCGATGCGGCCGAGCGGGGCGGCGACTCTCCATATTTCGTCTATGACGACGTCGAGTTGAGCTATGCGCAGGCTCGGCGTGACGCCACCTCGCTGGCGGCGTGGCTCGCTGCTCGCGGAGTCAAGAAGGGCGACCGCGTCGCGATCGGCATGCGCAACTACCCGGAGTGGCCGGTGGCGTTTTGGGCCACTCAGTGTCTCGGGGCCGTCACGGTGAGTCTGAATGCCTGGTGGACGACCGACGAATTGCGCTACGCGTTCGCCGACTCTGGTGCCATCGCGGCGATCGTCGACGGCGAACGCCTCGAGCGACTCCCCGACGAATTGTTGAAAGAGGCCGGGGTCCACAGCGTGGTCGTGGCTCGTGGAGCCGCGCGCCCCGGCGTGACCCCGTGGGAAGAAGCCACCGGAGACGCCGCGGCAGTGTTGCCCGATGTCGACATCGCTCCCGATGACGATGCGACGATTCTCTACACCTCGGGAACCACCGGGTTCCCCAAAGGGGCAGTGGGGTCGAACCGCAATTACATGACCAATGTCTGGAACGCGCTGCTCGCTGGGGCGGTTGCGGCCAAGATGGCCGGTGCACCACCTGCTGATCCGTCGGTGCCGAAGCCCCAGGTGAGATCACTCTCGACGTTTCCGTTCTTCCACATCGCCGGCCTCTGCGGAATGATCAACAACACCAAGGCCGGCACGTGCATTCATTCGATGTACAAGTGGGATGCCGGGGAAGCCCTCAAGCTCATCGAGCGTCACCGTGTCAACGTGGTGGGCGGCGTACCGACGGTGGTGCGCACGTTGCTCGAGCACCCCGACTTTTCCAAGCATGATCTCTCGAGCATCACCTCGATCGGTCAGGGCGGAGCACCGGTTGCTCCCGACACGATCGCCCGCATCGAATCGGAATTCGCCGGAAAAGTCAGCCCGGGCAACGGCTATGGGTTGACAGAAACCACCGCAGCGGTCATCTCGAACTCGGGTGCCGGGTACTTTGCGAAGAAAGAATCGGTCGGTCTGCCGGCCGTCGGCTGCGATGTGCGCATCGTCGACGAACATGGCCGCGACGTGCCCGTCGGCGAGACGGGGGAGCTCTGGGTGTACGGACCGAGCAACGTTCGCGGCTACTGGAACAAGCCCGCCGAGACCGCGGCCGCGTTCACCGACGGGTGGTTCCACACCGGTGATGCGGCCCGTATGGACGCCGACGGATACATCTACGTGGTCGACCGCATCAAGGACATGGTGCTCCGCGGGGGAGAGAACGTCTACTGCGTCGAGGTCGAGACGGCACTGTTCGAGCATGATGCCGTGCTCGACTGTGCGGTGATCGGTTTGCCGCACGCGACGCTCGGCGAAGAAGTCGCCGCCGTCATCGTGGCGGCCGACGGACACGGGCCCGGCGACACCGACTCGGTGCTCGAGTACGTGCGCAGCCGGCTCGCTGCATTCAAGGTGCCGAGCGCGGTGTTCTGGCACGAGGGCGAATTGCCCCGGAACGCAACCGGCAAGGTGCTCAAGCGCGACTTGCGCGAGTCGTACCAGTCGGCGCCCCGGGGCTGACCCGCACCCGAGCGTCGACTCAGGAGCGGGCGATCGCGATGCGGTGCTCGCGGGTGGTCGCGCCGTTCATCGGGAGACGAACTTCGAGGATGCCGTCCTTGTAGCTGGCCTTCACGTCGTTCTCCGAGGCCGTCGCCGGGAGCAGCACCTGACGCTGGAGCGACCCGTACTCGAACTCGCTGCGGAAATGCGAACGGTCGCCGTCGTGCGACTGACGAGCGCGGTGCACCTTCAGGCGCAACACGCCGTCGGCGACGCTCAAGTCGACGTCCTTGTCGGGGTCGATGCCCGGAACCTCGGCCCGGATCACGTACTGGCCGTTCTCCTCGAATTCCTCGAGATTGATCGCCGAACCTCCGACGAGATCCATCCATCGATCCCAGCGGTCGATCGGCATGCGCTCTGCCATCCATCCGGGCCATTGCACGTCGAGAATGCGTCGTGTCATCGTGTCGTCTCCTGTGTCTCGTGTCGGGCCGAGTGCCCGACACGCCGCACGGTAGGGAGTGGTCGTGTGCGAGTGAAACGTCGACGGTGAACGGGGGACATGCGTCGGAGCCGACGGGACGGATCTCACGTCCTCAGTGACGAGACGCTTCGTACGGTGACGACATGGTTGCCCATGCGCAGATTCCCGACCTCGACGGACGAGCAGTGGTCGCTGCAATCACCCACGACCACGCAAAGTTCTGGCTGCTCGAGGAGGGGTCATCTGACCCCATGGTTCGCCTCGACCGACCGAGCGAGAAGCCCCATCGGCACGTTCGGCGAGGTCAGGAACGCCGGATGCACTCGAGTGAGACGATGGAGCCCGTCTTTTTCGGCGAGATCGAGAAGGTCTTGAGCGGCAGTTCGAAGATCGTGCTGGTGGGTCACGGCAAAGGCCGCAGCAACGCCGTCGATCGCTTCATGGTGCATCTCGCTGAGTCTCGGTCACCGGTGCTCGGCCGGGTGATTGCGACTGGCATGGCGAATCTGCCGGCCCTCAGCGACGCCGAAGTCATCGCCGCAGCCCGGGAACGGTGGTCGGTGGAGTATCTCTGACGTTGGTCGGTTGCCTGGTCCTACGGTGAAAAGTGATTACCGGCCGGTAGCGATCGTGCTGTTGTGAAGTTGCAGGAATCAAAGGATTTTTGTCCCCTCTGAGGCGATTCGTGGCGCTCGGTTGCTCTATGGTGGCGTTCGTCACATGGGGTATGTGACCCATTCAGGGGGGTAACCGAATGACAGAGAGGGCAATGTCCCTTCGCTCACGTCGGATCCGTCGATGGGGGGCAGTGATTGCTGTCGCCGTCGCCGGTTCGGTCGTGGCGACCAGTACGGGCCAAGCGGCGTCGAAGACGTCGTCGACGCCGAAGCGCGGTGGAACCATCACCTACGGCATCGATGCCACCATCAGCGGATGGTGCTTTGCGAACGCACTTTCGGGTGGTCCGCTCGGTGCAACTCGCATGGTGTACGAGAGCCTCGTCGAGCGTGACTCGCGTGGCCGGTTCATTCCGCACCTTGCCAAGTCGTGGCGTTCGACGCAGGGTTACAAGGTGTGGACGTTCAAGCTGCGCACCGGCATCAAGTTCTCGAACGGTGAGGACTTCAATGCCACGGTGGCGAAGCAGAACATCGACATCGGTGCAGGTCACGTGCTTCCGTCGCGTACCTACGCAGGTACCGGTATCGGTGTGAACGCGAACATCCAGAAGGTCGAGGCCCCGAGCGCGGACACTCTCGTGATCACGCTCGACAAGCCGGACAACCAGTTCATCGGTCTCATGTACCGTGCCGGCCGCTACGTGATGCGTGCTCCTGCACAGATCGCCGACCCGGCGACCTGTGCCACGAAGCCGATCGGTACCGGTCCCTTCAAGGTCGAGTCGTATGAGCCGAACAACATGGTTGCGGTGAGAAACGAGCTCTACTGGCGCAAGGATGCCAAGGGTGTGCAGTTGCCGTACCTCGACAAGATCAATGTCACGGTCGTGAAGGAAGGCTCGCAGCGTGCGGCAGCCGTCCGCACCGGACGACTCGATGCCGCGTTCTTCGTGGTGGGAGATGCAACGTTCATCAAGGACCTGCAGAAGCGCAAGAGCGTGGTGCAGGAATTCGGTGGCGCCGTCGGTCAGTGGGGACAGTGGATGCCGAACCAGAACAAGCCTGGTTCGCCGTTCATCCACAAGAACTGCCGTGTCGCCGTGGCGCAGGCCATCGACTGGAACTCCTTCAACAAGGTCCGTCTCCGCGGGCTCGGAAATGTCTCGGGTTCAGTGGTCGGTCGGAATCACGTGATGTTCACGACGAAGGGTGCCTACAAGTACAACCTGAAGAACGCCCGTGCATCGGTCGAGAAGTGCAACGCAGATCTGGGAGCGGCAGCGCCGTTCAAGATCACGCTGTACGCCGATACGAGCAGCCAGTCGTTGAACAACGCCAAGTTCCTCCAGACGATGATGGAAAAGGCTGGTATCCAGTTCAACCCCATCTTCCAGGCGGAGAGTGCCCAGATCATCAGCTCGGTCTACCGCGGTGGCGGAAACCTGAACGACTTCGCTCAGGGAACCCCTGCCGAGGGTGCGGGCCCTGGCTATGTGGCACCGTTCTTCATGTCGAATGCCTTCCCGGCGGATTCGACCAGCCCGGTTGCCGCAGTTGCTTCTTTGAAAGTGTTCGGCAAGGTCATCGCGTTGGGTAACCACTCGAACACGACCTACGACGGCTTGGTCTACAAGGCCATGGCTGAGAAGAACAAGAAGAAGCAGGACGCTGCATGGAAGAAGTCGACGGAATACCTCCAGCGTGAGGCCATCGCCATTCCTTCGGTGCACTCGGGTACCTGGACCTTCGTGAACAGGAAGTCGAAGCTCAACGGTTTCGGAACGTTCCGCAACCCGGACGGCAAGACCTTCGCTCCGGTCTCTGACATCAAGGGCCAGGAGTGGACAGGAATCTGGAAGGGCTGACCCGACCGTCTGAGTGACGCTCACGCAAAGGGGCGGTGGCCGAGAGGCCACCGCCCCTTCTGCGTGCAGCGGGTCGTGTCAGGAGGGCCAGTAGGCGTCGCGGAGCAGCCGCTTTTTCAGCTTGCCGTGGGCCTCACGAGGGAGAGCATCGTGGACGTCGAAGCTGCGCGGTACCTTGAACGACGCGAGGTGCTCACGGCACCATTCAGCGAGCTCAGCGCTGGTTACGTCGGCGCTCTCCTCGAATTCGACGGCTGCCTTGATCTGCTGGCCGAACTCGGGGTCGGGGATTCCGAACACCGCCACGTCGCGCACGGCGGGGTGTTGACTGAGAACGCCTTCGATCTCTGCCGGGTACACGTTGACGCCACCCGTGATGATCAGATCGACGCGCCGGTCGACGAGAAAGACGAATCCGTCCTCGTCGAGGTAACCGAGGTCGCCGACGGTGAACCGACCATCGGGAAGCCGGCTCGATGCGGTCTTGTCGGGTGCACCGTGGTATTCGGGTGGACCGTCTGCGCGTCGGAAGTACAGCGTGCCGATCTCGCCCGGTGGGAGGTCTCGTCCGTCGTCGTCGACGACCGAGACCTCGAGCATCGGCGCCGGCCGGCCGACCGTCCCGGGTCTGTCGAGCCATTCCTGGCTGGTGCAGACGACCGGTCCTGTTCCCTCGCTCGATCCGTAGAACTCCACCACCACCGGTCCGAGCATCTCGATGAGGCGCTTCTTCGCCCACGGCGGACAAGGAGCCGCGGTGTGGGTGATCCATCGGAGCGCCGAGAGGTCTCGCTGGGCGAACTCGCTGTCGTCGAGTTTCGCCAGGCGCACCATAAGAGTCGGAACCAACGGTGCGCTCGTGATGCCGTCGTGTGCCACCGCATCGAGGAATTCGACCGGGTCGAAGCGGTCCTTCAGAACCATGGTGTGGCGCCGCACCATGCACGCGCCCATGACGCCGGCCCCGAACGCGTGGTACATCGGCGTCGAGAGGTATGCACGCCCCTCCGATGGCATGTGGATGAAACCGCCCCAATTGCCTTGGCCGACAACCCATCGGTCGACGGGTTGACCCACGTCTGCACGGGTGACCCCTTTGGAGGGGCCAGTGGTGCCGCCTGTGTAGAGGAGCGGGGCACCGGCCACCGTGTTCTCGGGAGGCGTCGCATCGTGGCGGTCGCGCCACGCCTGATAATCGTGGTCGAGCACGATGACCCGATCGTTCTGGAGACCAGCGCGGGTTGCTGCGTCTCGTCCCGTCGCTTCGAGTTCCGCGTCGACGATCATCAACTCGGCGCCGCTGTTGTCGAGCAGGTATTCGAGCTCGCCTGCGGTGAGATGCCAGTTGAGTGGGACGTAACGGGTTCCGGCGAGGACGTTCCCGAGGAAGAGTTCGGGCCACTCCAACCGGTTCTTCGAGAGTACGGCCCACTTGCGTCCCGGGGTGAGTCCTGCATGGGCGAGCGCATGCGCGACTCTGCGGGCATTGTCTTCGAGTCCACGCCAACTCAGCATGCCCTGGTCTGCCACGACGGCTGTCGAGTCAGGAGTCTCCTGGGTCGCGGACAGCAAGTACCCCACGGTGCAGAACATAGATCATCACGGCGGCCTCGCAGTCGTGAGGGGTGGCATAAGGTCGTGCCATGACATCGAGCACCGAACGCCCCGCCCCAGTCCGAACCCGGATCTCCGAGATGCTCGGGGTCGAGTACCCGATCATCCAGGCGCCGATGGGCTGGATCGCACGGTCTCGGCTGGCCTCGGCGGTCTCGAATGCGGGCGGCATGGGCATCATCGAGACGTCGTCTGGCGAACTCGATGCGATCAAGGCAGAAATCGCGGCGATGCGGACCATGACCGACAAGCCATTCGGTGTGAACATCGCGCAGGCCTTCGTGCGCGACCCGGGTATCGCCGACTTCGTCGTCGACCAAGGTGTGCGTTTCGTGACGACATCAGCCGGAGATCCCACCAAGTACACCGAGAAACTGAAGTCGGCAGGTCTGACGGTCTTCCACGTCGTTCCGACGCTCGCCGCCGCACTGAAAGCGGTCGAGGCTGGCGTGGACGGACTCGTGGTTGAAGGTGGCGAAGGAGGCGGCTTCAAGAACCCGCGTGACGTTGCGTCGATGGTGCTGCTTCCGCTCGTCGCCGAACACGTCGACGTGCCGATCGTGGCGGCAGGCGGCATCTGCGACGGGGCCGGTATGGCGGCCGCCGTTGCACTCGGGGCCGATGCCGTGCAGATGGGCACGCGGATGGTGTCGGCACTCGAGTCGCCCGTGCACGAGAACTGGAAAAACGCGATCGTCGGTGCGGCCGAGACCGACACGGTGTTCCTGAACAGGTTCGGGCGCCCGGGGTTGCGGGCGCTGCGCACCGAGCGGACGACCAGACTCGAGCGCGAGGAGCAGGTGGGAATGGACCAATTCGCTCGTACCCAGGAGGTGTACTTCGGCGGCGACCTCGAGGCCGGCATTGCCCTCACCGGTCAGGTGGCGGGGCGCATCCGCGACGTTCGCCCCGTGGCCGACATTCTCTGGGGCACTGTGCGGGAGTTTCGGGCCAGCGCCGAACGCCTGGCTCGCACCGCGGGCTGAGAGCCGTCCTACGACGCCGAACTACGGTTGTCGCCATGAAAGTGCCGTTGACGATCGTCGACCATCTCCGCCGCGCCGAACAGGTGTACGGCGACCGTACCGCGATCATCGACGAGCCCGACCAGCCTGCCGAGTCGTGGGGGGAGATCACGTACGCCGAGATGGCGCGTCGTGCACGAGCCCAGGCCGCGGCTCTTGACAGCCTCGGTGTGCCGCAGGGAGCCCGTGTCGCCGTCGTGAGCCAGAACTCGGCTCGGCTGTTGACCTCGTTCTTCGGCGTGAGCGGCTTTGGACGGGTCTTCGTGCCGATCAACTTCCGTCTCGTCGCCGACGAGGTCTCGTACATCGTCGAGCATTGTGGGGCAGACGTGTTGATCGTCGATCCGGAACTCGACGAGGCACTCTCGGGGGTGACGGCGCGACACCGATTCGTGGTCGGCGCCGATTCCGACGAGGTGCTCTACGACTTCTCCCGCGAGCCGCGGCCGTGGAGCCCCGATGAGGACGTGACTGCCACCATCAACTACACGAGCGGCACCACTGCGCGACCGAAAGGGGTCGAGCAGCCTCACCGCAATCTGTGGGTCAACTCAGCCGTGTTCGGGTGGCAGATGGGTGTGAACGAGCGTGACGTGTACCTGCACACCCTGCCGCAGTTCCATGTGAACGGCTGGGGCATGACGTATGCCGTGACAGCCATGGGTGGAACCCACGTCATCCTCCGCAAGGTCGACGGGGAAGAGATCCTGCGTCGCATCGACCGCCACGGAGTCTCGTTGCTCTGTGGCGCACCGGCCGTGGCAAACATGATCCTCGACGCGGCGTCGACGGGTCTTCCCACCTCCCGCGACAGGGTGCGCATGGTCGTTGCCGGTGCGCCGCCACCCACCAAGACCATCGAACGCATCGAGACCGAACTCGGCTGGGAGTTCGTGCAGATCTACGGTCTCACCGAGACGGCACCGCTACTCACGATGAACCGACGTCGCGCCGAGTGGGACTCGATCGGTGCCACCGAGAGGGCATCGCGGCTCGGTGCGGCCGGCGCACCGGCGCTCGGGGTCGAGATCAAGGTCGACAACCAGGGAGAGGTACTCGCCCGGGCACCGATGGTGATGGAGGGCTACTGGAACCAGCCGGAGGAGACCGCAAAGGCGATCGTCGACGGGTGGTTCCACACCGGCGACGGTGGCACCCTCGGCGAGAACCACTACCTGACCATCTCCGACCGCAAGAAGGACGTCATCGTCTCGGGAGGGGAGAACGTGTCGTCGATCGAGGTGGAAGATGCCATCTTCTCGCATCCCGACGTGGCCGAGGTGGCCGTGATCGGAGTCCCCGACGAGAAGTGGGGCGAGCTGGTGCTCGCCCTCGTGGTGCGCACAGCGGGGTCGTCGCTCACCGAAGACGACGTCATCGCGCATGCGAAATCGAAACTCGCCGGCTACAAGTGCCCGAAGAAGGTCGAGTTCCGCGACGAACTCGCCCGCACCTCCACCGGCAAACTGCAGAAGTTCAAGTTGCGCGCGCCGTACTGGGAGGGACGCGATCGTCAGGTGAACTGACCGACTCGCCGTCGGAGGGTCCGCTCAGGACTTGCCGTAGCGAATGTCGAGAACGGCACCACAGTTCTGGTCGATCGCGGCAGTGAAGGTGCGCTCGGTGATCACCTCGCCGAGGCGTCGACCTCGCTCGTTGGCTGTGTCGAGAAGACCTCCGACGCTCACCGGGATGACGAGGCACACCATGAGGCCGACCCGGTAGTACTCCATGATGTCGTCGAACGAAATGTCGAGCCCCGCGTCACCGAGGCTCTCGTGGTACACCCGGAGAAGTCGTTCTTCGTGAGCTCGGCGGTCGTCGACGGTGAGCGACTGGGCGAGAAGATAGGCGACGTCGTAGAGGCCACCTGATCGGGTGGTGAGCTGCCAATCGAGAATGACGACATCGTCGTCTGACCCCGGGGGACCGAAGAACATGTTCTCGGAGCGGAAGTCGGTGTGGCAGATGGTGCGGTGTGTGCCGCCGAAGTCGTTGAGCAGACGCTCGAAGTGGTCTCGTACCCGCTCACCGAGCGCGATCTGCTCGGTGGTGAGCAGGTCACCGAAGCCGTTCGCGAGATAGAGGGGCCACGCGAACTCGAACAGAGGAACTGCCTGCATGGTCACCGGGCCGTTTCCGTAGTCCATCCAGTCGAGGGTCTCGAGCTCGGGTGATTCCCACCAGGTGGCGTGCATGCGGGCGACGGCGCGGATGGCGCGTTCGGCGTGTTCGGGCGACATTCCCTCGATCTGGTCGGACACCTCGAGGTGTCCGAGATCCTCGAGCAACAGCGCCGAGAGATTGTTCTCGGTGTCGACGGCACTCCACCAGCACTTCGGTGTGCGCACCCCGGCGCGGTGCGCAACCTCTCTGTAGAACAGGGCCTCGCGCACGTAGTAGCGGAACATCTGCATCTGGGCCCGGTTGGCTTCGTACGGAGACGGGAGTTTGGCGATCATCGAAGTCGGCAAATTCTGTGCATCGCCGCTGTAGATGATCTCGAGGCGCACGAGCTGGCCGACCATGCCGACACCCTCGCCGATCACCGTGCGGGTGACCGATGCGATCGAGCCGTTGGTCAGATGCCCCGCATGCCGCAGAGCCCCTGTGAGCCATCTCTCGTCGAGTTCGTCGGCGGTCATGGGAACGGACATCTCGGTCATTGCGTCATTGTCCCACAGTTGATCGGCACCCCGAACCGGCAAAAATCGTCCGTCGCAGCGTCACACGAGACGTCGGAAGGTGAGATTGATGCGAGGCTCGGTCACGCGCGTCGACTTCGGGATGCGGTGTTTCCAATGTCGCTGTGTCGTGCCGCTCATGACGAGGAGCGACCCGTGGGGGAGAACCACGGACACGGTCTCGCCGGTCTCTCGATGCCGGAAGTCGAAGCGTCTCTCGGCTCCGAGCGACAGCGACGCGATGACGGGCTCCTCACCGAGGCTTCTCTCGTCGTCTGCATGCCAACCCATGTGGTCGAGCCCGTTTCGGTAGAGATTCGCGAGCAGACCGTTGAACGAGGTGCCCGAGGTCGATTCCACCCTGTGGCGAAGCGACTCGAGGGTCGCGGTCCACGGGTGAACCACTCTGTCGCGCCCCGAGTATCTGTAGGTCACTCCTGCGTCGGCGATCCACGCGGAAAGCCTCGGTTCAGTGACCTCGCGACCGAACATGGGGATCCGTGTCGACTCCCACGGCACCGTTGCCAAGAGGTCGAGCATGATCGCATCGGCGTCGCTCGCCTCCAGGTGACCCGGGTGCAGCACTGCAGAGCCGTCACCCGGAAGAATCTCGTCAGCGGCCCCGGAGGGCTCGTTCACCCGCCGATGGGGTGGTGGCAGGCAACGAAGTGGCCCGGGGTCACCTCGCGCAACTGCGGCTCTTCGGCCGCACACTGCTCGCTCGCCATCGGGCAGCGGGTGCGGAACCGGCAACCAGACGGCGGGTTGAGCGGCGACGGCGGCTCGCCCTGAATGAGGTTGCCCGCCGGCTTGCGGGTGGGGTCAGGGATCGGAACCGAACCCACGAGCGCCTTGGTGTAGTGGTGCATGGTGTTCTGGTAGAGCTCTTCGGGCTCTGCCACCTCGCACACCTTGCCCAGGTACATCACCATCACGCGCGTGCTGACGGCCTTGACGACCGCGAGGTCGTGCGAGATGAAGACCAAGGTCAACCCGTAGCGGTCCTTCATGTCCTGGAGCAGGTTCAGAATCTGGGCCTGCACCGACACGTCGAGGGCCGACACCGGCTCGTCGCAGATGATCATGGTCGGCTCGAGAGCGAGTGAACGTGCGATCGAGATTCGCTGGCACTGTCCGCCCGAGAACTCGTACGAACGACGCTCGCGTACCACAGTGGGGTCGAGGTTCACGTTGGTCAGAAGGTCGTCGATCTTGGCCTGGA